>Ga0316197_10000395_pt1 | contig 30587 bp, 27 predicted proteins | sample OudBiesiAoxic_MG_FD_204939 | JGI IMG/M metagenome (GOLD analysis project Ga0316197, IMG submission 204939) | Coastal sediment microbial communities from Oude Bieten Haven, Netherlands - site A oxic | ecosystem: Environmental > Aquatic > Marine > Coastal > Sediment | place: Netherlands... | reverse complement strand
AAAGCGCGTTCGCCTTCAACTACGGAGCCGCTCTGAAGGTGTTCTTCACGAGATCGTTCGCCATGCGCATCGACTGGCGGAACTACCATTCTCCGGATGGACTGAAGAATGCCCGCGCCGCCCTGAACCCGGAAGGTACCGAGCTGGGTGACAAGAGCCTCAACACCACGGAGTTTACCGTCGGTGCCTCCTACTTCCTCGGCGGGCCCAAGGACTCCGATCGCGACGGCGTGGCGGACAGCCGAGACGCGTGTCCGAGCACGCCGCGTGGCGTGGACGTGGATGCCACCGGGTGTGCTTTCGACTATGATGCTGACGGGGTGGCGGCGTATGCCGACACGTGCCCCGATACGCCCCGTGGTGCGACGGTGGACGGAAGCGGATGTCCTGCCGACACCGACTCCGATGGCGTGTTCGACGGGATCGACCAGTGTGCCGACACACCCGCCGGCGCCGAAGTAGATAGTCGCGGCTGCCCGACCGACCGAGATGGTGACGGGATCTTCGTCGGGATCGACCTGTGCCCCAACACGCCCGCAGGTGTCCTGGTTGACGTGACCGGGTGTCCGTTGGACACGGACTCCGACGGGGTGTTCGACGGAATCGACCAGTGCCCCGACACGCCTGCTGGCGCCGAAGTGGATGTTCGTGGCTGCACGGTGGTTCAGGCCGGTGTCGCGGCAGGGCTGCTGGTGCTGGACAACGTGGAGTTCGAGTTCAACAGTGCGGACATCGCGGCCGGGACGATGGCGACCCTGAGCGAGGTGGGACAGGCCCTCACCACACGTCCTGAGGCCAGTGTCGAGATCCAGGGGCACACCGATGCGGTTGGCGCTGCCGCGTACAACATGCAGTTGAGTCAGCGGCGGGCCGACGCGGTCCGGAACTACCTGCTGGCCAATTTCGACCTGAACGCCGACCAGCTCGCGGCAAAGGGCTACGGCGAAGCCGATCCGATTGCCTCGAACGAGACGGACGAGGGACGGTCGCGCAATCGTCGGGTCCAGTTCGTAATCGAGGAGTAGGCAGCAACTGGCCGAGGGGTCGGGGTGACCCGGCCCCTCCTCACTTGAGTGAAAGGACTGCACCGATGGCAATCGCGAAGCACATTGAACTCACGACCGATTCGAGCGTCAGTTTCGAGGCCGCGATCCAGGAAGGACTGGAGCGGGCATCGAAAACGGTGGACGGAATTCGGAGCGCGTGGGTGAAGGACCAGCAGGTGATGGTCGAGAACGGACGGGTCACGCTCTATCGTGTGAACCTGAAGGTGACGTTCGTTCTGCAGGACTGATCCCTCCCGGCTGACGAGGTCCGTCCGACGAGGCGGATCTCGCTCCGGGAACCTGCAGTGCCGCCTCAGCCGCTGCGCGCGACCAGGTAACGCAGCCGCGCTACCAGCATCCCGATGGCGACCTCGTTCTTGCCACCCTCTGGCACGATGATGTGGGCATGTCGCCGGCTTGGGGCCACGAACTCCAGGTGCATCGGACGCACCGTCTGCTGATACTGCCGGACGACCGACTCCACAGTGCGCCCGCGCTTCTTGGTATCGCGTCCGAGTCTCCGGATGAAGCGGATGTCGGAGTCCGTGTCCACGAACACCCGGATATCCATCAGATCGCGCAGTTCGGGATCCGCGAGTACGAGAATGCCATCGATAATGATGAGTGGCCGCGGCTCGACTCGGCGCGTGGCGGGCATCCGCCTGTGCACCGTGAAGTCATAATCGGGTACCTCGACAGCCTGTCCGGCGAGGAGGAGCCGCACGTGCTCCGCCATGAGAGAGGTCTCGAGGCTGACGGGGTGGTCGTAGTTGATCGCCGCCCGCTGTTCGAGCGTCAGCTCTGGGTTGTCACGATAATAGGAGTCGTGGTGAAGCAGGCTGGCGGAGGCAGGGTCGAGGCCCTCGAGGATCTTCCGCACCACGGTAGTCTTGCCCGACCCACTGCCTCCGGCGATGCCCAGGACCACCGTTCGTAGGTCGGGCGCTGCCGTCTCGCCGGGATCAGACTCCGACCCGGCGGAGGCGCGCATCGAATCCTCGGTTTCGGCGATCCTTCCCATGACCTCGATCTCCAGGCGTTGAGCGATACGACAAGGATAACGTCTGCCCCGTAGCCGCGCGAAGAAGTGCACTTACGGTCGCACGGTATCGAATCGCGCACATGCGTATATTCAGGAATGAACATCGTCTCGTGGAGTCGGGGACTTGCAGCGGTTGGGGCCGGGCTGACGGCGTGGGTGGCTGTCGACAGCCTCCTGGGCGGTAGTTCGGCATCTGGATTGGGGAAAGCGTCGCAGTTCCTCCTGCTCTGGGGCCTGCCATTCGCGGCGGCCGCCGTCTTCTTTGGCTGGTATGCAATAAGAGGCGGTCGGAAAGAGGTCAGGGACGCGGGCCGATACGGGTGCCTGGGCGGAATCCTGGCAGGCGGCGGCGCGTTCCTGCTGGTTCTGGCCAGCGCTCTGTTTCGGCCATGGGATGCTCTCAGCGGCGTTGTGGCTGGCTTCGTCTACGCACCTATCGCCGCGGCATTCGGGCTGGGGGCAGGCATCGCATTGGCCAGGATGCGAAAGCGGCGCCCCTAGAAGCACCGCCTTCGAGAGTCCTTCGCGACCGAGCACGGCCGGTGCTCGATGCGACCTACCCGGAGCCTACTCCACGATCTGCACCACTGGCTTTACAAGTGGCCCGGCCGTTGGTCCCGTACCGCCCGGGTGGCCCTGTATGGACGTGACGTGGGCGTAAGTGCTCTGCTGTCCCAGGGGTAACCCAGGCGGCGGCGGGACCACGAACACGCCCATGAAGTCCGCGATCTGGAAGTTCGGTCCTGACCCCTGCTTGCTATACGTTTCAGGGTTGAACATCGGGACCGCGCGCAACCGCGGGGACACGGGAAACGCCGAGTTGACTACGCATTTGCATGACTGATCCCATCTAGCCCCAGGGTCTTGAGCGATCAGTTCATTGAACGCCTTCTGGATGCTCTGCACATTGCCGTTCTTGTCCGTTACCCAGTCGCCCACTCCCCAGGGTGTCGACGGTTGGGGGCAGTTGAGGACCTGCTCGCGCAGTGTCTTGGCTCCTCCTCCACCGGTCGGGTACCAGAGGTACCACCAACCCGGTTCGAATCGATTGCTGTCCGGGAAATCGCCGTCGCCCCCCGGCTTGCCCTTTCCGTTCCCCCCAGAGGCCCCCTGCGAAGGCTTGAGGGTGATCAGCCGGCCGATATCCTCCGTGGTATACCCCACGGAGCCGCCATCAAACTCGTCTCCTTCGTCCGGGTCCCAGGTGTCGTTCTCGTCCGCCCGCGAGCCGTCACCCTCTCGCCACAGGTCAGGAACGGCTACTGGAAGCAGGCAGTCTACCGCCCTCGCAGGACTGGCGATGGCCGCCGCTTTGGCTCTCACGTCGACTGCGTTGATGCCAAGCACACGGGCAAAGAAGGTCCCGATCGGGCTGCCGCGACTCACGGTCCGATGGACGGTCACCCGAACCTTGGCCTCGCTGAGCATGACTTCCACATCTTCCGGTAGCACGACCGTCGTCTCGCCGCGAATATCGTTCTTCGCCGCAAAAACGATGGCTTCCGATCGAGCCGTCGCTGCGCTATTCGGGTTGTCGATCAACGCCGATGCGCCGGCGTGCGCCGCCATGTCAGCCGTGCGCTGGGCTTCGGTGCGAGCGGTGGTCAGGAGACCGACGTCTACCGCGAGAGCCGCCGCCGCAATCACGAGCAGGAGAGAGATTACTACGAGTGCGAGCGCGGCACCGCGCTCGTCGAGGTGACGGGAACTTCGTGACGCTGACATGTCAGCCTCCCGAGAGAGCAACGGGTACGGGCCTGCGCTCAGGCCGCGCATGAAATCCGTTAACGGGTGGCAGAGCGGGACTCCGGCCGGGCCGGGGCAGGGGCATTCCGATTCTGCCCTTACAATATACACGAAACAGCCGCCCCGATGTAGGGCCGACTACGCCCTTCATTCGCCTCCGAAATGGTTCGCGATGGAACCTGGGGCCCTTCGCCCGCCACCTGCTGTCGCTATATTGCGGCCCGAAGATCACACCGCCGTCACCTCCCCGGAGAGAGGGAATGAGCCAGACCATTCGCCGGATCGCTATCAGCACAGGAGGAGGCGACGCGCCCGGACTGAACGCCGTCATTCGCGCCGTCGTACTCTCGGCGCTCCAGAGGGGCTGGGAGTGTCTCGGAATTCGCGACGGGTACAACGGCCTCATGAATTCCGCTGCCTTTCCGGACGGCGGCTTGATGAACCTCACGCGCGACTCCGTGCGCGGCATCACTCACCTGGGTGGGACGATCCTGGGCACCACCAATCGGGGAAGCCCGATCGCGTATCCGACGTTGGGAGACGACGGCCAGTGGGTTGAGCGCGATCGCTCGGACGAGCTGGTGGCAAAGCTGAACGAGCTCGAGGTCGATGCGCTGGTGGCGATCGGCGGCGACGGTTCGCTGGCGATCGCGAACGTCCTGTCGGAGAAGGGTGTCCGGGTGGTCGGCGTGCCGAAGACCATCGACAACGACCTCGCCGAGACCGTCGTGACGTTCGGGTTCGACACGGCGGTCAGCTTCGCCGCTGAGTGCGTGGACCGCCTGCACTCCACGGCCGAAGCGCACGACAGGGTGATGGTGGTCGAAGTGATGGGCCGCTATGCCGGCTGGATCGCCCTGTACGCCGGGGTCGCCGGAACCGCCGACGCCATCCTGATTCCTGAGATTCCGTACGACATCGAAAAGGTGGCGAACAGGGTCAGAATCCGGGCCGAGAACGGCCGGGACTTCGCCATCATCGTCGTGGCCGAAGGCGCGCACCCGGTGGACGGCGAGCGTTCGGTGGTGGGAAAGTCGATCGGCCAGCAGGAAAGGCTCGGGGGCATCGGTCACCAGGTGGCAGACCAGCTGGCGGAGCTGACCGGCAAGGAGACCAGGGCCGTCGTGCTGGGCCACCTGCTCAGAGGAGGTGGCCCGACCACGCACGATCGCATTCTGGCCCTGCGATTTGGATCGGCGGCCGTTCGCGCCATAGCGCAGGGATGCTTCGGCTGCATGGTGGCCCTGGATCCCCCCACGGTTCGCTACGTTCCGCTGTCGAGCGCGATCGCTCGCATGAAGACCGTACCGCTGGATTCTGACACCATGCTGACGGCACGGGAACTAGGAATCAGCTTCGGAGACTGACCTAGATACTCGCGTTATAGGATCGGCCGTTTCGAGAGTCCCCTGCGCCTTTGCTTGGGCCTTACTCTGGGCATCGCCTTTCGGTAGCCAGTTCGCCGCCCACCTCCGCGACCCACATGACTCTCGCTTGACTCCGCCCAGGTAGACTCACGGTGCCCCCTCCTTGAATTGGAGGTGTACCGTGTTCCGTCGACTAACTCTCCGTGTGGTTCTCGTCTCCTCGTTGGCGTTCTCGGGTGTGTCGTGCTTCGACACCAGCGATCGTGGGATGGACCCGACCTGGGGGCCTCAGTGCCCGCCCGGATATGTGGATTCCTGCAACGATGACGGCACGAACTGTTCGTGCAAGCGGGAGTAGCGACCAATGCTCCGAAACCGACCTCCGCGAAGGTGAGGTGAACCGTGTTTCGGAGATGCGACCCGGCTGACCAGAGCCAGTAAGTCAGTCACCAGGATCTACGGCCGTACCACTCCCACCATCGGAGCGCGATCCTGCGAGGTGCCGTCGCCGAGCTGGCCGGCGTAGTTGCCACCCCCACAGAAAGCCCAGCCGTCGGTGGTGACGCCGCACAGGTGCTCCGCACCGAGCCCGAGATTCCGGAACCGTATGCCTGCCTCCACCCGAATCGGTCCGTCGGTCGGGCCTTCCCACAGGCCGCCCCGGATCGTGCCGCCCCAGCACCACGCCTCACCGCTGGAGGTCAGGCCGCAGGCGTAGGCGGGAGCGCTCGGGAGTGTGAACGCTCCTCCCGCGCCGTAGATCTTGCTGAGTTCGGGGAGCCCCTCGACTCTAACGGGCGTGGCCTGGTTCGGTATCGACGGCTCACCGAGTTCGCCATTTCGATTGCTGCCCCAGCACCAGGTCGCCCCGCCGGTCGCGATCCCGCACATGAACGCGTCACCGCCACCCAGGGCGCGGAAAGTGAGACCGCCGGCCACCGGCACGGGTGTGAAGCGGTTCTCGTTCGAGCCGTCCCCGATCTGGCCCTGGTCGTTCCGGCCCCAGCAGTACATCCGTCCGGAAGTCGCCAGCGCACACGACTGGTAATAGCCAGCGACGACGGTGGTGAGGGTCTCGGACGAAGCCACGCGTACGGGCTCGAAGGACCTCGCGAAGTTTCCACCGCTTCCAAGGTGCCCCGTGACGTTGTCTCCCCAGCACCAGGCGGCCCCATCATTCGTCAGAGCGCACGAATGATCGTGGCCAGCACTCACCTGGACCCAGAACTGGTTGCCCGGAAGCAGGTGCGGTTCCTCTATGCCCCGCGTCACCCAATCCGCGCCGACGTGACCTTCGTCGTTGAGTCCCCAGCAGTAGACCTTGCCGGATTCGGTGACCCCGCAGGTATGTCCCGCGCCCGACTCGATCATGGTGTACCGGAGTCCTCCGGCCACGGCGACCGGCCGATTGCTGGCCGTTCGGGATCCATCACCGAGCGTACCCCAGGTGTTGCCCCCCCAGCAGTAGGCCCTGTCCGCCGGGGTCAATCCGCACGAATGGAAGTACCCGGCCGTGACCGAGGCGAACTGGATGGCGCCGTCAGGAGCGGGAGGCCCCGTAAAGGAGTCGCCGCCACAGCCAAGCACACCGATCAGGATGGTGACGCCGAGGCTCGACAGACCTCCACTTCCGCGCAATCCTCGCATGCCGTCCTTTCGCCACTTTCGGGGTCTCGCAGGGCTCATTGCCTCGCACCGCGAAAACACCTGGGAATCGGGAAAGATCCTCCTCTACGTGTTAGGTTCAGATCATGAGAGGAGCCCTGGCGTCAATGATCGGCGGCATCGGAGCCGCGTTCGGTTCACTGCTGTGCTGTACCGGACCCCTGGTCCTGGCGTCAGCCGGCATATCAGGCGCTGCGCTGTCCGGCTTCCTGCCTTACCGACCATTCTTCGTCGTAGCCTCAGTCGGACTGTTGTGGTTGGCTTTTCACCTGGTAGAGCGAGAGGACGCCGCGGCGTGTGAGCCGGGCGTGACCTGCGCCTCCTCCGTGACCCGGCGGAGAGTGAGAACCCTGCTGTGGATGGCGACGGCGATTTCCCTGGTGTTCCTCTCGTCTCCGTTGTGGGCACGGTTCGTGTTCAAGGCGTAGGCAGGACCGGGGCAAGGACGAGATGATTGCCGGCCGGTGCAAAACGGGCCAGATTCCCCGCCCACACGAGAATTGATGCCGGTGGATGGACCACCGTGAAACACAACAGGAGAAGTCCAGATGAAGAAGCTATTTGTCGTCCTCGCCCTGCTGCTGGTGGCGAAGACCGCGTATGCCCAGGAGCAGTACGCTGAGCTGTTGATGTCGGACCTGAAGACGCAGAAGGTTGCAGTAGTGACCGAGGCCATGGCGCTCGAAGAGGCCCAGTCGGAGTCGTTCTGGCAGATCTACCGAGACTATGACTACGAGCTCACCGAGATCATCGATCAGCGCATCATTCTGATCAAGGACTACGCGGCGAGCTTCAGCGCCATGAATGACGAAAAGGCCTCCGAGCTGGCCAAGACGTCTTTCAAACTCGAGAGCGACCGCTCAAAGCTGCGCCAGAAGTACTACAAGAAGTTCGCGAAGGAGATTTCCCCGCTGGTCGGCGCCCGCTGGCTCATGGTCGAGCGCACGATCAACAATCTCTTCGATCTTCAGCTTGCGGCGGAAATGCCCCTGATCCAGGAGGGATGGGAGGCCCCGCCGGCGGAGGACAACTAGCCTCTGGCGGTTGGCTGAAGAGCTGGAAAGGCACGGAAGGGGCCGTCCATCGGGCGGCCCCTTCTGCATCACCCTCGTAGCATGCTCCGCAGGACGAAGCCCACGTTGGCGGGCCGCTCGGCGAGCCTCCGCATGTACCACGGGAACCAGTATGCGCCGTAGCTGATCAGAACCCGCATACGGTATCCTGATTCGGCAAGACGCGCCTGCAGGTCCCTCTCGATCCCATACAGCATCTGGAATTCGTAGGACTCCCGCGGGCACTTGATGTCGGCGGCCCGGCGGTTGATCTCGGCGATCATGGTCGCGTCGTGCGTGCCGAACGCCACGCGCGCGGTCCCGTCGCGAGCCGCTTCGAGCAACACCTGTGACAGGCGAAGGTAGCTGGCGTCCACGTCGGCCTTCTTAGGGTACGCCAGGTCCGCCGGCTCTTTGTATGCTCCCTTCACCAGCCGGATCATCGGGGACAGTTCGATCAGTTCTTCCAGGTCCGCGTCGGTGCGGTACAGGTAGGACTGGAGGCAGATCCCGACGTTCTCGTGTTCCGAGCGCAGCACCCGGTACAGGTCCAGCGTCGGATCGCAGTACCGGGTGGATTCCATGTCCACCGCCACGAGCCTCCCGTGCCTGGCGGCCGTGGCTGCCAGAGCCCCGAGATTGCGCTCAGCGACGTCGAAACCGAGATCAAGACCCAGGTGGGTCGGCTTGACCGAGACGTCCATGTTGAGGTGCGACCCGCCGCTGCGGTCGAGGAGAGCCGAGAATTCCTCGGTCACGGCCGTGGCTGCTTCAGCGTCGTCCACGTTCTCGCCGAGAAGCGTGAGGATTGACGTGATCCCGCTCTCGCCCAGGGAGCGTGCGGCCTCCAGGGCGTCGTCCATGGACTCACCGGGCATGAATCGAGTCGTGGCTCGCTGAACAAAACGACGACGCGACATCTGATCCGCCAACCAGCGGCTCTCAGAGCCCTTCAGCAGGAGTGCCCGGGCGAGTCCCATGCGTGCCGTCTCCGGTGAACGGGGGTGAGCATTCCGTCTCACGGACCGCGAACGGGATCCAATGTGCCCGTGGCCCTCGAGTCGGGCAACGCGCGTTCCGCACGGTGTGCGGCCTCGCAGGGCCTTCCGTATGTTCGGGCGGCGAACCGAGGCTGGCCGCGTCGCACGGTCATTCACCAACGGAGACTCGATGGCTTCGCGTACCCCGGCAAAGATGGGCATGTGGATGGCCGCCGCGCTGGTGGTCGGAAACATGATCGGCTCGGGCGTGTTTCTGCTCCCCGCCTCTCTCGGCTCGTTCGGCGGGATCAGCCTTTTGGGCTGGGGTTTCACATGCGCCGGAGCCATGCTGCTGGCCCTGGTATTCGCTCGACTCAGCCGTCTCGTGCCCCGCGCCGGCGGTCCGTACGCCTTCTCCCGAGCCGGATTCGGTGATTTCGCCGGATTCCTGGTAGGCTGGGGCTACTGGATCTCGATCTGGGTCGCGAACGCTGCCCTGGCCGTCGCTTTCACCAGCTACCTGTCGTGGTTCTGGCCCGCCCTCGCCACGGACCGCATGCTGGCATCCGCGGTGGGCATCTCGGCGATCTGGCTGCTGACCTGGGTCAATGTCCGGGGCGTGCGTACGGCCGGTTCGGTGCAGGTGGTGACCACGATCCTGAAGCTGGCACCGCTGGTCGCAGTCGGGACGCTCGGCCTCCTGTACATCGATCCCGCCAACTTCCGCCCCTTCAATACGAGTGGCGAAGGTACGTTCCCGGCGATTACGGCCGCGGCGACCCTTACCCTGTGGGCCTTCCTGGGCTTCGAATCGGCCACGGTCCCGGCGGAGGAAGTCGTGGATCCGGAGCGCACGATCCCGCGTGCCACGATCCTGGGGACGGTGCTCGCCGCGGTGGTCTATGTGCTCGGGACCACGGCGGTGATGGGTGTGATTCCCGCTGCCGAACTCACCGGCTCCAACGCTCCATTCGCTGACGCCGCGAGCCGCATGTGGGGAGGGTGGACCGCACCCGCCGTCGCTGCCGGGGCGATGATCGCGGCGTTTGGCGCCCTGAACGGGTGGATCCTCCTGCAGGGTCGCATTCCCTGGGCGGCGGCGCGCGACGGAATCTTCCCGGCAGTTCTCGGCCGCACTTCGAAACGGGGCACTCCGGCCTTCGCGCTCGTGTTCTCGAGCGTCCTGGTGACGGGCCTCATGATGCTCAACTCGAGCGAAACGCTGGTGGACCAGTTCACGTTCGTGATCCTGCTGGCCACGCTGACCGCACTTCTTCCGTATGCGATTTGCGCCCTCGCCGAGATCATGATCTATGCGCGCGACCGCGAGAGATTCGAGGGACAGCGGCTCACGGGGGCCATTATCACCGCCCTGCTGGGCTTCGCCTACGCCATGTGGGCGATCGCGGGTGCGGGCCAGGAGACCGTGTATTGGGGGCTCATCCTGTTGTTCTCCGGACTGCCCATGTACGTGTGGGTGGTGTGGCGACGCGGGTCGCGGCCTGACGAGTTGACGGAGGTGGCGAACTAATGAACGAACTGGGACAGTCAGACGTCCTGCCGCTTCGGAGCGTTCTGCTGAAGCACGCACGCGACGCGTTTGGCGACCAGCCGACCCTCGATGGAACCTGGGAGGAACTCGCCTATCTGGCTCGACCGGACTTCGCGGGCGCCGTGGCGGAATACGAAGCGTTCCAGGAGCTTCTCGAAGGGCTCGGGGCGGAGATTCACCTGGCCCCCGCCGATCCTGCTACGGGTCCGGACTCCGTGTACGTTAGAGACGCGACGGTCATATGCGATCGGGGCGCCATCCTGTGTAACATGGGGAAACCGGCTCGGGAGACGGAGCCGGGCGCGGCGGAGAAATCGCTGCGCGCGATCAACGTCCCCATCGTCGGACGAATCATGGGTGCCGGGCGGATGGAGGGTGGCGACGTGGCCTGGATCGACGAGCGCAACGTGGCGGTGGGGCTCGGCTATCGAACGAACGCCGAGGGAATCCGGCAATTGCGTGCGCTGCTCGGGAGCGGCGTGGACCGGGTCGTTCCGGTTCCCCTCCCGCACTGGCACGGCCCGGGCGACGTGTTTCACCTGATGTCGATGTTCAGTCCGGTGGATCGGGACCTGGCCGTGGTCTACTCACCGCTCCTTCCGGTGCCCTTTCGCCAGTTCCTCCTCAAGAAGGGATACGAACTGGTCGAGGTGCCGGACGAAGAGTTTGAGAGCATGGGCTGCAACGTGCTGGCCGTGGGGCCCAGACGCTGCGTTGCCTTGGACGGGAACCCGGTCACGCGCGGTCGACTGGAGGCAGCGGGTGCCGAGGTGCATACGTATAGAGGTCGAGAAATCAGCACGAAGGGCGGTGGGGGACCGACGTGTCTCACGCGTCCGCTCGTGCGCTCCGAATGAAGATCACGCCAGAAGGAGCCAATGATGAGGAAGAGAATGAGTGCGATCCTCGCCGGGGCGGCGATCGTCCTGGCCGCAGCGGCGTGCAGTGACGGCACCGGTGGGCCCGAGGCAGGAGTCGAGAAGGAAGTCCTGGTGGCGCATTTCGTGTCCGACTGCGTCGGTGTCGGTCCGCAGCAATGCCTGAACGTGCGCGAGAGCACCGATGCCGACTGGACGCTGTGGTACGACCCGATCGACGGGTTCGAACACGAGGCCGGATACGACTATCGACTGATGATCAGTGAGACGCATGTGGCGGATCCACCGGCCGATGCTTCGTCGATCCGCTGGACACTGATCGAGGTGCTGGAGAAGACGCCCGTGGCGATGAGTGAAACGGATGGAGACCCGATTCTCAGGCCCTGGAAACTGGAGTCGTTCGGTCCCGCAGCGGACCTGGGAGACGCGGCAACGGCGACCCTGATCGAGGGAGCGCTGGCTTCGCTTGCTGCCGACAATCCAGTCACGCTCGGCCTCAGAGGAGAGGGACGGGTCGGCGGTTTCGCCGGCTGCAATCGGTACTTCGGCGACTTCGTGATCGAGAATGGCCACCAGATCGTCCAGGGACCGAAGGGGGCGACGATGATGGCCTGTCCCGACGGTCGAATGGACCTGGAGCAGGCCTTCCTGCGGAACCTCGAAGCGGCGACCCGACTCTTCCTGCGAGGTGAAATGCTGGAATTGGAGAACGATTTCGGCGTGGTGATGGTCTTCGCGCCATGGAAGGGCAGCGAGTGAAGACGACCGGCGCGTCGGCGCTGGCTTTGTTCGCTCCGTAGCAGGATCAGTCGAACAGTTCGGCCCTCGCAAGCGCCCGGCGGGACTGCAGCCGCCGGGCGTCCTTGTTTACACTGGAACTCCGGGGGGTCGAAACGCGGGCGTGGACATCGAGCGGAGGGACCATGACGATCCTGGTGACGGGAGGTACGGGCACGGTCGGCAGCCATGTCACCGCACGCCTGGCCGCGGCGGGCCACGACACGCGGGTACTCACGCGTTCTCCCGAGAAGGCGGCCGCGCTCCCGGTCGGAGCGGCCGGAGCCGTTGGCTCTCTCTCCGAACCCTTCAGCCTTGCGCCAGCATTCGAGGGAGTCGATCGGCTGTTTCTTCTCACTCCACTGGCGCAGGACGAAGTGGATCAGGGCCTCGCCGCTGTGGAGGCTTCCAGGGCCGCTGGTGTGAAGCGCGTCGTGTTCATGTCCGTCCACCACGCGGACGAGGCGTCGCACATTCCCCACTTCGGAAGCAAGGTCGAGATTGCCCGTGCCCTCGAACGTTCGGGCATTCCCTACACGGTGATCGAGCCCAACAGTTTCTACCAGAATGACGTCGGCCTTCAGCAACCCCTGATGGCGTTTGGAGTCTACCCCATGCCGTTAGGCGGCGCGGGACTGAACCGGGTGGACGTCCGGGACATCGCCGATGCGGCCGTGGCGGCGCTCACCGAGGACGGACACGAGGGTGAGCACTATCCCGTCGTCGGCCCGGTCGCGTGGACGGGCGAGAGCACTGCACAGGCGTGGAGCGCAGCGCTCGGGTCCGGCGTGATCTACGGCGGCGATGACCTCGACGCGTGGTCCCAGGCGGCGCTGGCCATGATGCCGGAGTGGCTGGTTGCGGATCTCAGGATCATGTTCGAGGAATTCCAGACGAGAGGGCTGCTGGCCTCCAGCGACGATTTTGCCCGGCAGCGTCGTATCCTGGGCCGGGACCCGATCCCCTTCGAGGGCTTCGCGACGGAAGTTGCCGCGATGTGGAAGGCACAGGCCGCCGGGGCCTGAGCTTCGAGCACTAGGGGTCGGGGGTGAGAGCCTTTCCTGTCCAGCCCGTGAAAGCCCACAAGCGGTAGTCCGCCGTCACGCCGTTGCCGCGTCTTCTCTGTGTCGGACCAATCTCGGATGTCGCGCCGAATCTCGTCCCGAGGTCTTCGACGATCTGACGCGCCCATCCATCATCGATGTCGACGAATACGAGACAGTCACCAGGCGTCGCCGTCTCTTCGAAGCCGGACCAGATGGCATACTGATTCGAACGCCGCCGCACGTTGAGCGAGAATACGGACGGTTGACCCGGGAGGTGGAAGGCGAGCTCCGAGGCCTCCTGGTAGCGGTTGGTGGCGACATACACCGAAGAACATCCAGCCTCCAGCAACCGGGTCCGCGCGTCCTCCGTCTCCCCTGCGAGCGATCCCCAACCGTGTCCCTGCGCGATCGGGTCGCGTCTCGCATCGATCGGGATGGCTGGCACCAGGGCCTGAACATAGATGACGGCGACCACGGCGGCCCCGAGCCACATCCCCCACTTGAGCCACCTCCGTCCGCGCTCCTGCCAGGCCGATGAGGCCAGCAGGACGACGCCCGCCACGTACGCCGGTGCCGGCCAGTTGGGCTCGACGTGTCTGCGGAGCGCGCTCAGGGCGAAGGTTGCGAATACGACCAGGGCGATGCTTGCGAGGACGGTCTTCCGGGAGTCGCCCTGGCCGCGCACGCCGCTGCCCAGGGCCCGCAGCACGGCGATCCCCATCAGAACGAACAGAATCGGCGAGACCAGACCGAGCTGGCCGCCCACGTACTCCAGTTCGCGGTTGAGGGCCCCCAACAGCCGCGTGACCAGGCCCGCATCAAACGAGCCGCCCCCCAGGCCGTGATCCAGCTGAAAGGCGAACGAAGGCCAGCCGAGTTCCGCATTCCACATGATGACGGGAGAGAAGGCGGCCAATCCGAGTCCGAGCCCGATCCACGGGCCGGGGGTCATGAGCCTGCGGCGAAGCCTGGGGTCCAGGAGGAGCCCGAGGGCTGCCCCTGCCGGGAGCAGCACGGCCGTGTACTTGGAGAGCAGCGCCGCGCCCAGAGCCAGTCCCGTGGCGCACCACCAGCCGATCTCGGCGAGGCTGCCCGGTTCCTTCTCCACCGCGCGCACGAGAGCCCAGGTTCCCACGGCGAACGCGGCCAGCAGGGGTGCGTCGGGTGTCGCGAGGAGCAGTCCCGCAGCCGCCATCGGCATGACGGCCAGGGCGACCGCGGCGATCAACGCGGCCCTGCCGCCGCCCAGACGCCTGGCGAGTGCGATCGCGGCCAGGGACCCGACGAGGCTGAGGAGGATGGCCCCGAAACGCACCCCGATCCGAGTGTTGCCGAACAGTGCCGTGCCAAAGGCGATCACCGCCGAGATGGCCGGGGGATGGTCGAAATACGATGCGGCCGGCCGGCGGGACCACTCCCAGTAGTAGGTCTCGTCCGGGAAGAGGGGGACCAGCCCGGCCAGGACCAGGCGCACGGCCACCGAGGCCAGCACTACGACGAGGGCTAGACGCCAGGCCCTGCTCTTGTCCTCGCCAGCGATCGATCGGTCGTTCGTCATGGTCGCAGAACCGGTCAGACGGCTTCCAGCGCGTCGGCTGCCGCCGCGAGCCCCGCCGCTGCGTCCAGCTCGATCCCCTGCCGGGCGAACCCGTCCGCCAGGGCAGGCAGCAGGTTCAGCACGTTGCGGGGCTGCGCCGAGTGCCCCATGCAGCCGATCCGGATGATCTTGCCGGCCAGGTCGCCGAGTCCCCCGGCGATCTCGATCCCGTGGGTGAGGAGGATGTGTCGGCACAGGGCCTTTGCGTCCACGCCCTCGGGGATTCGAACCGCGTTCAAGCTGGGAAGCCAGAAGGCGTCGTCCGGGTTCATGCGGAGACCCATCGCTTCGACCCCTGCCTTCAGGGCCCCCGCGATATGGAGATGGCGCGCCCAGCGCTCCTCGATCCCTTCCTCGGCAATGAGACGCAGCGCCTCGCGCAAACCATAGATGGCGGTAATCGGCGCCGTGTGGTGATACGACCGATCATCCCCCCAGTAGCTCTCGAGCAGGCCGACGTCCAGGTACCAGCTCCGCACCAACTCACCGCGGTTCCGGACCTTGTCGAAAGCTCGATCGTTGAGCGTGAGTGGGCTGGCGCCCGGCGGGCAGGATAGGCACTTCTGGCCACCCGAGTAGGCCACGTCGATGTTCCAGTCGTCCACCCGAAGCTCGACGCCCCCGAGCGAGGTGACCGTGTCCGCGATCACGTAGGCGTCATGTTCGTGGGCGATCGCCGTGAGGTCGGGGACGTTTGGCTGCAGCGCCCCGGTGCTCGTTTCGGCGTGCACGAACCCGAAGACTCCCGGGCGGTGCTCTTCGAACGCGGCCCGCACGTCCTCAGGATCCAGCGGCTCTCCCCACGGAGCATGCACGTGCACGACCTGGCCACCGGCGCGGCGCGCCATGCTGTCCATGCGGGCGCCGAAGTAGCCGTTGGTCGGCACGAGGACCACGTCACCGGGCTCGACCAGGTTGGCGAACGCCGCCTCCATTGCCGCCGAGCCTGTTCCGCTGACGGGAATCGTCCACCGGTTGTCCGTACGGAAGGTGTAGCGGAGGAGAGCCTGCACTTCCTGCATGATCTCGATGAAGGCCGGGTCCAGGTGACCTACGAGGGGCGTGCTCATCGCCCGCAGCACCCGCGGGTGTACGTCGCTGGGACCTGGTCCCATGAGGATCCGGTCCGGCGGATTCAGGTCTCCGACATCGGGTCTGAGCATGGTAATCAGTCTCCTTGAGCGTCGACCCTGTCCGCCGGGACGGATACGCGCACCACTCCCCGGAAGTCGCCCAGTTCGTAGCCCGTCGCCAGGTCCTCCGGGTAGCGGTCCTCGAGGATCGATCGCACGGCAGGATCGATCTCCTCCGCTGACCCATGGCAATTGAGGCAGGGCGGCGCGACGGTCAGGGGCTTGTAGAACCTGTACTCGTCCCGTCCCGCCTTCTGTACCCATGGGCCGGGCAAAACGCCGGTCTCGGCCAGGGCCGACTCGTAGTAACGGAGCGCTTCGGTTTCGTCCTCATCGGGTGCGTTGGCCGGGTTCCGGTACTTCATGCTGGTACGCTTGACGTCCAGGCCCTGCCCCTGCGCCACTCCCGCCGTCAGCTCGAGGGCGCTGGTAGAACAGAAATCCACCGCGCTTGCAGCGCCACCTTCCTGCATCGCCGCGGTGAGCTGCGTGACAAGCGTGCCCATGAGGGCCTCGGATGCCGAACTCCCCAATTCAAGCACCGCAGCCTCGACCTCCGGGTTCAGGTACTCATCTTCAGCACCACCGCATGTCGCAGCGGACAGGCCAAGGACGAGCGCGAGTAGTCCCCTGGCAAACCATTCCATGCATGAGCCTCCTTCAAGAGCGTACTGAAAACCCCCTGAAGATCTTGCACCCTGCGGAAAAGTGCCACCATGCCCGGAGCCTGCCCGGTTTTCGCGTACTTCGTGTTTTCTTCGGGTCGCCATTTGTCAGCGTGTACGAAACAGCACTGTAACTGATTTATCTGCAATAGTTTGACCATCTTCATGCGACCGACAGGTCTCCGCATTCAGCACCGGGTGCCCCCCTGGAACAGCCGAATCGCGAGCGGTCCGTGAATTGCACTTTCACCCCGCGAATGACTGGGTGCGCGAGGCGCCCGCTGCAACTCGAACGGAATACGAACGGATCTCATGGCCCGTCTTGGCAAAGGAAACCAGAGAGGCTTCACGCTCGTCGAGCTGTTGATCGGCATCACGATCATGAGTGTCGTGGGCCTAATGGCGAATACGTCGTTCCGGAACTTCAGGCAGCGCACGATCCTGAACCGGGCCGCCCAGGTCGTGGCGGCAGACGCCGCGTTGACTCGGACCTACGCGATTCGCGAGCGCACCAACATCTCGCTCGTGGCCGACGAGTCGAATCAGCGCTACGAGATTCGTGACGCCTCCGGGACCGTCCTTAAGACACGTTGGTTCGACGCGGAGTCGGATCTGCAGCTTGCTACGCTAGATATCGTAAGCGCGGGCGATTCCCTGACTTTCAACGCACGTGGAATGCTCGTATCGGCTTTCGGCGTAATCGATATCGGGACCGATGCAGGCTCCAAGCGGGTGATCGTAAACGGACTCGGGCGTCACCGGGTCATCACGAATTGAGGTCCGAGCGATGACCCTGTACGCGAAGGTGAAAGCGAAACTCGAGGACGAGAGCGGATTCGGACTTGTCGAAGTGTTGATCGCTTTGACGATCCTCGTGGTCGGTCTCGTGGCCGTCAGCGGACTGAGCCTCGCTTCGGCCGATCAGGCGCTCATCGCCAACTGGCGAATGCAGCAGTCCACCGCAGCCCAGATGGTCATGGAAGATATTCAGACTGAGGGATGGTGGTCGGCAGTGAGTGGAGCCGATACCGCTACCGTGGCCGGTCACGACTTTCCGGTAAAGGTGGACGTTTCGTCCGTTTCGTCACGAGTGAAACAGATCACGATCGTTGTTGCCGCGGCTGGCGTAGTCGATACGGCCCTGTTCAGGACCCGCATCTACAAGCCGCTGCCGCTTCCGAACGCACCGCCCGCCCCGTGAGGAGATACTGAGACCATGAGTCGCGCACACTCGCAGGGCGGGTTTACGCTGATCGAGCTGCTGGTCACCCTGGTGATCAGCGGAGTTGTCGCCTCGGCTCTGCTCTCCCTGATGTTGGGTCAGTCTCGCTTCTATAGTCAGACCGATGACCAGATATGGGCCGAGCAGAGCAATCGCGCGACGTTTGACGTCGTTTCTTCCGAGTTGCGCATGGTGGCGCCGCTCGATCTTCTGGTGGCCCGGCCCGACTCCGTCTCCGTGCGTTTCGACATCATGCGGGCGATCGTATGCGATTCCGTAGCCGCGGATCAGGCGACCCTTCTGGTCTATGATACTGTCGCGGCCTGGGGACTCGACGGGGGGTTCGTCGGGACGGCCTATTCGGGTCCGTACGAAGAGGACTATGAGTTTGCCGATGCCTTCCTGCCTTCAACCGCCGCTACGGGCTCAGGCCCCAAGGCGACATGCGTGGCGAACGGGGCGCCCTCGACGAGTCCGGACAACACGTATGCCACCCTGTCTGGATGGGGCGGCAACTTCACGGACGGAGTCCCCGATCGGGGCTCGGTCGTCAGGTTCTACAGTCGTTTGACCTACAGATTCGCTCCCTCGACCTTCTTCGCATCCCGAACCGCGCTCTGGCGGGGCGCCCAGGAATTGACAGGTCCGTTCGAGACCGGCGCCGCCTTCAGCTACGTCATGGATGACGGAACCCTCAAGAACAACGTTCCGGCTTCTCAGTTCGACGAGGTCGTGGCCGTCCGTGTCACGGCCACCGCGGTCGGCGACGGCGCAAACCGGTACGATGTGCGTCGACAGCTGCAGTTCGACATCCCCTTCCGCAACTGAGTTCGGCGTGAGTACCGCGGGCGCTTCAGCACGGCTTCACTGAATGGCGCCTGGCCCCGGGTGGCGGTTCTGCGAGCGCCACCGGTTGGTGGATCCTGACATACCTGCGTAAACGAAGAAGGCGGCGCCCCCGGCCTGAGCCGAGAGCGCCGCCACGCATCGTGCTATCCCCCGGCTCAGCGGGGGCTACCCGCCACCGCCGTTCGAGGGCCCCCTGTTCGTTCTACTGCCAGCGCTCCGCCCAACTGCCCGGCACCTCCGACAACCCGCCGAACGCGTTCTTCATGGCCATCTTCATCTTGCAGGAGTGGTAATGAAACTTCTTGTTTCCGTTACCCAGGTCCGATGCCGGAACGGTCTCACCCAGCAGCTCGTTCAGACCCGTGATCGTCGCCCCCTCCACGGTCTGGAATCCGTTGCTCGTCATGTATCCCCCGACCAGGACGAGACCGTCCCACTCGAAGGCACCGTTCATATCGAGGTTGCCTCGAACGATGAGCGTGCCTCTGCCGCTGTCGCCTGGCCCGAGGACGGTGTTGCCGTCCACGTAGACAGTCGGCCACTCGTCGGCCGGCAGCGAGGCGAAATTGGGCCAGCTGTCCCCCGGGATCGTGTAGTCGTTCACGAGCAGGCCACCGTTCACGATCGCGTCCCACGGGACGCCCGTGGACTGCAGGAGTTCCAGGGTCGATGGCGCCTCCAATACATCAGGATCACCGTCGGGTACGAGCGCGCCTGCTCCTCCTCCACTCTGCACGTAGCCCGCTGGTGGAACCGCCACGCCGGCCACGTCGGGTCTCGGGGAATCGGGGCAATTAGGGTCGCCGGCAGTCGCCCTGTCCACTCCCGAGATCGTGCCCGCGTTGCCCGTCTTCAGAAGGCCTTTCCCTGCGGCCAACGAGGCCCTGGCGACGATCGACCCGTCACTGTAGATGGCGAGGCGCGACAGGGTCCTGGAAGCCGTTCCTCCCTCGGGTGGTGCATACGACGAAACGGAGCGCACCCGATACAGGACGTGATTTCCGTTCGTCGTCGGCATGTCCAGCAGCTTTTCGCCCTCGACGATCGCCGATCCGCTGGCGTAGGTGAACGTGTCCGTCGCCGTGGCCGAGTCCCGAGAGCCCAGATACTGCTGCAGACCCGCATCCGCCACGTAGAATGCGGTCGTTCCCGCTTCCTGGTTCTCGCTGGCCCGCAGCTCGGTTTCGGTCATCATCATTCCGGCAGCGGCGAGAGCCGTGAGCCCGACGAGCGCGACGAGAACGATCATGAGCACGGAGCCCCGCTCGTCCTGGACCACCTGAAGCCAGCGCAACCCCGTCTTTCCGTTTGGCGTACTCATGTCCACAAGTCACTCCTTCCGAACCCTCTGATCCGAGCCATGTATTTCACCGACGCGCACTTTACCGGCTAGAATGCTTGCAACCCTCAGGCCACGCAGAGACTGCCTTGCGCTATTCCTCTAAGCATCTATAGACGAGTGCGTTACGTGATGACCGTTTTCTGTCGTGTCGCGTGCGCCCGACACTCTCGCCGGCAGGCTTCGCTTCGAATCGCCATGTTTTGCACGACTGTTGACAGGGTCACGGATTGGCTCCGGACGAACCGCACGGATACGTTGGCGCCGTTCCGTGTAGGGGTGAAGGTGGAGTGTCATCGAGCTTCGGTGAGCAGGCCGCAGATATCGGATCGGGAAGAGGTGCAGGATATGAGACGAACGACACGGATATCAGCCGCGGTGCTGTGGGTCGCGCTGGGGGCGATTATCGGAACGCCGCTGCACGCCCAGGAATCAGCAGCAGAGCAGGGCTCCTGGCGCGTGTTACCGCTTCCGCACGTCGACCTGTGGTATCACGGTCTGGCCGTGACCGGCTTTGATGGATCGGGTCCCGATCCGCTGTATGATCCCTCGTACCGGGCCAGGGTCCGCGAGGTGAAGGAGGAGCTGGGAGTCTATCCGTCGGCGCTGGATCGTGGCTCTCCGGGATTCGCGGCGGCCTTCCAGGCGGACAGCGCTTTCGAGCTTCTCCACTTCGTCCCGCTGTACTTCGCGTCGGCCGGACCGGACCGCATGCTGGCTGCCCTGACCCAGGTCGCCGAGACAGGCAACGCTGCTGTTGAAGATCCCGTGGCCCAGTTCGGCGCAGGGATCGTGGCGCAGCTCCTTCCAGAGGACAGACAGCTCGATGTTCTCCTCGAATTCACACGTGCACTGTCCGAAGAGTGGGCGACCTGGTTCGAGGATGCGTGGACCCGGTCGGTACTGGATCGCAGGGTCGATCTGGCAACGCTACAGGCCGTGTGGGACCAGCGCTTTGCCGGACCCCTGAGGCCGTACCTGGAACGTCATCAGCTGGACCAGGGAGCCTTGATCGTATCGCCCCAGGTAGGGCTGGAAGGTCGGGTCTTCGCGGGCTCTCCGGCGGACCGGACGGACAACCTGGTCGTCGTGCACCTCCCTCCGCCTGGTGATCGACTGGAAGCCGCCCTCCACTACGCCGTTCGAGAGTTGTGCTTCCCCGCGGCCCGGCTGGCCCTGGATTCGGCGGGACCGACGCCGGCCGATCGACTGGCTGCATCGGCGCGATCTACGCGGGCAGCGGTACGGTGTGGCGAGCTTCTCCTGGAAAGGCTTGCCCCGGAGGAAGTCGCGGCCTATCGCCGATCGTTCGTCCCCGCGACGGCGTCCGCGTCGGATGAAGCCACTCGCGAGGCCTTTCACAGGGCCTATCCTCTGGACGCCGGCCTCGCGGCGGCTCTGGAAGCGGAAATCACGAGGCTCCAGTAGCGGGACACTTTGGCCCTGTTTGACGGTTCTGCTCGTCCGCGAATCGAGACAGGCCGACTCGACCCGCTTCCTGAAACGTTGTGTTTCCGCGCTGTAACTTCCTGCAACGAAACGTACTAGGACTTCCGTACCCGTCAGTCCTCCGCGGTGCCAAACCTGCAATCCACGCAGCCGGACATACGCCCGGCGCGAAGAGGCGCCAGGGCTTCGAGGCTGTGGTCTGTCGGCTGGCGGGAGGGAGCTCCCCTCGCACATCGACTTTGTCCTGCCGGCGCCCCAGCCCCTTAGAACCAAGCGGGTTACCCGCTAAGGATGGAGGGTTGAAAATGATGCGTCGCGTGTTCGCGGGACTGCTGGTGAGCGGCGTTCTGCTGTTCGCCGGAGTGACGCCGGCCCGGGCGACCGACGGTCACTTCCTGCACGGAGTGGGAGCCGTCAACAACGCCATGGGCGGCGCCGGCGTCGCAGCGCCGGTCAGCATTCTCGGCACTTTCTATCTGAACCCGGCGGGCCTGATCGCCTTCGATGGTCTGCGCGTGGAGTTCAGCTTCGAGATGTTCAAGCCTGATCGGACCGTGGCCAGCGAGATTCCGGGCTTCGGCTCAGGGGCTACCGTCTCGAAGAGCGAGTTCACGCCGATCCCGGCGATGGGCTTCAGCTACAAGATCAACGACAAGTGGGCCGTCGGTCTTGGCGGACTCGGCATCGGCGGCTTCGGGGTCGACTACCAGCAGGACAACACGAACCCCGTACTCGGGCCAAGGCCTCTCGGCTTCGGCCAGGTATTCAGCAGCTATTCCCTGCTGAAATTCACGCCGGCCGTGGCATTCGCCCCCTCCGAGAACATCTCGCTCGGCTTCTCGGCGAACGTGGCCTGGGCGACCCTGACGGTGGATCCGGCCCCGTTTGCCTCACCGGCTGTCACCAACCCCGGTCCGCCGCCCGACGCGTACTACTCGCGCGCTACGGGCACAGACGGCTCCTTCGGCTTCGGCTTCCAGGCCGGGCTGCTATGGAACGTCAAGGACAACTTCTCGCTGGGTGCCTCCTACTCGAGCCCGCTCAAGTTCGATGACTTCAAGTGGAACTCGATGTGGGAGAACCCGAACATTCCGCCGAACGCACCTCAGATGGGCTTCGGCACGTTCCGCGAGCTCCAATTCGCGCTCGACATGCCCGGTTGGGGAAGCGTGGGTCTGGGCTGGAATCCGACGCCCGCCCTCACGATTGCGGCGGACTTCCGCTACTACTGGTACGAGAGCACGGAAGGGTTCAAGCTCGACAATCCGGAGCAGCCGTTCGACCAGTTCGGTGCCGTGCAGGGATTCGGATGGGAGAACATCTGGGCCCTCGCGACCGGACTCCAGTACCAGATCAACGACACGTGGATCATCCGGGGCGGATACAACTATGCCCAGAACCCGGTTCCCGACGGCCTGAGCTTCATCAACATTCCGGCGCCGGCGATCGTCCAGCACCACGCGACGCTCGGCCTGAGCATCTGGGTCACCGAGTCGATCGCGCTGGACTTCTCGTACTACAAGGCGTTCGAGAACACTGGCACGGGCCCGCTGTTCGGCGCGCCGGACGGCTCCACCGTCACGAACACGCTGTCCGAGGATGCGATCTCGCTCGGCTTCACGTTCGACACGAAGTAGTTGGAAGGCGAGGCCGGTGGCACGAACTACGGTTCGGCTGCCGCTCCGCCGTGTCAGTAAGCGGTAATTGATCGGCAACGCGCGGGGCGCTGAGTCGGAGCCGTCCAGGCTTCGGACCCCCGCGTTTTGCTTGCCAGTTAGAGCGGGAGCCATCCCGCGACACGGACTCAAGGAGCAGGTCATGTACGGAAGACTTTCCAGGGCAGTCCTCGGCGGCCTGATGGCCTTTGCGCTGGTATCGGCCGCGGCCGGTCCGCAGACGGCAATCGCGCAGGAAGGCGAGTACGGGGTGTACTTGAAGCTGGTGGAGAACGCTCCCGGCGGATTCGACCCGGTGGTTGCGACCCTGCGCGAGAGCCTGGAAGCAGCGGGCTGGACGATCCTCAGCGACTATGATATGGGAGTTCCCGAGAAGAACTGCTCGTACCGTGCTCACGGCATAGCCGCCGTCAGTGACGCGTACGTCAGCCGGGTTCTGTCGTACGGACCCCGCGCGGCGTTCGCCCTGCCGGTCAGGTTCGGCGTATACGAGGATGAAGCGGGCGTCCACGTGGCCGCTTTCAACCCGTTGTCTCTCAATCGCACGATCATTTCGGAAACGGACTTTGCAGAGGGTTCCGCAGTCGCGGTGGCGGCGCTGCAGGAAGTCGTGGCCCCGTTCGATGGCTATCTCGTCGATTCGCAGTACGGGCAGATGCGAGACGAAGGGCTGATCAAGAAGACTATGGGCCTGATCGCCGGTGGAGCCTTCGACGGAAAGATCGAGGAAGCGGCGTCCGTGGATGTCGAAGAGTACGGCGGTCTTCTCGCGACGGCCGAGCACCTGTATGCCGGCCTCGAGGACGCGGCGGATGACTACGATTGGCAAATGCGCCCGATGTACCTGCTCGATCTGAGCGACCAGGGCGTGGTGCTGATCGGACTGACCTCCTCGGCGATGGAAGCGAAGGCCTTCGACATCGTGAAGGAAGGCACGGACGAGACTCGCGAGGACTTCTCCTGCCCCGGAATCGCCTACGCCGCGGCCTTCCCGCTCGAACTGGTGCTCGTGGAAGAGGACGGCGAGGTCAAGGTCCTGATCATCGACGCCATGTTTCGCATGAAGATGTACTTCGAGGACGCGGGAAAGATGAAGTTCGCCGCGAACATGAAGATGCCGCCGTCCCTCGAGGGAGAGATGCGCGACAAGATCGAAGACAGCCTTTACTGAGCCTGGCGGAGGAACGCATGCGTATACATAGAACCACACCGATGCTGGTCCTGGCCGCCGCCGTCCTGCTGACGGGGGCCACCCGGGCCCAGGCTCAGAACGGCCACTTCCGGCAGGGAGTGGGCGCGGTCAACTCGGCCATGGGAGGCGCGGGCACCGCGACGACCCAGAGCCTGCTCGGGACACTGTATCTGAATCCGGCGGGTCTGGTAGGCTACGACGGTGCTCGCATGGAGTTCAGCCTCGACTTCCAGAGGCCCAGCCACACGGTGGAGGCAGGGTCGTCCAGCATCGAGGGTGCCGACCTCCGGGCACTGTTCCCGTCTGTCGCGGTCGCCTCGCCCGTCAGCGACCGGGTATCCCTCGGGCTGGGAGCGTACCAGGTGGGCGGATTCCAGACGAGCTATGCGGGGTCGCTGAACGGTACTTCGTTCGTCACGGCCTCCGACTACAGTGCCATCCGGATCACGCCCAGCGTCGCTTTCGCCGTGACGGACGCGATCTGGGTTGGCGGCTCGCTGCTATTTGACTGTACCTCCTTCATGCAGGATCCGCTGCTCGTCGGCGAGCCAACCGACGGTTCGTATCCGAACGCCGCGGGAGGGAACAGCCAGCCCGGATTCGGATTCCAGGCCGGCCTGTTGTGGAACGTAAACGACTTCGTGGCGCTCGGGGCGTCGTATGCCTCGAAAACGGGTGTGAGCAGCTACTCCCTACCGGCCACCGTCGCCGATCCGGGATCTTCGTCGTTCGGGGACCTGCAGCAGGTGAGCTTCACGCTCGAGACTCCGGCCATGCTGGCGGCGGGCCTTTCCATGACACCGCTGCCCACTTTGCTGCTCGCAGCGGACGTGCGTTATCTGTTCTATGAAGACGCTGCGGGGTTTTCGTTCGCGGGTGACTCGCCGTTCGATACCGATGGCGCGCTGACGGGTTTCGGCTGGCAGAACGTGTTCGTCTTCAACATTGGCGCCGAGTACTCAGCTAGCGACAAGGTCGCGATTCGGGCGGGCTACAATCATGGCGATTCGGCGGTCACGGACGAGGGGGCGCCGATCAATCTGACGACGCCCGGGATCGTGAAAGACCACCTGTCGTTCGGATTGGGCTGGCAGCCGACTCGCCGGTTCAGGATCGACGCGGGCTACGTGATCGGCTTCGAGAACTCGGTCACCGGGATTGTATCGGGGCCGGTCCCTGAGACCGTGACACTGAAGTCGGGTGGAAACTCCTTCCAGTTGGCCTTCGCGCTGGGGACGAGAGGCTTCTAGCGCTGCTCTCGTACCGCCCCTGGTCGATGATCGGGGGCGGTAAGCAGTTGTGGGTCAGGGGTTTGCTGTTTCGTTGGATTTCTGACACGGAATGTCGCGTCCACGCCACAATTGGCAGGTCCCTTACGGGCGGCTACCCTTCCAACAATTGCCTGTCACGACAGGGGTCGAATTGAGGTGGGAGATCCATCGGGAACTTCCTGCGCCGACTGTCTGCCTGTTCGTGACCGATCCGTCTCCGCCAACTCCACGCAGACACGGACCACTCGAGTTCAGGAGGATTCACATGAGAGGCTTCAAGGTACTGGCAGTAGCCCTGTCGGCCGTTGTCGCGTTCACGTTCACCGCGTGTGACGACCAGCCGACGGAGCCGGCGAATCAGCAGCTCAGCGAGCTGCAGGCCAACCTGGGGAACGGTTTCCCAGAAGGCGGGCACGACTTTAACCTGCACATCATCGGCATGTCGCATGAGAAGTCAGCCGAAATGGACAACAACAACGGCAGGCGGATCTTCGTGCTGCTGGACGGCGGCGGCGAGGTGACGAGCCCAGGCGGTAAGAACAACCACCTCGGACCCAAGGGTAGCGGGAACGATGCCAACAAGATCTACCTGTGTAACAGCACCAGCGAAGAGGGCGATTCAACAGATCCGCGTTGCGCAGCGTATGGCAATCCCGACAACTGGGGAGTGATCGACGCGAATGCCACCGATAGAGACGGAGCGCTGCTCGCAGTGCCCGATCCGTGTGGCGACGATGACAGCACCACAGCCTGCACGCCGAGGTACTCCGTCTGGGCACGTCCGCTGGCGGGGAACAGCGCCACGATTACGACGTGTGCCGACGAGGACTACGCCTACGACGGCTACAAGGACACGTGGTGCGGGGACAACGGCATCACCCTGTCGCCGAAGAGCCCTCGTAAGGCGCAGGAGGTCACTGACAACTTGCTCTACATGACGATCACCGTCGACGACTTCATCGATGACGGCTTCGGCAACAACATCGGAGATCCGGAACTCGCGGCCTGCATCGACAAGGGCAATGACGCCACCGACGGAGAGCCGGATTCCTATGACGTCTACCTGTTCGACCGTTGTTTCCAGGACTACTTCTGGAACTACGACAACAACGGTCTGAAGAACCTCGAGTTGCGCTTCTACTGGGAGAACTGAGTATCCGGTAGTTCACACGAAAGTGAAGCCCTGCGTCCGAATCTCCAGGCGCGGGGCTTCATGCATCGTAGAGTGCCGGAATTGATCGTCCTCTACTCTGCCCCCGCTTCCACTAGCTCCGAATAATCCTCACCGTCCAACACCATCTCGTCCATCGGCGGGCAGAAGCAGTCCCGCACCATCTCGTCGTCGGTCATGTGGAGCTCCCACCACTTCGCCGCTCGCACGCGAGTCCACGGAGCAGGGTCGGGAACGGCGCGCAGGGCGTCCTCAAGCTCGGCGACCGATTGGAACCGATCATCCGGATCCTTCTCGAGGCACTTCATCACCACGTCATCCAACTCCGACGGGATCGGGACCTCGCAGATCTCGGATGGTCTGGCCGGAACCGTCTTCACGTGGTCGATCATCAGGGCTACGGCCGAATCAGCGGAGAAGGGCGGACGTCCCGTGAGCATCCAGTAGGCAACGGCGCCGAAGGCGTAGATGTCCGAACGGGTTCCGACGCCCGCGGTTCCGTAGACCGTTTCCGGAGCCAGGTAGCGCGGAGTCCCGAAGACGACCCCCGTCTTCGTCAGGTCGGACGGAGTGTCCGCTCCCTCGATGCGTTTCGCGAGCCCGAAGTCCAGGACCTTCACGAAATCGTACAGGCCGCCTCGCATCGTGAGGAAGACGTTCGACGGCTTGAGGTCCCGGTGCACGATGGCGCGCTCGTGTGCCTCGGCGAGCGGACCCGTGACCTGCAGGAGAAGAAACAGGACCCGGCTCGCGGGGATCGGACCGAATCGTTCCACGAATCGCTCCAGATCCATGCCCTCCAGGTACTCCATGGCATAATAGAACGTGTCTTCGGCCGCCCGCCCGAAGTCGAAGATCGTGATCGTATTGGGGTGTGACAGACTCGACGAAAGCCTGACTTCCCGTTCGAACCGCGCCAGCGCGGTGCCGTCGGCGCCCGAGGCGGCCTTCAGCACCTTCACTGCGCTCGGTCGACACATCAGGGCGTGCTCCGCCACGTAGACCCGGCCCATCCCTCCCTCGCCGATCTCCTTGTGAAGCACGTAGTTGCCCAGCCTCTGGGCTCTGAAGGCCGTCTTTCGCAGCCCATACAGAGTCCGGGTCACGAACACCGATGTGGCCCCAAGGAGCGCGCTCCCGACCGAACTGAGCAGGACCTGCTCCCCGAACGAGCGGACGGCTCCGCCGCTCCAGAACGCCTGCACCTCCGGTACCAGCAGGTAGCTGACGGCAAGCGTCAGGATCGAACCCGCGACGGCGAGGGCTGCCAGCGCAGCCTGGTACTTCTCACGCCAGGGGATGAACGCGGCGGGGATGAACAGGACCAGCGCCACTCCGAATCCCGGGATCACGTCGGGCTGCGTGAGCGAAACTTCCGTCAGTCCGGCCAGGAGATTCAGCGCGGCCACCAGGAACACCGTGACCTGCAACGCCGTGATGCCGGGCTTGCCGACGTAGACCCAGATGAGGGCGACCGCGAACGAGCCCGGATACAGAAGGTTCGCCCAGCTCTTCCATCCAGGTACGGCCAATCCCGTGACCGGCGAATTGAACGGCCCGAGCATGGTTACGGCATAGAGAAGCACGTGGAGGACCAGCCCGACGCCGAGAACGAGCCTCGTCCGTCGCCACAGGAGATTCCGCTGCTCGCGTTCGAAAGCCGAACCGAACTGGGTCGTGCGCAGTCCCAGCGAGCGGCCGATGCGCAGATCGGTACTGGCGCCATCCGATGACGCGCCCCCTTCCGGCTGCGGCCGGCCCTTCTCTACGTCCGCCAAATCTGCCTCCGAAGCATGGATCCCACGAATGTATACTGGGTAACGATCAAAGCGACCACATCCGCCCGGTCATCCCATCGGGCACTTCGTGTGTCAAACAGGGAAAGGACAGTGCGCGGGCTGGGGTTCCTCGCTGGTTACTCCCCTGTCACTGGAATAGCTTGTCCTCGGCGGGCTTCTAATACCCGGGGACGGACTCACACTATCGTCGAGTATCGATGAACTGGTTCGAACGGCTGCGTGACAGGCACATCTTCAGGACCGCCTTCATCTACCTGGGCGGCGCCTGGGCCTCCATGGAAGCCATCGGATTCTTCGTGGACAACTACGGCTGGTCCAGGACGGTGCTGGATGTGGCCGTGCTGCTCATCGTGCTCGGTTTTCCCGCCGCCCTGATCATCGCCTGGTACCACGGCGAAAGTGGAAAGCAGCAGGTTCAGAAGACCGAAGCCTCGCTGCTGCTCACGCTGGCCGTTCTGGCCGCGATCGGCACGTTCCGGCTGAGTACGGCTGCCGAGAATCCCGCGGCTCAGATGAACCGCCTGGGAACGGACGCGATCCCGGCGGCGACCGCCGACCTGGGCGAAAGATCGGTAGCGGTGCTGCCCTTCGTGAACAGCACCGGCGTGGACAGTCTCGACTGGCTGGGTCCGGGCATGTCGGACATGCTCACCACGAACCTGGCGCAGACGGGCGCCCTGAGAGTCGTGAGTCCACAGCGCCTGTTCGAGTTGCTCAGGCAGCAGGGACACGCGGAGACCGACGAAATTCCCCAGGAACGAGCCATGGACATCGCGGCTCGATCCGGGGCCCGGACCATGGTGCACGGGTCTATTCTCGGTACAGCGGACGACATGGCTCTGGACGCTCAGCTCATCGACCTGAGCGACGGGACAATCATTGCTGCCGAACGGGCTCGGGGATCAGATGTCTTCGCCCTGGCGGATACGGTCGCCGAGCGCCTCGCCAGTACGCTCATGCGCGGCGTGGAGTACCAGTTGGCAGCGGCTCCGGAGAAGTCTCCCATCGAGCTCACCGGTGACATGGACAAGTTCCGCGAGTACCAGGCCGGGGTGCGCACGGCGTGGAACCAGATGGACAGCGACAGTCTCGAGGTACGCTACCACCTCGTGGACATGCTGGAGATGATGCCGGGTCGGGAAGATGAGGCCCGACAGGTGCTCGAGGAGATCATTGCGATTGCGCCTGACGAGGCGAGGGCTGTGGGACACCTCGCCAGGATCGCGATCGTGCAGGGAGATACGGCGGCGGCCGACAGCCTGATCGTTCGCTACGTGGGCCTGGAGAAGGACGAGTTCAAAGTGCACGCGGGCTCGGGGCAGCTGTTCGAGCGTGCGGCCCGTTTCGAAGAAGCTCGCGAGTCCTACCGTCAGGCTTTGCGGGTCGAGCCCGACAACGCCGTGCTCCTGGATCTGTTAGCCCGCACTTACCTGCGAGGCAACGACCCGGCGGGTGCCCGAAGCGAGATGGAGGCGTTCACATCCAGCTCGATTCCACAGATCGCATCAGAGGCGCACCTGCTGACTGGGGACGCCTGGGCGTGGGAGGGACAGTTCGATGAGGCCCGGGCCGCCTACGGCCGAGCGACCGCCGTCGGCGTGCGAGAGGCCCTTCCGGATCTCGAAGCCGCGGGCCGTGAGAGCAGCCTGTGGGTAGACGCTCTTCTCGATCCCGAAGTCGGGGTAACACGTATCAACAACTCCGTGTGGACCCTGCTTGAGTTGGGTCGCGGGGAGACGGCCCTGAATCTCGTCGAAGCCGCGGACCGACTCTACGTGCGCGACTCAGACCGACTCTATCCGGTCGAGTTTCACACCATTCTGTACCTGAAGGGCAGGGTGTACGAACTTCTCGGGAAGCCCCGGGCCGCCATGGCCGCCTATGGCCGGCTACTGAAGAACTGGGGTGACGTCCTGGACGAGATTCCGCGCCTGTCGGACGCGCCAGCGAGGATGTCGGCCGTCCAGGCAGAGTGGGCGGACAAGGGTGGCCGTGTGCCGCCACCGCCTCTGCGGCCTTAGTCCAGCCTGCCTTCAGGCACCAGCAGACGACCGTAGATCTCATCCGTAGCTA
>Ga0316197_10000394_pt1 | contig 30693 bp, 25 predicted proteins | sample OudBiesiAoxic_MG_FD_204939 | JGI IMG/M metagenome (GOLD analysis project Ga0316197, IMG submission 204939) | Coastal sediment microbial communities from Oude Bieten Haven, Netherlands - site A oxic | ecosystem: Environmental > Aquatic > Marine > Coastal > Sediment | place: Netherlands... | reverse complement strand
AGGGCTTTTGAATTATACACGCGGATGGAACAAGCCCCTAACCCTAACTCCAGAATAGTATTATCTGCTGAAAAGGATGCATTGGGTGTGCCAAGACCCCAATTGCATTGGGAATTAACCGAGCTGGATAAATACAGTATCAGAAAAATGTACCACATACTTGGGGAACAAATGGGAAAGGCAAACGTTGGAAGAATAAAATTAGAGGAATTCCTCTGGGATGAAAACGACAACTCGATGCCAGATCAGTTAGGTGGAGGTTGGCATCATATGGGAACAACACGAATGAGTGCAGATCGTAATAAAGGAGTAGTAGATGCAAATTGTAAAGTTCATGGTATTTCTAACCTTTTTATTGCTGGTTCTGGTTGTTTTAGTACTGCTGGAGCTCCAAATCCCACCTTAACACTTGTTGCATTGTCGTTAAGATTATCAGATTATTTAAAAACAAGCTAAGAATTAACAATTGGCTTATCAATATCGTAAATTAGTATAAAAAGGTAAACCCATGCCTACAGGCAGAAAATTTATCACTGAAAACCCGGGTAAATCGGCCCGATATGCCTTGTCTATTCTGGCCCCTTTTATCTCGGCTTATTTGATATTCTTTGTAGAACTAGATCCGGATAATCCTGCTATTACTAATACACTGGCGGTAGCAATATTAATGGCCCTCTGGTGGATAACCGAGCTAATTCCACTCGCCATAACCTCTCTTTTGCCTATTGTGCTTTTTCCTGCACTTGGAATCATGAATGGCCGGGAAGTTTCAGCCACTTATTTTAATCACGTCATATTTTTATTTATTGGAGGTTTTTTGGTTGCCCTTGCCATCCAAAAATGGGGGCTACACAAGCGAATTGCATTAAAAATTCTTCGAATTATCGGCAGTAGTCCGGGTAGAATACTTCTGGGGTTTATGCTTGCTACTGCTTTCCTCTCCATGTGGATATCTAATACGGCTACAGCCATGCTAATGGTCCCAATACTTTTATCAATAATTACTAAGTTGGAGGAGATAAATGGTAAAACATTGGTAAAGCACTTTGCTATAGGCCTTTTACTTTGCATTGCCTACAGCGCTTCTATAGGGGGAATTGCAACTCTTGTGGGTACACCACCGAATCTTTCATTCGCTCGTATCTTTTATATTTACTTTCCTAATGCCCCGGAGATTTCCTTTGCAACCTGGTTTTTTTATGCCTTTCCAATATCCCTGGTTTTGTTCTTTGTTTTATTCGGCTACTTATACCTAATCTTTGTCAAGAGAAAAAATAATTGGAAAAGTTTGAGTAAGAATGAAATTCTTCAGGATTATGTAAAACTGGGAAAGAAAAACTTTGAAGAAAAAGTATTGATAATTGCTTTTGCCTCCCTTGCAATGCTCTGGTTTTTCAGGGCGGATATAATGATAGGTGAATTCAAGATTCCCGGATGGTCAAACTTATTTAATTATCCACAGTTTTTTAATGACGGTACAGTGGCCATCTTTGTTGCCGTAGTCCTTTTTATGATTCCATCTAAAACGCAACCAGGGACTTTTCTTATGGATTGGAAAGCCGCAGAAGAGATTCCCTGGGAAATAATATTACTGTTTGGCGGCGGTTTTGCCCTGGCGAGCGGGTTTAAAGAATCTGGTTTATCTTTGTGGTTTGGACATCAGTTGGAATGGTTAGGAGGCATGCATCCTCTGATTCTAATTATTTGCATAAGTTTCCTTGTAACTTTTTTAACCGAAATTACTTCTAATACAGCAACTGTAGAAACCTTATTACCCATTCTTGCCGGCCTGGCAGTTAGCATAGAAACCAACCCCCTGCTCTTTATGCTTCCGGCTACAATTGCAGGTTCCCTCGCGTTTATGCTACCAGTAGCTACCCCTCCCAATGCCATAGTTTTTGGCAGTAAACGTATTACTGTCATTCAGATGGCTAAAACCGGCTTTTTCCTAAATATTATAGGGATTATCCTGGTATCTGTGATAACTTATTATTTCGGTACCTTTATTTTTGATATTGTAGAAGGCGTTTTCCCAGAATGGGCAAAGATCAACTGATAGGAATTTCTTAACTTAATAAACATCTAAATGAAAAATACTATCCTTTTTTTAGCTTTTCATCTCATAATTAGTTCATTGGCCTATAGTCAAAACGGTAAAGTTTTGGACGAACTTACTCTTAACAGTAAAATATTGAAGAGTCAGCGTAAATTTGCAATTTACTTACCTCCGGATTATGATTCCTCCCAACGAAGCTATCCGGTACTTTATTTACTGCACGGGGGAGGTGATGACCAAACCGGTTGGGTGCAATTTGGAGAAGTTTTACATATTACAGACAAGGCTATTCGCGAAGGTAAGGCTACCCCAATGATTATTGTAATGCCCGATGCAAATACTGGAAAGCGAGGCTATTTTAACCGAGGGGACTGGCGCTATGAAGATTTCTTTTTTGAAGAATTTATGCCCTATGTGGAAGCTACGTATCGAATTAAGGGAGAAAAACGATTTCGTGCAGTGGCAGGCCTTTCCATGGGGGGCGGTGGTTCTTTTATGTACGCTTTGCATCATCCGGAGTTATTCTCTTCTGCCTGCCCTTTAAGTGCTTCCGTTGGTGCGCTTACTATTGATAAATTAAAAGAACGATTTAAAGAAAGAGGAGAAACCTTTACCGAAGAAGAAATCAAAACGTATTTCAAACGTCATAATGCCATTTCTTTGGTGGAGTCTATGCCTGTTGAAGACATTAAATCGGTTAGGTGGTTTATTGATTGTGGAGATGATGATTTTTTATATGAAGGTAATAGTCTTGTTCATATTGCAATGAAGAAAAAAGAAATTCCTCATGAATACAGAGTCCGAGATGGCAGGCATAGCTGGACCTATTGGAGAGCGTCACTACCAGTAGTATTAGAATTTGTATCTGATGCATTTCATCAATATTAATCTGGAAGAATATGAAAATAAAAACTACCCTTATGGCTTTATTTTTTGTTACAGTTATGAATGCACAGGAAAAGTACCCACAGGACTTGCCTTATTATCAGATTCCGGACTATCCCGATAGTTATACGGCAGGTACAGTGGTTGCCCGAATGATAGATGGTTTGGGATTTAGATATTATTGGGCCACTGAAGGATTGCGGACCGAAGACCTGGCTTATAAGCCTTCGGAAAGCAATAGAACTATTGATGAAACCTTAGATCATCTTTATAACTTATCACGCGTCGTTTACAACTCCGCAGTAAAGGAAATAAATGATAGAACACAACCCAGGGAAGAAGCACTTTCTTTCCTGGAAAAAAGAAAGCGCACTTTATTAAATTTTAAAAAGGCCAGTGAAATTTTTATTGGTGTAAGTGACCTAAACGAACATTTGGTGGTCTTTAAATCTAAATCAGGTACATTTGAAAACCCGTTCTGGAATCAGATAAACGGGCCTATTGAGGATGCTATTTGGCATAGCGGGCAGATAGTTGTTTTGCGAAGGGCATCGGGTAACCCAATAGATCCGAAAGTTAATGTTTTTAGAGGGGTACGCATTTCAGAGTAAATAGAAGAGGTCAAAGAACAATGGAGTATTTAAGATTTTATCTGATGCCCTGAAAAGATTAAATTATTTAAAAGATTATTTGTCAATACTTTATTGAATACCAGAACTGTTATCCTAAATTTATACGTATATCTATTATAGGATATTCCATAGTTTATAGAAATCTTTTAAAATATTTCGGAATTGTCAAGCACATGATTAATAATTTAATTAACAACCTTAAATAACAAACAAATGAAAAAAATTCTTCTTCCAATAATAGCGCTTTTCTTGCTTGGTTTTGGCCACACAAGTACTAAGCTTACAGATCAGGAAAGAGTAATAGGAGCTCTTGAATTGACTAAAACACAAGTATATATGATGGAAACCCTTAATGGGCTAAGTGAGGAACAGTTAAATTTCAAAAGTAGTCCTGAATCATGGTCCATTGCCGAATGCGTTGAACATCTGGCTATTTCCGAAAATGCTTTGGACCAAATGCTTCAGGAATCCTTAAAAAAACCTGCAGATCCATCTAAGCGCAGTGATGTAAAAATGACTGATAAAGAGCTTATGGCTATGATTAGAAGCCGCGATACAAAAGTAAAAACCTCAGAACCTTTTGAGCCATCCGGGAAATTTGGATCCTATGAAGAAAGCCTGGAAGCTTTTAATTCAAAAAGAAGAGAACACATAATCTATATGGAGACTACAGAAGATGATCTGAGAAATCATTATGGGCAAATGCCTTTTGGCACTATTGATGCTTTTCAAATACTTATGTTTATGTCTGGCCATACTGAAAGGCATATAAAGCAAATGGAAGAAGTTAAAGCTACCGAAAACTTCCCAATGGAATAATTTTTTCTTAAATAAAAAAGGATAATTACTATGCCCTTTTTCTATTTTATTAGGAGAGGGCATATCCCTTTAAATGGTATTGCTTATTTTTAAAGCTATGACATTTCTGACCTTCATAATTTTTACCGGCTTCGTTGCCCTGTACGCTACCTGGAAACTTCGTCGGGATAAATTAAATACCAAAGACGGTTATTTTCTTGGAGGAAGATCTCTTACAGGAGTGGTCATAGCCGGATCATTGCTTTTGACCAATATTTCAACTGAGCATCTTGTTGGAATGAATGGTTCAGCCTATAAAAATGGGGCCATCATAGTAGCCTGGGAGGTTACCTCTGCATTGGCGCTCGTAATTGCAGCTTTATATTTTGCACCTCGGTACCTGAAAATGGGACTGACAACGATTCCGGAATTTTTGGAAAAACGATTTGATGGCCTTACAAGAACTCTGGTAGCGCTATTGCTTATCATATCTTTTGTAGCTACTCTGTTACCTATAGTATTATATACCGGAGCATTAAATATCGAAGCCATATTTGAAATCTCAGAACTACTGAACGTAAGTCAGAAAGAAGGAATTTGGATAACTATACTAATCGTTGGAGGTATTGGCGCTCTTTATGCCATATTTGGCGGACTTAAAATGGTTGCATATACAGACACCATAAACGGGTTTGGCCTCCTTGTTGCGGGTTTACTTGTTCCTATACTGGCACTTTGGAGTATTGGAGATGGAAATTTGGCAGAAGGAATAAGCAAGGTCTTTGAGAAAAACCCGGGTAAATTTAATGTTATAAGCCAAGAAACAGGGGTTGGGCCCGGATCAAGGTCGGCTATATTGCCTTTTGAAGTAATCTTCACAGGTTTAATGATAAACCAGATCTATTTCTGGACCATGCACCAGTCAATTATCCAGAGGGTACTCGGGGCCGTAAATCTTAAAGAGGCTCAAAAAGGGTTATTGTTTACAGGGCTTTTGAAAATCCTGGTTCCTTTGGTAATTGTACTTCCAGGCCTTATTGGGTTTTATTATTTTGGGGAAGAATTTTATGATAATCCCGATAGTGTTTACCCCAATCTTGTGAAAATGGTATTACCAGCCTGGTTAACAGGGTTCTTTGTTGCAGTTATGATGGGGGCTATACTCACTACTTTCAACAGTGCCTTAAATAGTGCAGCAACAGTTTTTAGCCTGGGCATTTTTAAACGATATATCCAAAAAAATGCCGGGGAAAAAAAGCTGGTGCGTATAGGCAAATGGACCTCAGCTATACTTGCGATCTTCGCCATTGGAATAGCTCCTTTTGTAGCCAATGCCCCTGAAGGACTTTATCAACTATTGCAGCAACTTAACGGCATATTCTTTATCCCGATCGCAAGTGTCATTATAGCAGGATTTTTATTGCCAAATGTTTCTGCTACAGGGGCAAAAGCGGGTCTGTTCTTTGGTTTGTTATTTTATGTCATGAGTTACTTTATTCTGAAAGTAGATCTGCATTTTGTGCATATATGGGGAATTGAATTTGTACTAAATATTTGTGTAATGCTTTTAATATCAAGGTTCTATCCAAATAGGGAAACTTTTGTTATTAAAGATGCGGGAATATTAAACCTGAAACCTTGGAAATATGCGAGATCATTTAGCCTGTTTTTGGTAGTATTCACCATTATTTTGTACCTTATACTAGGAAATGTTTAGTATGGAAAAAGTATTTAGAGATTATAATAAACCAGATGTAAATGCTGCAGTGCGAGACCATTATCGCAAAATGCGGGAAAGACAAACCTTTGAATATGTTCAAGATATGCAAAGGAAGTATTTGATGTTTAATAAGCCTATGGATCTCTGGGATGCAATGATACATTTAAATGACCTAATTGACGTGAGCGATCCTGATTTGGATTTGCCTAACGTACAGCATCTTATTCAAAGTGCTGAGGCAATAAGAGCGGATAAGCGACCAGACTGGATGCAATTAGTTGGCCTGATACATGATTTAGGAAAAGTGATGTTTCTTTGGGGAAACGATGAAGATGGAACAAGTCAGGACGAACAGTGGGGAATGGTTGGTGATGTTTTTGTCGTTGGTTGTGCGCTGCCGGAATCATGTGTTTACCCTGAATTCAATAAACTTAATCCAGATATGAGAGATTCCAGATATAGTTCTGAATTAGGAATATATGAAAAGCATTGTGGTCTGGATAATCTTACTCTTGCATGGGGACATGATGAATATCTATTTCAGGTATTACAGCACCATAAGGGAAACCTAATTCCGGAAGAAGGAATGGTTATGATAAGGTATCATTCCTTCTACCCATGGCATAGCGGTGGAAGTTATACTTCGCTACGCTGTGATAAAGACAAAAAATATTTAGAATGGATAAGAGATTTCAATAAATATGATCTCTATACTAAATGCAATAAAACCTATGATCTGGAAGAGATTAAGGATTATTATTTGCCCATAGCTGAAAAGTACCTCGGAGAAGGCCCAATCTATTGGTAGCGTAAGAACTTAATCACAATGTCTCAAAGCAGTATAGTTATTTACTTTGCTGCTTATGCTTTTATATTAACTAACGGTATTATTAGATTCTACCCTGATATTTAAAGTTTATCGACATATTTCCTTACATACATTGTATGTCTTAAAAACTTTTTCGTCACTATTTTAATAAATTATTTATGATATATTAACAATATAGGATGATCAAAATCATTAATTTAGAGTAAAATGGGTTGTAAATTTGCAACTATAGTTTTAAAAATCTAGATCATGAAAAACATATTATTAAGTAAATCAAATAATATTCTTTTATCGACGATAGCTGGGATTATTTTGTTCATGGGAACACCTGCAACACTCCATGCATCCATGTTCTTCCAGGATAACCCTCAGGAAGTAACATTATTCAACCAATTCAAAGGGAAGGTAGTCGATGCTCAGAATAATAAACCACTGGTATTTGCTACCCTAACTCTGGAAGGAAGTAATATTAGCACGATAACAAATACGGAGGGTGAATTTTTATTAAAAATTCCAAAAAGCATCAAAGAGGGTAATATTATTGTAGCCTTTTTAGGATATAAAACTTCCGTAATTCCTTTTAATCAATTAAAAGAAAATAATAATAAAATTGCCTTGGCAATCTCAATCACTAAATTAGATGAAGTTAATGTTGTTATTCCTAAAAGTGCGCGTAATCTGGTTAAGGAAACACTGAGAAAAAAAGGGGAGAATTATTTTGAAGATCCTACACTAATGACAGCATTTTACCGGGAAACTATTAAGAAAAGGAAGAAAAATGTCTCTCTTTCAGAGGCTGTGGTGAACATTTATAAATCCTCCTATTCTTCCGGGCAAAAAGATGCTGTACAACTCTATAAAGCCAGAAAGAGTACAGATTACAGTAAACTGGATACCCTGGCACTCAAACTACAGGGAGGACCTTTTAATGCTCTTTATGTAGATATTATGAAGTATCCGGAATATATCTTTAATGAAGTTACTATGGATGATTATGACTTTAGTTTTGAAAGAACCACAAGGATAAATGATAAATTGATTTATGTAATAAATTTTAAACAACGTCCTGAAATAATTGATCCTCTTTATATGGGGAAATTATTTATTGACGCCGAAAATAAGATTCTTACCAGCGCTATTTATTCTTTAAACATTACAGATAAGGAAAAGGCCAGTAAGATGTTTGTTAGAAAAAAACCCCGCAATGCAAGAGTTTACCCTGTTGAAATTGCCTATAGAGTAGATTATAGGGAAAAAAACGGAAGATGGTATTATGGCTATAGTAACGTCCTTTTAGAGTTTAAAATCAACTGGGATAAAAAACTGTTCAATTCGGTTTATAGTATGAGCGCAGAAATGGCGGTGACAGACTGGGAAAAAAATATTACCGGCGAAGTACCTAAAAATAAGGATAGATTAAAGTCTTCTATTATTCTCAGTGATGCCGCTATTGGTTTTACAGATCCGGATTTCTGGGGTGAATACAATATCATAGAGCCCGAAAAATCTATCGAATCTGCAATCAAGAAAATACAACGGCAGCTAAAAAAGTCTAATCCTAACGGAGGGGAATCCATACCTTAATGTTATTTTAAGAATTAATCTTTAATCGGCCTCAAATGAGGCCGATTTGCATGAATATGGTCTGTTCAATAACTCAAATGTCTAAGAATCGAAACTTGATAGTTATGAACAATTGTTTATAAAAGAAGTTCATAGATTGTTGACTTTTAAATTCTATAAAAAATTGATTATTACTTAAAAATGACGTATTTTTAATTTATGGTTTAAGGGGCTTATCTGTCTAGGGTAGATCATTAAAACCATTGTATAGTTGACGTTCTGTATATTATTGTTTAGTCTTAAAATTAAAGTAGGGTAATTTATTACAAAATTTTAACATGAGATGAGCGTAACGAAGGAGAGCTTTAGTTTTCTGGATGTATGTGGGTTCATTTGCGTTAAATTTATAGCTTAGGTTATATGTTTAAGATAATTGAATTAAAACAATGAGAAGAAACCTTCAGATGTTACTTGGTTGAAAAATTAAGAACAGAGAAAGATTCTAACGTTGATTTAGTTAGTCAAATGCAATCAATGGTTGCAGTACTGTACTTCGGTACAGAACAAAAAGTTTGCTAGCTATTTCTAGAAAGCCATATCAATGTACTTGTACAATGATATGGCTTTTGTTTTTTAATATTTACCCTTAACTTTCATTCCTTTGACGAGCTGCCTTAACTTAAATTAAAGTTTAAAAAACGGTGGTTTAATGACCTGTTAAAATTGTATATTTGCTGCGCTTTAAACAAACTCACTTTAATCTATGCCCAGAATAATATACACTAAAACCGACGAGGCACCGGCTTTGGCAACCCAATCATTTTTACCCATAGTAGAGGCTTTCACTAAAACGGCTGGTGTAGCCATTGAAGTAAAGGACATCTCCCTGGCGAGTAGGATTTTGGCAGCTTTTCCAGATTTTTTAGGGGAAAACCAACAAGTCCCTGATGATCTTACTGAATTGGGTAACTTGGCAAAAACCCCGCAAGCAAATATTATTAAATTGCCAAATATTAGTGCGTCAATTCCTCAGTTAAAAGATGCAATTGCAGAGCTACAAAATAAAGGTTACCAACTACCAGATTATCCTGATGAGCCTAAAAATGAAAAGAGTTTTGAGATTAAGTCAAGATATGACCGGATTAAGGGCAGTGCTGTAAATCCTGTATTACGAGAAGGCAATTCTGATAGGAGGGCTCCAATACCAATAAAGAATTATGCCAAGAAAAACCCTCATTCAATGGGTGCCTGGGATAGTACCTCAAAGACACATGTTGCCACAATGGCACATGGTGATTTTAAATCTAATGAAAAATCGCGAACAATTAAAAAAGCCACTGATGTTAAAATTCTATTATCGGCTAATGACGATTCTGTAACAATTTTAAAAGAAAAAATAGCTTTGCTGGAAGGTGAGATTATTGATGCAACCGTATTGAGTAAAACGGCTCTTCTTAATTTCCTGAAAGAACAGCTTACAGATGCAAAAGAAAAAGAAGTCCTATTCTCAGTACATCTGAAAGCAACCATGATGAAAGTTTCAGACCCTATTATTTTTGGTCATGTAATGGAAGTTTATTTTGCTGAAGTGTTTAAAAAATATACGGAGCTTTTTGAGGAAATTGGCATTAGTTCTAATGATGGTCTCGAAATGCTTTACGAAAAATTAAAGACCCTTCCCGAGAATAAAAGAAAAGAAATTGAGGAAGATATAATGAAAGCCCTGCAAGATGGTCCCGATCTTGCCATGGTAAATTCGGAAAAAGGAATTACTAACCTCCATGTACCAAGTGACATCATTATTGATGCATCAATGCCTGCCATGATCCGTACTTCGGGTCAAATGTGGAATACGGAAGGAAAACTCCAGGATACTAAAGCCATAATCCCTGACAGTAGCTACGCAGGGGTTTATAAAGCTACTATAGATTTTTGCAAAAAGAACGGAGCTTTTAATCCCCGCACCATGGGGACTGTACCTAATGTTGGCCTTATGGCTCAGAAAGCAGAAGAATATGGCTCACATGACAAAACGTTCGAAATTAAAAAGAGTGGTTTTGTAAGTGTTATTGATAAGCTCACAGGAGAAGAGCTTTTAAAACATAAAGTTGAAGCAGGTGATATATGGAGAATGTGTCAGGTTAAAGATGCTCCAATTCAGGATTGGGTAAAACTTGCTGTATCCAGGGCAAGAACATCGAACACTCCTGCTGTATTCTGGCTGGATAAGGAACGTGCTCATGATGCAGAATTGATTAAAAAAGTTAATAAATATCTTCCTGAAAATAATACTTCAGGATTGGATATCAGAATTTTGTCACCCGTAGAAGCTACAAATTTTACGCTAAATCGGATTATCGAAGGCAAAGATACCATCTCGGTGTCGGGAAATGTTTTGAGAGACTATTTAACAGACCTGTTTCCTATTCTCGAAGTTGGAACCAGTGCTAAAATGCTTTCTATTGTGCCCTTAATGAATGGTGGTGGATTGTTTGAAACCGGAGCCGGGGGTTCTGCCCCAAAACATGTGGAACAATTCCTTGAAGAAGGTCATCTGAGATGGGATTCATTAGGTGAATTTTTAGCACTTAGTGTATCGCTCGACTTTTATGGAAATAAAAATAACAATATCAAGGCTTTAGTTTTGGCCAAAGCACTGGATAAAGCCACTGAAGAATTTTTGGATAACGATAAATCGCCATCAAGAAAAGTAGGTGAATTGGATACCAGAGGAAGTCATTTTTATTTAGGCCTGTACTGGGCCAGGGCTCTTGCCAATCAAGAAGAAGATAGTGAACTTAAAAATACTTTTACAAAACTTGGTAATTCACTTGAAAAAAATTCCCAAAGAATTATGGAAGAATTGATTGATGCCCAAGGAACTCCTCAGGATATTGGCGGTTATTATAAGCCCGATCCTTTGCTTATGAGTAGTGCCATGAGACCAAGTAAAACTTTAAATTCTTTATTAGAACAAATTTGATACTAATTCAGTAATAAAAATAAAAGACCTCAACGTATTAAGTTGGGGTCTCTTTGGTTTAAAATACTGTTAACATCGATTTGATTTTAATCTTAATGTATACTTTTGAAGAAAATTGCTTTAATGTACCAACCCTTACGCCAAATCGTAATTACAATTTTTTTTCTTTCCTCAATTTGTCTCTTTTCTCAACAAAGGTTTACCATAAGTGGAACAATTACAGAAGCCTCGAGTAATGAAACTTTAATTGGAGTTACTTTACTGGTCCCTGAAATAAATACTGGCGTTACCACAAATGATTATGGTTTTTACTCCTTAACACTACCTGAAGGAGAATATCAAATTAGACTGAGTTATTTGGGATATCAGGACATAGTACAAACCATATCACTTACCGAGGACCTTAGATTAAATTTTGAAATGTTTGAAGAGGTCGAACAATTAGACGAAGTTGTGGTAACTGAAGATGTAGAAAAAATTAATATTCGCAAGCCTCAAATGAGTGTGAATACCCTTTCTGTACAAACTATTAAAAAGATTCCAGTGATTTTGGGAGAGGCAGATGTAATAAAATCTCTGCTTCTTTTACCAGGAGTCACCAGTGCGGGTGAGGCGTCTTCTGGTTTTAACGTGCGTGGTGGTGCAGCAGATCAGAACCTCATACTGCTGGACGAAGCAACTATTTTTAATTCTTCCCACTTGTTTGGCTTTTTCTCTGTCTTTAATCCGGATGCCATTAAGGACGTGAAATTATTTAAAGGCGGTATTCCTGCCAGATATGGAGGACGTGTATCTTCTGTCCTTGAAATATTTCAAAAAGAAGGGAATAGTAACAAATTCCATATGACTGGGGGCATCGGTGCCGTAGCAAGCAGATTACTGGCAGAAGGTCCGATTGTAAAAGATAAGGCCGCCTTTTTAATTGGCGGCAGAGCCTCTTATGCACATTTAGCTCTTCCACTATTTGATATTCCCAACAAAGCGTATTTCTATGACCTTAATGCTAAACTAAATTATAAAATAAATGAAAGGAATAATATTTACCTTTCAGGTTACTTTGGAAGAGATGTTTTTAGTATTTCAGAAAGTTTTGAAAATACCTATGGCAATAGTGTGCTCAACTTTCGATGGAATCATCTCTTCTCCAATAAATTATTTTCCAACCTCTCTCTAATTTATTCGGATTATTATTATGGATTGGAGTTGGATTTTGTTGGATTTAAGTGGAATTCGGGTATTAAGAATTTTAATGTCAAGTATGACCTTAAACACTATCTCAGTGAAAAATTTCAAATTAATTATGGGTTAAATAATATCTACTATAAATTTAATCCGGGAAAAATAATTCCAAACAGTCCGGAATCTGGAATTATCGAAGAACAACTTATTGAAAAATATGCTAATGAATTTGCGGCCTATGTAGATGTAGAACATAAGGTAACAGAAGACCTAAGATTACAATATGGCTTAAGGTTTAGTTATTTTATGAGATTGGGACAAGATGAACTAAACGTTTATGAAAATAATAATCCGGTAATTTTTGATCCCTTTCTACTTGTCTATCGCGAAGCAGAACCAATTGGAACCATAAATCCAATTGGTGAAACTTTATCTACATTCGCAAATTTGGAACCACGTATTTCTTTGGCCTATACCTTAAATCAGGATAATTCGTTTAAAGCCAGTTATACAAGATTAGCACAATACCTTCACTTATTATCTAACACCAGTTCACCTACTCCTCTGGACGTCTGGACACCCAGTGGTCCTTTTGTTAAACCACAGCTACTGGATCAGTATGCGCTTGGATATTTCAGAAACATTAAAAACGGGGATTATTCCTTTGAGACGGAAGTCTTCTATAAAGACATACAAAACAGAATAGATTATATAGACGGCGCAAACTTAATTGCCAATAATGCTATTGAGCAAGTAATTTTAAACGGCACAGCCCGGGCATATGGTCTTGAATTACTTTTCAGAAAAAACCAGGGGAAGTTTCAAGGGTGGCTTGCATATACTTTATCCCGCTCAGAACAAAGGACTCCGGGAAGAGCTCCTGTGGAAGACAATGGCAGATCTAATTTGGAAACAGGCATTAATCTCGGACAATGGTATAGCACTCCTTATGATAAAACACATGATTTTTCGGTATTTGGAAGTTACACCCTAAATAAGAAATGGACGTTTAATAGCAATTTTATTTTTCAAACCGGACAGCCTACCAATTACCCGGTGGGGCAGTTTGAATTTCAGGGCATTGTTGTTCCCTATTACGGATTACGAAATCAGGAACGCTTGCCGGACTACAATAGACTTGATATATCTGCTACGCTGACTCCAAAGAAAAATGAAGGGAGAAACTGGAAGTCCGAGTGGGTGTTTAGCATTTATAACGTCTATAATCGTATGAATGCGGCATCTATTAATTTCAGGGAAAATCAGGATACCGGTGTTAATGAAGCTGTGCGTACTTCTATTTTTGGAATTGTACCCTCAGTAACCTATAATTTTAAATTTTAATCTCTACTATGAAAAAATACATCTACCTCTTAGTGGTTTTAGTGCTAAACGTTGCCTGCGAAGATGTCATAGAAGTGGAAGTTCCCAATGAGGAACCAAGACTGGTTGTAGATGCCCTTATACGGGTTGATATAGATGAACAGTTTATTCCGGTGGAGGTTAAATTATCCTTAAGCAGCGATTTTTTTAATAATAATACGCCAACCACGGCAGAGAGTGTCGTGATCCTATACGAAGAATATGAAGGTAATAGGGTAATTGATACCCGCTTTTCTAATTTAGCTGAGATAGTACCAGGATCCGGCATTTACACTCCGGACCCCAACTTTGATGCAGATCAAAGAATCCCTACCAATATATTGGATAGGAATTGGGTTTTTACCTTATTGATAACTCACCAGGGCCGGCGTTATCTTGCCACCACAAAATACGTACCGGCGGTTCCAATAGATTCTGTAATTCAGGGAGATGGAACACTTTTCAATGATGATGAAACAGAAGTAATAATAACGTTTACCGATGATCCTGACAGGGATAGTTTTTATCTTTTCGACCTTAGTTTGAGCGAATTTCTGGTCACAGAAGATAAATTTTACAAAGGACAGCAGTTTAGTTTTTCGTACTTCTATGACCAAATATTTGAACCCAATACGGAAATAGAGATTAGATTAATGGGGGTGGATCAGACCTTTTTTAACTATATGGATCTCCTCATTGAGCAAACCACTAATGATGCCGGGATTTTTTCCACCCCGGTGGCTACTGTTCGCGGTAATGTGTTTGATATAACCGATATTGATAATATTGATTTATTGGATAATGTTGAGCAACCCGATGTATTTCCATTGGGGTATTTTGCTATAGTACAGGAGTATAAACAAATACTTATAATACAGTAAAATTTGGCTTAAAATTTGAAAAAGTCACTAGGTATATTTTTAATCATTGGGATACTTATAAGCTGCGAGGATGTCATTGATGTTGAACTTCATCCCGATGTACCTAAAATTTATATTGAAACACTTTTTTGGCCTCTTCAAGTAATTGTATTTCCCTTAAATTCCACAATTTAGGGAACAAAATATAGGGTAATATTCCTATTTTTGACAAATTGAAACAAATGAAGAAACGGTTTTGAGAACGAACAAAGAATTAATTATTAAAGGATTAAAATATCTGGCCTACACGCTTGTACTTATGTTTACAGCACCTTTTGTACTATCTCAGGCATTCAAAAATACCGAACATTCATTTTACCTCCCTGTACTCGTAGTTGGTTTCATATTGGCCATTGCTGCCATAGCTATGGGTTTTTATAGTATTAAGGTGCTAATGGAAGGTATTTTTACAAGCAATAAATAAATTATCAATAGAATATTTGCGTTTCTAAGTCCGACGAAAATCATTTAGGGATATTTTGCCTTCATATTCCTAAGATGCTATCTTTGCCAATTAAATCCTCATATCAGCGTATGATTAAAATAACACTCCCTGACGGTTCAGTTAAAGAGTATGAAAAAGGCATAACTCCTTTAGATGTTGCCAAAAGCATTAGTGAAGGTTTAGCCAGGAATGTTATATCCGCAAAATTCAATGATACAGTGGTGGAAACGGTTTCGGCATTGAATGAAGATGGGAAACTTATCCTTTTTACCTGGAGTAATACAGAAGGTAAAAAAGCATTTTGGCACTCTTCCTCACATATAATAGCCCAGGCCCTAGAGGAGTTATACCCCGGAATAAAACTTACTATTGGCCCGGCTATTGAAAATGGGTTTTACTACGATGTAGATTTTGGGGAGCAATCCATTTCTGAAAAAGATTTTCCGGCAATAGAAAAAAAAGCTCTGGAAATTGCGCGTGGAAAACACAACTTTAAAATGCGTTCAGTTGCCAAGAAGGATGCGTTACAATTTTATAAGGACCAGAACAATGAATATAAGGTAGAGCTAATTGAAAATCTTGAGGATGGCAGCATTACATTTTGTGATCACGATACCTTTACTGATTTATGCAGAGGCGGTCATATCCCAAATACGGGTATCGTTAAAGCGATTAAAATAATGAATGTTGCAGGAGCCTATTGGCGTGGCGATGAGAATAAAACACAGCTCACACGTGTTTACGGCATTTCCTTTCCAAAGCAAAAAGAACTTACGGAATATCTGGAATTGCTAGAAGAAGCGAAGAAAAGAGATCATAGGAAGCTAGGTAAAGAATTAGAATTATTTACTTTTTCTAAAAAAGTAGGGCAAGGTTTGCCACTATGGCTTCCAAAGGGAGCAGCTTTGAGAGAACGCCTTGAAAATTTCCTAAAGAAAGCTCAAAAAAAAGCTGGATACGAAATGGTAATTACTCCACATATTGGGCAAAAAGAATTGTATGTTACTTCCGGACATTATGACAAATATGGAGAAGATAGTTTTCAACCTATTCATACCCCTAAGGAAGATGAGGAATTTTTATTAAAACCAATGAATTGTCCTCATCACTGTGAAATATATAATTCAAAACCATTGAGCTATAGAGAACTCCCAAAACGTTTTGCTGAATTTGGCACAGTTTATCGTTATGAACAAAGTGGCGAACTTCATGGACTTACAAGGGTAAGGGGTTTTACGCAAGATGATGCACATATATTTTGCACACCAGATCAGTTACATCAGGAATTTATTGATGTGATTGACCTTTCACTTTATGTTTTAGGCTCATTAGGTTTTGAAAATTTTACCGCTCAGGTATCTTTACGAGATCCAGACAAGCCAGAAAAATATATTGGTTCTATCGAAAACTGGGATAAAGCTGAAAATGCAATTATTAATGCCGCTGAAGAAAAAAACCTGGATTTTGTAATTGAAAAAGGTGAGGCTGCGTTTTACGGTCCTAAATTAGATTTCATGGTCAAAGATGCCCTTGGCAGAAACTGGCAATTGGGTACAATTCAAGTAGATTACAACCTTCCAGAACGCTTTGAACTTACTTATAAGGGCAGTGATAATGAGGCACACAGACCTGTTATGATACACAGGGCTCCTTTTGGCAGCATGGAACGATTTGTAGCCTTACTACTAGAACATACCGGAGGAAATTTTCCATTATGGCTCACACCAGATCAGGCTATTATTCTGCCTGTAAGCGAGAAACATGAAAAATATGCCAAAAAAGTTTTAAATTCATTGGAAAATGACGAAATTCGCGCGCTCGTTGATGTTAGGAACGAAACCGTTGGGAAGAAAATACGTGAGGCAGAAATGAATAAAATACCATTCATGCTTATCGTAGGTGAAAATGAAGAGGCACAAAATACAATTTCGGTCCGTAAGCACGGGGGTGAAGACTTGGGAATGCTTAGTCTAAATGAATTTGCAAACTTGGTCGAAAAGGAAATAAGTAGTACCTTAAAGTCATTTTAAAAAAATTAACGTTTAATTAAATTTATCAGTCATAGCAATACGAAGAAGATTTAGGCCCCAACCTCGGAGGGAAAACAAGAATCCTCATAATATTAATGAAAAAATTACATCACCAAGTGTTCGCTTGGTAGGTGATAATGTGGAAGTGGGGGTATATCCCATTGCTAAAGCAATTGCCCTGTCAGAAGAACAAGGCCTGGATTTGGTGGAAATTTCACCAAAAGCTGATCCACCAGTATGCAAGATTATAGATTACAAGAAATTCCTTTACGAGCAGAAAAAGCGAGAAAAGGTGATGAAGGCGAAAGCTACCAAAGTTATCGTAAAAGAAATTAGATTTGGGCCTAATACAGATGATCACGATTATGAATTTAAAAAGAAACATGCAGAAAAGTTTCTTAAGGACGGAGCTAAATTAAAGGCCTATGTTTTTTTTAAAGGAAGATCTATAGTTTATAAGGATAAGGGAGAAATACTCTTATTAAAACTAGCTCAGGAATTGGAAGAATTAGGCAAAGTGGAGCAAATGCCAAGACTTGAAGGAAAGCGAATGACAATGTTCATAGCTCCTAAGACGAAAAAATAAGAAAGAGAAGAAGCGAGATTAATAAACAAATAGGAAGAAAATGCCTAAGATGAAAACAAAATCCAGTGCAAAAAAGCGATTTAAGCTTACAGGCTCTGGTAAAATCAAAAGAAAGCACGCTTTTAAGAGTCACATTTTGACAAAGAAATCTAAAAAGCGTAAGCTTAAGCTAACGCATTCGACATTAGTACATGACTCTGATGTCGCAAATATTAAGGGACAATTAGGTTTAAAATAAATTGTTCTTTGGGTAATTAGTATTAACCGTGGAGTTGGGCTTTTAAAAGTGTTTATAGAATAATTCTTTGAGCCGCCTACTACAAAAAATGTAAAAAAATGCCAAGATCAGTAAATTCAGTCGCTTCCAGAGCCAGAAGAAAAAAGGTGATGAAGCAAGCCAAAGGTTACTTTGGAAGACGTAAAAACGTCTGGACAGTAGCAAAAAATGCGGTGGAAAAAGCAATGGTATATGCTTATAGAGACCGTAGAAATAAGAAAAGAAATTTCCGTGCACTATGGATAACTCGTATTAATGCAGGTGCAAGATTGCATGGAATGTCTTATTCACAATTTATGGGTAAAGTAAAAGCCAATAAAATAGAGCTTAATAGAAAAGTCCTTGCAGATTTGGCAATGAACCACCCAGATGCTTTTAAAGCCATTGTAGATAAGGTAAAATAGTAAAAATAAATTCTCGCTTTAAAGCCCTGACTAAAACCGTCAGGGCTTTTTTTTTACCTACAAAAAGTTAACTGCCAAAACAACTTAGGATTAAACTACGGCCTGAAGCGTTGTTTCTGTGTTCGCATAAATATATCCCTTGCCAAATGCCCAGATTTAACTGTCCTCTACTAATTGGAATTTGAATAGATGAACCCAATAGAGAAGCTTTTATATGTGCAGGCATATCATCTGAACCTTCATAGGTGTGAACATAATATGGCGCATCTTCCGGTACCATGATATTCATATGTGCCTCAAAATCTGAACGCACCGTTGGGTCTGCATTTTCATTAATAGTTAAGCTTGCCGATGTATGCTTTATGAACACATTTAGAATCCCCATCTTTATCCCTTGTAACTCTGGAAAGTTATCTTTAATAGTTTCCGTAATTAAATGAAAGCCCCGCTTATAGGGTTTTAATCGTATTTCTTTTTGATAAATATTCATCTCGTTAATTGTTATTGTAAAACTTCATGAAAGTTACTAGTAATTTAAACATAAAAAATACCTTTGCCCTTTACAAGCAGAGACATGAATTTATCGGCAATTAAAATGGTAGTTACAGACATGGATGGAACGCTTTTGAATTCCAGGCATGAGGTAAGTCAACATTTTTTTGAATTATATGAGGAATTGAAAAAAAGGGAAATCCTTTTTGTGGCAGCCAGTGGCCGCCAATACAATAGCATTGCTGAAAAACTAAGTCAAATACAAAGTGAAATAATTATTATTGCAGAGAATGGTGGTTTGGTTATACACAATGATCAGGAATTGATTTCAACTCCTTTGGATCCAATTTCAAAGAATGCAATTCTTAGTATTATAGGTAAAATTGATGGGGCATTCCCAGTATTATGTTGTAAACATAATGCTTATATACTTGGTGACTCTCCGGAATTTATCAATACTCTTAAAGAATACTATACCAAATATGCGATTTTAGAAGATCTGCAGAAGTTTGATGGTGAAATAATGAAAATTGCTGTATATCACTACGATGGCTCGGAAAAACACATATATCCAGTGGTAAAACACCTGGAAGGCAAACTTAAGGTCAAAGTCTCTGGTGAAAACTGGGTAGATTTATCTCATATAAATGCCCATAAAGGTTTTGCGTTAAAGAAGATACAGGAGCAACACGGCATTGGCCCTGAAGAAACTCTGGTATTTGGAGACTACAATAACGACCTGGAAATGCTTGCCCTGGCAAAATACAGTTTTGCGATGGCCAATTCACACCCAAATGTTTTAAAAGCAGCAAATTACAGGACCTTAAGCAATGATGATTTTGGGGTAGAGCATATCCTGAAAAAACTAATAATGGATAAAAGTTAGGTCTTTTGTTTTTTCTTACGTGCTGCCGGAAATAAAACATTGTTTAAAATAAGCCGGTAGCCAGGTGAATTTGGATGAAGTTCCAATTCGGTCTTAGGATCCCCTACCCTATGCTGGTAGTCTTCCGGATCATGTCCTCCGTAGAAAGTGAAAAATCCTTTACCCTTTATGCCATGAATATATCGCGCTTCACCATTAATTTTATTTTCCCCTAAGACAAGTACAGTTGCCTTAACTTCATCTCTGGCAAAAGCCGTTGTCTGCCCCATAAAACCTTTAACCAAAGAGGTATGATTCTGGCACAGCATTGTTGGAACAGGGTCCCATTTTGCGGAAAAATCCATCAAGCTAAAATAATCAGTTTCCTTTGCAACATTGTTGCGTTTACTGGTCATATCAATTGATGAAAATTCATAGCGCAATGGGTTTCTTTCTAATGTAAAATCTGTAAAAGCAAAGGTCCTTTTAAAATCCAGCTTGCTTTGATAATTAGCATCTGACGGATCCCCATCAAACATAGGTTCGCATATATCAATTCCATCTACAGCAAGAGCAATATCGAAACTATCCGTTGCGGAGCACATTGCAAACATAAATCCTCCACCTATTACATAATTTCTTATTTTAAGTACAACCGCTCTTTTCTCTTCTGAAACCTTATTGTATCCAAGCCTTGCCGCTAAGGCTTCAGCTTCCTGCTTCCCCTCAATATACCATGGAGCCGCCCTGTAAGCCCCATAAAATTTACCATATTGCCCTGTAAAATCTTCATGATGTAAATGAAGCCAATCGTATAAAACAAGTTTATTATCAAGTACTTCTTCGTCGTAAATAGTGCTATAAGGAATTTCCGCATAAGTCAGTGCCATGGTTACTGCATCATCCCATGGCTGATTATTCTTGGGTGAGTAAACCGCTATTTTTGGTGCTTTTTCAAGAATCACTGCTTCCTGATTTTTAGACGGACTACTTATCCCATCGAGAATTGATTGTGTCTGTCCGTCTGATAAGATTTCAAAGGTAACACCCCTAATCTGGCACTCTTTCCTGATACTTTCGCCATCGGGTAATAAAAATGAACCTCCTCTATAGTTGAGTAACCATTGAACCTTTTGTTGTTTAGTTAATACCCAGTAAGTAATGCCGTATGCTTTCAAATGGTTTTCCTGACTTTCCGCATCCATGGGGATGAGAATTGTAGAAGCTCTGGATTGAAAGGAAGCCAAAAAAAGAAATAGAATTAGTACCAGAAAGATGGAAGTGGCAGGTTTTCTAAATTGGAGTAAGCAGGTTTTAAAAAGGTACATCATTGTCATCCGGGTCTAAATCGGAATCCTCATTCATATTACTTCCAAAAGCTTCTTCGGCGTTTGGAAGGTTTTTTGTAATGAATGGATTATCCCCATCTATATTCATCTTTGACTGAAACTCAAATGGCGAATCAAAGTCATCCAAGTTATCAAATTTACCGAGTTGTGCAATAAACTTTAACCTAATATTATCTAAACCACCATTTCTGTGTTTAGCAACAATGAACTCTGCCTGTCCCTGGGTAGGTGTTCGCTCTTCATCATCCCATTCATCAATTTTATAATATTCGGGGCGATAAATAAAGGAAACGATATCTGCATCCTGCTCAATAGCACCAGATTCCCGCAGATCCGACAATATTGGTCTTTTACTACCTCCACGTGTTTCAACTGCCCTTGAAAGCTGAGACAAAGCAATTACCGGAACATTTAATTCTTTAGCCAGTGCCTTTAAATTTCTTGAAATAGTGGAAATCTCCTGTTCTCTATTTCCTCCTTTTTGGCTGCCACCCGCTGTCATTAGCTGCAAATAATCAAGAACTATTAGTTTAATTTTATGCTGTGATGCTAATCTTCTCGCTTTTGCTCTAAGATCAAAAATGGACAGTGAAGGCGTATCGTCTATAAATAAGGGAGCATTTTCGAGTGCTTTTACTTTTACATTTAGTTGTTCCCATTCATGTTTTTCCAGTCTTCCAGTCCTTAGTTTCTCTGATGGCAAACCGGTTTCTGATGATATCAGCCTGGTGATTAATTGAACTGAAGACATCTCCAAAGAGAAAAAGGCCACAGGGATATTGGAATTGACAGCCATATTCCTCGCCATTGACAGAGTGAGCGCAGTTTTACCCATACCTGGTCGCGCAGCTATAATTATCAAATCACTTGGCTGCCATCCGGAAGTAAGTTTGTCTACCTTGTCAAATCCGGAAGGAATTCCACTTAAACCATCTTTGTTAGATATTTCCTCAATTTTCTTTTTGGCCTGAATCACCAGATTTTGAGCTGTTTCAGCCGAACGCTTTAAATTTCCCTGGGTAACTTCATATAATTTGGATTCCGCGTTATCCAAGAGGTCAAAAACATCGGTAGAATCTGTATAAGCATCCTCAATAATTTCACTGGAAATTTTAATTAGGCTACGCTGAATGTACTTCTGAAGAATAATCCTTGCATGGAACTCAATATGTGCAGATGAAGCTACTTTTTGAGTCAATTTTATTAAATAAAAATCTCCCCCCACGGCCTCAAGTCGCTCATCCTTCCTTAGTTGGCTGGAAACGGTTAATAAATCCACCGGTTCCGAACTTTCGAACAGTTTAAAGATAGCTTCGTATATATATCGATGTGCATCTTTATAAAATGCATCAGGATGTAAAATATCTATAACCTCATCCACACCTTTCTTATCAATCATCATTGCACCAAGTACAACTTCCTCTAAATCAACAGCTTGAGGAGGAATCTTACCTTTCTCAAGGTTGATGATTGCTGGCTTGCCTATTTTATGACCAATAATTGGGCTGGGTTTTTCCATGGGGTAAAAGTATGCAATTAACCTTAAGTTAACTTTAAATTAAGCCTATCGGATATCAACCGTTAATTAACATTTAGTATGTTGATAAGTTACGAAATTGTGTTGATAACCAAAAAAATCCGGAGAATGAATTCCCCGGATTTTATTCATCCTGATAAAAACGCTGATTAGCCGTTAAATACGCCCATATTTGCGTACTTATTCATTCGGGCGGCAACTAATTCTTTTGGTGATAACTTTTTTAGATCATCATAATTCTTAGCAATTTTATTTTTTACGATTTCAAAAGTTTTTTCTCTGTTACTATGAGCACCCCCAGCTGGTTCCCGAACAATTTCATCTATTAATTTTAATTTTTTCATGTCTGTAGCGGTAAGTTTTAATGCCTCAGCCGCAATTTCTTTGTATTCCCAACTTCTCCATAAAATTGAAGAACAGGATTCAGGCGATATTACGGAGTACCACGTATTTTCGAGCATCAATACCCTGTCACCTACTCCTATTCCCAATGCACCACCGGAAGCACCTTCCCCTATAATCAATACAATAATTGGTACCTTAAGGCGGGTCATTTCAAGTATATTTCTAGCTATAGCTTCCCCTTGTCCTCGCTGTTCTGCTTCTATTCCCGGATAAGCACCAGGTGTGTCTATTAAACAAACAACAGGGATTCCAAATTTTTCAGCAGATCTCATAAGTCTGAGCGCTTTCCTATATCCCTCAGGATTAGCCATCCCAAAATTCCTGTACTGCCTGGTCTTTGTATTATATCCCTTCTGTTGGCCAATAAACATATAACTTTGGTCTCCAATTTTACCCAGACCACCAATCATGGCTTTATCATCTTTCACATTCCTATCCCCATGTAATTCTAAAAAGGTATCCCCACAAATGGCTTTAATATAATCCAGGGTATAAGGTCTGTTCGGATGTCTTGAAAGTTGTACCCTCTGCCACGCCGAAAGATTTTTATAGATATCTTTCCTAGTTTCGTCTAATTTTTTTTCAATTTGCCGGCAGGTCTCAGTTACATCAACATCACTCTCCTCGCCAATAATCTCGCATTTTTCCAATTGCTCTACCAATTCCTTAATAGGAAGTTCAAATTCCAAATATTCCATTAAAAAAGGTTTTTAATACTTCTAAAGATAGTATTAGTTTGATTGTCTGAACAAATATAAAATATTATGTCGTCTTATACATTAAATAAATAAACACATCACAAAACCTTACCTTTTATTCCATTTTTAGTATTAGATTTTTCCCTATTCTTTAAGATACCATTAGCAATTATAGTAGTAACTATAATCAAGGCTCCAATATAAAAAAGATGGCTCATTTTTTCATTTTGTCCAAAAATTAAAAGTGCCAGAAAAATACCATAAACAGGTTCCAAATTAGTAGTGAGCATAACGGTATATGGGCTGATAAATCTCATAACCTTAATTGCAGCAATAAAAGCATATGCAGTACATACAGAGGCCAGTATAAAGATGAAAAACCAATCACTTAATGGAAGTATAAAAAAATCCTTAGTGAAGGATCCGTTAATTGCCAGATAAATTGAAACAAAGAGTACACCACCTATTAATTCGTAAAACGCTATAGCAGACGGCTTATTTGTTTTAATTAATTGTCCGTTAATTAAGGTAAAAATAGCTCCCAGGAGTGCCGAAATAAGAGCCAGACCCATACCTAAACTAAAAGAAGTATTTACATTAAAAATAAGGTATAAACCAAAAACAACCATCAAGCCAAATACCACTTCATACCAAATCATTTTCCTGCCATACCATATTGGCTCCAGAAATGCAGTAAAAAATGCGCCAGTAGACATTGTTACCAATGTAATGGATACATTAGATACTTTAATTGCTTTAAAAAATGTGACCCAGTGCAACGCTATTATAACACCGGCCACCAACATAACCAATAGCGTTTTATTACTTAGCCTAAGGGAATAATCCTTAAAAAAAATAAAAACTCCAACCAAAGAAGAAGCAATTAACATTCTATACCATACTAATGGTATTGCATCTATTGAAATTAACTTCCCAAGTACAGCCGTAAAGCCCCAAATAAATACAATCAGGTGAAGATGCAGGTAGTTTTTTAACTTATCGTTTGGCATTTTTAAGCAAATAATATCCTAAAATACCAAATACCAGATTTGGTATTATTACGGCCAGTAAAGGAGAAAAGCCAGATTGCTCGGCCAGAGTACCAAAAACTTTGTCAAAAAATATATAAATAAAGGCAACCCCTATTCCAAAGGCAAGGTTAACGCCCATCCCTCCGCGGCGTTTCACCGAAGAAACTGCCACCCCAATAACGGTAAGAATAAAGGCGGTAATTGGTAGTGCCCACCGTCTGTATTTTACCAATATATAAGTATTTATATTTGATGCTCCCTTATTCTTCTGAACCTCGATAAATTCATCAAGTTCAAATAAATTCTTGGTCTCAGCCACATAGGAAACTGGCGTTAAGTCTTCAATATTAAATATGAATAAAGTATCCAGCCTTCTTTTTTTCTCAATAATTTCAGTGTTTGCCCTTATCTTCCGTTTAGTGTATGATGTTAATCTATACAAGCTGTCTTTTGGTACCCAGCGAATATTACTTGCAGATATCTTATAATCCAGTTGATTTTGATCATTAAAGTGTTCAAAAGTAAAATTGTAACCTATTCTTCTTGCCGGATCAAAACTACTGACATATATATAATCATTTTCATTCAGTTGGTTAAAAATATTACTGGTTACCCGGTCTTTTCTACCTCTTTTTAAATATTCAAACTTAAACTCATTATACCCTTTGCTCGCATTAGGCACAATGAACATTCCCATAAAAAACATCATTACCGCAATTATACTTGCTCCTATCCAGTAGGGTCGCAAAAAGCGGCTATATGAAACTCCGGAACTCAGAATAGCTACTATTTCCGTATTATTGGCCAATTTGGAGGTAAAGAAAATAATTGATAAAAACAAGAATATCGGAAACAACAAACTACCAATGTATATGGTAAAGTTGAGATAGTAAATTAGTATTTCATTCAGAGGGGCTTCATTGTCTATCATCTTCCCTATCTGCTCAGCCAGATTAAGCATGATGCCAATAGGTACAAAAAGCAACAACATCGTTCCAAAGGTGGCCAGATACCGTTTTAGTATGTATTTGTCTAATATTGTCATACTTATAATCTCTTATCCATCTGCCGCACCATCTGATCTTTCCAATTTAAAAAAGTTCCTTCCAAAATATGCTTTCTGGCCTCCCGTACTAATCGCATATAAAAACCAAGGTTGTGAATAGTGGCGATTTGCTTCCCCAAATATTCATTTGCCGCAAATAAATGCCGCAAATATGCTTTAGTGTATTCTCTATCAACGAAGGTAGTTCCCTCTTCATCAATCTGGGAAAAATCATTGTCCCATTTTTTATTTTTGATATTTATAGTCCCATGTGCCGTAAATAACATACCATTCCTTGCATTTCTGGTGGGCATTACACAATCAAACATATCTATTCCTAACGCGATATTCTCTAAAATATTAATTGGTGTTCCCACCCCCATAAGGTACCGCGGTTTATCCTTTGGCAAAATAGTACATACGACCTCGGTAATCGCGTACATTTCCTCCGCCGGTTCTCCAACAGACAGACCACCTATGGCATTACCTACTGCCCCGGCATTTGCAATGTACTCCGCAGACTGAATCCGCAGGTCCTTAAAAGTAGATCCTTGTACAATTGGAAAGAACGACTGCGAATAGCCATACTTAAAAGGTATCTTATCCAAGTGCGCTATACATCTGTCTAACCATCGGTGGGTCATGCGCATAGATTGTTTTGCATAGTTGTATTCACACGGATAGGGCGTACACTCGTCAAAAGCCATAATAATATCCGCCCCAATTGCCCTTTGGATTTCCATAACATTTTCGGGAGTAAACATATGTAAAGAGCCATCAATATGAGATTTAAACTTTACACCTTCTTCTTTTATTTTCCTGTTGGCAGACAGTGAGTATACCTGGTAACCCCCACTATCAGTAAGAATATTTCTATCCCATCCCATAAACTTATGAAGCCCCCCTGCCTGTTCCAAAATTGGAATTTTTGGCCTTAAAAATAAATGGTAAGTATTACCTAAAATAATATCCGGATCAATTTCATCCCGAAGTTCCCTCTGATGTACTCCTTTGACGGACCCGGCCGTTCCCACTGGCATAAATATTGGAGTCTTAATTACACCGTGGTCGGTTATTATTTCTCCCGCGCGGGCCTGTGTTCCAGAATCTGTATGTTCTAATTTAAACTTCAAAGCAAGAATTCAATGGCAAATATACTCAACTGGCATGCATAAAATACTTAACAAAAAAATAAAGTTCCATTAATGGTTCTAACGTTAATAAAATATTATAACTACTCTTGTGCAGGCAAAAGTTTGCCATTACATTTGAGGCTGATAAAACAGAGATAAAATGTCAGAATTAAAGGAATTACAAGACCTCGTTTCACAAGTTCGCCGAGACATTGTACGTATGGTACATAAAGTAAATTCGGGCCACCCCGGAGGCTCGTTGGGATGTACAGAATTTATGGTAGCCTTGTACAATGAAACCATGGAATTAAAAGAAAGTTTTGACATGAATGGACGGGATGAGGATCTGTTCTTTTTGTCCAACGGCCATATTTCTCCCCTTTTTTATAGTGTACTGGCCAGGCGTGGTTACTTCCCCGTTGAAGAATTACAAACATTTAGATTATTGAATTCTCGCCTGCAAGGTCATCCTGCTACACATGAAGGATTACCCGGGGTACGAATTGCTTCCGGCTCCTTAGGACAGGGTATGTCTGTTGCTATCGGGGCAGCATTGGCAAAAAAATTAAATAAGGACGAGCACCTGGTATATAGTCTGCATGGAGATGGCGAATTACAAGAAGGCCAGAACTGGGAGGCGATTATGTATGCTGCAGGAAATAACGTCGATAATTTAATAGCTACCATTGATCATAATGGTCAACAAATTGATGGTGCCACCTCAGATGTATTACCCATGGGTGACTTAAAGAAAAAGTTTGAAGCTTTTGGATGGGATACCCTGGAAATTAAAAATGGAAATAATCTGGAGGAAATAATACAAGGTCTTAAAGAAGCGAAGCAAAGAACGGGTAAAGGTAAACCGGTTTGTATAATCATGGACACTGTAATGGGACATGGAGTAGATTTTATGATGTATACACATGCATGGCATGGTAAAGCACCCAATGATCAACAATTAGAAATTGCATTAAGTCAGAATCCGGAAACACTCGGGGACTATTAATCCTGAATACGAAAAATCGAATTAATGAAAAAGTATATAGATCAAGGAAAGAAGGATACCAGAAGTGGATACGGAGCCGGTATGACCGTGCTCGGTCGTACAAATCCAAAAGTAGTGGCTCTTTGTGCTGATTTGGTAGGTTCTCTTAAAATTCAGGAATTCATAAATGAAAATCCTGAGCGTTTTTTCCAGGTTGGAATCGCTGAGGCAAATATGATGGGCATTGCAGCCGGACTTACCATTGGAGGATATATCCCTTTTACCGGAACTTTTGCCAACTTTTCAACCGGCAGGGTTTATGATCAGATCAGACAGTCAATAGCTTACTCCGGTAAGAATGTAAAAATATGTGCTTCTCATGCTGGTATAACCCTTGGCGAAGATGGAGCAACACACCAAATTCTTGAAGATATTGGATTAATGAAAATGTTACCCGGTATGACGGTGATTAACACCTGCGATTTCAATCAGACAAAAGCGGCCACCATTGCTATAGCGGAACATGAAGGGCCGGTTTATTTGAGATTTGGAAGACCTGCTGTAGCTAATTTTACTCCTGTAGATCAGAATTTTGAGATAGGAAAAGCAGTTCTTTTAAATGAAGGTGCGGATGTGACCATAGTGGCCACAGGACATTTAGTCTGGCAATCATTAATTGCGGCTGAAAACCTGGAAAGCAAGGGCATTTCAGCTGAGGTAATCAATATACATACCATTAAGCCATTGGATGAGCAAGCCATAATTAAATCAGTACAGAAAACTGGTGCCATAGTAACTGCAGAAGAGCATAATTATTTAGGTGGACTTGGAGAAAGTGTGGCAAGGACTTTAACAACAAATTATCCAGTACCCCAGGAATTTATTGCAACAAAGGATACTTTCGGAGAAAGTGGCACCCCCGATCAGTTAATGGAAAAATATGGTTTGGATAATAAAGCTATAGAAAAAGCCGTTTTAGGGGTGTTAAAAAGAAAGACATAAAAACACGCGGTTCCATTTAAATTCCGCAAAGCAATAAAAATGAGAACATTATGAAAAACACACTAGTAATTATCCTATTGTTAATAGGATGTTTATCAACATTCGCACAAAAAAAATCAGGTATCGGTATTAAAGCAGGACTAAACTATAGTTCCAATGGAGATTACCTGGAAGCTGTTGGCGAAGCGTTAGAAAATCCGGATGCAAATGTCGGTTATCACATTGGGCTTTTTGGTAAATTAGGAGATAAATTTTATTTGAGACCAGAAGTGGTTTATACCCATACAAAATCTGGCTATACCGACGGTGACCTTAAAATAGACAAATTAGATATCCCTATTTTAGGGGGTTGGAGAATAATTGGCCCTTTAAACATCTTTCTAGGTCCTTCATTTCAATATATTTTTAATTCAAAGTTCAGTGATATTTCTATAGATAATATAGAAAATGATTTTACAGTAGGATTGAATGTGGGTGCAGGAGTTAATCTGGGAAGAATAGGATTAGAGCTTCGTTATGAAAGGGGTTTCGGAGAAAATATAGCCACTTTTATTAACACGAACATTACCTCTTTACCTCAAAGCCGGGTAGATACCAGGGCTGATCAGGTAATATTTAGTTTATCTTTTATATTCTAGCTCATTAGTCAATTTAATATAAAAAGCCCGCTAAAAAGCGGGCTTTTAAATTGAACTTATTTTTTAATTAGCTATCAGGATCACGATAATCAGGGGTTCCGTCTCCATCAGAATCAGGAAATGAAATATTTCCTTCATTGTCAATAACAATTTCATCTCTGGTAAGTATACCATCCTGATCGTCATCAATATCCAGATGATCAGGTATAAACCCAAATCCTGAAGACAGTTCCACACTTTCATCGGAATTATCATCAGAAAGATTTCCATTATTATTCAAATCTTCCATGATGGAAGGAATTCCGTCGTTATCGTAATCTGTAGATTCTATGAATAAACCTGTATTTACCTGAAAAACAAGGATGTCATAATTAAAAATACCGCTACCTAATGGTGGATTATCAAAATACGCCAATCCGGAAGGGATGAACATTAAGCCAATACCACTTCCAGTAATGTCTACAGTGCCATCAATATTAGAAATAACTTCACCACCTACCTTAAATTGTGAAACTCCGGCAGCATATCCCCTAAGAAAAAAGGGCAGGTATTGCCAGGTATAGGTAATATTACTGTCAAAAACATCGCCTGAAAGTAATTGACCTTCATATGCAACAAAAGTTGAATCTCCCACAGTAGGACTTTCCCCAATTCCTTCGCGTGCCGCAAGATAATATAGCGTATGATCCACAGTTACATCCTCATCCAAATTAAAAGTTTCAGAAGAAACAGGAATAGTCATGGTTGATACCTGATCTATAAGAGGAATTTTATCGATAGCAGAACCGCTTATTGTATCCAAAACTATCTTATAATTGAAATCCGCTGGTGGGTTTGCAAATTC
>Ga0316197_10000393_pt1 | contig 30747 bp, 24 predicted proteins | sample OudBiesiAoxic_MG_FD_204939 | JGI IMG/M metagenome (GOLD analysis project Ga0316197, IMG submission 204939) | Coastal sediment microbial communities from Oude Bieten Haven, Netherlands - site A oxic | ecosystem: Environmental > Aquatic > Marine > Coastal > Sediment | place: Netherlands... | reverse complement strand
ACCAGGTGGAAACCCTGTTCCATGAGTTCGGTCACGGCCTCCATGGCCTGATGACCCAGATCCGATACCCCCGTTTTGCAGGTACCAGTGGCAGCCCGAGGGATTACACCGAGTTTCCGGCCCAATTCATGGAGCATTATGCCTCGCAGCCTCAAGTGCTCGAAGTTTACGCGAGGAATGCAGAAACCGGTGAGGTGATACCGGACGCGCTGGTCGCCAAGATCCGTGCAGCGTCCACTCATAACCAGGGGTTTAAAACCACCGAGTTCATCGCAGCCTCATTGCTGGACCTGAACTGGCATAACCTCGCACCCAATGAAGCTGCTGCCGTTGAAGATGCGACGAAGTTTGAAGATGAAACCCTGACCGCTTACGGCAAACCGGATGAGATCGGGTCGCGTTACCGCAGCCCGTATTTCTCACATATTTTTGCCGGCGGTTATTCGGCGGGCTATTACGCCTATCTCTGGTCTGAAATCCTGGATGCGGATGGATTTACTGCCTTCAAGGAAACCGGCGATATTTATGATCCGGAACTGGCGAAACGGCTGAAAGAAAACGTCTACGAAGCCGGTGGTATTCGGGATGCAGATGTTCTGTACCGGCAATTCCGTGGCAAGGATCCTTCAATCGAACCGTTGTTGGAAATCCGCGGGTTAAATTAAGTCAGAAAGATTCTTTGAATCGCCCACCAGCTGCCGGTCACCGCGATCAGAAAGGAGGCCGGCAGCACCACCCGCGCCCTGTACCAGGGCCGGGTAAACCAATGCTGTAACAACACCCACGCAGCGACCACAACGGTTAGTTGCCCGAGTTCCACGCCTACATTGAAACTGATCAATGCCGTAATGAATTGGTCCTCGGGTAATCCGAGGTCCAGTAGTACGCTGGCAAAACCCAGGCCGTGGAACAGGCCAAAGAAAAACACGATGACCGGACGCCACGGTGTCATACGCCTGGCGAACATATTCTCCACTGCAACAAGCGCAATGCTGATGGCAATCAGCGGCTCTACGATGCCACCGGGCACCTTAATCCAGCCGGCGGCTGCCAGGCCAAGCGTGATGGTATGTGCGAGAGTAAAAATCGAAATCTGGATAAGCAGTGGTCTGAAGCGGGTTGAAAGAAAGAACAGGGCCAGCACAAACAGGATGTGATCAAGTCCTTTGGGCAAAATATGCTCATAACCCAACCGGGTATAGAGGCCGGCTGTTTTCCACCATGGACGATCCAGCTTTATAGTGCTCGTGACACGTGATGCCTGTTCCGGGTTGAGCATTCCCCGGGTATCAACACCGGTCTCCTGGTCGACCGCCCGGTCCGCTTCAGCCAGTGCGGCGCACAAGGCAGGGTCCAGCCCGGAGTCAACCGTGCAAAAATCATCCTCGGGATGGGCGAACGCCGTGTTAACGAGGAACAGGAAAACCAGGGCGACAAAGGCCGCACCGGGACATTGCTTTATCAACGCTTATGTAACCATTTTGGCAGTAGTTCGTAGGGGTCCCGGTCTCCCAGGTCGCGTGGTGTGATGTCGACGCCGGCCAGGGCCTTTTGCAGGTCTCCGGATTTATATGCCTCGAAGGTATCTGTTGCTCCGCCAATGGATTCACCACCAATAAAAATCTGGGGTATCGTATTACTGCCCAGCCGGGCGGTAAGAACTGCCCGGATTTTCCCTCCCCGGTCATTTTCCTGGTAGGCCACTGAATCGAGGTCGATGGCCTGGTAGGGAATGTTCAGATCAGCAAACAACTTGCGAATGGCCCAACAGAATTCACACCATTCCAGTGCAAAGAGAACGACCGGCTTTTTATCATCTGTGATGGTTTCCTCTACAAAAGTTTCAGCCTCAGCCGTGAGTTTGACAGGGATCTCCGCCGGAGGGGGCGCGGTGTCCTTGATGTCAAACCGATAGCCCGGTGTTGATCGAGAGATCTCCATTTCCTCGTCGCTCATTTGCTCTGGTACACCCTCAAACAAAGGGGTCGATAAATAGCGCTCGCCGGTATCGGGTAGCATGCAAAGAATGGTCGTGTTCGGGGGTGCGGTTTCAGCGAGTCGCACGGCCCCGGAAAAAGTTGCCCCCCCCGAAGTACCGCAGAAGATGCCTTCATCGCGGGCGAGTCGTCTCGACATTTCCATCGCGTGGTTTCCGTCGATAGGCAGGGTCTCATCCACAAGCTCCAGCGCAATGGCGTCTTCAACCAGCTTGGGAATAAAGTCCGGCGTCCAGCCCTGCATCAGGTGGGGGCGGAAGCTGGGATGGCTTTCAGCGGGGAAGCCATCCTCGTCGCGTGCCTGGGGAATGCCACTGCCCAGTAACTGGGAATTATCCGGCTCGCAAACCGCGATTTTTGTATGCGGACTTTTTTCTTTGAGAACGCGTGCGGTGCCTTTTAATGTGCCACCGGTGCCGTAGCCGGTGACGAAGTAATCCAGTTGCCGCTCACGGAAAACATCGAGAATCTCCAGTGCGGTGGTCAGGGTATGTGCCTCGGCGTTTGCTTCGTTTTCAAATTGCCGGACCAGGAACCACCCGTGCGTATCAGCGAGTTCCACTGCTTTTGCCAGCATGCCGGTGCCTTTGAGTTCAGCGGGCGTGAGCACGACTTTTGCACCGAGGAAGCGCAGGATCTTGCGTCGCTCTAGACTGAAGCTCTCGGCCATCGTCAATACCAGGGGGTAGCCCTTCGCCGCACAGACCATGGCCAGGCCAATGCCCGTATTGCCACTGGTGGCCTCTACGACAGTCTGACCAGGGCTCAGGGCGCCGTCACGTTCAGCTTGCTCGATAACACTGACGGCCATCCGGTCTTTCACAGAGCCCATCGGATTGAATGCTTCGAGTTTGACAAACAAATCCACACCGGGGGGTGCGAGTCGGTTGATCCGGATAACGGGCGTATTGCCAATCGTCTCCAGGATGCTGTTAAGGTAATTTGCCATCTACCTGTCCTGTTCGAGCGATGCGGAGACGCACAAGTATATACCGGACCATTTTTCGTGACAGAATACGCGATGGCCGGATTCCCGGTAATTAAAGTCAGGACAGGAAAAAGATGACCGCAAATTCCTACATAGACCCGAATCTACCGCTTATTGACCTGCACCGGCATCTCGACGGGAGCGTGCGGTTGGAAACCGTGATCGAACTGGCCCAGGTGCAGGGGATTCCCTTGCCGGCTTACGATGTTGAAGGCTTGCGTCCTCATGTTGTGGTCGAGGGCAGGGCAGACAGCCTGATGGACTTCATCGGACGGTTTCGCTACCTGACGGCAATACTCCATGACCTCGATGCCTGCAGAAGGGTGGCCTATGAAAACGTGGAGGACGCGGAACGTGAGGGGATTGACTACATAGAGCTTCGTTTCAGTCCCTGGTTCATGAGTGAAACGCATGACCTTGATCCGGCTGCGGTTGTGGATGCAGTAGCTGACGGCATCAAGGCTGCGGAACGCGACACAGGGGTGCGTGCCCAGATGATCGGTATCATGAGCCGTACCTATGATACGGAGACCTGCCACCGGGAGTTGGATGCCCTGCTGGCCCATCGCGACCACCTGGTCGCAATCGACCTGGCCGGCGATGAGTTGAAGTATCCGGCAGAACTTTTCCGTGAGCATTTCAAGCGGGCACGGGATGCGGGGCTGCAGGTTACCGTGCACGCCGGGGAAGCAGACGGACCGCAGAGTGTCTGGGCTGCAATCGGGGAGTTAGGTGCGACCCGTATCGGGCACGGCATTCATTCACTTCAAGATCCGGAGCTGGTGGACTACCTGGGAGAGAACCGGATAGGCCTGGAGTTGAGTATTACTTCCAATATCCACACCGGCACCGTTGATGAGTATGCAAATCATCCGGCAAAGCAGATTTTTGAGCAGGGTTTACTGGCCAATCTCAACACCGATGACCCGGCGATAAGCGGTATTGATTTGCCGTACGAGTTTGAAGTGGCATCGATAAACGCCGGACTCACGGCACAAATGACGCGCCAGGCCCAGGTTAATGCGTTGGAAATGGCCTTTCTCCCGGACGACGAGAAACAGGCGTTATTGAACAAGAAAAAAGCAGATAATATTATATAAAACATTTAGATAGGAATTATATTTAATGAAAATTAGCATATTTTTGGCATTTCTCATTTCCTTGCTGTCAACCGGGGTTTCGGCTGATTGGCTCGAGGATGTCAACGCGATTAATTCAGACATCACCGGCCTGATCACGAATGACCAGCGCCTGTCTGATGAGCAGCGACTCGAACGTTATTACCAGTTGAGCTATGACCTTGTCATGCTGGAATATCCTGGTTTTGCCACCCGCAAGGGCGATCCGAGGGGACAGGACCGCCTGACCGATTATTCTGCCGGCGGGCTGGCAAGGCGACAAAAAGCCGAACGCGATTCGCTACAGTTGATCAAGAGTATTAACCGCGACGGGCTTTCAGCCGCCCAGCGGGTTAACTACGATTTACTGCTCGATGAGTTGGAACGGGACGTGCGGTCCCAGGAGTTTCCGGACCACTACCTGCAGATGAACCAGATGGGTGGTCCGCAGCAGGATCTGGCCAGTTTGCTGGCAATGATGCCAAACGCCCGGGCGGGGCAACTGGAAAATCAGATTGCCAGGATGGAAGCATTTCCTGAATATGTTGACCAGCAGATCGCACTGATGCGGGAGGGATTGAAGCAGGGGGTGACGGCGCCGAAGATAACGCTTCGGGATGTGCCGGCACAGATCCGTAGCCAATTGGTGGATGATGCCAACCAGAGCCCCTTGCTGGAGGGGTTTGCGGAACTACCCGCAACCATCGACCCACTGCAGGCTGAGACCTTGCGTGCAAGGGCTGCCGCGGTATACCGCCAAAAGGTAGTTCCAGCGTATGAGAAGCTCCTGGAATTTACCGAGGATGAGTACTTGCCGGGCGCGCGCGAGTCTATCGCCGCGAAAGACCTTCCTAATGGAGAAGCCTGGTACCGAAACAATGTCGCATTAAGAACGACGACTGACCTCACACCCAGGGAGATTCATGAGATTGGCCTGAGCGAGGTTGCCCGTATAAGGGCAGAAATGGACGTGGTGATCGAATCGACAGGGTTTGAAGGCAGTTTTGAAGAGTTTTTGCATTTTTTGCGTACCGACCCGCAGTTCTATCACACCAGTGCCGAGGCACTGATGCGTGAATATCGTGATATCTGCAAACGCGCAGACCCGGAATTAACCAAGTTGTTCGGCATTCTTCCACGCACGCCTTACGGTGTGATTGAAGTGCCCGATTACGCGGCCAAGTCCACCACGACGGCTTACTACCAGCGCGGTTCGCTAAAGGCCGGTCGGCCGGGGTATTACTTTGCGAACACCTATGCGCTGGATACGCGTCCGCGATGGGAGATGGAGGCGTTAAGCCTGCACGAGGCGGTTCCCGGCCACCATCTGCAAATTTCCATTCAGCAGGAATTGGAGGGTCTCCCCTGGTTCCGCCAGGAACCGGCCTATACGGCGTTCGTTGAAGGCTGGGGCTTATATTCAGAAAGCCTGGGTACGGAGATGGGCTTCTACAAAGACCCGTACTCCCGTTTCGGCCAATTGACTTATGAAATGTGGCGTGCCATCCGGCTGGTGGTCGATACCGGAATGCATGACCTGGGCTGGACACGCGCGAAGGCGATAGAATATTTCAAAGCAAATGCAAGCAAGTCGGAGCATGACATCGTTGTAGAAATTGATCGCTACATTGTCTGGCCCGGACAGGCGCTGGCTTACAAGATGGGTGAACTGAAGATCAAGGAATTACGGGCTTTCGCCGAGGAGCAACTCGGGGACGACTTTGATATCCGTACTTTCCATGACGAGGTTCTGGGCCGCGGCGCGGTGCCGCTCAGTGTGCTGGACGCCAATGTGCGCGCCTGGGTGAAAACCCAATAGTTACCACATAAGGCCCGTTTCGAGCGTTATGGTGTCCACGTTCAGGTCGCCGTTATCCAGGTTGATGAACTGCCTGTTCCACGCACCGCGCAGAAACCACGCGGTGTTGATATCCCAGCGCATACCCGCCCCCACGTTATAAGTGAACTGGCTGGTAGAGTAGGTGGACCAGTCAGAGAAACAGATGTAGCCCCACCACGGGTCCCACCAGCAGCCTATTGAAGGCGCCTGGTCGGGAACATTTGAGTCCAGCTTGGTCCAGCCGACCCCGGCCTGGAGGAAAGGCGTGATCGGTCCGCTCAGGAAATTGTAGGTAATGTTGAATTGATGCGAGTACTTTGACATCTGGTAATTGATGGTCTGTGGCTCACCAATTTCCGGCACGATGGTGGCGGCGTAGTCGGGCTTGTTCAGTGAGAAACGGTAGCCCAGATTCCACTTTTCGGTGAAATTCCAGCCGAGGTTGAAACCCCACCCGGTGGAACTGTCGATATCAATCGCGGCGCCGTTCTCAAATTCCTGGCTCGAACTGGTCTGGTGCTGCAGGAGCATGGTGGCTTCCCAACTGCCATAACGCGCACCGTCATGAATCTTGCCCTTGTTAAAGCGCTGTGCATGGACTGATGTGCTGAGAACGAGCAACACCAGCAGAATGATAAGGCGTTTGATTGTCATGAAGTACCTGCCGGAAAAAATAGGTTGAGGGCCGCCCTCCGGGGGCTGCCTTCGTGCGGAGAATCTATCGGAAAATCATGCCGTGCGCAACACACTTATAGGTGCGTGGGTGATAACCCGCCAGGTTGCCGCCATGCCGGCCACGCCGACAAAAAGAACACCGGCGATGGGTCCGGCCAGCCACAGAGCCGTGCTGAAATGGTAATCCAGCTCAAACAGACGGGTGGCCAGCAGGTAACCGGCCAGGCTCGCGCCGGTTGCCGCGAGCACGCCCGCCAACAGGCCGATCGCGGCAAATTCCGTGGCGACGCCGCTGAGCACCCGCCGTTTGGACGCGCCAAATGTTCGCAGCATCGCGCTTTCGTAGCGGCGCTCATCGCGCGTCGCCTGCACCGCAGCCCACAGTACGGTAAGACCTGCCAGTAAGGTGAATACGAAGACGGCCTGTACCGCGAGGGCGGCCTTGTCCATGACATCACGAACCTGTCCCAGAACCGCATCCAGGTCGATGGCCGTCACGCTCGGGAACTCGCGCATTAAATCCAGTACCACGGCCCGTTCGCTTTCTTGTACGTAAAGGCTGGTGATATAGGTGGCAGGGTAGGGTTCCAGCACGCCCGGCGAGAACACCATGAAAAAGTTGGGACTGAAAGAATCCCATTCCACCGTTCTGAAACTCGTCACCGTCGCGGTGACGGTCTCTCCTGCAATATCAAACCCGAGCACATCGCCGAGCGCCAGGCCAAGTTCCAGGCCGAAATCTGCCTCCACCGAAACTTCACTGCCAACGAAGTCGGTATCCCAGAATGTACCGTCAATAATCCGGTTGTCGTCCTGCAGTTCTGAAGTCCAGCTCAGATTGGAGTCCCGCCTGGCCCAACGCTCGCCCTGCGGATCTTCGAAAGTCATCTGGGTAACGTCCTGGTCGTTGATGCTCGTCATGCGTGCCCGGACCAGCGGGACGAAAGTCGGCGCATCAGAAAGTCGTTCAGCAAGGAAACTGCTCATGGAATCGACTTCGTGGGGCTGGATATTAATAAGGAACTGGTTGGGTGCATTTTCAGGCAGGCTTTGTTGCCAGCTGTCCATTAATTCAGTGCGAACGGTTGAGAGCAGTAAAAGCACCATCAGCCCGAGTCCGAACGCGACCACCTGGATGACACTTTCCCTGCCACGACGGGCCAGGTTGGCCAGTCCATAGCGCCAGGCAACGCCGGCTGCTCCCCTGAACCCCTGCAGGGACTTGACCAGCAGCCAGCCGGCCAGGCCAAGTGCCAGGAACGTCAGTGTAGCTCCGGCGAAAATCGTCAAAACAAGCTGGGTGTCACGCATGATCCACAGCAACAACGCGAGCACGGCAGCAACGCCTGCCAGCCAGCTCGTGCCATAACGCAGTGGCGGTGGGTCGATGTCCTGTCTCAACACTCGCAAGGGCGGTGTCTTGCCCATCTGGGCCAGGTCCGGCAGGGCGAAGCCGGCCAGGATGCTCAGTGAAGTGAAAAGGCCAAGAACGCCAGGTTGCAGACTTGGATCAGGCAGCGCCTGTCCGATCATATCCTTCATGAGCCATGCGAGCCCCAGCTGGGCCAAAAAGCCGAGCACGGCGCCAATCACGCCTCCGGCGATACCCAGCATCAGTAATTGCATGACGCTGCTCCGGAAAATGAGCGACTGGCTGGCGCCCATGCATTTCATCAGTGCGATTCGATCACGGTGCCTGAACGAATACCGTCGCGCTGCCATGGCAACAGCTACCGCCGCCAGCAGTACCGAAACCAGGGATGCCAGGTTCAGAAAGCGTCCGGCACGTTCCATCGAAGAGCGGATCTGGGGGTTGGTGTCCTTTATGTCACTGAGTTTCTCGCCTTCGACCATCCGGTTTTCCAGCAGGCCTTTGAAATCGTCGATTTGATCCCTGTCGCCGGAAAAGAGCATCCGGTATCGAACCCGGCTGCCGGGCTGAATGAGTTCAGTGGCGCCCAGATCAGCTTCATTAATCAGCAATGTGGGTGCCAGGTCGACAAAGCTCCAACCTTCATCCGGACGAAAATCAAGTACACGGGTCAGTTTCAGGAGGGTCCCGCCTACTTCGAGTTCGGTGCCGGTATCGACACCCAGACGCGCCATCAGTCGGGGCGATGCCCAGGCCTCACCCGGTGCCGGAACGGCGTCGGTTTCCCGAACTTCGCCCAGCAGTTGCTCGGAGGTCTTGAGAACGCCACGCAGCGGGTAGCCCCCGGTCACTGCGCGAATGGCAGACAAGGTGTTGGCTTCACCGGCGAAAACGACGCTGGGCATGCTGGTGACACGCGCGTACTCTATGCCGTTGCCTTCTGCCAGTTCGATGTAATCCGGATCGATTGCGCTGGTGGACCCCAGCCTGAGGTCGGCGGCCAATGATTCGGCAGCCCGCATTTCCACCGCCTGGCTGACACGGTCGGTCAAAAAGGCCACACCGGTCAATGCGGTCACAGCGACCAGCAGCGCGATAACCAAAACGGTCAGTTCCCCCGCGCGCCAGTCACGCGTCAGTAACTTGCCCGCCAGCCTGGCTGTTGTTTTGAAGCTGCTCTTCATTCAGCCTTCCCGCTCAATACGCCCGGCGTCCATGTTGAGTATACGATCACAGCGAGCGGCCAGGTCAAGGTCATGTGTCACCAGGACCAGGGTTGTTTTTGCTTCTGAATTCATTTGAAAAAGCAGTTCAATGACCGTTTCGCCGGTCCGGTTGTCGAGGTTGCCTGTCGGCTCATCGGCAAAAAGCACGGTGGGCTCAACTACAAACGCCCGTGCGATGGCGACGCGTTGCTTTTCTCCGCCTGAAAGCTGGTGGGGGTAGTGGCCCTTGCGGGGCTCAAGCCCAACCGTCTGGATTGCCTTCAGCGCCGCATCAGCGGCATGTTCAACGCCGGCCAGTTCCAGCGGCAGCATTACGTTTTCCAGTGCCGTCAAAGATGAAATCAAGTGAAATGACTGGAATACAAAGCCGACACTGTTGGCGCGCAATGCTGCACGGCCGTCCTCATCCAGCGATGTGATCTCCTGGTCGCCCAGCCAAATTTTACCGGAGCTTGGAACATCCAGCCCTGCAAGGAGTCCGAGCAGGGTAGACTTGCCTGCACCGGATGCGCCAACAATTGCGATGGACTCGCCATTGAGGACATCCAGGCTGACACTGTCCAGGATGGTCAGTTCGCCTTCCGGGCTGGTAACCTGTTTGCTCAGGTGCTCGGCTCTCAGGGCAGATTTGTTTTTTTCAGATTCAGAGGTTTTCATGCGTCTCAATTTTGTTTTATTGATCGTTTTATTCGGTCTCGTAACATCGGAAGTTTCCAGTGACGAACCCGTAATCGTCATATTGGGTGACAGCCTTAGTGCAGCATATGGAATGGAAGTCAGCGAATCCTGGCCCAGCCTTCTGCAAGCACGACTTAATGATAATGGTTACGCTTATCGCGTTTTCAACTCAAGCATCACCGGCGAGACCACCCAGGGTGGTCTTTCGCGCCTGCCACGGTTGATTGAAAAGTATCAGCCGGCGGTGGTCATACTGGAACTTGGTGGTAACGATGGTTTGCGCGGACTTCCCATAGAGGTAAGCAACAGCAACCTTTCTGCAATGATTGAGCAAAGCCAGTCAGCGAACGCAAGTGTCATTCTCGCTGAAATGCGGATACCACCGAACTACGGCCGCACCTATACCGAAAAGTTCAATGGCATGTACTCAGAGCTAAGCGATCAGGCTGGCGTCACGCTTTTACCCTTCCTGCTACAGGATATTGCGCTGGAGCCCGGTCTGATGCAGGCCGACGGAATTCACCCGACAGCGGCAGCCCAGCCGAAAATTCTTGAGCAGGTCTGGGGCGTTCTTGAACCCATGTTGTAATCAGGTATTTGCCAGCATCAATTGCATGGCAATTGATCTATGCCAGTTTATTAGCAACTCTAAATATATAAAGTGATCTCGGCGGATGCCCTCTGTTAGCGGCACCCGATGATTAAAAATTGGAGTGAGCGGATGTGAGCACAACGGATAGCAGGTCAGTCGACATCATGGACGTACCGGAGCATACGGTAGAAATCATTACCAACTCGGGGGAGGGCGCGCAGAAATGCGCACAAATCTTCGGCCAGACTTGCGCCAAGATGGGAAATGGTGTCTGGACCGTGGAGATCATTCCAGCCGAAATCGAACCGCCTCATCACACAGTGACCAGTACTTCCGGAAACATCATCCGCTTCGGAACCGAAAAGATCACCAACTGGGGCGACCAGTCAAAGCTGGCTATCGCTTTTAACGACCAGGTGCTGTTGTCCCGCCATCGGCTGGATTCCCTCAAAGATGACTGCATCATCCTGCTCGACTCCTGTTGGCAGGAGCACGAGGATGAAGAACTTCGTCGCATGTACGAAGATGCGATGGAAGAGATGTCCACGAAGAACTATCGCTTCGTTCTGGTGCCCATCGAGGAAGAAGCACTTAAAATCGTGGACAATCCCAGCCATGGCAAGAACATGTTTGCCCTTGGCATGCTCGCGGAGATTTATCAGCGGGACGTCTCAATCATCGAAAAGCAGATCGCCAATATTTTCCGTTTCAAGCCGCCGAAGGTCACTGAAAAGAACATTGAGCTTTTAAAATCCGGCATGGCCTGGGCGAAGGAAAATCTCGATTTCAAGTTTATTATCAAATCCATACCGTTCGATGAAGAACGAATCGTCATGAATGGTAACCAGGCGGCTGCTCTCGGCGCCATCGCTGCGGGCATGGAAATGTGCGCCATGTATCCAATAACACCGGCGACCTCGGTGTCTCATGAACTTTCTGAAATCATCGAAAGCTATGGCGGCATGGTGCACCAGGCCGAGGATGAGATAGCTGCGGCAGGCGTGGCCATCGGCGCCTCCTATGCCGGTAAGGTCGCATTGACCGTTACTTCCGGGCCCGGTATGGCTTTGAAAACTGAGTTCCTGGCCCTGGCCATCATGGTGGAAGTACCGCTGGTGGTGTTGAATGTCCAGCGCGGCGGGCCATCTACCGGCCTGCCGACCAAGGTGGAACAGTCCGATCTGCTGTCTTCACTTTACGGACAGCCCGGCGATGCCCCGCGCGTCGTGATCGCTCCCCGCACCATCGAGGAGTGCTTCCACTCCATGGTCACCGCCAGGCGTATTGCAGAGACCTTCCGGTGCATAGTCATCGTATTAACCGACGCCAACCTGGCGACGGGTGTTCAGCAATTCACGCGACCGCCCCTTGACGTGCGCTGGCAACAGGGCCCCGTGGATCAGTCGCCGGTGCCCGAAGGGATGCGGCCTTATGACTGGGATCCTGATACCGGCTTGTCCCGGCGCATCATTCCGGGCTCGCCTGGCGGACAGCACACGGTAACCGGCCTGGCCCATGACGAGGACAGCCTGGTGTCCTATCACCCTTCCAGCAACGAGTTGGGAATGAAAATGCGCAGCCGCAAGTTAGCCGTTTTCCAATCCACGCTGATGCCACCGGAAATTCATGGTGATGAAGAGGGTGACTTGCTGGTCGTAGGCTGGGGCTCGACCCAGGGGGCTATCGTGGAAGCGGTCGATCGGGCCTGCTCCGAGGGCCATAAGGTATCCACCTGTCAGTTGGCCTTTTTATCGCCTCTGGAGCCCGGTCTGAAGGAGATCTTTAGCCGGTTCAGGCACGTCATGACGGTGGAGATCAATTATTCCGACACCCCCGGCGATCCGTACATCAATGAGGACACACGCCGTTATGGCCAGCTTGCCTGGTTACTGCGTGCACATACGCTCGTGGACATCGACTGCTGGACCAGTTGTCCCGGCCAGCCCCTGCGCCCGCGTGACATCTACACCAACATCATCGCCAAGCTCGCACCCAACGAAAAAGGAGTGGCCGCATGAGCAGTATCGCAATTTCACTGCTGGACCTTGAAGCCGACAGCACCAGCTGTCTTGAGGCGGAAGACTACCAGAAACGACCCGGCAAATGGTGCGCGGGCTGCGGCGATTTCGGCGTACTGAATGCCGTAAAGCGTCTGCTGGCAAAAGAACAGCTGCAACCCGATAAAACGGTGTTCGTTTCCGGGATTGGCTGCTCCAGCCGGTTTCCGCATTACGTTAACGCCTATGGCTTCCACGGTATTCATGGGCGAGCCCTGCCGGTCGCTACCGGCGTGAAGCTCGCAAGACCGGAACTGGATGTTTTTGTCACCATGGGTGACGGCGACTGCACCTCCATCGGTGCCGGTCACTGGATCCACGCGACGCGCTACAACGCGAACATGGTGGTGCTGATGCTGGACAACAACATTTATGGCCTGACCAAGAACCAGACCTCACCGACCACGCCGCAGGGTTATGCCTCCATGACGTCGCCGCGTGGTGCGGTGCTGCCCGCGTTGGATCCATTGCAGGCCACGCTCGGCGTATCCAATGCTTCATTCGTGGCGCAGACCGCCGACTGGGTGCCGGTGCACCTGTATGCCACCATGCAGGCAGCTTACGACCACCCCGGTTTCTCCTTCGTCAGAGTACTGCAGCGCTGTCCGAAATTTACTCCGGACGTTTTCCAGAAAAATGTCGAGAACCCCGACCTGACTGAGCTGTTGGTGCATGAAAACGGCGTTGATGTTCCCGCTTTGCAGCAGCTGTATAAAGCGCGCCGCACGCATGATCCACTGAATCTCGACGATGCACGGTCCCTTGCGCGCCGCACTGACATGCTCCGCCTGGGTGTTTTCTTCCGCGATGATAACTACCCTGTGTACGAGGAAGTCCGCGCCGTAACAAAGGTATCAGCAGAAGAAAAAGTTGCCCGTTTGAACAAGGAGTTTGAACGCTATGCCATCTGAAGACTTAACGAAAGTCGCCCTGAACGCGATTCGCCCGCGCCTGGAGATCTACCATTCCGCAGTAGCTACGACCACGGAGCATATTCGTGGCCTGTTAGCCGGGACCGGTGAAACCTCCGAGGATCAGTCGGTCGCTCTCGGAAACTTTGCATCGGGCCATGTCGATGTGGAGCGATTCTCTGCTTTTACCCGCCGTGCAGCGAAACTTCAGCCGGAGGCGGAATCGCCGATACGCGCGGCCCAGAGGGCACTCGAGGATTTGCTTCACATGGGCGATAGCCTGTTCGTACTAAAACTGGTTAGAGGGGCGAATCTTGGTGCCATGGTAGCTGACCGCCTGGCGACGATTGGTAATGCATTTGCAGCTGCCCATGTCGTCGAACTGGCAGCGCAGGGTGAATACACTGAAGAGCGAAACAAGTTGCTGCTGGGCGGCCTGTCCTATGAGGCCTGGAGCCACGCCGAACGAGCCCTGGCGCCCGGGTTGGTCGTTGAGCTGGATGGTGCGGACTTTACGCCTGCCCAGGTCGTACCTTACCTGGACACCGGCATGAAAATAGTCTTCGTGGTCAACGGTGATGCGCCTGCGGCAGCGCTTGCCCGGCTGGTCACGCCTGGCGTGCTGGTTCAACAGACTTCAACGGAATCTGAGCTGGATGCATTTACATCCTGGGAAGGCACGGCGGTGGCGGCGTTACTGCCGAAAGGTGTGGCTACTTTTTTCCACGACCCATCAGCTGGTGAAACGACCTATGAGCGCTTCACAAAGCTGGAGTTGCCCTCAGAAATTCGCAAGCGTGCTATTGGCGGTATCAGCGCCGACCAGCAGGCAGAAGACCTTGGGCTGCTAAAAACCCTGGCCGTCGTTCCCTTGCCGACCGGTGAGGCAGCTTCCGACCCCGCAGGGAAACTTTCCGCCTGGCTGTTGAGCCAGACGAGCCTGGCAGGCAACGGATAAGCCGGGTTATGAGTGTGGAGCCATGAGCGGCAATCCCATTCTCGATTCAGCGCTGATACTGGGCGGTGTTGGCTTGTTTTTTGGTTTTGTCATCGCTCTGGTCAACCAGCGGTTCAGGGTTTGGGAGGATCCGCGTATCACAGGCGTTGAGGAATTATTACCCAACACCAATTGTGGCGCGTGTTCGCAACCGGGTTGCCGGGCTTTCGCCGAGGCAGTTGTGACCGGCGGACAACAACCTTCCGACTGCACGGTAATGAGTCCGGACGCCATTGAAGATGTGGCCACGTACCTGGGTGTCGATGCCGGTGAAGCCAGCAAGCGCGTGGCCCGGCTCCTGTGCGGTGGCGGTAAGAACGAAGCCCACCGGAACGCCGATTACAACGGGTTTGATTCCTGCAAGGCCGCCGCGGCCGTGGCTGGTGGGGGCAAGGGCTGCACCTGGGGTTGCCTGGGGCTGCGGGATTGCGAAGAAGCCTGCCTGCTCGACGCCATTTATATGAACGACGACGAGTTGCCGGTGGTGATTCCGGAAAAATGCACAGCGTGCAATGACTGCGTGGAGACCTGTCCTAAAGACTTGTTTGTACTGATGCCGGTCGAGCAGAAACTCATCGTACAGTGCAGGAACCTGGTCCATGGGGACGCCGCCGAGGATATGTGCAGCGTCGCCTGCAATGCCTGTTCGCGTTGTGTCGCCGATGCCCAGCCGGGCCTGATCGAAATGATCGACAACCTGGCGGTGATCGATTATGAAAAAAATGCCCTGGCCGATCCCGGGGCTGTCTCGCGGTGCCCCACCGATGCAATCGTGTGGGTCGAAGGGCAGCAGTTTGCCCATATCAATCACAGGGGCTCCGAGGAGCTGGAGAAAAGAGCCGTATGAAGCCACAGGAAAAGCAGGCCCGCTATCCGGGAATCATCAAGACTGGAGACGGGAATTCCGCAATAGTTGCCATGGAAACGGCTGCCAGCGAAGCGGCTGGAGCGTACCCGATCACTCCAGCGACTCCGATGGGCGAGGGGTGGGCAGACGCGGCCTCAGCCGGAGTAAAGAACGTCAACGGGCGTAGCCTGCTGCATTTTGAAGCCGAAGGCGAACACGCCGCAGCCGGGGTTACGGCCGGCATGAGCCTGGTCGGATTGCGCTCGACCAACTTTGCCAGTGGTCAGGGCCTGGCTTACATGCACGAATCCCTGTACGCGGCAGTAGGCAAAAGACTGACCTACGTACTGAATGTGGCTTGTCGCGCGATGACCAAGCAGGCACTCAATATTTACGCCGGACACGACGATTACCACGCCATCGACGACACCGGCTGTTTCCAGCTGTTCGCTGCAGATGTGCAACAGGCGGCCGATCTCAACCTGATCTCGCATCGGATCGCTGAGTTATCCCTGAACCCGGGGGTTTGCGCGCAGGATGGATTCCTGACCAGCCACGTGGTCCAGTCATACCGTCAGCCCGAGCCTGAATTGATCCGCGAGTACCTGGGTGATCCTTCGGACCTGATCGAGACGCCCACAGCTTCCCAGCGGGCGGTATTCGGGGAAGAGCGGCGTCGTATACCTGAGCTTTACGACTTTGATTATCCGTCCAGTACGGGCGTTGTTCAGAACAGCGAATCCTATGCGCAGGGCGTGGCTGCCCAGAGGCCGTTTTACTTCGACCACATCGCGGAACTTGCCGATCGCGCGTTCGCGGAATTTAAAGCACTCACCGGCCGCAGCTACAAGCGCGCCATGGGCTATTGCCTGGAGGACGCGGATTATGTCATCGTCGGCCAGGGCTCGGTGGTTCGCGATGCCGAAGCTGTTGCTGATTACTTGCGTAAAGAGCGCCGACTGAAAGTGGGCGTGCTCAACCTGGCGATGTTTCGACCATTTCCTTCCGACCGCGTGGCAACCCTGTTGTCCGGGTGCAAAGGCGTGGTCGTGCTTGAACGCACGGACCAGCCACTGGCAGTCGAATTACCCATGATCCGTGAAATTCGCGCGGCGCTGGCACAGGCTGCCGAGAACGGTCGTGCCCGGGCGCCTAAAACAAGCGGTGGACGCCTGCGCCGAAAGCGTGCCGCTGCACCTGTGGTCTCTCTGCCGTATCCCGCTCTTCCGGCCCTTGCGCCCGAACAGGTGCCTGACCTCTATTCGGCTTGTTATGGTCTGGGTGGCCGTGACCTGCAACCTGCCGACCTCGTTGCAGCTGTGGACAATATGCTCCCCGATGGGGCAGGGCGCAGGCAGTATTACCTGGGTATCGATTTCATCGACGAAGATACGCCATTGCCCAAGGTGCAGATCCGGCAAGAGAGAGTGTTGGCTGATTACCCGCAGTTAAGGGATCTCGCACTGAAGCCTGCAAATGGAGTCGATCTGAATTCTTCCGAATCTATCGAGCTGAGAATTCACTCGATTGGCGGCTGGAACGCAACGTCAGTGGGCCGTACTCTGGCTGATGTCGCAGCCGGTTTATTCGGCATGCATGTCAAAGCCTTTCCCACGCGGGTGCGCGAACGGCGAGGGCAACCAACCAGTTATTCAGCCGTGCTGTCGGGTCAACCGCTGCGCCTGAACGGCGAATTGAAGCATGTCGATATTGTCGTTGCCCAGGACGGGGGTGTGTTCCGGCATTCGGACCCGCTCGAGGGTATGCGCGATGGAGGCATCCTGGTGATCCAGAGCGACCTGTCCGACGATGAATTGTGGAAAAGTTTCCCGCAAAAGGCGCAGTGGGCCATCCGGGAACGGAACATCCGTGTCTGCTGTGTGGACGGAGCAGGAATCGCGAGTGCAGAAGATAATGGGCTGGCTGAACGGTACCGCCTGCAGGGAATGGCCTTTATGGGGGCATTTTTTAATGCAGCTTCGATGCTGAGTGTTCACGGCCTGTCCCGCGAAAGCCTGTTCGAAGGGTTGCGTGGACTACTGTCCCCCGGGCCGGACTCCAATGATGCAACCATCGAAGATGAAATACATGCGTGTATGCGCGGGTTCGACGAGGTTCGGGCACTTGATGTTTCGGGGTTCGATGACCAGGGGCGCACCGCGAAAATTCCGTTGATCCCGGTTGCCATGGCGGGCGCCGATGCTGCGGAGGGTCCCGGTAACCAGGGTGCTTTCTGGGACCAGGTCTGTGCACAATACAAGACGGGGCAGGATATTCTGGCTGACCCGTTTACCGCGATCAGCGCCATCCCGGCGGCCACTTCGAGCATGCGCGATATGTCTACGGTGCGGGCGACGGTGCCGCGGTTCGTGGCGGATAAGTGTACGGGTTGCAGCAAGTGCTGGGTTCAATGCCCGGATTCCGCGATTCCCGGAGTGGTCAGCTCGGTTGAGGAGATACTGGACTCGACCCTCAAAAGCGTTGCGACTTCCGGCAATCCGCTAACACAGGTCACCCAGCTGATCCGCCACCTGGCGCGGGAATCACGCAAGGTTCTCGGCACAGGAGAATTTGAAACCTTTGACAAGGTTTTATCGGAAGCCTACGAGACTGTTGCCGGGAAGATGAATTGGGATACAGACCGGCGCGGTCAGAACGATGAAGAGTTCAAGCAGGTGCTGGATGCCCTGGCTGACTTCCCGCTGGCAAAAACCGCCCCCTTCTTCGACGTGCCCGAAGGGCAGCAGAAAGGCAGTGGCGGGCTATTGTCGATCACCATCAACCCGGAAACCTGCAAGGGCTGCGATGTTTGTGTCGCGGTTTGCGACGACGGTGCTTTGATCAATGTGCCACAGACGGATGAAGAACAGGACCGGCTGGAAGCCAACTGGAAGCTCTGGAAGAACCTGCCGGAAACGGACGACCGCTATATCCGCATTTCCAGCCTGGAAGAAAGCATTGGCATGATGCCCTCTCTATTGCTGAAACAGAGTAACTACCTGTCCATGCTGGGTGGTGACAATGCCTGCATGGGTTGCGGCGAGAAGACGGCGATCCACCTGGTGCTGTCAGCGGTCAATGCGATGATGACGCCGCGTGTGGAAGCGCACGTGGGCGAGGTCAGCGGGTTAATCGAAGCACTGGACGAAAAGGCGCGCACGCTGCTGATTGCCGGGGCTGACCTGGCGGATGTCTCGGTTGATGCAGAAGGTCTGGAAGTGGCCCTCGAGCCCGGCAAAAAAGAAACGGTCGCCCGCATCCACAGGGCCATTGAGGCACTGAAAGACCTTAAATGGCGCTATGAAAGCGGACCGGGTGGTCGTGGCCGGGCCCGTATGGGTTTTGCCAACTCCACTGGTTGCACCTCGATATGGGGCGCCACATTCCCCTTCAACCCGTATCCCTTCCCCTGGGCCAGTCACTTGTTCCAGGACGCTCCCTCGTTGGCTGTGGGGCTGTTCGAGGGGCATATGCGAAAGATGTCAGATGGATTCGTCGCGGTGCGTCGGGCACAGAAACTGCTGAATGGCGTTTACGATGCGGACGCTGACGAGGTCTTTTTCGCGGACTTTGGCTGGCAGCAGTTCACGGATGAGGAATTTGCCTTGTGTCCGCCGCTGTTTGCAGTCGGTGGCGACAGCGCGATGATGGATATCGGGTTTCAGAACCTGTCGCGCCTGATGGTCTCGGGCAAGCCGATACGCGTGGTCGTGGTAGACACGCAGGGCAGTTCGGCCGGCGGCGGTCAGTCCTGCACGGCCAGCTTCAAAGGGCAGGCGTCCGAAGATGTCGAGGCCGGGCCGGATTACCGAAACAAGGACGAATGGCGTAAGGAACTGGCCCTGATAGCGATGGCACATCGTGACGTCTTCGTCATGCAGTCTTCGCAGGCGACGCCTTCGCACCTGTTTGGCAACCTGTTGAAAGGTCTCCAGATGCGGCGCCCGGCATTGTTCATCCTCAATGCCCCTTGTCCCCGGGAGTGGGGTATTGCACAGGACAGCGCACCGGAAGCCGCGCGCCTGGCATTGGAAAGCCGTGCGGTGCCTAACCTCGTGTTCGACCCTGCAGAAGGCACAACATTCTCCGAGTGCCTGGACCTGGAAGGTAATCCGTCGCTTGAAGACAAGTGGCCGTTATACGAGCTTGCCTACATCGATGAAGAAGGAGCCGAGCAACGGATCACGCTACCGTTGACGATCGCCGACTGGGCGCTGGGAGAGAAGAGGTTTCGCGATCATTACGGTGAACCCTCTGCTGACTCCGAGTTGGTGGCATTCCATGAGTACCTGGAATTGGACAAGGATGAAAGAGAGGATTGTGTACCTTTCATCTACACGGTTGATGGCGAACGAAGATTACAGAAAGTTGCTGTCTCTGAGCAAATCGTGGAACTTGCCGAAGAGCGGCAGCGCTTCTGGTCTCAGCTTAGGGAGTTGGCAGGTACCGAAGTGTCAGGTCACCTGCGTGAAGCTGTAGGTGACGGCATCACGCGAAAAATGCAGCGGGAAATGGCTGCGCTGAAGGCCGATTACGAGGCGAAATTTGCACAACTCACAACACAGTATCCGCAGTTGATTGCCCGCCGTATCGCCGAAGGGCTGTTACGCGCCGGTGGCGACAAGACCGTAGCGGAACTCATGACGGAGGCAGAGCACTGGAAGGGTCCGGCGTTTAAGGCCCCCGAGGGCCTGGATTTTGGTTCCGGAGCGGCTGTCGAAACGGAATCTATTCCTCCAGAGGCCGAGACCGATGGAGCAGAAGAGGCCGGGGAAGCTCCGGTGGCGGCTGAAGCGGAAGATGACGACGAAGACCTCTTGCGCGAGCCCTGGATAGAAAGCATTCGATGCACAGCGTGTGATGACTGTACCAACCTGAACCCGAAAATGTTTGCCTACAACGAGGATGGCCTGGCATATATCGCTGATGCCCGTGCAGGCACTTTCAAAGAACTGGTAACCGCAGCTGAGAAATGCGCGCCTTCGGTCATCCACCCGGGCGATCCGCTCAACCCGGACGAGAAAGGTCTGGATAAGCTGATTCCCCGTGCGGAGAAATTCAACTGATGGCGTCCCACGTGAAAACAGGATCGGGGCTGGCCAGCTTCAAAAACGGTGTACACCCCCCGGAGAATAAAGACCTGTCGTCCGGCATCGCCTCGCGACGTTTGCCGTTCCCCGACGAGATTATCCTGCCATTGTCTCAGCATATCGGGCGACCGGCGCAGGCCCTGGTTAAGCCGGGCGACCGCGTCGAGCGGGGTGACGTGATCGCGGAGGCCAGTGGCTACATTTCATCGTACGTTCACGCCACTGCAGCCGGCACGGTGAAGTCGATTGAGCACTGGCCACATCCGGCCGGTGCCATGCAGCCTTCAATACGTATCGAGGTGGACCCGCATTCCACCCAGTTACAACGGCCCAGGCTGGTGCCACACTGGGACGAAGTGCCGGAAGAGCAGCTGTCCGAGGAAATCAGCAAGGCCGGCATCGTTGGTCTGGGCGGAGCGGCATTTCCAAGTCACGTAAAGCTGCGGCCGCCGGAGGACCAGCCGGTTGACGTACTGATGGTCAACGGATGTGAATGTGAGCCCTACCTGACATCGGATCACCGCACGATGCTGGAGCGGCCTGAACACGTACACCTGGGTATTCGCATCGTGCTGCGTGCACTGGGTATCAGGAAGGCGGTAATTGGCATCGAGGCCAATAAACCCGACGCCATCGAAATCATGCGCGATACTGCGCCGGACGACCTGGAAATCTCGGTCCAGCCGTTGCAAGTGAAGTACCCTCAGGGCGCCGAAAAAATGCTGATAAAGGCAGTTACCGGACGCGAAGTTCCCTCGGGTAAGCTTCCCAGTGCGATCGGTGCGATGGTTCAGAACGTGGCGACCACGGCCAGCGTGGCGCTGGTCTTCGAAACCGGCCAGCCGCTGATCGAGCGGATCATGACGGTGTCTGGCCACGGCATTCGCCAGCCGGGAAACTGGGTCATCCCGTTTGGCACCAAGCTGTCTGACGTGATCGCGGCCTGTGGCGGCCTGACGGATGATGCCTCCGAAATTGTTTTCGGCGGCCCGATGATGGGGCAAAGCCAGGCCAGCCTGGACGTGCCGGTGCTCAAGGCTACCGGCGGCATCCTGGTGTTGTCGAAAGACGAGTGTAAGCGTCAGGATATCCTGCCTTGTATCCGTTGTGGCAAGTGCCTGGAGGCCTGTCCGGTTTTCCTCAATCCGCAACTGATGGGTGCTCTGGCCCGGGTCGACCGTTTCGAGGAAATGACTGAGAATAACCTCGGTGACTGCATGTTGTGCGGCTGTTGCTCTTACGTTTGCCCATCGAATATTCCCCTGTCGCAGTTGTTCGCGATGTCGAAAATCCAGCTCAGCAGGTTGCAGGCGGCATGAACGCCAGGGGCACAAAGCACAGCACGGTAAAAATTACCGCTGCACCACACGTTCGTTCAGCTGAATCCACGACGCGCATTATGTGGTCCGTGGTGCTGAGCCTGTTGCCGGTAGTGGTCGCCTCGATCTGGATTTTCGGGCCCAGCGCTTTACTGGTGATACTGGCCAGTACGGCAGGCTGTCTCGTTACCGAGCGTTTGTTCGGTGCAAGGCGCAATTCACTGGCTGACGGTTCGGCGATGATCACCGGATTGTTGCTGGGGTTGTGCCTGCCTGCCGGATTCCCGCTTTGGATGGCTTTTCTCGGCGGTGTTTTCGGTATTGGCTTCGGCAAGATTGTATTCGGCGGCCTGGGCCAGAACATTTTCAACCCGGCTCTGCTCGGGCGTGCTTTCCTGCAGGCCGCCTTCCCGGTGGCGATCACCACCTGGCCGGGTCGCACGGCGGACTGGTGGGCCCTGCGCGGCGATAATTTTGCGCTGCCGTTCATGAGCCCGAGCACTGTAGATACCGTCACCGGTGCGACCCCGCTGGGCAATGTGAAATTTGGTGACGATCCGGTGATTACACCGCTGCTCGACCTGTTTGTGGGAAACATCAGTGGCTCGATTGGGGAAACCTCGGCGGTGCTGATCCTGCTGGGAGGTGTTTACCTGGCAATCCGGGGCCATCTCAACTGGCACATTCCGGTCAGCATCATGGTCTCTGTGTTTGCCTTCTCCGGATTGTTCTACCTGCTAGGGCTGTCGCCGTTTTCACCGGGGTTCATGCTGTTTTCAGGCGGCCTCATGCTCGGCGCCTGGTACATGGCGACCGACATGGTGACCTCGCCGGTGACCAATTCCGGTTGCTGGATTTTTGGCGTTAGCATTGGCCTGCTGGTGGTGATTATTCGTATCTGGGGTGGTCTGCCGGAGGGCGTGATGTATGCCATTCTCTTGATGAATGCGCTGGTGCCTTTCATCAACCGTGCGACCCAGCCACGCAAGTTTGGCGGCACCGGGAAAAAAGCCGAAGCGGCCGCGGAGGACGGGTCATGAACGAGCGGCCGGAAACAGGCGCAATCGACGTTCAGGTGGTTGACCCCGGGCAACCCGGTTCCGGAGACGAGGCACCGCTCGAAGAACAGGTATCGACTTTGCGCCTGGTGGCTACGCTGGCGGTAGCCGGCGCGCTTGCCGGTCTGCTGATTGTGTTATTCAACCTGCACACCAAGCCGATCATCGATAAATATAAAGCCGAGCAACTCAAGCTGGCCATCTATGAGGTGTTGCCCGGCGTGTCCCGCTACCGAACGCTCTACCTGGTCGATGGCGGCCTGGCCGTTGAGGTGCCGGCGGGCGCTAAAGCGTCGGATTTTCGCCAGGCTTATGTCGGTTATGACGAGGCCGGGCAGATGAAAGGTGTGGCCGTTTCACGCGGTGAATCGGGCTTCCAGGATGTCGTGCAGGTTATTTTTGGCTTCGAACCTGATAGCGGCGTGCTGCTGGGTATGAAGGTATTGGAAAGCAAAGAAACTCCGGGACTCGGTGACAAGATTTTCAAGGACCTGGCTTTTGTGGATCAGTTCTTCGCTCGTCCGCAAACGCCACTGGCTGCCATCAAGGCGGGCAGTGGCAAGGGGTTGCCGGGAGAGATCGACGCCATCACCGGTGCGACCATCTCGTCCAAAGTGGTGGTCAGCATCATTAACAACGGCATAGCGGAATGGTTGCCGGTACTGGAGCAGGGCATACCGGAGGAGACGCAATGAGAACCACTACTCCGTCTGAAGACTTCATCCGCGGAATCTGGAAAGAGAATCCCGTTTTGATCCAGATGCTGGGCCTGTGCCCGGCGCTGGCCGTGACCAACACGGTAAAGAACGCACTGGCCATGAGCGCCGCTACGTTTTTTGTGTTGTGTTGCTCCAGTATGCTGATCTCAAGCGTCAAACGATTCATTCCGAAAGAGGTTCGCATCTCTTCTTATATCCTGGTCATCGCGACCTTCGTGACCCTGGCCGACATGATTTTGCAGGCCTATGCGCCGGTCCAGCACAAGGAACTGGGCGCCTTTATCGCCCTGATCGTGGTGAACTGCATGATCCTGGGTCGCCAGGAGGCTTTTTCCTCACGAAATACGGTTTACCGTTCGCTGCTCGATGCGGTCGGTACGGGTATCGGGTTCACTATTGCGCTGATCATGATGGGCGGCTTCCGCGAAATCCTGGGCATTGGTACCTTTTTCGACATCCCGTTGTTTGGCCCTGACTTCGAACCCTGGGTGGTCATGGTGCTGCCGGCAGGCGGCTTCCTGACCCTGGGCTTTATTATTCTGGCAATGGGTGTTTACGAGGAACGCAAGAAACTGAGGGAGGCCGTATGAACGACCAAACTCTGTTTTCTATCTTTTTTTCCGCGATGGTTGTAAACAACTTTACGCTGGCCATGTTCCTCGGGCTGTGTCCTTTCATGGGTGTCTCTGCGCGCGTTGAAACGGCGCTGCGCATGGGGCTTGCCAATATTTTCGTACTGGTGCTCACTTCGCTAAGTGCCTGGGTGCTCAATACCTATATCCTGGAGACGGCACCCTACCTGCGAATTATTTCTTTCATCATCGTGGTGGCTTCGCTGGTCCAGATTGTCGAGATGGTCGTGAAGAAAATAGCCCCGGCGCTTTTCCGCCAGTTGGGCATCTTCCTTCCGTTGATGACCACTAACTGCGCAATCTTCGGCCTGGCCATTTTCCAGACCAACCGCGGTTACGATTTCCTGCAGGGTATCGTGTTTGCGGTCGGCGCGGGTCTTGGCCTGACGCTGGCACTGGTGTTGATGGCTTCGATCCGGGAAACCTCCGAGCTGTCAGACATCCCGGCCATCGCCAAGGGCACCGGGCTGACCCTGATCATTGCCGGAAGCCTGTCACTGGCCTTCATGGGCTTTGCGGGATTGCTGTAGCCATGACCGAGTATATCCTGCCTATCCTGTTCCTGGTGGTGGTGTTCGTGGCTTTTGCGCTGGTGAACCGCAACCGGTACAGAAGTTGCGCCGATTGCACCGGCGATTGCGACAAGTCCCGTTGCGAAAAACACGCCTGACAGGCGTGATGTAACCTCAAGGAGCGACCCGTAACGTGAGTGCTTTAACATTTTTTAGCAGGCAGGTTATAACACGGATGGTCTGCTGTTTGCTGCTGTCTGGCCTGGCGATCGCACCCTTGCATGCGCAAGGTATTCCAGCCGGTAAAGGAAGTTACCAGGACCTGGTTCAGTTGTTTGACGAATTCCTTGTGTTTCGCGACCAGGAAACCTCCCGGCAGGACTTCAGCGAGGCTGTCATGGCAAAACGGTGCGAGCAAATGGGCCAGTTCCAGTTGCGCATAGCAGACATGGGCGTGGCATCCTGGGATCGTTCCCGGCAGGTTGACTACCTCGCCGTCCGCTCGCGTTTTGACCAGTATGATTTTATCCTTCAGCGTAGCCGGCCCTGGGCCCGCGACCCCGGTTTTTACGTGGACCGCATGCTGCAGGTCACTTTCACTGATTTACCGGTGGAAGAAGAAGCGATTGAAGCTGTCTTGACCGAACTGGAAGCGATCCCTGGACTGGTTGCTGAAGCACGACGAAACCTCGCTGATGTGGCAGCAGACTATGCGGATCTCGCGATCCATAATCTGCGTCATTCTGATGGTGTCGGGCACGGCCACCCCTACAGGGAGATACCACCGGCCGGCGTAATAGGCTGGTATGACGACCTGCTCGACCGGGCCCGGGTTCAGCCACAGCTGGCCCCTGCTATTTATGCAGCGCGCGAGGCTGTACTGGATTTTGAATCCTGGCTCGAAGCGGAGCGCCCAACCTGGACGGCCCCGGCCGGTGTCGGTAAAGAGGCATTTGACTGGTACCTCAGGCAGGTCAAGCTGATGCCGTGGACTTCCGCTGACCTGGTGCTGCTGGGGAAGCGTGAACTGGACCGATTGTGGGCAGATTTTGCGCTGGAAAAGCACCGTAACCGGGATCTGCCGGAACTGGAACCCGCGGGCAGTGCTGAAGACTATCAGCAGCGGATTGCGGCCACCGATCAACGTATCCGAAAATTCCTGCGGGAGCAGGAGATCATCACTGTACCGGCTGATATTGGCGAGTTGGACACCAATGCACCATGGATCGTGCGTTCTGGTGGAAGGAATTTCTGGGAGGAAGTCCAGTTCAGGGACCCTTCGCCGGATCACTTGCATGCCGTCATTCCAGGCCACCGATTCGACCTGATCCTCGCCTCGCGAAGTGATCATCCGATTCGTAGCAAAATTGACAGCGGGGTCCGCGTGGAGGGCTGGGCGACCTACCTGGAAGAAGCGATGCTGCAAGCAGGACTGTTCGAAGACTTGCCGCGGGTTCGCGAGTTGATCCAGATTTTTGGAATTTTTCGGGCTGCGCGGGTGCCGGCTGATGTCTGGTTGCAAACCCGCCAGATGAATGTAGAACAGGTCGTTGATTACTGGCTTCCCAGGGTGCCTTACCTGGACCGAAATGTGGCCAGGGTGGATGCAGAAATTTACTTGCGCCGCCCACCCGGTTATGGGGTCGGCTACACCATCGGCGCCTTGCAATTGGAACGATTGCTGGCCGACAGAAAAAGACAACTGGGCGATTCGTTCAGTCTGAAAACCTTCCATGATGATCTGATGGCAGCCGGTTTGCTGCCGTTATCACTGGTCCGATGGGACATGACGGGTCTGGACGATGAAGTCAAGTCTTTCTGGATCCGCCAGCCGATGCCAGAATAGGAGCCTGATCGCGGAGACTATGTGACGGATAAGGGACAGATATTTTCCCCTGCAAAGCTGGCCGGGCTGGAGCTGAAGAACCGGCTCATCAGGGCTGGGTGCTTTGAGGGTATGTGCCAGGGCGGGCAGGTGACGGATGAATTGATAGAACACCACCGCAGGCTCGCCGCAGGTGGGGTGGCCATGACGACTGTCGCTTATTGCTCCGTCAGCGCCGACGGTCGGGCTTTTGATCACGAGTTGTGGATGCGCGGAGAAATTATTCCGGATTTGCGCAGGCTGACTTCCGCAGTTCATCAGGAAGGGGGTCTTGCTTCCATTCAGTTGGGCCATTCCGGTTTCTTCACAAACAGGAAAGTGATCGGTCGAAGGCCGCTTGGGGCATCAGCGAAATGGTGCCTGTTCATGCGGTCCTACTGCAGTGAAATGACCCATTCGGACATCGATGAAAAAGTAGTCGATTTCACCCATGCAGCCAACATGGCGAGGTCGGCCGGATTTGATGCTGTTGAGATTCACGCGGGGCACGGATACCTACTCAGTCAGTTCTTAAGCCCATGGACAAATCGCCGCAGGGATGCGTTCGGTGGCAGCCTGCAAAATCGTCTTAAGTTTCCCGTAAAAGTTATTGAAAAAACACGTGATATATTAGGTAGTGATTTTCCAATACTCATAAAAATGAACCAGGTTGACGGAATGAAAAAGGGAATTTCAATTGACGAATCGGAATTCATAGCAAAAGCATTTGAAAAGGCCGGTGCATCGGCGCTGGTTCCGAGTTCCGGCTTTACTTCCAGGGTTCCATTTTTAATGTTGCGTGGCCGCCTGCCGGTCAGGGAAATGAGTGCAAATCAGTCGAATTGGGTCGACCGGGTCGGCTTGAAAATGTTCGGGCGGTTGATGGTTCCAGAGCACCCTTATTCCCCGCTGTTTCAGCTTGGAGGTGCTTGCCGGATTCAAAAGGCCGTGGACATACCCGTGATCTATATTGGCGGCGTGGAATCCCGGGCTACCGTCGTCAAAGCCATCGATTCCGGGTTCAGTTTTGTCCAACTGGGTCGCGCCACTATCCAGGATCCGTATTTCGTGAAGAAGCTCGAATCCGGCGAATTGGAGCAATCGCCCTGTGACCACTGCAACCGTTGCGTGGCAGCAATGGACGCCGGCGGTGTTTACTGCGTTTCCAATTCGATGGGGTTCATGACCGATGACTGACTTCTGCAGACAAACACTCTGAGCATGTTCCAGCAACTGCTTGCGGTCATCGCACCGATCATAATCTGCGCCGGCCTTGGGTTCGCCTGGGCGCGCAGGGATCTGGACTACCCGGTAGCCTTCGTTACCCGGGCGGTCATGAATATCGGGGCGCCCTGTTTGATCATTGCTTCATTTAGCCAGGCGGATATCGACGTGGGCAGGCTCGGTATGGTCGCAGGAGCAGCCTTGCTGGCCATGCTGCTGATGCTTCCGGCCGGTTTGTTTCTGATCCGCACCCTGCGCCTGGAAACATCGACCTTCCTGCCATCCCTTCTTTTTCCCAATATCGGCAATATGGGCTTGCCCCTTTGCTTTTTTGCATTCGGAGATACCGGGCTGGCCCTGGGGTTGACTGTTTTTCTCGTGGTGTTCACCTTGCAGATGTCGCTGGGAATCATGATGGTCGCTGGAAAGGGTAGCCTTTGGGAGCTATCCAGGCAGCCGGTATTATGGGCAACGGCCCTTGCAGTAAGCATGGTGCTTGGAGACTGGTCATTACCCGCCTGGCTGGCCAATACAACCGACCTGCTGGGTGGGTTTACCATTCCACTGATGCTTATAACCCTGGGTGTATCGCTAGAAGATCTCAAAGTGGAACAGTGGCAGCACAGTCTTTGGTTTAGCGCGCTCCGCGTACTGGGTGGTTTTGTTCTTGGCATTCTGGTCGCGAAAATATTTGGGTTGGAAGGGGCTGAGCGGGGTGTCGTGATTCTGCAGTCCTCGATGCCGGTCGCGGTTTTCAATTATTTGCTGGCCATGAAGTACAACCGTGAACCGGGGGAGGTTGCTGGTATGGTGGTGATGTCCACAATGCTGGGTTTTGTTCTGCTGCCCTTTATCGTGGCCTACGTTTTGTCGTGAGGTGAGTCTTGTCTGAAGCAAATTGCAGGAACTGCGACAGTCCGCTACCGCCGGGGGCACGGTTTTGTCCCTCGTGCGGTCAGTCGGTGAAATCGCAAGCAAAACCCTGGTTGGACTTTGCCCGGGAAACGCTGTCGGAGTTGATGGACCTGGATGGCCGGATGCTGGTCTCAGTGCGTTTGCTGCTGACCCGCCCGGGCTTCCTCAGCCGGGAGTACATCGATGGGCGGCGTGTTGCATACACATCACCGATTCGGACTTATCTCGTCATCAGCCTGGTGTTCTTCTTTCTGCTGCCGCTCATTTTGCCGACGTTTACATTTCAGGATGCGGATCACAAAATTTCGGTTGATCTCTACTCAAAGGGTATGTTTTTCCTGTTGCCCTTGTATGCATTGATTTTGAAGTTGTTTTATAGAAAGATTTTTTACGTCGAACACCTGGTTTTTACGGTTTACCTGTTCAGCGCAATGTTTATCGTGATTGCCTTGTTGATGGCAACCGAGGGGCTGGCCGACCGCTATATTCTCGTGGTGCTGGTGCAGGTGGTTTTCACGGTATATATGCTGGCCTATGGTGTCATTGCGTTCCATACGAATTACCGGGAAAGCTGGCCGAAGTCGATTCTGAAATATTTTGCGGTGGTGTTCCTTTTCCTGCCGGCATTGGGGTTCATCATTGAAATGGCGAGTCACTCTGAATGATTAAGCGAATTAGCACGGTCACTAATGGAGAATTTCACTGATGATCGGAAAAACTATGATTTCTACACGACTTGTTGCAGCACTTCTGTTTCTGTTTTTGGCCGGCAACGCTATGGCCGCCCAGTCCCTTCGCACGGATATCCACGCCGACGCCAATGATGTGCAGCCCCTGTTGCCCGGCATGCGGGCACCGGCCTTCGATGTGCTGGATGTAGAAGGCCAGCCGGTGCACTTTGACCCTGAAAATATGAAAAAACCGCTGGTCCTCAGCTTTTTCCGGGGTGGATGGTGCCCGTATTGCAACCTGCACCTGGCTGAAATGAGAAAGGCGGAAGCCGAGTTGAAGGCGCTGGGTTTTGACATCTGGTTCATCAGTATTGATCAACCCGAGGTCCTGTATGCAAGCCTCGACCAGCCGGATATCGGCTACACCATCCTTTCGGATTCAAAGCTGGATGCGACCCGGAAGTTCGGGCTTGCCTTCCGTGTGGAAGATGAAACGGTTGAAAAATACCTTCAGTGGAACATCGACCTGGAAGGGGCATCGGGCGAAAACCACCACGTGTTGCCGGCGCCGGCAACATTTATTATTGCCGAAGGGGGGGTTATCCGCTTCCAGTACACGAACCCCGATTACGCCGTGCGCTTGCACCCCAGTGTTCTGCTGGCGGCGGCACGTGCCTATGACGATGAGGTCAACGAACGTTTACGGCGTCAATACAAGGCAAACAAAGAAGCGAAAGAGTCAGGCAGCGGCTGAGTTTCGCTGCAGCCAGGCCTCGAACCGCTTGAGCGCCACGCCGAAGGCGTCCCGGCCTAAACCGAAACGCATGTGATGGTCATCGCTGCCCAGCATGCCGGCCGGCTGGATCAGGATCCCTTCCTGCTCCGCCAGCGTGTTTGCAACCGCCGATACCGATGGCACGTTGTAAGCAATCAGGGCGGTGGATCCGGCCAGCGGTCGGTACCAGGTAAAGTGTTCCGGCCAGCGGGCGAAAAAGGCATCTGCCAGCTCCAGGTTTTGTTGAATCCGCTCAATACTCCGGTCGCGAAGGATTTCCCACACTCTAATCGCTGCCAGCGAAAGGTACTCGGTCGGTACCGGTGCGCAGATGCTGGTGTAGTGTTTCCAGTTGATGATGTCCTCGCGCATGGTCCGGTCTTTAACGACCAGCCAGCCACAACGCAGACCGGGCAAGCCATAGGTCTTGGACAGTCCGGAAAGGGTGATGGATTTTTCTGCGATATCGGCGGCAGAAGGGATGGCTGGCGTGCCGGCGTGCACGAGGCCAAAATACATTTCATCACAAAACAGCCACAGACCGTGTTTTTCGACAATCGTTGCGAGCGTCTGTTGAAATTCGCGGGTCGGCAGATAGCCGGTCGGATTGTGCGGGAAATTGACTACCAGTAACCTGGTTTTTGTCGTTATGAGTGCGCGCAAGTCTTCG
>Ga0316197_10000392_pt1 | contig 30785 bp, 24 predicted proteins | sample OudBiesiAoxic_MG_FD_204939 | JGI IMG/M metagenome (GOLD analysis project Ga0316197, IMG submission 204939) | Coastal sediment microbial communities from Oude Bieten Haven, Netherlands - site A oxic | ecosystem: Environmental > Aquatic > Marine > Coastal > Sediment | place: Netherlands... | reverse complement strand
AGATGGCTGACAGCTTAATACTTGATAGGCGAAGAGAAAGAACATTCCCTCGAATGGTAAAACCAAGACCTCAACGATATGCCAGAAATAAGAATGCCGTTCACCCTTAAGTGAACGGCATTACTATTCCTTGGCTCCGTTTATTTTTGATAGATTAGGATTAAGTTCAATGGAATTTGGCTACAGTGGTGCAGTACTTGCGCTGGCTTCCGTTATCGGCAGTGCGATGAATCGACATTTATTATTAAGAAACATGAAAGCAGACAAGTTGGTAATTTTTGCGGTGTTATCTAGCCTTATCGGAGCAATTGGCGTTTACTTATTGCAAGATGATTTATGGTTTTTAATTCCGATGATGTTGGTTGTTATCGGTTTTGGTATCGCGATTCCTAATATTTTATCTACCGCTTTAGTGAATTATAAACACCAAGCAGGAACGGCTGGGGCGATTTTAGGTTTGTTTTATTATTTGATGATTGGAACAGGTTTAGGGCTTGCAGGAATGATCGGAAATCTTGGTGCGGTATTGATTATGACATCGTTACTTGCAGCTGTAATGGCTTGTCGTAAATAGTCGCCATAACTAATTCAGGATGAATCAATAAAAAGCCCTTATTCACGCCAAGGGGTAGGAGTGAATAAGGGCAAGCTAATTGACGTTGCTATTTTATTATTTTAATTAGGCTGTGTTATTAATACGAGTGTTCGCCTAATACTTTTCCATTTACGGTTTTACCGTAGTAGCCTTGGTGGTTATGGTATTTCTCTTGGTTTGCTTTTAAGTCACCTGTAAAACGAGGATCTTGAGGGCGTTCATGACTGTTCATGAAGGCAGCAACATCCCATGCTTCTTGTTTAGTGATCTGAATACTTTTTCCAAGTGGCATGTTTTCATAAATAAAGAAAGCGGCGGTATTAACACGGTGCATGCCTGCTCCCCAGTTAAATGAGTCTTTGCCCCATAGTGGTGGGAAAGATTGCACGCCGTGATCTCTAATGCCTTCGCCATTGGCACCATGACAGCTTGCACACGTAGTGTTGTAAACGATCTCGCCACGCTCAATAGAAGGGACTTGCTCCGGTTTATCTAGTTTTGGGAAACTACGACCAGCTAATTTTCCTCGCTTTCCTGCCGGTAAATCTTGCATCATCTCAGCAGGTAAGATGAACGACTCGTCGTTACCGCCTAGTTGAATTGCAGCATCTGATAACTCAGGAATTGGAGTATCTTGCATATCATACTTATCTAATAACCCACCCATGGCTAACCAGTAAGAATACGCACTTAATGCGACTAATTCTGGAGAATCTTTAGGTGGCGGAGTCCCGTTCATCGAGTAAGTAAAGCACCCTTGAATACGCTCAGCGTAGGTGTTTACTTTGTCATTTTTTGAACGGTAAGCAGGATAGGCCATAAATGCCCCCCAAAGTGGAGCTGAGTCCGCCTTCATGCCCGCTTGCATATGGCAGTTTACGCAATTCTGTTGGTTATTAACGTATTTGCCTTGCAAGGTTTGCGTGTTTACAAATAGAGAATAACCTTGTTTAACTTTGTCACCAAAAGGGGTGTTCGGGATCGTACTTAAATCTCGTGGAACTAAGTGATCAGACTTTTCTGTTTTAGGATGCGCAGGCAGTTCGGCTTGTTTATCTGGTAATTCTGTCGTTGCTAATACCGAGTGTGAAAATAAGGTTGCCGCTGCCAGAGTGATTAGGGTTTTATTCATCGTAGGTTCCTTATTTCACAGTGGCAAAATAGTGTGATAATTGGGTGATCTCAGTATCTGTGAGTTGTCGTGCGATACTGCCCATCACGTCATTGTGATCACCTGAGCGGGTTTTGTTTTTCCATGCTTTTAATTGTTCTTCAAGATAATCAGGATGTTGATTTGCTAAGCGAGGAAAATCTTGTACTCCAATGCCACTGGCACCGTGACAAGTAGAGCAGGCTGGAATATTACGATTCCAATCGCCTTGGTAAACGAGCTTACGAGCAGGGTCTTCGATAATGGCATGATCGCCGCGGTGTTCTGGATTTTTAATTTCAGGAGCAGATAAAGAAGCGAAGTAATTAATGGCTTCGGCTTTCTTTTTTGGATCAGAAATGAGGCCAGCCATGGGTGTCATCAGAGGGTCGCTACGCTCGCCTGCAATGAATAAATCAATTTGACGAGTTAGATACTCGGCATTTTTTCCTGCAATCATAGGTGCCATATTAGGTAGGCCCATTCCTGTTGGCATATGACAACTGGTACAAACCGTTGCTGAGGGTGGGATTGGTGCGGCAAAAGCTGAACTGGCAGATAGAAGCAGAGCCCCTAACCCTATATAGCCTGTTACTATTTTGATTAATGACATGTTTGCTCCACAGTATTGCTTTATTTTTAAGGATTTTTTCTTGTTATTATCAGTATTATTTATAGTCTTGGGTATTGTGGTTTTCCACATTTATTATGCAGCCTGTGATATTAATGAAGTAAATCACATTCATGCTAATGAACAGTGACTGATATGAAGCACACACCAGCCACCATTTGAGAGAGCAATTTAGCTTAGGCTGATCTTAGCAGGGAGTGCCTGTCTTGCTGCTGCACCAACGACCCAATCGAGTAATACGCCTTTGCCTTCACGGGTTGGGTCGATTAATCCAATGTCGTTAATATTTACGCCATCGTTTGATTTCATTTTGATAGGCTGTTGAGTATCACCAATCCAGTGAGCACGTTCGCCTAGCTCTTTATGACCAAAACCGTGTTCAAAGCCAAGAGTACCAATTTGGATGCCATCGACTAACATTGCTAGCGCCTTTGTAGAGCTACTTGGTGTAATGATGGTAAATAGGTCTCCTGTTTTTATTCCCATTTTTTGTGCGTCTGTCGGATGAATATAAACAGGGTTTACACCTTTAATAGAATTCAAGCGAGGAGATAGGTTAGACACCGCACTGTGAATGTTTGATTTAAAGTTAGTTAACGTAAATGGCCATTCTGATTTTGGGTATTTATCACTTAACGGTGTACCATCAGCGAGTTTTTGTGGATACCAAGTTGGGCAGCCAATATATTGCTCACCTGTTAATGTATTACGAGATGTTCCTAATTTTTCATTCCAAATCGAGAGTGGCTTTTTCCATTTATGCTTCATCTCATCATCTTTGTAGGCTTCTGTTGCATCTTCAAATCGACCGCCACGAGCAAAAATATAAGCGACTTTGCCAAACTCTTCTTGCGTTAATACTCGCTGCATATCAGGGACTAGGCGCTCTAATCCTGAAAGAACAATGTCTTCCGCCGTGGCTGTTGGTGCGCCATTCGCTGCATAAGCTAAGTTTGCCGCTGAGCGTAAATAGAAGTCTTCTGCTGAGTGAATTGAGTGCCAGTTGCCTTTGGTATCTGGCATTGCATTGTCACCAAAGCCGCCAAGATCCATTGATTTTGCAATATCGATAAAGAAGTTTTCTAGGTTAATCGATCGGCCATCAGCGGTTTTTTCTGTTAATGGTTCAACAATCGGCCAACGCGCCGTCACAGCTTTGGTTGGTACGCCATGCCACGGTGTTGCCATTCCCCAACTTTCATAAGTCACTGTATCTGGTACTAGGTAATCAGATAGCGCAGTTGTTTCGTTAATAAAGGCATCGACAGAGACAATTAATCCGAGCTGTTTTGGATCTTTCAGTTTATCACCCAGTAAATTGTCGAGTCCTGGAACGCCATAAAGAGGATTCGCCATATGGTTGATCCATGCTTTAGCACGGTACGGGTAGCCATCAATCGCCGCTGATAAATGCTCTGTCAGTAATGGCGCTGAGATAGGGTACCAAGGTGAGCGAGTTGGATAAGGCGATTGGCCTGCCGCTATTTTTCGTTTGTATTCACTGGTTTTTTCATAAGGGAATTTACTGCGAGATAAAAATACGCCTTTTGGTTTTACTTTGCCTTTGAATTTAGCAAAATTATAACGAGGGCCTGCTGCGGAAGTTGGGTAACCACCGGCTTTTGCCATCGTGCCGCCTTTTAGGTTGATATTACCGATAAGGGCGTTAAGCATTAAAATAGAGAAAGAATTATAGAACCCATTACTGTGCATATTACCGCCATGGGTATCTACCACCGCTTTGGTGCCATGGCTGGTAAATTTAGTCGCGAGAGCAATAATATCGTCTTGTGAAATACCACATTGCTCACTGTAGAAAGCCAAGTCATATTTAAAGGCTTCTTCTTTTAGGCGTTGCAGAGAAGATTTGACGGTGACAGTGCCATTAATAGTCTCTAATTGTTGGCTAACAAATAACTTCGCAGGTTGGTTTTGCGTATTAAGTGATGGCTCATTACTTTGTGCATCAATAATGACATAAGGATCACTGTCAGACAGCGCTTTACCTTCAAAAGGAAGGCTCATTTCAGACGCACGTAAGAATGCGCCGTTTCTCGGATGGTTTTCATCACTGATAACAAGGTGAGTGGCGTTACACCAATGAGCTGTGCCTGCACTTTTCATCGCATTCGCACTTGGTTGCGCTAAGAAGGTTTTATTATAACGTTCATTAGTGATGATCCATTGGATCATACCCAAAACTAAGGCTGAATCCGTCCCTGAGTTAATTGGCATCCAACGGTTATTGTCACCTGCGGCTAGGCTTGATGAACCAGCGGGTAAACTTGGTGTAATAATGGTGTATTCAAAATTACCACGAGTACGAGCTGCCGCTAATTGGCGAGCTTGACGCTTAAATGGATTACCGGCTTGAGCAGGAGACATACCAATAAATATCGCAAATTCGGTGTGCTCTAAATCCGGTTTAACGTGAGCAAATTTATTGAGATCACTCATTAAAGCCCCTGAGCCTGCACGGAATGCATAGCCACAATACGAACCATGATGACCAAAGTTACGTGTGCCATAACTGTTAAAAGCAAAGCGTTTTAAAATATCATCACGACCTTCGTTACCGGCATTAGTGACTAACAGTTGGTTTGATTTTGGACCATATTCAGGGTTATTTGGGTCTAGTGGTGTTTTAATATCACGGATCTCACGTAAGCCTTCAACGTGACCTTCACCAAACAGGTCGCCGCCTTCAACCACTTCTTTGAGGAGTTGCTCATAGCTGATAGGAACCCATTTTCCTTCACCACGGTTACCCACACGTTTTAATGGCTGAGTAATACGATATGGGCTATTACGGATCTCCATCATGCCGTTACCGCGAGCACAGGCTGTTGAGCGCCCGGCTAATCCTGCTTCACCTGCCATGCCAATGTACGCATCTTTTACTGACGTATTGAATGGGATTTGCTGCTCGTGTGATAACGGATGGTATGGATTGCCAGAGATACGTAAGATCTTATCGCTGTCATTATCAATACGAACTCGCAGGCCACAAAGTGTCCAACAGCCAAAACACATAGAGGGTGCTACACGCTGCTTTGGATTTGCAATCAACTTGCCGTTTTCCGTGACCGTGTATTCTGGCTCTAATGAATTACCATGATGAATATGATTGGTTTTCTTACCAGCGGTTCCATCAATGACACCGTGCGCCATGTGTGTGCCTGTGGTGGCATACCCTGCTGCAAAAGCGCCTACACAGAAAAGCAGTCACAAACCAAAGAATAGGAGAGGCGGCTTGATTCCATAATGGACGACTCTCAATGATGGCAATTTCAGCACCAGTATAAAGAGCAATACTCAGCCCTGATAAGGTCGTGATGCCTGCGACGATGATCATTTGTGTATGAGTTATTTTCCAATCGCCCAAGGTCAGTACACCAACGAGTTTTGCTATGGGATTAGTGCTGCTTTTTAGCTCAGCAATATCATCGCGCAAATACAACCATGCAGTGGCTACCGCTAATGCAGAGAACAGAGGCAAGAAAAGTGAACCAAGAGACATCCATGACCAAGGAGTCAGGTGAAAGAAAAAATGCCATGCGCGTCCCGGTTGATGTAGATCGCCAGTTAATGCTAATGGACCCACAATCGCGCCAATCGCTAACGTTAAAACCAAAGCCGAACGCATCTTATGACTGGTACCTTGTTTGAATATTAAACTCAGTAAAAACAAAATAGCAGCAGCGTAAGAAGAACCTATGTATAAGAAGTATTGAACTGCCCACGGTAGCCATGCTGTCGCTTGTGGTTGAATTAAGACTTCGGTGATGTTCATGCGTTCTCTCATTTTGGATCGTAAATCGCCGCTTTTCCCTCTATATGAGAGGTAAAACGCTCATCCATACCTATGTAGAATACGTGCGGTTGTGTTTTTTCTTCTGGCTTTAATACTTTGATATCAGCTTGGTTTTCAGCCATTAATCGTACGATTTCACTGCTTGGATCGTTTAAATCACCAATCACACGCGCGCCACCTACACAGGTTTCAACACAAGCGGGCAATAACCCTTTTTCTAATCGATGTGCACAGAAAGTACATTTATCAGCCGTTAAGGTTTCTTCATTTATGAAACGAGCATCGTAAGGGCAAGCTTGAACACAATAGGCACAGGCTACGCAGCGTTCGTTATCCACCATGACAATGCCATCTTCTCGTTGGAATGTAGCTTGAACAGGGCAGACTTTGACACAAGGAGGATTTTCACAGTGGTTACATAAACGAGGTAACATGAAAGACTTTACGTTTTGAACTTCAGTATCACCATTATCTAACGTGACTTCATACTGTTTTACAGTCGTTCTAAACTGACCGATTGGAGCTTGGTTTTCAATAGAACAACCGACAGTACAGGCTTGGCAACCCACACATTTTCGTAAATCAACCACCATTGCGTAACGCTTACCGACCATGCCTTTACGGTCTGGTTGGTTATTGTTACGGATAATGGTATTGGCTGATAATGTGCCTGCGCCAGCGACAGGAATAATCGCAGCGCCTGCGGTAAGGGTGCCAAGACGACTGAGAAATCGACGTTTGGTATTGTCCATAAAACACCTTTTTGGTTAGGAGTTAAGAGTGCATTTCATAATATGAACGGATTATTAAGAATTAAGTCAGAGTCGCCTATTGTGGTTTTCCACATAGCGTAAGGTGAGTTGATCTAAAACAAGAAAAAGCTTGGGAAATGAAGAGATATTGATATCCTAAAAAAGAACATCAATGAATTGAGAGTAAGTAATGAGTGAAAGCAGATACAATTGGCAAACAAAAAATCGACGTATTTACCCTCTTTTAGCTGGTGTAATGTTTTGTCTTATCTCTTCATTATCTTACGCTCAACCAAATGTGATTAAAGTGGGCGTACTGGCAACGAGAGGCAGCAACGAAGCGGATCTACGTTGGCAGCCCACAATGATGTGGCTCTCGCAACATATTCCTGATACTCAGTTTTTTTTATTGCCATTTACTCTTAATCAAATGGAAAAAGCGGTGACTTATCAAACGGTTGATTTTGTTATTACCAATCCAGGACAAGCGGTTCGATTAGGAAGGCAATTTCCTCTTTCTTGGTTAGCTACGTTAAATAAAGCCAATGGAAATAGAGACAGCAGCACTACCCATGCAATTGGTTCTGCACTAATAGTGAGAAACGATTCCAGTTTTACAACGATTGAATCCTTGAGTGGTCAGTCATTATCAGCCGTTAACCAAAATGCGTTTGGTGGGTACTTAACCATGCGATTTGAAGTGGCCAAATTAGGGATAAATCAAGAACGCTATTTTTCTGATATTCAGTTTTTAGGCTTTCCTTTAGATGCACAGATTTATCAATTACGAGATAAACACATTGATGGGGCAATTGTTCCTGTCTGTTTATTAGAGAAAATGTCGCAAGAAGGCTTGATCGATAAAAATGAATTTAGAGCGATAAATAACATCGCACCACAAGGGTTTGCGTGTGTAGCTTCAACGCCGCTCTATCCAAATTGGTCGTTTGCTAAGGTGGGCAGTGGCAATGAAGAATTAGCGAAAAAAATCGCACGGTCTTTGCTCGCATTACCTCAAGATAATGCCGCCGCGATAGCTGCTAATTCTCTTGGGTGGACAACGCCAATCAGTCCATTGTCGGTAGACCAATTATACCGTGGTTTGGATATGCACCCATTGCAAAAACCGTGGTGGCAAGAAGCTGTATCGTGGCTAAAGCAGAATCAGCAATGGGGTTGGATGTTATTTATATTAGTGATTGCGCTTAATGGTTATCATTTTCTACTGGAGTACCGATTCAGCCGCAGTAAACGAGAGTTAGAAAGTACGCTGCATAGCTTGAAAGAGAAGAACTCTATGCTAGAACATGCTCAGCGAGTCAGTATTGTGGGAGAGCTAGGAAGCAGTTTGGCGCATGAAATTAATCAACCATTAGCCGCCATCCGTAATTATAGCCAAGGAGGATTGTTACGTCTCAGAAAAGGATTACCAGCACAAGAGTTAATTCCCATTTTAGAGAAAATAGAGCAGCAGGTAATTCGTGCCGATAGTATTGTACAGCGGTTACGTAAACTGATTAATAAGCGCCAAATAGCCAAAGCGGAATGTGATATTAACGGCATCATTAGCGATACCTTAGTGTTATTAGACTACGATTTCCAAAAGAAACAGATACACCTTACACGAGACAACGCAGCTGAAGCGTGTCTTTTGTGGGGAGATGCGGTAGGAATACAACAGGTGCTGCTGAATGTTTTTAATAATGCAGCAGATGCCTGTATACAGCGCGAAGAACAAGACAACAATGTCACACATCAAATTCATATTGAAACACACTGTGATGACAGCAACGTCGTGATTAAAGTACAAGATAATGGTATCGGGCTTGAAGATGATAGCGAGTTGTTATCTAAAGCATTCTTTACTACCAAAGAGAACGGGTTAGGACTAGGGCTTGCGATTTGTCGTGATGTAATTGAAGCGCATCAAGGGCAATTTTTATTAGAACCGGCCTCACCGCAAGGGTGTTGTGTCACAGTAATATTGCCACGATTAAGTAAACTGTCGGTCGATAAAAAAGAGATTGAAAAATAATGGTTTTGGATAAGGAAATCGAATGTCTGAATTAAAGTTATCCGTGTATGTGGTGGACGATGATGAATCGGTACGTGACTCATTGGCTTTTATGCTTGAAGGGCATGATTTTAAGGTAACTACCTTTGATGATGGGCAGGTGTTTATTGACCAAGTAGATCTGATGACTCCCGGCTGTGTGGTGCTGGATAGTCGAATGCCAATCCTTCGTGGTCAAGAAGTGCATGCCATTCTTAATCAACAACAAAGTCCACTATCCGTGATATTTTTAACTGGGCACGGTGACGTACCAATGGCGGTGGATGCCCTAAAATTAGGCGCGGTGGATTTCTTTCAAAAACCCGTTGATGGTGAGCAACTGGCTGTCGCTATTCACAAAGCAATGACGCATTCTCTAGGTCGACATGAGTACCAAGAAAATAAAAGTATGTTTGACTCTCTAACAGAAAGAGAGAGAGAGATTTTACAGCTCATAGTAAAAGGTAAACGTAATCAACAGATTGCCGATGAATTATGTGTTGCAGTGCGCACTATTGAAGTGCATCGTTCGAGTTTAATGAAAAAATGCCAAGCAAAAACCGTGGCTGATCTTGTCATGAGTTTTGCAAAGATAAAATAAGAGAGTCGTTGAAATCACTTCAATTGATTGGCTATTTTATTCATGTGTTCTTCTAAGGTATAGAGTCGTTTATATTAGTGAGTAACATAATATAAAATAGATTATTGATAATAAAAGTAATAGAATGGCGTACATTATTAATTCGAATTTGAGATAACATGCGTAATTATTTTTTCGCGATAAGCCTCAGTGTTTTTAGTGTGTGTGCCAACGCGAAAACCCTCAATATTCCAGGAAAACCTAGCGATGATAAGTTAGCGATTACCTTAGTTAAAGAAATGGTTAGCCGCAGTGATATTTATGACAATGTGCATTTTTATTATGGTGACGCGGGTGACCCACCAATTACTAAAATGACTGCCGACTTAGATCTTGGCCATATTGATATCGCATGGTCAGGAACGACAAGCCAGTTTGAACAAGAGATGAAAGCGATTTATTTTCCTATTTATCGTGGTTTATTAGGGATGCGTTTACCTATTGTCGAACGTAATAAATCATCCATGTTTAACAATGTAAACACGTGGTCTCAATTTGTTCAATATGTACCTTGTCAGGGCAAAGCATGGCCAGATACCACTATTCTTGAAGCGAATGGTTTGACGGTTGCTAAAAGTTTAAAGTACCCAAATATGTTCCCGATGCTAGAGGGCGATCGCTGTGATTACTTTCCACGTGGTGTGTTTGAACCTTTCCGTGAAGTGAAAACCCAGTCTCAATATAATTTGGTGGTTGATACTAACGTGATGCTGCGTTACAAGATGCCTTATTACCTCTTTACCAAAAAATCTAATTCAGAACTAGCAGAGCATATTAGTCAAATATTCACTGAAATGTATAACGATGGTACTTTCCAAACTATTTTCTTTGCTGACCACGAAGTACGTGAAGCAATGACTCTTGGTGGGTTATCCGATCGCGTTATTTTTGATTTAAAGAATCCAGATTTAACAGAAAGTACCAAATCAATTCCTTCTTTATATTGGTTTGATCCAATTTCAGGGCAATAAAATGAAAACAATTACCGCTAAAATTTTAACTTCATTAATCATTGTGATGGTGATCATCGCCTCATTAGTGACCGCAACAATACAGTATCGAAATAATACGTTACTTACAGCAGAATATGATTCTCATAAGGCAGAGCTTAAAGAGCAAATGCACGTTATCTTACAAGAACCTGTATTTGTGTATGATAGTACGGTGTCGCAAGCTATTATTGAATCATTCAAAAAAGATCCGGTAATCACGGCAATTAAAGTTGTTGATCAGCGTAATCAAGTGTTAGCACAATTTTCTTCTAATAAAAAAAGTGATGATAACCTGTTGGTTGATTTAGTTTGGAATGGAGAAAAAATTGGTTCTGTTGAAATGGAGTTAACCACACAACCTATAACCGACGGTTTGGTTCAAACATTCAATCAGACTTTATTTACCGTGTTATTACTTGCAGTATTGATGGCGATATCTATTATCGTGTTATTACAAAAATTAGTATTAACACCACTGAACGAAGTGAAAGATGTACTAGCAGATATCGCGGGTGGTGGTGGTAACTTAACGGCTCGTATTCCTGTGAAATCTGAAGATGAAATTGGGCAACTTGCAGGCAGTTTTAATGGTTTTATCTATACCGTTCAAGCGATAATTAAAGATATGTCTGTGGCAGCCTTGACGCTTAAAGACGTCTCTTCAACCGTTGCTGGAATTAAAGATAAAACATTAGTAAGTACTAACACACAAATGGACTTAACAACGTCATCAGTGACCAATATTGAGCAGTTGGATATTGCAACTCAAGAGATTGCCAATAGCACTGAATCAACACTTATTAAGGCTACGAAAGCGTGTAGTGTTACTGCTGAAAGCCGCACCGCAATTAAAGCAAGTATTGATAATATCAACGCGTTAGTTTCTAACTTAGAGCATACTGCAAATGAAGTATCACATTTAAAAGAGACCAGTGATAATATTGGTAGTGTTTTAGATGTTATTAAAGGCATTGCAGAGCAAACGAATTTATTAGCATTAAATGCAGCGATTGAAGCAGCACGAGCGGGCGAGACTGGTCGTGGGTTTGCAGTGGTTGCTGATGAAGTTCGTGCACTAGCAAGTAAGACACATGACTCTACGCGAGAGATTGAAACCATTATTATTAAATTACAGACTCAAGCTGAAGCTTCTTTTCAAGCGACGCAAACCAGTAAAAATATGGTGTCTGAAACGATTGAAAAATCAGAGCAAACTGGATCAGCGCTTGATCACATAGCCCTGGAAATCACGAGTATTAATGACATGATTATGGTGATTTCAAGTGCCTGTGAAGAGCAATCGAATGTAACTGCGAATGTAAGTTCGGATATGAATCATTTACGTAATGGAGCGAATGAATTAGAGCAAGACAGTCAGCAGCTTGAACATTCGATTGAGAACTTGATTGAAGTAGGTAATACCATGGTTGGACAGATTGAGCGCTTTAAGTATTAACCCAACACATAGTATATAAATAAATTATCAGCCTGTGAATGCCATGTTCATGGGCTGTATCAATACCAATAATCACTAGCCATGCACTCAAGCTACTTTCCTGCATAATTGATTCAATGAATAATCTCAGTATTACTTGATTCTATGACTTCACAATAACCAATATTACTATATAAATTCTCGTCAATTTCTTGCCAATTAATGAATCTACACCATTGCTTCTAGCTTTATCTGTTATAATTATCGTTTCGACATAACAGACTTTCATGCTGTTTAATTATTATTAATTTCAATAGATATTCAATTATTATGCGTAGATTTTTTGTATTTATGATGTTTCTTAGCCCGCTGATGTCTGAAGCAAAAGTGCTTGAATTTTGGAGTGCTTTTGGTGACAACGTCGATACTAAATTAGCTCAGGAGTTTGAAGCGAGAACGGGGAACCAATTAATCGTCCGCAAGTTTTCTATTGATGAAATGAAGGCGGAGCTGTTACTGGCCTCGCGTTCTAAAAATTATATGCCAGATGTTGCATGGGTACCTTCTGATTTTTTAGGACTACATGAATTTATAGGATTGAAGCCAATTCCAGAACACTGGATTAACATAAAACAGCTGGAAGATGCTGCAAAACAAAGTGCTATTGTTGACAATGAATATATGGGCTTGCCTCTGTTTCTGGGTAATCATTTGATGTTATTTTATGATAAAAATAACATCAAAACACCAATCACTCAGTGGGAACAACTACAGTTACTATCAGAGCAAGAACCAACAAAAACACACATTACTTTTAGTGTGAGAAATATGTATTATTTCTCGGCATTTTTTAGTCTATTTCATCCTGACATTCCTCTTGATCAGATTAAATTTGATGATGAAAGAAGTGTCGATGCATTACGATTATTTTATGATTTTGCCAACCTTAACCATATTGGTACAAATTGTGATAGCAGCTGTAGCCGTCAGCGATTTATTGATGGGCAAGCGTCATATTTAATTGATGGTGATTGGGCTGTTAGTGATTTACTTGATGTCTTTGGTGATGATCTTGGAGTTATTTCTTTACCTAGCTATAAAGGTAAACCAATGAAATCATTATCAGGAGGTAAAATTTTGATAATGACTAAAGCAGGCTATCAAAACCCAGAAAAAAGAGAAATGATCCAACAGTTAATTGAATTGGCTCAAGATAAGGAATTTTTAACGCTACTTATTAATGAGCATCAATATATCTCAGCTTCTGTTGAAGTAAACCGAGCATCAATATCTCCGGATAAAAATATTATGTATTTAGTTTACCAGCAGTACCTTCTTTCCCAACCGATGCCTACAAGTTTACGAGTATCTTTTATTTGGGAAGCTCTAGCAAGAGGGGCCGCACGTCATGTAGATGGAATGCCTGAAGAGCAGACTATGAAATATATCGAAAATTTAATAGAACGATTTTCTAAGAAGGTGGAGGAGCAATGATTTCTCGCCCATTTTTAAGTCTACGTAAAGTATTTACTTATGTACTATTATTTACAGCGTTAGCCCCATTACTATTTATTAGCCACTTTTTAACCAATAGTATCGGTCAGACATTATTAGAGCAAAAAGAGCAACAGGTTCAAAATGCTGTATCGACAATAGCGCAGGAAATTGTAACTGAATTTGATCGGATTCAGCAGAGTTTGAATTGGCTTTCGCGTGATAGGTTTAATATTCAAGCACTTGAAAATATTCTTTATTCTAGCGTTGTTACGCATAACCTTACTCGATTTAGTGAGTTATCTAATTTGATTAATAGTGTCTATATATTAAATGATGATTGGGAGCTATTGTATGATCTATATGGCCGTCCATATCATTTTGAAAATAGTCAGTTATTAAAAGAGATTAGCAAAGATAAATCAATTTATGAGAAAGGATTAACTGAAGCTCGGTTTTATACTGAACCGAATCTAATAAAAGGAATGTCGTCTTCGCGTGGTGTCGCTTTGGTCACTCCGATGTTAGCGTATAATTTAGAAGGTGCGGGGCGGTACCGGGCTTCTGGTTATGTGGTCGTACTAATTTCATTTGATACTATTGAAAAGCACTTTCAACACTTTCTGTTACAGGATGAAAGTTTTAATGTTAATCAACATATTGGTTCTAGCTTGATAAGGAGTTCGGTGACGGATAGAGATGATATTATTACAGACAATAATGATGCATTAGACCGATTGTTTATTTTAAATAATCCATTTTTCTCATCACCATTAAAACTAGATATTTCTTATCAATTTTCTGATATTGCTCGTTTGAAAGAGATGAAATCAACACTAGTTGCTCTATTTAGTGTTATCGGTTGGACATTTATTACCGTATTGTTTATTGCTATGGGGATCAGTCGTTGGCTCTCTAGAGAGCTTTTTGAAATGCAAGATACAATAGTTGCTTATGCTTTAAATAAATCACCGAAAGAAAAAAAATACCAATTTACTGAATTTGATCGAATGGCTGTAGTGTTAAATAAAATGAGCATAACAATTCAGAGTCAACTTTTTGAATTGAAGTCAAAAAATACCGAATTAAATGCATCTAAAGGTTTAATTGAATTAAATAATGAGAAGCTATCAAACTTTAATCAAGAGCTTGAAATACAAGTTAAAAAACAAACCTCATTAATTCGTGATGCGCTATTTCGTGAAGAGTTAAATAAGAACAATTTAGCTGCGGTTATTGAGTTCGGTACTGAGTATAAATCTCTTGATTTTCATGAGGTCCCTCATACAGTAGAGCTGCAATTATCTCAACTTTTCCCTCACACTGAGTGGGCGCTACGATTTGCGCCATTAGGTGAGCATTTAGGTATTCAAATCAACTCAAGTGAAGATAAATTATTAGCAAGTTTACGCTTTGTATCAACCCCTGAGCTTGAAGAACAAGTGCTTGTGTTTGAGCTTTTTGTTAAGCAACTCTCTTCTTGGTTAGAACTTGCTGATATCGCTAGAACTGATTCTTTATTATCATGTGGAAACAGAAAAGCATTTAATGAAGACTTACTGAGCTTCCAAAAGCGCTTTAGAGATTCTGAAGTCAATTGGAATTTTGGTTTATTTATCTTTGATGTGAATGGATTAAAAGCCATCAATGATAAGCACGGACACTATTTAGGTGATGAGCTAATTAGAGTGACGGGCAATAATATTTCTAATTTATTACTTGATAATATGAAGTTTTATCGTATTGGTGGTGATGAATTTGCATTATTAGCCAAAAATACGACAACAAAAGAGTGTGAACTATTCTTTGAACAGCTACAAAAAAACCAACAAAATTTGAAGTATTTAGATAATAGAGGTGAAGCTTATCTAGCGCATTATTCTATTGGTTGGTCATGCTCAGATAGCACGGAACTTATTGATATGTTTCGTGTATCTGATGAGCTAATGTACCAATATAAAAGAGCGTATTACCTGAAAAAATAAGTAGTTTCTAGGCTAGCTTTGTGATTTTGTATGTGCGTATTTATTTATGTTAACCATTTCTTATGCGCTAATGCTTGAGTGAACCATGCACATGCATTTCCTTTGTTATCTTTATGCCAAGCAATAAATAAAGGAGGATTGACTCTTGCCACTGTACACTCTTTCTCGATTAATTCTCTTGAATCTAAATAGGGTTGGATTAAATGTCTAGGCAAAAAACCAACCCCAACGCCAGCCAGTTGTGCTTGGATTTTTGCTTGCATGGTTTGGAATCGAATACGACGTTTACTTTTAAATAACCCAGTGTCTCTAGTCGGTAATAAAATAGAGGAATCAGAGACTATTAATGAAGGGTATTGCAATAAATCACTTGCTTCGACAGGACGCTTAAGTTGAGCTAGTGGATGGTGTTGTGCAACGGCAAAAAGAAAGTTCACACGACCAATCTCTGTGATTTGATACTCGCCTTTAGGTAAGTCATCTGAAACACCAATGGCAATATCTGCTCGATTACTGTGCAATGCATCCCAACCACCACTCAGAGATTCTTCTGAAATTGTGATACTAGTGCCATGTTCTAATTTATTGAACTCATTTAGAGTATCAAGTAAAGGATTTAATGGAACTATTGTATCTCGTGAAATGGTGATCTCTCGTTCCCATCCCGAATCTAGCTCTTTTACTGCGGACTCAAGTCTATCAGTTGCAATTAATATTTCTCGCCCTTGCTCTAGAATCAACTTACCTGCAGAAGTCAATTGGGCTTTCTGTTTTGAGCGATCAAACAAAACTACATTAAGGTCATCTTCGAGCTTTTTAATGGTATAAGTGAGTGCAGAAGGGACTTTAAATAAGGACTTAGCTGCAGCTGCAAAACTGCCTTTTCTATCAATGGCATCTAATGCTCTTAGTGCATCAAGCGTGATGGGTGATTGCATGATATTCCTTATTGTAGATGTATTGATTTGTAATATGACAGAATAGGATGAATTCTAGACCTCTTACCCTACCATGCCTATTTATATATTCAAAAAAATTGAACTATAAGCTCAAATACTTCCAATTTTCTTTATGAACTGATTATCTATACTGATTAGCAACGACAGAGGGAACTCCTCTTACATTGAATTTTGGTAAGGAAATAAAATGAAACAGAAAATTGAGCAACTACTAGCTTCAAATGCAGGTTTTAACACATTAGCACTTCGTATTCCTGTTGGTATTATCTTCATGGCACATGGTGCTCAAAAACTATTTGCGTGGTTTGGTGGTTATGGTTTAGCTGGCACTGGACAATTTTTTGAATCTATTGGACTAGCACCGGGTGTTGCAATGGCATTTTTAGCAGGCAGTGCTGAGTTTTTTGGTGGCCTATTTATTATTCTTGGTTTATTGACTCGACCATCGGCCTTTGTATTGGCGTTTACTATGTTGATTGCGATTGTAAGCGTTCACTTACCTAATGGATTGTTTATGTCTAATGGTGGTTATGAGTTTGGTTTAGCACTATTGGCAGCGAGTGTTTCTTTGATGTTATCTGGTGGCGGTAAAGTGGCTGTAGATAGTTGGTTAGCAGCTCGACTATCTGTACAAAAGTAACTTTCAGTTAGTTATGGGTAGTAGACAAAGGGGAAGAAGATGTTTGAATTAAGAAAAGCGAATGAGCGTGGTAGTGCAAATTTTGGCTGGTTGAATGCAAAACATACCTTCTCCTTTGGTCACTACTATGATGTGAGTCACATGGGTTTTGGTCCTTTACGAGTGATTAATGAAGATCGAGTTAAGCCTGAAGGTGGCTTTGCAACCCATGGTCATGAAAATATGGAAATCTTAACCGTTGTGTTGTCAGGTGCAATTGCTCACAAAGACAGTATGGGACAAAGTGAGAAACTTGTACCTGGTGAATATCAGCTGATGTCGGCAGGGGCAGGGGTTCAACACAGTGAGTTTAATCCCTCTTCAAATGAAGAATTGCACTTATTGCAAATATGGCTACAACCAAATGTATTTAATGGTAAGCCGAGCTATCAACAGAAGGCTTTCTCTCAAGAGCAAGGCTTTGTAGATATAGCAACGCCAACAGCTAGTGGAGATTCATTTTTAATTAAACAAGATGCAGTTATAAAACAACTTATTTTAGAACCAAATACTCAGCAATCACTTTCTATCGAGTTAAGTAATAAGGTCTTTGTACAAAGTATTAATGATGAATTATCGGTCGGTAAGACGGAACTAAACTCTGGTGATGGGCTTAAAATAACTCAAGAATCAGAATTATTATTTAGCAATAACAGTTCAGAGAAGGTTAAGGCTATCGTTTTTATTATGTAACTGTCTTTATTATGCATCCAAGCTAGCTAAAGCAGTCGATTATTTACTGATAATCAACTGCTTTACAAATTGACATTATTTCTATTTACTAGCCATAACGTCAAGATTTGAATGATGCTCTTTTAGATAGTCGATTAAGCTTAGTGGTTTAGCGATAGCATAGCCTTGGGCATAATCTATACCAGCTTCACGCAGCAGAGGAATATGTTCTTCGGACTCAACAAACTCAGCAACCGTAGCTAACTTCATACCTTGAGCAACCTGACTCATTGCTTTTACTATCGTATTGTCAATATTACTTTGTGTGATATTACGAACAAAAGATCCATCAATTTTTAATATATCAATAGGAAGTCGACGTAAATAGTCAAAACTAGCGTACCCTGTTCCAAAGTCATCTAACGCAATTTTACATCCATATTCTCTTAGTTTTTGAATAGTGGTAAAAGCGGCTTCTTCATTGTTTATTGCACTACTTTCTGTTATTTCAAAACATATTTTACTTAGGTCAATATTATATTTTTTTGCCTCTGTTAAAATAAACGGAGCTATTGAATGTGTGTTTAATGCTTGTGCTGTTAAATTTATTGAGCACCGACCCAGTGAATCCCAGTGAGAAATAAATTCGTTTAACGTTTTAAATGTCTCTTTTATTACCCATCGGTCAAGTTCTGTTTCTAATCCAAATTCAGTAATTGATGGAAAAAATTCCGCAGGTGTTAAATTAGCTTTACTTTTTTTGTCTTGGGATAAACGAATAAGGACTTCAAAATATGCAGGTGCTGTCGAGTTATTTAGGTTTAGATAGGGCTGACACACGAGAACAAATTTATTTTCTTTAAATGCCATTTGTATGCGGCTTAATTTATTCAGTTTATGATCTTCATTTTCATCTATGGTAATCCAATTAATATCACTACCGTGAGTATGAGTCTCTGATGGTGTGCAAAGACTTGATAATGTGAGGTTTATATCAACATGCTTATCAAGTTTGGTACAAATTATTTTATGGCTGATTAGATTGAAGGTCTCATGCTTCCATTTAAACTTAAATAGATGAAGTGAATTTACAAGTGCATTGATATCCAATTTAGATGTATTATCGGTAGGGAATACATATAAAAGCCCCTGTGAAAAAGGGGGTAAATAAGCCTTTCCTTTATTTTTCTTTAGTAAGATTATAAATTTTGCTAAGCGTTTAATTAAGTGTATTTTACCTTCAAAACCTAAAGCTTTTAATTTATTAACCATCTCGTGAATATCAATAAATAGAACCGTATTACCATGATTATTCTCAATGTCACTTTTAAATTGTGACATTGATAGTAACCCTGTATATGGATCTAAACGTTCTTTTTGTATGGTGTTCTCAAGAGTGTAATGGTTCTTAATAGCTTGAACTGTAAGTAATAAAATAAATGTAACAATGGAGAAAAGTACCGTTATCATACTATAAAAAGTTTCTTCACTAATTAATTGTGAATTAATACTTGATATTCCATTGTGAGTAGCAAAAAGGCAACTAATTATAGTTATAATATAAGGTTCAATTATTCCAAATCGACCAACGCCGAGTGCAACAATAGGGACAATTAATAAAGAAAGTGTATTAATTGTCATTAAATTTGTTGTGAAAAACATACTTATTAATAGTACGGTACAGCTGATCGCCCATAAATAATGTAGACGTGTTTTTACTGTGTCTTTTTTCATCGAAAGATCAATCTCTAGATATTTCTTTCTAAGTTTAGGGTCAATGAAGCCAAATAAAAGATAAAAAAGAGGCGTTAAAAGTAATTGTGAAATAGCCCCTGCTAATACAGAGTAAGAGAGGAAGTTAGGTCTACCGATAAATGGGTAGCCTAGTATATCACTGATAAAAATCATTGAGAGTGTGTTAATTAGAGGTAGGAAGAGACCAATAACTACAGTGTAGAAAGAAGCTTTTAACATGTAATCTTCATGATTTAAACGTGTATTAATAAGCTGATATAAGGTAACAAAGACGTAGTTTGATAAGGGCAAAAAGAAAGAGAAGGTGGCTGCTATATGTAAAGGTCGTTCGGAAATAAAGATATAGTGATATAACAAGGCCACAATAATGCTCGGAACGACTTTAAATCCATAGCGGATTAAAGCAGCGACAACAAATGCTGATGTGAATGAGATAACATGAACACGATCAATATCGGATGCAAAAAAAACAGACAGTCGCATGCTCAATAACGTTAAGGTAATGATAGATAAATAGAATATTATCTCAGTAGCCAAACTTTTTTTGGTTTGCATTTTTAAGTAGCCTGCTTTTTATTACATAACGTTTTAATTAATGGGGTATTATACCATAAAATGAGTATTTAGAAAATTGCATGGCTTTAGCTTAATTCTTTAGTTTACTTTCAAGTAATCTTCTAGTTCCTTCCCATCATCTTGATTACCCAAATAGTATAGCATGGTTGTAATCGTTTAAAAATTAATCATATAGAGTGTGTTTTTATTTATATAATGTTACGCACTCGACAAAAAAACAAATAAGTTCACAATCGAGCGCTCGAATGCTCATTTTGTTTGTTTGTGTCACATTTATGAAATGTTCTTAAGGTTATTATCCTCATATCTTCTAACACGTAAAATAGGTTAAACAATGAAAACACTAATAGCGCATCGTGGAATGTCTTCCCTGGCACCTGAAAATACACTTTCCGCTTTTTCATTATGTAAAGATCATGGTGTTCAGTGGTTTGAATGTGATGTTGATATTCTACAAGATGGCACAGTGATTATTTCTCATGATGATACATTAGATCGCTGCACTGATAAAAGTGGTCGCTTATGTGACATTAGCAATGCTGATTTGTCTTCTATTGATGCAGGTAGTTGGTTTAGTGATGATTATATTGATGAGCGTTTACCTACAGTTCAACAATTAATCGCAATGGCAAACGAAAAAGAACTTAACTTAAATATTGAGATTAAGTCATGTTCAGCAAGTGCGAAGTTGAGCCATTTATTAATTGATAATTTGATCATTGCTCTTAAAGAATTAGCCCCAGAGAGAGAGCTGATTATTTCAAGTTTTAACCACCTTGTACTATCAGAGTTTAAGCGCAAAAGCCCTCAAACTAAAATTGCGTGTTTGTTTGAAAGCCATAACTTATGGGATGACTGGAATTCAATTATTGAATGGTGTGAAGCCGATTATATTCACCCTGAAGAGAAAGGTTTGACTCGTGAAATGGTACAAAAATTCAAAGCATCAGGCATTAAAGTCAATGTTTGGACTGTGAATGATTTAGCTCGTGCAAACGAACTGTTTAATTGGGGAGTTGATGGTATTTGTACTGATATAGCACATCAATTTCCATCGAAATACAAAGCTAGAAAATAATAATTACAATATTAAAAACAATAACGTGAAAGGATACCCGCTATGAACTTATTTGAAAAAATAGGGTTTACCAGTCGAAACCAACTATTTGGCTTCTTCTCAGTCGTGATGTCAGGACAGATCATTTACTCTGCTTTTGAGGCATTTAAAGGCACATTCTACAATTTACTTTTAGAAGTACTTCAAATAGACAATACCCAAATGGGGATCTTGTTTACGCTGATTGGTTCGGCAATGTTCTTCTATATTCCTGCTGGCTGGGTCAACAACCGTTTTTCTGTAAAATCCATTTTAATGACCAGCTTAGCAATACGTTTTTTAAGTATGATGGGGATCATTTTCTTAGAACCCGGCTTTAGTGTACTGGTTGTGATTGCTGGGCTTTGGGGCTTAGTTGATGCGGCATTCTGGCCTGCAGTTGTGAATGGTGTGACATTAATGTCAGGCGATAAAAACAAAGGCATGGCGTTTGGTTTGTTAGAGTCTGTGCGACGCGCAGCTGAAATGAGTATGAATGCGGTGATCGTTGGTATCATGGCATTGGTTGGCGGTTCAATCCTTGTATTCCAAGGCGCGATTGTTTTCTATACACTATTAATTCTTCCTATGATTTTCTGTGTATGGAAATTTGTACCAGATAACCACATGGAAATTAAACAAGGTGAAAGTAAAAATAAAGAAGCGTTAAAAGGACTGCTTCATGTATTGAAAATGCCAACAGTATGGTTAGCTGCAATTACTTCTCTGACGGTATATTGGATTTACATTACTTTGATTTACACAGTGCCTTACCTACAAGCGGTATTTGGGTTATCGACAGCACAAGCGGCTATCTTCGGCATTATTAATACAGGTGCGATGGGCGTAGTTGCTGGTTTGGTTGCGGGCTCTATTGCTGATTTCGTATTTAAATCGTCGATCAAAATGATGTTTTTTGCACTAGCTTTAACAGCGGTTTGTTTAGGTGTGACAATCGCACTGCCTAAAACGGAAGGTATGTTAATGATGAACATGGTGCTGCTAATGTGTTTCTCATTCAGCATCTTCTTAGCAAAAGGCATCATTCTAGCGCCAGTAGCCGAAGCAGGTGTGCCAAAAGATTATAGTGGCTCTGCAATGAGTGTTGGTTCGTTTGCGGCTTACGCTTCTGTGTTCTGGGCTTATGCATTAAATGGTTGGATCATCGACACTTACCCTGCGATTGAAGCTTACCAAATGATCTTTGGTATTGGTTTAACTGTAGCGGTACTTGGTATGGTGTGTTCACTGATCTTGATTTCACTGAAAAAGAAAAACAGTGGTAATGACCAAGATGAAAAGTTAGTTGAATCAGAAGCCTAGTAATTCAGAACAAAGCGAATCAGAATTAGCAACAGTTTAGTTTAGCATTAAATAAAAACCCCAGAGTATGTAAGTGTTCTGGGGTTTTATTTGTTAGATTCCTTGAGTGGCGAACGTAATGTAAATAATTAAACGTTTAACACAAACTCTTCAATCACTTTAGCAACACCGTGATCATTATTACTGACGGTAATATGGTTCGCAATTTCTTTGATATCATCAGTCGCATTCGCCATTGCAACACCAAGTCCTGCATATTTAATCATGTGCCAGTCATTGCCCGCATCGCCCATGCAAATAACTTCATCTGCACTAATACCAAGGTGATCCGCTAATGCTTTTACGCCCACACCCTTATTGCTGTTTGGGTTTAAGAATTCTAAGAAGAAAGGGGCACTTTGCACAATAGTAAATTGTTCGTATAACTCTGCTGGCAGCTGTTTAATCGCAGCAGAAAGCAGTTCTGGCTCATCAATCATCATGGCTTTCATGATTTGCTCGTCATCTGCGAGTTCTTCAAAATCAATCACTGTAATTGGCATACCAGTGATGCTAGATTCATGTTCTGTGTAATGATTTAACTGTGGGGTGATTAAGCCTTTTTCTTGAGAGAAAGCGTGGATATGAACACCTAATTTTTTGGCTAGCTTAGCAATAGTTTTTGCATCATCACCAGTAATGATTTGACTACGGATCACTTCTTCGCTTTTTACTTTTTGAACTAATGATGCATTGTAACTAAGAACGTAATCGTCCTCTGTTGTCATGCCTAGCTCTTCAAGTTGTGGTTTCATGCCATTTAACGGACGACCAGAGGCCAATACAACCACAACCCCTTTTTCACGAGCTGTTGCAATTGCGGCTTTGTTTTCCGTTGAGATTTGCTTATCAGAGTTAAGCAGAGTGCCGTCCATATCCAGTGCGATCAGTTTATACATTATATAGTTACCATTGGATTAAAAATTCTATCTGGTAGCTTACCTGATTTTTATGAAAAAAATACTATATACTGTGGCTGATTTTCACTACCGATATAAGAGTCATGAAATTAAGTTCTCGTTTAGATACCATCAAAAATAAAGTCACAAAGCATTACGATCATATTTGGGATTGCTGCTGCGATCATGGTCAATTAGGCGTTGCATTATTGGCTTCACAACCAAAGAGTGTGATTCACTTTGTTGATGTCGTGGATGAGTTGATGGTTGAGCTTGAAAGTCAGCTTCAAAAACACGCATCGGCGATTCAACCTCAGTGGAAAGTGCATTGTATGGATGTCGCTAAATTACCATTAGTGGAGAATAAAAAGAATCTGATTATTATTGCTGGTGTTGGTGGTGATTTATTGATTGAGTTGGTTCGTTCTATTCAATTACGTAATAGTGACACTGAATTGGAGTTTATCCTTTGTCCTGTTCTGCATAACTATATGGTTAGGAGTGACCTGATAAAGATGGGCTTTGGATTGATTTCAGAAACTTTGCTTAAAGAGAATAAACGCTTTTATGAAGTTCTGCATGTTAGTAATCAAGCAGCCAAATCACTTACAGTCATTGGAAGCGAGATGTGGGATTTGTCTGATGGTGATCATCAAGAGTATCTAAATAAGACTATTTCACATTATCAGCGAATGGAAGCTAACCCTAGGTGTATGGATAGGGTTAGCGAGTTGTATGAAAGCTTGATGTTCGAAAATAGCAATTAATTATTTAATTCGTATTTATTTAAAAAACTTTGAAATGGAACTGGTTTGGCTACAAAAAAACCTTGAAAATAGGTTATACCTAATTCTTTTAGTAATTTACATTGTTCTTCTGTTTCAACAAATTCGGCTACGGTTTCTTTATTCATATCTAAACAAAAGTTATTAATGGCTTTGACTATCGAGTAGTCACTTTCATTTCGTTCAATATTTTTAATGAACTCTCCATCAAACTTGATTATGTCATAAGGCAGGTTTTTTAAATAATTAAAACCAGAACACCCTGAACCAAGGTCATCAATCGCAATTTTTACCCCTCGTTTTTTTAGTCCAATAATGTTGGACATATAAATATTTGAATCTAAAGAAATTTCACTTTCTGATATTTCAAAACAATATTTTTCAGGAATAACAGAAAACTCTGTAAATAGTAAATCTATTTTGTCTAAAAATACATCACTCGATAAGCTTTGTGTTGATATATTTAAGGATATGTAGCCAACTTTACTTAAATCAAGGTTGTTAGTATTTATTAATGAAAATGTTTTTTCTAGTACAATGAAATCTAGTTTCATAAAAAGAGAAAATTTACTCATCATAGGGAAATATTTATAAATACTTTCAATTTTATCTTTATGAACGACTCGGGTTAATATTTCACCATATAAGTGGTCGCTAAAGTTTGATTGGTACTGTTGAAAATGTATAGATATATAATCATCTGATATCAATGACTTAGAGTATATGGTTTCTTCTATCTTGCAATCTATAATATCACTTTCAATCCATAATGGTGTATTGTTAATAGATGTACTATCGCATAGTTTTGAAATACTATCTACAAGTGAACTATTACTCAGTAGGTTAATTTTCATTCCCTTAATATTTATATTGTCAATATTTAAAATATTGTTACTAACGGTAACTTCGATATTGGAAACTATATCATTTATTTTATTCAATAAAGTTTTATTATGTACATTATCTATATCTTCTGAAAAAGATAAAATAAGGCCAGAGGAGTTAGGTGAAAGGTATGAATTTACAAGGTAGTAATTTTCAAGCACGACTTTCACTTTATTATAAATTGATATTTTATCTTTGAATTTCAATCCAATATAAGAAGAAAAGAAATCTTGAAAATTAATCTCTATTAATATTAAATTATTCTTATTTTTGCAGTCATCCAGTAAGCAATTTATATTATTTATTAGTGTGACAGGGTCTCTACTTAATATTTTATTCTTGTTTTTTAATAGTGAATTATAAAAAGTTCCCTTTATTAATAATAGGAATAAAAAGAAATTTATTACAACTAAAAATAGTAATGATGAGTTGAATTCATATATTGATATTATCCCATTATTAAGCTGTTCACATTTACCTATATATATTCCGATTGAAACTATTGCACAAATTAACCATGGTTCTAATCGTCCTTTAAATCCGATTATGAACCCAATAGATGGAACGAATAAGAATAAAATTAATTCTTTATACTGTTCTGATGGGTAAAGTAAATAAAGTATAAAAACAAGGGTGAATGGTATGTAGTAAAAAACTTCTAATTTTGGCGTTGATAATTTAATCTTGTTGTTATTTAAGTAATATTCAGAAATTATAAAAAATATAGGTGTAATGCTAAGAGAGTTTAGAACATCTGAAAAATACAAACTGATCAGGGCCCCATCCATTGAGAAAATATTTAAATCTATAACCCAAATATGAGATAGCAGGTAGTAAAATAAATTATATACTATTGGGAGTGCAACTACATAGACTATCATATAATTTAATTCATTATTGTTAATATTTATCTTGTTTAAGTGTTTGAATACTATTGATGATACAAATGAAATAAATAGTGATGAAAGTAAACAAAAGAATGAAAACTTATCATTGATTAAGAAATATGGATCATAGTAAATTATGAATGAAATCAATATTGATGGTACATACTTTAAGCCACTATAATTAATTAAAGTAATGATTAAAGAGTGAACTAAAAAAATATAATAAACATTGTATTCCACTATAAAGAAAAATGAGGATAGCTCATACATGAGAATAGATAAAATAAATATAATTATACTTTTATACAAATGATTCACAATAATCCCAAGCCAGTTAGTTTTTTATAGTGTACATGAAACCGGCTTAAATAAAACACCATTCTGAAAATTTTCAATGTTAATTAACTTGTTGTTTTTAATGTTTTTTGAACGGTATTTTTTATAATTTCATTGAATTTAAAGCTTAAAAACAAAAAATTAACGCCGTTATTTTTCTTTGGTAATTAACATATATCTACATATGGTTAATGGTTTAGGTGTAATGAGTTTACATATCTTAAGGTATTGTTTACTTCAGGATGAAAAGGAATGGATTTTATCCTTTATACAGGTACTTACAGTTTCTATATGTGGAAGTCTTTAATAGGAAAAGAATATGGAGAAGTATGACAGCTTTAAGATTTATTTATCACTATAAAACGAATAAATCAGTATGTACGTACCCATTTATTAAAAGTAGGGTGCAACATTAAGAAACTGTCATGCTGTAAATTTTATTATGAAGCGTAATTCATAATATATAGTAGAGAGGTTGTTGATATCACAACCCACAAGCTAACACCAAAGATCAATGGCTTTGCGCCTGCTGCTTTGATTTTTTCAATCGAAATTCCACAGCCGATAAAAAATAAGCACAATACCAATAGCTTTTTCGATAGTTCAAAAATACCCTCATAAACCACATGAAACTGCGGTAAGTTATCACTAATTAAAATAGCGAAGCAATAGAAAAGGATGAAGTAAGGGATCGTGATTTTTTTACTGTTGCTACGAAAAAGTAGAGCACTAATAAAGGCAACAGGAACAATCCATAATGCACGTGCTAATTTAAGCGTTGTTGCGGTTTTTAACGCTTCTTCGCCGTATGCTGAGGCGGCACCAACCACGGATGAAGTATCGTGAATCGCAATAGCTGCCCAAGTACCAAAGGCGTGTTGGCTTAGCTCTAATGCATGTCCAATGACAGGGAAAATAAAGAGTGCAATTGAGTTCAATACAAATACGGTAGCTAAAGCAAGACCTGTAGATTCTTCATCAGCATTAATCGCAGGGGCAACTGCAGCAATAGCGCTACCGCCACAAATCGCAGTACCAGATGCGATCAAATGCCCAGTCACCTTATCAAGTTTTATGAGTCGAGCGAGCACCCAACCCAGAACTAATGTACCAACAATCGTTGATAAAATGATACCAATCCCATTTGACGTTGCTTCTACCGCCTCATTTAGTTGAATACCAAATCCTAAGCCAACGATAGAGTAAGCCAATAATTTTTTAGTGACTTTACCAAGTGCAAAAGTAGTAGGTACAAAACCAAAACTTGCTAGAGCAAACCCCATAACTAAAGCGGTTGGTGAACTAACCCAAGGTGTTAGAGTTAATAGTGCTGCTAGGTAAAAAGGAAAGAAACGCTGTAAATGGGGTTTATTAAAAGTCATGTTCATTATTCATAGAGACAGGAAGGGCAAAGATATCACTTTTATCTTGTTTAGTAAGTTTAATAATTCAATATATGAGGTTAAATAAACCTTAACATAAGTAAGGGTTTTGGGAATGGGGAATAACGCAGTGTAATAGACTGGTTTTATTCAAAATAACAGTAAACTTAAGAGACTTATACTCTTATAAATTTAATGCTAATCGGTATACTTTTTAAACAAAGGGAAATGATAAAAATAAGCTAGGTAGAAGATCCCAAGGAGGGAGTATGGAAGAGACGAAAATAGCAAAGGACAACAGTAAAATGGAAGAAAGTGGAAGCGTATTACAATGGGGACGTCTTTCTCGTTTTAACCATATTATTTGGACGGTATTAGTTGGAACTCTTCTGGCTCGAACTACGTATTTTATGGCTTGGCCATTTCTCATCGTTATTCTTTATCAAGACTTTAATGCCAGTGCAGTTATGGTTGGATCTATTTTAGCTGGTTCAGCGGTAGTGGGATCATTTACTGGATTATATTCAGGTTGGCTATCTGATAAATTTGGTCGTAAATGGGTTATGGTATCTGGGTGTATTATTGCTGCATTTTCGTATTCAGGGATTGGCATTGCGAACTCTATTTTTCAACTGTTTATCTTAGTTGCTATGTGCGGCTTAATGCGACCTATGATAGAGGCACCAGCTAAAGCGGTAATTGGAGATAATTTAGACGATGAAAAGGATAGAGAGCTTGCGCTTAATGTGCGCTATTTTCTCATTAATGTAGGAGGAGCTATTGGTCCTTTGATTGGGATTACTCTAGGCTTAGCTCATCCTAAAGTACTGTTCTTAGTTACGGGGATTACCTATTTAGCTTTCGGCCTTTTTTTGTTTCTCTCTTTTGCTAGAAGTAATAGTGAAACATTACTGTCTAAAAGTACAAGTGATGTAACATCGTTTTTATCAACGATGCGTATTATTAGTAAAGATAAGCTCTTTATTAAGCTAATTGCAGCGAACTTAATCATGATGTTTGTGTATGGCCAGTATGAATCGTCTATTCCCCAAGTTATTGTTCGTACCGATATTGTCGATGCGGCTAAGTTTATTAGTGGCTTGGTGTTAGTGAATACATTAACGATTGTGGTGTTGCAATTCCCAATGCTCAAGTTACTTGAAAATGTACCATTATTTACACGCACTCGGATTGGTATGGTGATGATGGCACTAGCTCAAATTGGTTTTTTAATGGTACCGGTTGATTTTCCAGAAGGCTGGTTGATGGCATGTTTTATTTTAAGTGTAGGGGAGGTAATTGCTTTTCCAACTTTGAATGTGCAAATAGATCAATTAGCCCCGAAACATTTACGAGGTAGTTACTTTGGTGCCGCAGCTATTTATGGACTAGGTTTTGCGCTTGCGCCTTTAGTGGGCGGTATTTTGATTCAATTGGGCGGAGCTACACCATTATTTATTGTGTGTTTTATTCTTTCATTAGCTATGATCGGATTATATAAATGGGCGGAGAGGGAGATTTAGTCCTCATAATGATGGCTTAACAACATTGTCGGTTCAATCAGAAATATCTCATAAACTAGCAGTCGCAATATTTTTTGATATTTCAAAACAGACTCCTAAAGTAGATAGATTAATACGAAGCATAATAATAGTATTAATATACTTATTAAATACATTAAAAAATACACCTTATATATTATACTTTTAGCTCTTATGATTAATATATTATAGTTTAAGCCGTTTAGTTGAATGAGCGGCTATTGTTATGATATAGCTTTTATATTGGTATTTTTATGATAAATTTAGCACCATTCATTGTACTGTCGGTGACCTTAATTTCCCAATCTAGGCGTGTTGCAGCTGCATGAGCAATAGCAAGTCCAAGCCCAAAGCCTCCTGTTTTACTGTTTCGACTTTTATCTAGACGAGCAAAGGGCATAAAAACTTCTTTTCGTTTGGTTTCTGGAATACCAGCCCCGTCATCTTCAATTGATATTTCGAGATAGTCATTATGGTTTATTAAGCGTATATCTACGAGAGTATTGGTGTATTTGATGGCATTTTTAATTAAATTATCGACGACTAATCTTGCCATTGTACTGTCGCATCGAATCGTTGGGCTGTTTTGAAGAGTAGAGCTAAGATTGATATGTTTATGAGAGTGAGCTTCAATTCTTAAAGGGATAAAAAGCGTCATGTTGAGATTAGAACAATGTGTTTCATAAAAAGAAGACTCCATTGAGGTTAATTTAGATAACATAATAATCTTGGTTGTTAGGTTATTAATGTCTTCAATATATAAATCAATATCATCATGCAGAGTCGCTTCACTCGGCTTACTTTTTATTCTAAGTAAATCATTTACTAATTGAATACGACTAAGAGGTGTTCGAACTTCATGAGGGATCGCTTGTGCAAATATTTGGCTTTGAATTACTCGACTTTCAATTTCATTAGCCATTTTATTGAAACTGGTTGCAAGATGACCTACAGGTGCTGGTAATGTCTCATCAGCTCTCTCTTGAAGGTTACCATTGCCAAATATTCTTTGTGTTTGCTGGAAGTTATGTGTTTGTTTCTGTAATTGACGTAAAGGGAGATAAATAGAAATACAGAGAACAAAAACAACACAGCCTGTGAGAGCTAAAATGAATATAATTTCAGGATCTTCGTACCAAGGAGTACCATCAGAAAAAAACTCTTCATGTTCACTAAAAACAAAATGATCATTCGTATTTGGAATGGGGAGGATTGTAACGTATAGGTCATTTTTGGTTAAGTAGATAGGGATTGAGTCTAAGTTGAATATTTCTTCGCAAGTATCACATGGAGGGGAACCGTCCCAGGGCAACCGCATGAGTGGTTAAATTTTAACCTCTGAGAAAAAACCTGCCGTTAAAACAGATTCAAGCATTGAAGTATTCATCATGCATCGCTTTTGTTTACCCACGATACTCAGTTTTGTGGGC
>Ga0316197_10000391_pt1 | contig 31030 bp, 29 predicted proteins | sample OudBiesiAoxic_MG_FD_204939 | JGI IMG/M metagenome (GOLD analysis project Ga0316197, IMG submission 204939) | Coastal sediment microbial communities from Oude Bieten Haven, Netherlands - site A oxic | ecosystem: Environmental > Aquatic > Marine > Coastal > Sediment | place: Netherlands... | reverse complement strand
TCGTCGGGGGCACGAGTGTGTCGGCCACCCCGGCAGGGGCTGTCCGGGCGGTGCTCCAGATCGCGTGGGGCAACGACGTCGCTCTCCTCATGCCGATTCTGTCTTCGCTGCTGTTATCGATCGTGGTGCTTGGTGCGGCGGTGTGGTTCTTCGACCGACGGGAGCTCGCATGACGGTTCCTGCGATCGAGATTCGGCAACTGAAGAAGCGGTACCGGAAGGTCGAAGCCCTCCGCGGTCTCGACCTCACCGTCGAAGCCGGATCCGTGTGCGGCTTCCTCGGCCCGAACGGTGCCGGGAAGACGACCACGATGAAGATCCTCATGGGCCTCATCCGGCCCACCTCGGGATGGGCTGCTGTAAACGGCATCGACGTACGAGACAGGGGACTTCTGGCCCGTTCGCGTATCGGTTATCTGCCCCAGGATCCGGCCTTCCCGTCCCATCAGACGGTGAGGGGCGTTGTCGTCACCGCGGGACGTCTCTATCCCGGCCACCCTCACGGCTCGGCGCTCCGTCGCCGCGCCGACGAGCTCATTGATCGGGTCGGCATGGCCAACAAGGCGAAGCGTCGTATGGCAGGACTGTCGGGTGGTGAGCGGCAGCGCGTCGGTGTAGCCCAGGCGCTCATAGGCGATCCCGAACTCGTCATCCTCGACGAACCGTCCGCCGGACTCGACCCGACCGGCCGTCGCGACATGCTGGATCTCATTGATGAGATTCGCACCGAGGCGACCGTGTTCTACTCGACGCACATCCTCAACGACGTCGAACGGGTTAGTGACACCGTGGCCATGATCAGCCGGGGGACTATCGTGGCTCAGGGAGACATCGACGAGATCCTGACGGTATCCGATACGGACTACGCGGTTCGGCTACGGGGAGACACCAAGGCGTTGCTTGCCCGACTCGTGGATGAACCGTGGGTAGAGAGCATCAGCACACGTCGTCACGGAGAGATCGAGGATTGGGTTGTCCGATTGAGCGATGATTCGCTCGTCGAACGGCTCGCCCCGGCGTTGGTCGATGGTGATCAACACGACATCATTGAGCTTCATCTCAGCGACGGACGGCTCGAGGACGCCTATTTGGCACTTGTGGGGGCTGATGATGGCGATTGATGTGACCACGATTCGAATCGGCGTCGGTGGGTTTGTCGGGGTGCTAGGCGCTGAGTTGCGACGATGGCTTGGGAGTCGGGGGCTGTTCCACTTGGTCTTGTGGGTGGCGGGAATCAACGGATTCGTGTACTTCGTCGTGGTGACCTCCAACATGACGTTTGGACCGTTGGGCTACGAGAACCTGCTCAGCGCGCTCATGTTGTTCCCCGTATTCGCCGGAATCATCCTGGCCGAGGCGACAATCGTCGGCGAGTACCGCAGTGGCATCGCGGCGTGGCTCGTTTCGAAGCCGGTTTCGAGAGGAGGGTATGTCGTCGCGAAGCTCGGCGGACTATGGATCGGGCTTTCCGTGACGGCCATTCTAGTCCCTGGCCTCGTCGCCAACTGGTGGCTGCCGAAGGTTGAGCCCTACCGCTTCGTCACGCCGGATGCCCCATCGCTGGGGCGCTTCCTCGTCGCTCTCGGCGTGACGATGGTGGTTCTCGGATTCTTCATAGCGACAACCGGTTTCCTTGGTGTGTTGATTCGTCGCCGAGGATCAGTTGCACTGCTCGCCATGATTCTGTGGCTCGTACTTCGGTTGGCACCGCCGCAGATTCGGCCGTCGTGGTATCGCTACCTGCCGACGGGACTCATGAAGGCCGATCTGGACGTGAGTAGCTGGATTCCCGGGATGGAGTATGTCTCCGGCAATAGCTTCGATCCCACAAGTGCGGTGTGGGCGACCGCGGCTCTCGCACTGGTGTTCGTTGGCGGGGCGATGCTTCTCTATCGGCGTCTCGAGCTGTAGACGAGCGTCTGTGCCTTGATCGCAGCGAGGAGATCGTCGTCGATCCGAATTGCCGATTCCATGGCTGCAAACATGCCCCCAGAGCTTCGATCTGTCATGAGATGACCATCCGGCCCGAACGGATGATCACCGGCGGGTCGAGCAGAGTCTCGAGGTTCTCCCTCGGGTCATCTCGAACGAACACCACATCGGCGGTTGCTCCGGGTGTGAAGTCGTGTGAAACCCCGAGGTAGTCGTACGCGGCTCGTGTGACGGCGTGAAGCGCAGCGGCCCTTGAGAGCCCGAGTTCGTGGAGGCGGATCGCCTCGAGGGCAACCTTGCCGTGCGGGACTGCGAGGTCGGTGCCGGCGAGCACGGTCGTGCCGAGGCGTTCGGCCTCCGGCAGAACTTCTCGTACGTTCTCGACACCCTGCGCCAACAGCTTCCCGCCCGAACTCTCCGCCCCGAGGAAGCCGATGATGGACTCGGCACCCAGGATCGTCGGGACCCACGCGGCGTTGCGAGCCGCGAGTCCAGGGAGATCGTCCGCAGACAGGAACAGGCCGTGCTCGATCGAGTCGACACCTGAATCAACGGCCGGTCGGATGCCTTCGGGTGCCATCGTGTGGACGGCGACCCTTCTCCCTGCAGCGTGTGCAACGTCGACGGCAGTGCGCAACGCCGCCTCGCCGTAGTTGGCCTGTGGTCCGACGCCCCTGCGTGGCCAGTCGCCGATGATCTTCACCCACGATGCGGGTCGGGAAGCCGCTGCCCGGACGGCTTCTGCGAGACCTGCCTCATCAACCTCACATTCGTAGTCCGGGTAGTAGCCGCCCGGCGGGGCGATCATGCGTCCGGCCATCTGCATCGCCGGACGTGTGGCAGGGGGAGCGTCGAGGATCTCGAGCGAGACATCGCTCGACGACCCCTTGTCCGCAATCAGGAGAACACCACCTTCCACTTGCATCCAGGCGTTCTTGATGCAGTTCGATCGGATGTCGCCGTCGGTGAGCGATCCCCCCTGGCCGATGCTCTCCATGCCGACGTGGGCGTGGCAGTCGGCGAGGCCGGGGAGCGCATAGAGGTGCCCTGTCGAGACCTCCTCGTCGATCGGCCCATCATCGGGAGCCGCGAAGACGTCGCCCTCGACGACGAGCGGGGCTGGGTGCCCGCCTGGCTCCCGGATGGTGATCAGCGTCCGCATGGGAGACAGCGTATCGGCCGGATCAACCGTCCGAAGATCTCAGTTGATCGCGTGGGCTGTGGCCACGTTGCCGTACCAGTACAAGCTGTCCTTCGGGATACGCTCGCCGGTGTCGTGGTCGACCCAGATGAGGCCGAACCGCTGGCTGTATCCGAGCGTCCACTCGAAGTTGTCCAGGATCGACCAGACGAAGTAGCCGGTAACGGGGACACCCTGGTCGATCGCGTCGGCTACAGCGCTGAGGTGTGACCACAGGAAGTCGATGCGCCTCCGGTCGTGGATGCGACCATCCGGACCCGGACCGTCCGAGTAGGAGGCCCCGTTTTCGGTCACCCGTATGTCGGTGGCGCCGTAGTCATCGCGGATTCGCTTGAGGAACGTGGTGAGAGCGGACGGGACGATCTCCCAGCCCATCTCGGTGAAGCCGTCGGGTGGGTTGGGGCCTGGCTTGAGCCAGGTGATCTCCTCTTCCTCGTGGCCGGCCGCAACCGCGAGCGCGGTGTAGTAGTTGACTCCGATGAAGTCGAGCGGCACCGCGATCTCGGCGAGGTCGCCGGGATGGATGAACGGAGGCTCATCTGGGTCGTACGCACCCCGCTCTCGAAACGCTTCAACCATGTCCTGCGGATACCCCTTGCCAAAGACCGGATCGAAGAACCAGCGATTCCGAAAACCGTCGAAGTGGCGGTTCGCTGCTGTGTCTGCGGGATCGGAGCTTGCGGGCGTCGACGGTCGGCAATCCAGGATGATGCCGACGTCGCTGTTCGGGGCGTTGGCACGGATGACGGGTACCGACCGGCCATGGGCGAGGAGCAGGTGATGGGCGACGGTGAGTGTCTCCCTCAGATCATTGTGGCCTGGGGCGAACTCGCCGAAGTAGTGGCCGAGGAACGAGGCAACCCATGGCTCGTTGTGGGTAGCCCACTGTGTAACGCGGTCGCCGAGTGCGCCGCTCACGACGTCGGCATATCGGACGAACGCGTCGACGGTCTCCCGATTGGCCCAACCGCCGATCTCCTGGAGGGCCTGTGGCAGTTCCCAGTGGTAGAGGGTGACGTACGGCGTGATGTCGTGCTCGAGGAGTTCGTCGACGAGGCGGTCGTAGAAGGCAACACCCCGCGGTTCAATCGGCCCGGTCCCGTCCGGGATAATCCTGGTCCACGCCGTGGTCAGGTTGTATGCCGGGATCCCTGCGTCGGCCATGAGCGCAACATCCTCGGGATACCGGTGGTAGTGGTCACACGCGACATCGCCGGTTTCCCCGTTGAGAATGCGCCCGGGTTCTCGTACGAATCGGTCCCAGGTCGACTCACCTTTGCCATCCTCGTTCCAGGCGCCTTCGATTTGGTACGCCGAAGCCGTGACCCCGAACACGAAATCGTCCGGAAACGTCGTCATGTGCCCACTCCTGCAGTCACGACGCCAGGTCGCTGAGGGCAGCGACAACCCGGTCGACCTCTTCGAAGGTGTTGTAGTGCACGAAACCGATTCGGACGAGTCCCCCCTGGTTGGCGACACCGAGGCGACGCATCACCTCCACGGCGTAGTAGTCACCGGACCACACGAAGATGCCGAGATTTCCGAGGGTCGCTGCCACTTCATCCGGGTGTATGCCGCTGACGGAGACGGCGAATGTTGGTGTGCGACCGTCGGGGGTGTTGCGCCCGTAGAGGCGGACTCGGGGAAGGCCGGCGATCCCGTCGAGGAATCGCTCGGCGACGGCACGTTCGTACGATCCGATGGTCTCCATCGCCGATCCGATTCGCTGCCGTCTCGAATCTCCCTCGCCGAGTGATGCGATGTAGTCGACGGCTGCGGTGACGCCAGCCAGGCTCTCGAAGCTCTGTGTTCCGGTCTCCCACTTGCCGGGCGGGTCGTCTGGAGCCGGGCGGATCTTGTACGCGGCCACGTCGTTGAGCACCTCGCTCCGTCCGTAGAGGCATCCGGTGTGTGGCCCGAAGAACTTGTACGAGGAAGCGGCGAGGAAGTCGGTGCCAAGCGCTGCGACATCGAGGAGGCCGTGCGGGGAGTAGTGGACCGCATCGACGTAGGTGAGTGCTCCGACAAGGTGAGCCGCGCCGATCAACGATCGCACATCGGTGACGGTCCCGACCGCATTGGAAGCTTGGGTTGCGGCGACGAGGCGGGTGCGACGGTCGATGACGTCTGAGATCTGCTCGATCTGGAGCCGGCAGCCGTCACCCGGATCGAAGTCGATCCATCTGACTTCGACGCCTGCGTCGCGGGCCGCGACGACCCACGGCCACACGTTGGCGTCGTGATCCAGCCGAGTGACGACGATGTTGTCGCCGATCATCCACGTTGCTCCAAGGGCGCGGCTGACAGAGAGCGTGAGCGAGGTCATGTTCTGTCCGAACGCGATCTCGTCCGGTGAGGCTCCGAACAGGTCGGCGACCGCCTGCCGGGCCGACGCGGCAACCGCGTCGGTCTCGCGCGAGGTGACGAACGGCCCACCGTGGTTGCTTCCTCCCGCACGCATGAAGTCCGCCATCGCGTCGATGACGGACTTCGGAACCTGCGTCCCTCCCGGACCATCGAGATAGGCAGCAACCTGCCCATCGACGACCCGAGAGAGCGCCGGGAATTGACTGCGAACAGCTTCAACATCGAGCGCCACGGTTGCCTCCAAGTGTGGAGACCGACGCTACTCGGCTACTCGGTCACTCCGCTACTCACCCGCTGGGCGTTCGCGCCGAATCGCGGGGAGATTCCTCTTCTTGACGACACCCATCCTGATGACCGTTCGGCGCTCAGGGTCGCTGGCGAAACGAGCATCGGACTCCTCCAGCAATCGCCGTAGGCGTTCGATCTGGCTGCGATGACGCTCAATCTCGTGCTCGAGGAAGAGGATCCTGCGGACACCTTCGAGGTTCACGCCGGCGCCTGTGAGCTCCTGAATCAGCGAAAGGCGCTCGATGTCCGCCTCGGAGTAGCGACGCGTACCGCCGGGTGTCCGATACGGCTCGATCAGACCGCGCCGTTCGTAGATCCGCAGGGTCTGTGGGTGCATACCTGACATCTCCGCGGCGACAGAGATCACGTAGCGGGCTTCTTCACGGTTGCTCATGTCACCCCCAAGTGCGCGCGCGGGTTGTCCGGCGCCCGCTCGTCTCGGAAGGCCTCAAGGAGTTGGCGCTCCTCATCGGTCAGCTCGCTCGGCACCGTCACTCTGAGGGTCACCAGAAGATCTCCCGTGCCATTCGACGTCTCGACACCTTTTCCGGACACCTTCATGACGGTACCGCCCTGCGTGCCGCGAGGCACCCGGATCTTGGTAACGCCGTCGAGGGTCGGCACCTGGATCACCGCTCCGAGCGCGGCCTCGGAGAACGTGACCGGCACGTCGATCTTGAGGTCTCGTTTCTCGGACCGTTCGAACACCGGATGGTCTGCCACGTGCACACGGACGAAGAGGTCACCCGGAGGGCCGCCGTTCGATCCCGGTTCACCCTTCCCGGCGAGGCGAACCTTGGTGCCGTCTGAGATTCCCTGAGGAACCTTCACCTTCACCCTGCGCCCATCGACGTTGATCGTCTTGGTTGTGCTCGCGAGGGCTTCGTGGAACGTCAGCGAGAGGTCCGCTTGGAGGTTGCGACCGGCGGCCGGGCGCGGTTGGTATTGCCGTTGACCCTGGCCGAAGAGGTCGCCGAGGCCTCCTAGGAGGTCCTGGAAGCCTCCACCGTCGGCCGCCGCCTGACCGCCGAAGAGATCCTCGACGCGGACATACTGCTGATGGCCGCCGGGGTCCCCCACGAAGTAGCCCATCTCGCGTGCGTGGTCGTACTCCTTGCGCTGATCGGTGTCCGAAAGCGTGTCGTATGCCTCGTTGATCTCCTTGAACCGGGCCTCGGCGACGGCGTCGTCGGGGTTGTTGTCTGGGTGGAAATCGCGGGCGAGCTTGCGGAAGGCCTTTTTGATCTCCTTGCTCGAAGCGGTCTTCGAGACACCGAGCGTCGCGTAGTAGTCCTTCTCAAGCCATTCCTTACGCATGTTTCACCGTCACCAATGAAGGCCGGATCACCCGACCGCGCATGAGGTAGCCCCGTCGCAGCTCAGCGTCGACGAACAGGTCGCCCTCACCGTCGCCAGGTCCGGACACCGCCTCGTGTACCTTCGGATCAAAGAGTTCCCCGACCGCTGGGATCGGTTGGAACCCCTCGCGGGTGAGCGTCTCGAGGAGTTGGGCCCGTGTCGACAGCATACCTTCGCGTGTCTTCTCCTCCGACGGCGTCTGGGGTTCGAACATGGTGGCCGCGTCGAACGCGTCCAGCGTCGGCAGAAGGCTCTCGATGACCCGCTGTGATGCGCGCTCGACATTCTCCGCCTGGTCCCGCTCAACGCGGCGGCGGTAGTTATCGAAGTCGGCCGCAACACGTTGCAGCATCTCGAGCTGTTCGCCGGCTTCCTGGCGCGCCTCGCTCAGCTCGCGAAGGAGCAGCGCCTGGGCTTCGTCGGGATCCTCGGGGAGTTCGAGCCCAAGTTCGTGCGCCGTCGGCCCTGGTTCCAGAACCACGAGTTCCTCGGGCCGTTCCAGACCGCCGGGGTCCCGACCCTCTCCGTCAGCGGCTGCGCCGCTGCCACCTCCCCCTGAGGGGGAGGAATCCTCGAAGGGGGAGGAATCGGCAGCAGATCCGCCTGGCTGGTGGCTCTCGAAGAAGTCCTTAGGCCTCGTCATCGTCCTCCACCACCTCGGCTTCGACGACCTCATCGTCACTTGTCGGGGCGTCGTCGGCTGCTGCCGTGGCGCTCTCCGCGGCGGACGCCTCATAGATCTTCTGTCCGAGGATCTGGGACGACGTCAGGAGCTCGTTTGTGGTGTTCTTGAGGGCTTCGGTGTCCGCAGCTTCGTTGGCCAGCAACGTCCGCAACTCGGCGATCTTGTCCTCGATCACCTTGCGCTCGTCATCGGTGAGCTTGTCGCCGTGCTCGGCGAGCTGCTTCTCGATCTGATACGCCGCTTGGTCGGCCTGGTTGCGGGCCTCGGCCGCCTCTTTGCGCTGTGCATCGTCGTTGGCATGCGCCTCGGCATCCTTGACCATGTTCTCGATGTCGTCATCGGACAGTGCGGTGCCGCCGGTGATGGTGACCTGTTGGGTCTGACCAGTTCCGAGATCCTTGGCCGACACGGAAACGATGCCGTTGGCATCGATGTCGAACGTGACCTCGATCTGGGGGACGCCGCGCCGCGCCGGAGCAATACCGGGAAGCTTGAATCGTCCGAGGCTCTTGTTGTCGTTCGCCATGGCGCGCTCGCCCTGGAGGACGTGAATCTCAACCTCTGGCTGGTTGTCGGCGGCCGTGGTGAAGATCTCGGATCGGCGTGTCGGGATGGTGGTATTGCGCTCGATCATCTTGGTCGAGACGCCACCCTCGGTCTCCACACCGAGCGTCAACGGTGTGACGTCGAGGAGCAGGATCCCCTTGACGTCGCCGGTGAGAACACCCGCCTGGAGCGACGCACCGTCGGCAACGACCTCATCCGGGTTGACGCCCTTGTTGGGCTCCTTACCGGCGAGTTCGTTCACGATGGCCAGCACCGACGGCATGCGGGTCGAACCACCGACCAGGATGACCTGATCGATGTCGTTCATCGTCACGCCGGCATCCTTGAGCGCCTCTTCGAACGGCATCCGAGTCCGCTCCACGAGATCCTCGGTCATCTGGTCGAACTCCGACCGCGTGAGCGTGCGAAGCAGGTGGATCGGGCCCTCGTTCGTCGCAGTGATAAACGGCAGGTTGATCTCGGTCTCCATCACGGAAGACAGATCGATCTTGGCTTTTTCCGCGGCCTCCTTCAGGCGCGTCATCGCCATGGCATCCTTCGAGAGGTCAACGCCGTTGTCGTTCTTGAAACCTTCGACGAGCCAATTGATGATCTTGTCGTCCCAGTCGTCGCCACCGAGATTGGTGTCGCCGTGGGTTGACTTGACCTCGAACACCCCTTCGCCGATCTCGAGGACCGACACGTCGAACGTGCCGCCACCAAGGTCGTAGACGAGGATGAGGTGATCGTCATCGGTCTTGTCGAGTCCGTATGCCAGGGCGGCAGCGGTCGGCTCGTTGATGATGCGCAAGACTTCGAGACCGGCGATCTGGCCGGCTTCTTTGGTGGCCTGGCGTTGTGCGTCCCCGAAGTAGGCGGGAACGGTGATGACCGCCTCGGTGACCTTCTCGCCAAGGAATGCCTCAGCATCTCGCTTGAGCTTCATGAGGATCCTGGCCGCGATCTCCTGCGAGTTGTAGGACTTGCCGTCGACCTCAATATCCCAATCGGTGCCCATGTGGCGCTTCACCGAACGAACGGTGCGCTCCGGGTTCGTGATGGCTTGCCGTTTCGCCTGGTCGCCGACCAGGACTTCGCCGTTCTTGGCGAACGCAACAACCGAGGGGGTTGTGCGGTGCCCCTCCGCATTGCTGATGATCTTTGGTTCTCCGCCCTCGAGGGTCGAGATGACGGAGTTGGTGGTTCCGAGGTCAATACCTACGGCGCGTCCCATGTGGGTGTGCTCCTTCGTTACGCGTGCTCACCGGCCTGGTGGCTGGTTCTCTGAGTGGTTACGTACAGTATAACTTGAGTCGGGTCGTATCAATTCCCGACATCTCGCGATTGTCCAGATGTTTCTGAGCGCCCTATACCCCTCGGGGGTATATTATTGCGGGATGAAACCGGAAGACGTTGAGGTCCACGACATCCTGACGAGGTTGCGCCGGGTGGAGGGCCAGATCCGCGGCATCCAGGGCATGCTCGAGGACGGGCGTGACTGTTCCGATGTGATCACGCAATTCTCCGCTTCGATGCGTGCGCTCGAACAAGCCGGATATCGATACTTCGCGATGACACTCAGCGCGTGTGTCAACGAGCCGGAACGCGCCGCGGTCGAGGGCTACGACCCCGAACGGCTCGAGAAGCTGTTCATGCAACTGACGTGATCGGCGAACGAATGGGTGAGGTTGTTCTCGTCGAGGCGCGTGATTGGCAGGTGTGGAGGCAGGAGCACGACGCCGTGATCATCGACGTTCGGGAACCATTCGAGTGGGCGATGGGAACACTCCCCGGCGCTGAGCTCATCGGCCTCGGATCGTTGTTCACGCGTATCGACGAACTCGATCCCGACCGCCCGATCTTGTTCATCTGCCGCACCGGAAACCGCTCTGGTGTGGCCGCCGGGTTGCTGGCACAACGCGGCTTCAAGGAAGTCGCCAACCTCACTGGTGGACTCGTTGCACTTGGGTTGGCGTAGTCGATCCCACTGCGGGTCGCATCAAGAAGGAGACACATCACCGTGACATTTGGATTGAATCGCAAGCTGGCCGGACTGGCTCTCGTGGTGTTGCTGCTGGTTGCAGCGTGCTCGTCAGGGAGCGACACGGCGACGATCGAGCTCGTCTCGCCTGATGAAGCAGCCCAGGTCATCGATGATGATCCGGCCGGGCTGGTTGTTCTCGATATCAGGACTCCCGAGGAGTTCAACGAGGCGCGGCTCGCAAATGCGATCAACGTCGACTACTACGACGCCGACTTCGCAGACCAACTCGACGGCCTCGACAAGAACGATCCCTACGTGATGTACTGCAGATCCGGCAACCGCTCGTCCGACGCGGTCAAGACGATGAAGGACCTCGGCTTCGTCGAGGTCTACGAAATCGACGGAGGCATCGTCAACTGGTACGACTCAGGATTCCCGGTCGAGCAGTAGCTGCCAGGAACCAGCTGCCAGCCCTCAGCCCAGCGTCTTGTGGCCTGATCCTTGTGAGTCCGGCCTCCAGAAGCCCCCTCTGCGACCGGACTTCCGTCCGGCCGCGTCTCCCCCACCTGACGGTGGGAGAGACGAAGAGTGAGTCCTCGCCTCCGCCACGTAGTGGGGGAGGCGCGTCCGGGCAACAGCCCGGACGCGGAGGGGGTTGCCTTTGCCCTCAGGCCGGAGCGCAGCGGAGGGGGCTGGTTGCGTTGTGAGCCCGGGCGGCTGGCCTCATTCTCGCGATTCGGCCTCCCAGGCCGCCCCCTCCCGCCCTCGCTTCGTGAGGGAGGGGAGAGCTGGGACTCACTCCACCAAGGCTGTCCTACGTGGCGTGAAGAATGAGAAGTACGGCAGGTACGGGGTCGGGTCGGCGGACCAGTCGAACGCGGCGATCTGATCGAGGCTGCGTCGGCCAAACAAGGCTCGTGTGATCTCGAAGGAGTCGCCGTGCACCGAGATACCTTCATCACCGGTCCCGAGAACGCGGTCGAAGTCGTCGGTCTGGATCCGGAGTGCTGGAAGGTCGGCGGCATCGAGGCGAGGGGCGATTGCGTTCGATGCTCGAAGACAAAGGCGCAACCCTTCGTCGTCGTGTCGTGGCCGGATCCCTCGCGTGCCCATCACATCGCAGTGGTGCATCACCACATCCATCACCATGGCCGACATGGCTCTGCCCGACGCTTGCAGCATGGCTTCGATCGTTGGGCCGAGGTCCGTCCATTCGGCGGCGATCTCACGAGCTGTTCTGTCCCGCCGCTCTTCGACCTGTCGTTGTGTCCACGGTTCGGAAGGTGCATCGTCGAGGCGGCCCGTTGTGTAGTCGGAAGCGACTCCGGTGACGTGTGCGAACGCATCCTTCACCGTCCACGACGGCGTGGCAGGGACCGTCGCGGCAAGGGCAACGTCGTCGAGTCCGAGAACAAGGGCGGTAAACCTCTCGCGGTTCGACCGGTAGATGGCGGGAAAGTCGAAGCTCACGCCGTTGAATCCAGCCAGTCGGTGACCAGCCCGACAAACCACTTGGCGGCCTCGAGCATCGGAACATGGCCGACACCTTCCATCTCCTCATACGTCCAGTCGGGTCGTTGCTCGGCAGCCCACCGTGCCGAATCCACCGAGACGAGCCGATCCTCCGAACCGTGAACGAGCAAGGTGGGCGCGCTGATCTTGTGGATCAACCGAGTGAATCGTCGCGGACGCAGGACGTACCGAGCGATCGACCGGTCGGCCTCGAGGAATGAGGGGATCGCCCATTCATGTCCGCGTCGGCGGCGGTTGGCATTCGTGAGCCGTTCTCGCGCCCACTCTGGGACCGTCTCCACGTCAGCGGTCACCATGCGAAGCGTCTCGGCGGTCTCCTCTTCGGGTGAGTGGGCGGCGCGATAGACCCGGAACGCGGGAACGCCGATGCCGGGTATCAAGGGTCCGATGAGCTTCGTGAGGACCTCAAGATCTGGAGGGCGCCTGCGGCTCACCGGAAGTGCCGGATTGACCAGGACGAGTCGATCGACCCTGGATGCGTGCTCGACAGCGGCGATCATCGAGACGAGTCCGCCCATCGAATTGCCGATGAGCGTGGCAGAGTCGTAGTCGAGTGCGTCGATCACTTCGGCGACGAGGCGACCGTTGTCCTCGACACTCGGCCTGCGTTCTCCCGGCGTTGATTCTCCAAAGCCGACGAGGTCGACCGCGAACACTCGCCCGCTGCCGGTGAGCAGCGGACCCGTGACGTCCCAGTTCTCCGTTGATCCGCCGAGTCCATGAACGAGGAGGATCAGAGGCCCGTCGCCTCCGTACTCCGTGATCCGTACCGGCCCACCGAGGTCGAGCATCGTGCTGTTCACGGGCCCAACGGTAATGGCTTCAGCCGGTGACGGCTTCGACGAGTTGCGGTGTGCGGTCCGGGTCGTAGCCACCCTGGAGGTAGAAACGCGTGATGCCGAGATCCTCGAGCGCGGAGAACTGCTCGCGTAGTTGGTCGTACGTGCCGATCGGAGTGCCACGTTTTGCGAACTCAACGGCGAGATCCTCCCTCGTGGTGTTGGCCTCTTCCGCACGTGCGTCGAGACGTCGTTCGAGCTCGACCTCGGTCGGGGCTCCGACCACCTGGCCGGCACTCGAGAGCATGAGGGCGACCGGGTCGCGGCCGGCGGCGGCAGCCGCTGCCTGAGCGCGGTCGATTCTGGTCTCCATGTCAGGTCCCGGGTAGACGTTGAACTCGTCGGCATACGTGCCGGCGAGCCGAGGTGTCTTCGAGGCGCCGATGCCGCCGACGAGCAGCTTCACGTGTCCGGCTGGCCTCGGAGCGATCGGGAACGATTCGAGGGTGAAGTGCCGACCCTCGAAACCGATCGGCTCGTCCGACAACATCGCACGGGCATAGGCGAGGGCCTCCTCCAGCATCGCGAACCGTTCGGTCATCGGCGGATAGGGGAACCCGAACACTTCGTGTTCCCGGTCCATCCATCCAGTCCCGATACCCAGGGTGAATCGGCCTCCCGACATGTCGTCGATCGTGATTGCCGTCTTGACGAGGACCGCTGGGTGTCGGAAGGTGATGGGCGAGACCAACACCACCAACTGGATATCACGGGTGTCGCGTGCGAGGCCGGCAAACTGCGTGAGTGCGTCGGGCGCCGGCGTGGTTTTGGCGCCTTCCTCGTCGAGGGCCATCAGATAGTGGTCGGGGAGTGCGATGGCCGGGAGACCGCGCTCCTCCGAGAACCGAGCGGCGGCAAGGACGTCTTCGTAGGCGCCGCTGGTCTGAATCGCGAACTCCATCTCAACCTCCGGTCGGATCTGGGCCAGGCCGATGGTACGGCACGGTACCGAGGTGCCGGCGTGGCCCGATCAGGACCGCAGGCGGGAACCGGCGGCGCCCAACGTCAACCTACGCGGTGAAGTCTGCGCGAGGGGAGGGGAAACCGTGTCACGTGCACTGGGCCGCTGCCGCACGAGCATGCCGTGCGAAATCGAAGGCCTGGTCGAGGACCCAGCGGAAGGCAAGGCCGTCGAGGGCGCCGAGCAGCACTTCGGCGGTCATCGTCGCCTCGGCAGGAGCGAGGTTCCGGTTTGTGCGCTGGATCGCGGCAGCGAATCGCTCGACGCGTCGGACGTGGTGGCGCAGGAACCGCCGAGCGACAGAATCATCGTTGCTTCCCGAAACGGCGATCTGGAGGTAGATCCTTGCCAGCTCTGGTTGGTCGATGATGAATCGGATGTACGCGTCTACGAGGTCGTCGAGCGTATCGGTGCCGGCGTGATCCGGATCGGGGTCCACGGCCCGAATCGCGTCCCGGGCGACCCGCATGATGGCCTGCTCCTTCGAGGCGAACAGGTTGTAGAACGAACCGGCCTGTACCCCCGCGCGGTCGCAAATCGCTTTGAGTGTGGTTGCCTCGAGGCCGCCCTCGGCGAGCAGTTCGCGGGTCGCGTCGAGGATCTTCGTTTCGGTCCTGATTCCGACCTGATATCTGGCCATACCCGCATCTCCTTCCTGCCAGAGTTTACTCGAATCTTGAGCGGACGCTCCAAAATAGAGTGTATACTCAAAAAGCCGGATGGTCAGCGGCTAGCGCTCGCGGCTGTTCAGCGCCAGGTACACAGCGGTAGATCACACGGGGAGAGCGCGATGAGTCACTATAAGAGCAACCTTCGAGACCTCCAGTTCAACCTCTTCGAGGCGTACGGTGTCGACGAGTACCTCGGGGTTGAGCCGTTCGAAGAGTTCGACCACGACACCGCGATGGACATGCTTCGTGAAATCGATCGACTCGCGACCGAGGACTTCGCCGAGAGTTTCGTCGAAGCCGACCGTACGAAGCTCAAGCTGGTCGACGGCAACGTCGAATTGCCGCCGGGTGTGAAGAAGAGCCTCGACGCGCTCCACGACGGCGGCTGGCACCTCATGGGAGTTACGCAGAGCCTTGGTGGATTCGGGGCACCCGATGCGTTGCGCTGGGCCGGCAGCGAGTTGTTCGCCGGCGCCAACGCAGCCATCTACCTCTACGCGATCGGCGGACTGATGGCTCGCGTGATCGAGGCCGTCGCCACACCCGAGCAAGTCGAGCGCTTCGCGAAGCCCATGATCGAGCGGAACTGGGGCGCCACGATGGTTCTCACCGAAGCAGACGCCGGATCCGACGTCGGGGCCGGGATCACCAAGGCCACCCACGTCGAAGGTGACATGTGGCACATCGAAGGGGTGAAGCGGTTCATCACCTCCGGGGACAACGACTACTACGAGAACATCATCCATCTCGTCCTCGCCCGCAGGCCTGGTGGAGAACCCGGAACCAAGGGACTGTCGATGTTCATCGTTCCGAAGTACCACGTGAACGAAGATGGCTCGCTCGGGGAGCGCAACGGAGTCGTCACGACGAATCTCGAAGACAAGATGGGGATCCGTGGATCAACCACGTGTGAGCTCACCTTCGGTATGGACGAGCCGGCCGTGGGCTATCTCGTCGGCGACGTGCACGACGGTATCCGCCAGATGTTCCTCATCATCGAGGACGCCCGCATGTCAATCGGCGTCAAGGCGGCCGCCACACTGTCCACCGGCTACCTGAATGCCCTCGAGTACGCACAGGAACGGATCCAGTCGGCCGACCTCACACAGAGCCGCGACAAGACGGCACCGCGGGTTCCGATCATCCAACATCCGGCCGTTCGCCGGATGTTGATGACCCAGAAGGTGCACGCCGAGGGGATGCGAGCGATGTCGATGTACGCCGCCTATCTCCTCGACATGGCGCACCTGCATCGCGATGAGCCGCACTACGCAAAGCTCAACGACCTGCTGCTGCCCCTCGTCAAGGGCTACTCGTCGGAGAAGGCGTATGAGTTGCTGGCGCAGTCGCTGCAGGTCTTCGGCGGATCCGGCTACACGCGTGATTACCCCATCGAGCAGTACATCCGTGACGCGAAGATCGACACGATCTACGAAGGCACGACCGCCATCCAGGGACTCGATCTGTTCTTCCGCAAGATCGCGAGAGATCAGGGTGCGACGCTGATGCGTCTCGGCCAGGACATTCTCGAGACGATCAAGGGCGGCTCCGAGGATTTGGAAGTCGAGCGAGAGTTGCTCGGCAAGGCGCTCGACGATGTTCAGGCACACGTCGGTGTATTGGTTGGACACTCGATGGCTTCGATGCAGGATCCGCCGGCGATCTACAAGACCGGGCTGCACACAACGTCGCTCCTGGAGAGCCTCGCCGAAGTGATCATGGGCTGGCTCATGATCCGCCACGCGGAGGTCGCCCTCGATGCGCTGGACGGGGCGAGCGATGCCGATCGTGCCTTCTACGAAGGCAAGATCGCGTCGGCCCGCTACTTCGCGACCACGGTGCTTCCGAAGGCGAAGCTGCGCAGGGAACTCGCAGAGGCCGAGGACGGAAGTCTGATGGACCTGCCGGTTGAATCGTTCTGAGCTTCTCGTCGGAAAACGACCGACGGTAGGATGAGAGACGCGGGGTTTGTTCGCGGGCACGTTGTGTCCATGGAGTTCTCCGCTTAAAACGGGCCGGCGAAGAAGAATGCCGGCCGTCAAGAAAGAGGTAATCCGTGCCGTTGTTGGACGTACTTTTCGCGATGCTCTGGTTCTTCCTGTTCATCATCTGGATCTGGTTGCTGATCACGATCTTTGTTGACATCTTCCGCAGCCCGATGTCTGGATGGGCAAAGGCCGGATGGTCGATCTTCATCATCATCCTGCCGTTCCTCGGTGTGTTCATCTATCTCATCGCCAACGGCGGCAAGATGCAGGAGCGCTCCGTGGAGGCTGCGGTTTCTGCACAGCAGGCGCAGAACGAGTACATACGAGACGTTGCTGGGACCGAGAACACGGCCGACCAGCTCAAGACGCTATCGGACCTGCACGATGCCGGCAAGCTCACGGACGACGAGTATGCCTCCCAGAAGGCGAAGCTCCTCGGCTGAGCCGACCGAGCTGACTGAACTGATTGAGGGACCGGGCCCGACCTGGTCCCTCTTTCGTTGGGCGGTCGCCGATGTGGGGTGCCTACCCTTGGCGTATGAGCACCAACAACTTCTACGACCGCATCCTCGGGTTGCGTGCCCTCCGGTCGTTTCGCACGGATCCCCTCACGGACGTTGACCTCGAACGGCTTCTCGAGGCCGCCCGATGGACCGGCAGCAGCAAGAACCTTCAGAACTGGTCGTTTGTGGTCGTCGACGGGGATCAGAAGGAACACCTCGCCGAGTGCGGCAACTTCACGGACCCCCTGCGCAACGGTCCGATCGCGATCGCGCTCGTCGAAGAACCCGGGGGCTACGAATTCGACACCGGACGAGTCGCACAGAACCTGATGCTCGCCGCCGATGCCATCGGGATCGCGTCGTGCCCGATCACGCTCCATCGCGAGGACGCGGTGGCGACGGTGCTCGGCCTGCCAGAAGGGGCGCGATGCCGGTACGCCATCGCTCTCGGCTACCCGGCGGAGGACGCTTCTCCCGCTCGGTTCGGTGGTCGCAAGCCGATGGACGAGGTTGCCTACCGCAACCGACATGGTGAGAACGGGTGACCGACAGGTCGATCGGCGTCTTCGATTCCGGAGTCGGTGGGCTCGGCGTGTTGAGCGAGATTCGATCGCTGCTCCCGAACGCGCCGTTGGTCTACGTCGCCGACCAGGCTTTCTCGCCATACGGTGAGCGCGGTCTCGATGCGGTCCGCGAGCGGGCGTTTGCGGTCAGCGGCTACCTGATCGGTGGAGGAGCCACCACCGTGGTGGTGGCCTGCAATAGCGCCTCGGCCGCGGCCCTCCACGCCCTACGGGATCGGCATCCGACGATTGCGTTCGTCGGCATGGAGCCAGCGGTGAAGCCGGCCGCCGGCGCAACTCGGCGCGGAACCATCGGGGTGCTGGCTACGGAAGCGACGTTCCAGGGTGAGCTGTTCGCGTCGGTGGTCGATCGACATGCCCGCGGCGTGTCGGTCGTAGCAAGGGCGTGTCCGGGCCTCGCTGCGGCGATCGAAGAAGGTGACGACGTCGACGATCTGGTGCGTCGCTACACGACTGATGTTGTCGGCCGCGGAGCCGACACGATCGTGCTCGGGTGTACGCACTATTCGTTTGTGGCAGATCGGATCCGTGCAGCGGCCGGTGACGATGTCGAAGTAATCGACCCCGCGCTCGCGGTTGCACGACAGACAGCGCGCGTCTCCACCGGAGTCACGCACAGTGAGCCGGGAGCGACGCGATACCTCACGACCGGCGTCCCGGAACGGTTCGCCGCCCAGATCACCCGCCTGACCGGAGATCAGCGTGACGTTCGAGGCATCGAGATTCCGAATCCCCGCGGTCCGCGCATCTGTGTCGTCGAGGGAGATATCACCGTTCAGGATGTCGACGTGATCGTGAATGCTGCCAACGCCCAACTTGCGCACGGAGGCGGTGTCGCCGCGGCGATCGCCCGAGCAGGTGGTCCCTCGGTGGACGAAGCGTCCCGGGCCTGGATTGCGGAGCACGGACCGGTGCCGCGCGGTGGTGCGGCCGTCACCCCAGCAGGCGACATGGTGGCGCACCACATCGTCCACGTTGTCGGTCCGATCTACCGGGGAGTCCCTGAGGACGAGATCGAGTTGATCAGAGCCGTGCGGGCGGCCCTCGATGCAGCTGAGCGCCTTGGGGCTGCCTCGATTGCGCTGCCGGCGATCTCAGCAGGGATCTATGGCTATCCACCGGATGAGGCATGCCGTGTCATCGTGGAGGCCGTTGAGAGATGGCTTGCGGACGGCGGCTCGCTCCAGGAGATACGCCTCGTCGCGTTCGGCGCGGATGTTGCAGAGGACTTTCGGCAGGCCGTGCGTTCCTCGCGATAGCAATCTCGTCCTAACATCGGTGCGATGGAACCTTCGGTGGCCATTCTTGGAGTTGGTTCGATGGGCGAGATCCTCGCCCTCGGCCTGCTGCGCGCTGGGTGGGAGCCGGAAGACCTGGCGCTTGCAGCCAGGCGACCCGAGCGAGCGAGAGAGACGGAATTCCACACGGGGATCGCGACTTCGCTCGACGTCGCGGAAGCGGCAGCGGGGAAGCGGGTTGTTGTCGTCGCGGTTAAACCCAAGGACGTGCCGGCCCTGCTCGACCAGATCCGCGACACGATCACGCCGGACCAAGTTGTTGTTTCTTTTGCCGCAGGCGTCACCACGGCCGCATTCGAGCGTGAGCTTCCGGGGGTGGCGGTCGTTCGCTCGATGCCAAACACGCCGGCTGCGATCGACGAAGGTATGACGGCGTATTGCGGCGGATCCGAAGCGGATGAGGCAGCGCTCGACGACGCGGCCGCTGTTCTCGGCGCGGTCGGTTCGACCATCCGGCTGTCAGAGGATCTGCTTGATGCGGTCACGGCCGTTTCGGGCACGGGACCTGCATACGTCTTCCTCCTTGCCGAGGCCATGACCGAAGCCGCCATCCGCGAGGGCCTTCCGCACCATGCCGCAGAGAAGCTCGTTCATCAGACGCTCCGGGGCGCAGGGATGCTGCTCTCAGGTTCCGAGAAGAGCGCCTTCCGTTTGCGGGGTGAGGTGACCTCGCCGGGGGGAACCACCGCCGCGGCGATGCATGTCCTCGAAGAGGGGGGATTTCGCGCACTCATGGAAGATGCGATTCAATCGGCTGCTCGACGGTCTCGTGAACTCGGCGACGCAGCCTCGAGCGAATCGGCCCCATGAACGTCGTCGGCCGCAGTCTGCTCGCCGTCACGAATCGATCCACGGTCCGCAAGATCTTCGCCGAGTCGTCGACGGGTCGAAGGTTGTCGCTCCGTTTCGTCGCAGGTGAGACGCTCGATGAGGCTGCGGCCGCCGCACAGGAGCTGAACGAGGCCGGGGCGCAGGTTTCGCTCGACCATCTCGGGGAGCACGTAGCTGGCACCGATGCAGCGGCCCAGGCAAGAGACGACTATCTCCAATGTCTCGATCGCATACGCGAAGACCGGCTCGATGCAAACATCTCCGTGAAACTCACGCAGCTCGGGCTCGGTCTCGACGACGATCTCGCCGTGGAGTCGCTGAGCGCCCTTGCCGCTCGGGCCGCGGAGGGTGGGGCAACCGTCACCGTCGACATGGAGGAGTCGGAACTGGTCGAGACGACCGTGTCGGCTTACGAGACGGTCCAGAGCGAGTACGGCAACCTCGGGATCGCCGTGCAGGCCTATCTCTATCGAACCCCGGCCGACCTGGACCGGATCGTCGTCCGTGACGGCCACGTGCGGCTGTGCAAGGGTGCATACGCCGAGCCGGCAGCAGTGGCTCACCAGGATCCGGACCGGGTCGACGCCGCGTTCGACGCGCTCACGAGGCGATTGATGGCGACACCCGGGGTTGCACCGGCCATCGCCACCCACGACACCGATCGGATCGAGCTCGCGAAACGGCTCGGCGAAGGTCGCAGCGAGCCGTGGGAGTTCCAGATGCTCTACGGCGTCCGGAACAGTCTCCAGCGATCGCTCGTCGAAGATGGTTATCCGCTTCGCGTCTACCTGCCGTACGGGACCGCCTGGTATCCCTACCTCACGCGCCGGATGGCTGAGCGACCCGCAAACCTGGCGTTCTTCCTGCGCGCCGCCGTCGGCCGCTGAAACGCGCCGATTGCGCGGACCGTCGCGAGAATCGGCGATTCCGGGCGTCAGCTGCTGCGGGTGAACGAATGGTACGACTCACCGCGATCGCCGTCGGTTCGGAACCACCGCGATGTCATGGTTGGCGGGTCGCCGTCTACGATCGTTGCCGTCCATCGGTAGGTCGTCGGCCAGCAGGTCGATGTCGAACGCAAACGGGTGCCGCGGCGCACGCCCTCGTCGATTGTTCGCCATGGTGCCATGATCGGATTCAACTCGGGACCCGTCATGGGTCGAATGTCCTGACCACGTGGACGATTCTGCGTATCTCGCTCGACACGGTCGTCGGATGCTGAAGCACTCCAATCTTGCGATTGGGTACGATCCCCCTATGAAACGACTGATCCTCGCTGTTTTCGCACTCGTCGTGCTCGTCGCAGCGGCCTCACCCTCCGAAGTCGCCCCCGTGCTCGAAGCCCAGGGCTTCTTCGTTGAGGCCGGATCGAACGCGGACGAGGATGCCGTCGAGGATGCCGTCGTTGAGGCTCGATTCGAGGGCGGATCACTTTCTGTGGCCGTCCTGGCCTCGGAGCCCTCGGGCGGAGCGACGATCTTCGCCGGTAACACGCTCGATGAGATGGGCGGAACCGGGACCGTATTCACCGTCGGTCCAGAGACGGTGGGGTGGGCATCCGAAGGGGACATCTACACCGAGGAACAGCTTGACAAGGCAACCGAGGCGTCACTCGATGGTGGTTCCAACACCGAGGTGGTTGAGCTCTTCGTCGCGACGCTGATCGATTCCCCCGTGGGCGCGGCCGAACCCGGCGGCGGCGGTGGCCTCCCGTGGGGATGGATCCTCCTCATCGTTGTGGTTGCCGGCGGGGCGTTCCTCCTCTGGCGGATGTCGCGATCCTCGAAGCGCAGCGAAGCCGCAGCGATCGACTCCGCCAAGGCGGAGGTCAAGAAGCGGCTCGACGACGTAGCGAACGACATCATCGATCTCGAAGCTGAAGTCGCGAGTTCCGAGATTGTTGCGGTCCCGGTGCTGTACAAGTCCGCAACCGAGGCCTACTCGAAGGCGTTGAAGGAATACGAACGCGCTGAGACTCCCGCCCAGCTGATGACGACGGCAGAGGATCTCGATCAGGCGATCTGGCAGCTCGACAGCGTGGAAGCGCTGCTCGATGGCGAGGAGCCTCCACCGAAGCCGGAGAAGCCGAAACCGACGGTTCCTCCGAGGACTTCGTCACCGCCTTCCTCCGGCGGATCGCCCCTCGACTCCCCGCCGCGAGTGCCGCAGAAGCCCTACCGCCGACCGGCCCGGCGTAGCTCATCGAACACATCGGCGATCCTCACGGGAATCCTGATGGGGGCAATGACGTCATCACGTCGGAACCCCGGGCGATCCTCGTGGGGATCCGGTTCCTCGAGTCGGTCTCGTTCCTCGGGCGGTTCGCGCTCCTCGAGCAGGTCGCGTAAGAGCGGGGGCGGCCGACGCAGGGGCTGACGCCGGACCTAGAATCGGCAGAACTGTCGTAGACAGAGAGCCGCAACAAAAAGCAGAGGGGATTCGGCGATGCTCAAAAAATGGTGGAACTACATCAAGGCGTGGTTTGGCGCGGCCTCGGACAAGGCGATGGATCCGGAGATCGAGATCCAGATGGCGATCGATCAGGCGAACAAGAAGAACCAGGATCTCCGCAACCAGGCAGCGAACATCGTCGCTCACCGTACACAACTCGAAGCCAAGATCGAGAAGGCGGCGGATCAGGTCGGCGAGACTCGCGAAATGGCCAAACAGGCGATCCTCAAGGCTGAAGAAGCGAAGGCCGCCGGCGACACCGCTGGTGTGACCAAGTGGACCAACATCGCCCAGGCGCAGGCGACCAAGCTCCAAGCTGCCGAGAACAACCTCACGTCGCTCACGGGTCAGTACGAGATGGCGATCTCTCAGGCCGACGAAGCCAAGGCCGCCGTTGTGGCGAATGCCGCGAGGCTGCAGGAACTGTCAGCGAAGCAGATGGAACTGCTCGGCGCACTCGAGCAGGCCAAGATGCAGGAGTCGGTCAACGCTGCCGTCCAGTCGATGTCGGCCACGATGGACGACTCAATGCCGTCTCTCGAAGATGTGGCGAACAAGATCGAGAAGCGCAAGGCGCAGGCGATGGGCCAGGCCGAGGTCTTCGACGTCACGCCCGAGGGTGGAGAGATCGAGCTTCGCCAGGCGATGAACGAGGCGCAGGCCGACGCGAAGCTCGAAGAACTCAAGGCGGAACTTGGATTGGCGGACGAGGCCGCGCCGGCACCAGCGCCGGAAGCCGAGGGTGAAGCGTCCGGCACGACCAGCTGAACCCATAACGGAGGGGGTCCTCCGCGCACGTCCTACCATGTAGGACTCGCGATGCCGGAGGATCTCTTCTCATGACCACGATCGAGGCGCCGACGCGGACCGTCGTCACCGTTGACGGCAATGAAGCTGCGGCTTCGGTTGCCTACCGAACGAACGAAATCCTGGCCATCTATCCGATCACGCCGTCCTCTCCGATGGGCGAGTTGTCGGATGCCTGGTCGAATCAGAACCGACCAAACATCTGGGGCAACGTCCCGGAAGTGATCGAGATGCAGAGCGAGGCCGGCGCCGCCGGAACCGCTCACGGCGCGATCCAGGGGGGTGCGCTCACGTCGACGTTCACCGCGTCGCAGGGCCTGCTCCTGATGATCCCCAACATGTTCAAGATCGCGGGGGAGCTCACACCTGCGGTGTTCCATGTTGCGGCGCGGACCGTCGCAACGCACGCCCTGTCGATCTTCGGTGACCACAGCGACGTGATGTCGACACGCGGGACCGGCTGGTCGATGATCGCGTCCAACTCCGTTCAGGAAGCGCACGACATGGCAGCCGTGTCCCAGATGGCGACGCTCGAAAGCCGAATCCCGTTCCTCCACTTCTTCGACGGGTTCCGCACCTCCCACGAAGTGAACATGATCGAGGAACTGTCCGATGACGACCTGCGGGCCCTGATCCCGATCGAAGGTGTGCTCGCCCATCGTGATCGGCGGATGAATCCTGACCGCCCCGTGCTGCGCGGCACGGCCCAGAATCCCGATGTGTTCTTCCAGGCCCGAGAAGCCTGCAATCTCTTCTACGACGCGGTTCCCGACATCGTTCAGAACGCCATGGATCGATTCTCTGATCGGACGGGACGCCGCTATCACCTCTTTGACTACGTGGGGGCGCCCGACGCAACCGACGTCATCGTCATGATGGGCTCCGGCGTCGGGGCGGCAGAAGAAGCCGTCAACGCGCTGGTCGACCAAGGAGAGAAGGTCGGCCTCGTCAAGGTTCGTCTGTTCAGGCCGTTCTCGACGCAGGCGCTCGTCGCCGCGTTGCCCGCGACCGTGCAGAACATCGCGGTCCTCGACCGGACGAAGGAACCGGGGGCGGTCGGCGAACCGCTGATGCAGGACGTGATGATGTCGGTCGTCGAAGAGACCCAGGCAGGTCGCACATCGTGGACCGTGATGCCCCGGGTCATCGGTGGACGGTATGGCCTGTCCTCGAAGGAGTTCACCCCGGCGATGGTTGCCGGGGTCTTCGACGAGGCACGCAAGGAAGATCCGAAGCGCCGCTTCACGGTCGGGATCGTCGACGATGTCACCGGTCTTTCGATCGATGCCCGCGAGGGCTTCAGTACCGGTCGGCAGTCGCAAGTCCGAGCCGTGTTCTACGGCCTTGGCGCAGACGGCACCGTTGGTGCGAACAAGAACACGGTAAAGATCATCGGTGACCACTCGGATCTGTACGCGCAGGGTCACTTCGTCTACGACTCGAAGAAGTCCGGCGCCATGACCACGTCGCACGTCCGGTTCGATCCGAAACGTATCGAGGCCACGTACGAGATCAGCGACGCGAATTTCGTCGCGTGTCACCAGTTCGAGTTCATCACCAAGGTCGACGTTCTTGCGAAGGCGTCGGACGGTGCGACGTTCCTCCTCAACAGCCCATACGGGCCGGAGGAGGTGTGGGACCAACTGCCGGCCGAAGTGCAGCAGCAGATCATCGACAAGCACCTCAAGTTCTTCATGATCGATGCGACTGCGGTTGCGCGGTCTGCCGGCCTCGGTCAGCGAACGAACACGGTGCTCCAGACGTGTTTCTTCGCCCTTGCGGATCTCATGCCGCAGGAGCAGGCGATCGCATCCATCAAGAAAGCCATTGAGAAGTCGTATTCGAAGTTCGGCGAGGTTGTTGTCGAGAAGAACAACGCGGCCGTTGATCTGGCCGTCGCGAATCTGCACCAGGTCGACTACCCCGACACGGTCACCTCGACGATGGAAATGAAGCGGATGGTCCCAGCCGACGCTCCCGACTTCGTCCAGCGGGTTACCGCGATGATGCTCGAGGATCGCGGGAATCTGCTTCCGGTTTCGGCACTGCCGGTCGACGGCACCTTCCCCACCGGCACGACGCAGTACGAGAAGCGCAGCATCGCGATCGATATCCCGATCTTTGACCCGGAGATCTGCATCGAGTGCGCCAAGTGTGCACTCGTGTGTCCGCATGCCGCGATCCGGATGAAGGTGTTTGAGCCGTCCGCCCTCGAAGGTGCCCCGGAGACGTTCAAGTCCCGCGGTTTCCGCAGCCGCGAGCTTCCCGATCATCTGATGACGATCCAGGTCGCTCCTGACGATTGCACCGGCTGTGGTGTCTGCGTCGACGTGTGCCCGGCCAAGTCGAAGGAGGAGGTCAAGCACAAGGCCATCAACATGGAGCCCAAGCTCGACTACCTCGATGACGAGAGGGTCAACTGGGACTTCTTCGAAACGATCGACGAGCCGGCGCGTGACACGTTCAAGATGGAAACGGTCAAAGGTTCCCAGATGCTCGAACCGCTGTTCGAGTTCTCGGGTGCTTGTTCCGGCTGCGGCGAGACGCCATATGTCAAGCTCGTTAGCCAGCTCGTCGGTGATCGGCTCCTGGTTGCGAACGCGACGGGGTGCTCGTCCATCTACGGCGGCAACCTCCCCACAACACCGTGGCGCACGAACGACCAAGGCCGTGGGCCGGTGTGGGCGAACTCGCTGTTCGAGGACAACGCCGAATTCGGTCTCGGGATGCGGCTTGCTCTGGACATGGAGGAGTCGGAAGCCCGGCGTCTCGTCGGAGCTCTCTCATCGCTGATCGGTGAGGATCTCGCGACGGCGCTGCTCGAAGCAGATCAGTCCGGACCGGCCGGTATCGAGGCGCAACGGACCCACGTCGCCGAACTGATGACGAAACTCGCCGCCATCGACGATGAAGAGGCACGGCGCCTGGAGTCGGTCTCCGGTTCGCTCGTCCGCAAGTCCGTGTGGATCATGGGCGGCGACGGATGGGCCTACGACATCGGGTTCGGCGGTCTCGACCACGCCCTGGCTTCGGGTCGGAACGTGAACATCCTGGTGATGGACACCGAGGTGTACTCGAACACGGGCGGCCAGGCGTCGAAGGCCACTCCTCGTGGCGCCGTTGCCAAGTTCGCCTCCACCGGCAAGACGACCGGGAAGAAGGATCTTGGGCAGATCGCCATGTCCTACGGCAACGTGTACGTTGCTCAGGTCGCGATGGGAGCCAACAATCTCCAGACCGTCAAGGCCATCGCCGAAGCTGAGGCCTTCCCAGGGCCGTCGCTGGTGATCGCCTACTCGACGTGTATCGCACACGGGATCGACATGGCGACATCGATGAGCCACCAGAAGGACCTCGTGGAAACCGGATACTGGCCGCTCTACCGATACGACCCGCGGCTCGTCGAGGAGAACAAGCAGCCGTTCCGCCTCGACGGGCGCCCGCCGTCCAAGCCGCTGATCGACGTCATCTCGAAGGAAGCCAGGTATGCCGTGCTCAAGCGCGTGAATCCTGAGCACTACACCGAGTTGATGAACATGGCCCAGCAGGACGTCGACGATCGGTGGGGCCTGTACCAGGACTTCACCGAAATCGATCGCGTGAGCGCCGAAGAAGAAGAGGAGGAAGAAGAATGAGCGTCGATCTCTCGACGACGTACCTCGGGTTCGATCTGAAGAACCCGATCGTCGCCTCAGCCTCGCCGATGACGGCACGTCTCGACTCCCTTCGTGAACTCGAAGAAGCGGGCGTTGCCGCTGTTGTCCTGCCGTCCGTGTTTGAGGAGCAGATCGAGCACGAGGCGATGGAGATGCAGCGCCTCATGGAGCAGGGCGCCGGCACATTCGCCGAGGCCCTGTCGGGGTACTTCCCCGAGTTCGACGACTACGCCACGCGCACCGAGTCCTACCTGCGTCATGTGACGCAGGCAAAAGAGGCTCTGTCCGTTCCAGTCATTGGTTCGCTCAACGGGACGACGAACGGTGGCTGGGTCAACTACGCCAAGAGGATCGAGGAGGCGGGCGCCGACGCGTTGGAGTTGAACGTCTACCTCATCCCGACGAACCCGGAAACCACCGGACCCGAGATCGAGGATCAGTATCTCGATCTTGTGTGGGAAGTGCGTCAGCAGGTGTCGATCCCGCTTGCGGTGAAGGTCGGCCCGTATTTCTCGTCGCCACCGAACATGGCAGTGAAGTTGGCGGAAGCGGGGGCGAATGGTCTGGTGCTGTTCAACCGGTTCTACCAGCCCGACATCGATCTTGAGAGCCTCGAGATTGTGCCCAAAGTGAACCTCTCCACGTCAGCAGCACTCACGCTGCCGCTGCGATGGATCGGTCTCCTGTGTGGTCGTGTTGACGCCGACCTGGCCATCACGTCGGGCGTGCACACGTCTGAGGACGCGCTGAAGTCTGTGCTCGTCGGATCGAAGGCCGTGATGATGGCGTCGGCCCTGCTGAAGAAGGGTCCGGGGCAAATCACGGTGATCGTCGATGAGATGCGAGCCTGGCTCGAGGAGAACGAGTACCACTCGGTTCGCCAGATGCAAGGGTCGATGTGTGTTGGAACCGCACCGAACCCGGACGCGTTCGTTCGCGCCAACTACATGAAGATGCTCGTGACGTACTGGTCGCAGGGCGTCTAGATCGAGAGCAATTGGATGTAGATCGGGGGCCCGTGATCGGGCCCTCGATTGCATTCTCTACACTTCTCCTCGACCCACAGGAGGCACGTGTTGACCACGACCGAAACGCCACCGGACAGCGACAAGCAACGCACGGCGTGGAAGGTCAAACCGAGTGTTGTCCTCGCCGTTCTCGGGGGGCTCTCGGTCGTCGGCACGCTGACCTTCTGGTGGCTTGGATCGCTACCGGATGAGCCAGATTTCGAGATCGGGAGAGCGGTCTTCGGCAACATTCCCGCGCTGATTGTCGCCCTCTTCTACGTCACGATCGCCACGTTCCTCGCCGTCATGTTCTACCTCTTCGCTCAACGAGCATCCAGTTGGCAGCGAGGCACGTGGGAGTCTCGTTCAGGGATGTGGAAGCAGCGGATGATCGCCCTGCGTGATGCGGTGCTGATGCGTACGGTCCTCGAGGATCGCCAGGCGGGGCTCATGCATTCGATGATCTACTGGGGATTCATCGTGCTGCTGATCGGAACGATCACCCTCGAGATTGATCACCTCCTCCCCGCCAGCATGAAGTTCCTGCACGGATGGTTCTACGAGGGCTACTCGGCGGTCCTCGACCTCGCTGCGGTTGTGTTCCTGATCGGCATCGTGTGGGCCGTGGTCCGCCGATACGGACAGAAGCCGTGGCGTCTCAGGACGAAGACCCGGCCTGAGGATGCCTGGATCCTGATCGTGCTCGCCTTCATCGGCGTGTCCGGCCTTCTCACCGAAGCCGCCCGGATCTCTCTCGCGGGCCGTCCGTCGTTCGAGGTGTGGTCGTTCGTCGGCTACCCGTTGTCGTATCTCGTGCCTGCTGAGACGGCCTCGGGTTGGCACCAGGCCTTCTGGATCAGCCATGCCGTGGCGTTCGTTGTCTTCCTCGTGGTGCTCCCGACGACGAAACTTCGCCACGCCGTGACGTCGCCGACCAACCTGGCGCTTGCCCCCCGCACACGTCCGAAGGGTGCGATGAGCCCGGTGCCGAACCTCATGGAGGCGACCGACATCGAGACGATCGGGGCTTCACGCGTTGGTGAGTTCACGTGGAAGCAGTTGTTCGATACCGACGCCTGCACGATTTGTGGCCGGTGTACCGACGTGTGCCCGGCAAATCAGACCGGCAAGCCGCTCGACCCGCGTGAGATCGTCCTCAAGCTGGGCCAGGTCGCCGCCCAAACGGCCGCGGATCCTGTGTCGCCACCGGTGAGTGTCGACGCCGATCTCACGGTGTCTTCGGATCTGGTCTTCGAGCGGATCACAGCGGAGGAACTCTGGGCCTGCACCACATGCCGGGCCTGTGATCAGGCCTGTCCCGCCGGGCTGGAGATCGTCGACAAGATCCTCGACATGCGCCGCTACCTGTCGCTCATGGAGGCCGAGTTCCCGTCAGAGCTCGGCAAGGCCTACGTGAGCCTCGAGAACTCCTCGAATATCTACGGCATGGATCAGACCACCCGGGGGGATTGGGTGAAGGAGCTGGACTTCGACGTCAAGGTGCTCGGCGAACCGGGGGTGACGGCCGAGTACCTCTATTGGGTCGGGTGTGCCGGGTCGTTCGACGATCGGAACCGGAAAGTGACGATCTCCACCGCCAAGCTCCTCCACAGTGCCGGCGTCGACTTCGCGATCCTCGGGAAGAAGGAGCTGTGTACCGGAGATCCGGCCCGACGCACGGGCAACGAGTACGTGTTCCAGGGCTTGGCGCTGCAGAACATCGAGACGCTGAACGATCTTGGCGTCACCAAGATCGTCACCCAGTGCCCACACTGCTTCAACACACTGAAGAACGAGTACCCGCAGTTCGGCGGCGACTACGAGACGATCCACCACTCGGAGTTGCTCATGCGCCTCATCGACGAAGGGAAGATCAAGCCGGTATCCAGCGACAAGAGTGTGACGTTCCACGACCCCTGCTACCTGGGCCGCTACAACGACGGATACGCACCCCCTCGCGAGGTGATCGACGCGGTCGGGGAGCGGGTCGAGATGAAGCGGAACGAGGCGGACGCGTTCTGCTGCGGCGCCGGCGGCGGGAAGATGTGGTTCGAAGAGGACACCGGCAAGAAGGTCAATATCGAACGGACGCAGGAAGCGGTTGCCTGCGGGACCGATGTTGTTGCCACCGGTTGCCCCTTCTGCTTCGTGATGATCGACGACGGCGTTCGCGATCTTGGCGTCGAAGAGACGGTGGTGGTGAAGGACATCGCGATGCTCCTCGAGGAGAGCATCCGGTCCGACGGGTGAGTCCCGACACGCTGCTCGTTGTCCTTGTCGCCATCGTCATGGTCATCGGCGTGGCGGGGACCGTACTCCCGATCCTGCCGGGCCTGTGGCTGATCTGGGCGGCTGCGTTGGCGTACGGACTGTTCGGTGGCTTCGGGCTGGCCGGGTGGATCGCGATGGTGTTCATCACTGCGCTTGCTGCCGCGGGCACGGCTTCCGGCGTCTATCTCCCACAGCGCAAGGCGGCGTCGATCGGCGTGCCCTGGTGGGGGCAGCTGGCAGCGCTTGCTTGTGCCGTGGCTGGGTTGTTCATCGTGCCGGTGATCGGTGCACCACTCGGTTTCGTGGTGGGCATCTTGCTGGTGACGCTGGCCCGCGAGCGTCACTTACAGGGTGCGCTCGCGGCCACCTGGGCGACGCTGAAGTCGATGCTGCTGGCGTCGGGGCTTCAATTCGCGGTGGGCTTGGCCATGGTCGCGGTGTGGGTGGTCTGGGTCTGGCTGGGGTAGACGCGGCTACCCCTTCACCGAACCCTGCGTCAGGCCGGAGACGATGGCCCGTTGCGCGACGAGGAACGTAATCACGACGGGGAATGCGCCGACAACGGCACCCGCGGCCAAGGTTCCCCACTTGGATCCGTAGTCAGCGAGGGTGAATGTCTGCAACCCCACGGCGTACGTAAGTTGTTCGGTCGCTCGCAGCAGCGTTCTGGCCAGGAGGAATTCGGAGAACGTGTTGACCAGCGTGATGATGAAGATCACCGCAAGCGCCGGCCTCACCAGAGGCACAATGATGCGCCAGAAGATCAACGTCGGTCCGGCGCCATCCACGCGAGCCGATTCATCGAGCGACGTAGGGACAGAGTCCATGAATCCTTTGATCAGGAAGGTATTAAATCCGACGGCGCCACCGAGATAGACAAGCACGAGGCCGAGGTGCGTGTTGAGGCCGATTGCCGGGAAGACTACGCCGATGCGCTGAAGGAGCAGGAAGATGGCAATGAACATGAGGAACTGCGGGAAGACCTGGAGCAGGAGGAGCGTGAGTAGCCCCATCCGGCGCCCGCGGAACCGGAATCGGCTGAACGCGTAGGCAGCCATCGCAGCAAGCAGCACATTGAAGCTGGCCGCGATCAGGGCAACTTTCCATGAGTTCCAAAGCCACGTCATGAACGGATTGAGCGCTGGATTGTTGAAGATCTCCCGGTAGTTGTCGAGACTCCAGTTGTCAGGAATGAGCTGTGCTCCGGAAAGCGTGTCAAGGTCGTTGATCGACGACGAGAGGATCCAGACGACGGGGTAGAGGGCGAAG
>Ga0316197_10000390_pt1 | contig 31065 bp, 24 predicted proteins | sample OudBiesiAoxic_MG_FD_204939 | JGI IMG/M metagenome (GOLD analysis project Ga0316197, IMG submission 204939) | Coastal sediment microbial communities from Oude Bieten Haven, Netherlands - site A oxic | ecosystem: Environmental > Aquatic > Marine > Coastal > Sediment | place: Netherlands... | reverse complement strand
GTATACCTTTATTCTCTGTTTTAAAATTTCTCTTTCTCTATAAATTGAATCTCTATAGGTTGGTTTTTCACCACTTAATAGCATCCTAGGTAATTTAGTAAGCTCTTCTAATAACACTCCATTTTCATAAAGATCTACGATTGCCTGTAGAGTAAGCTTTCTTAACTCCTTAACTGAATTTAATTTTATGCTCATATATCCTCCCGATTATTAAAATATTTGTAGTAATTATATACTCATTTGAGAGCCGTGTAAAGTAAAATTAAAAAATAATTAAGCTACACTTAAAAATTATTGTACATTTTCAATAAAAAAAAGCCTCTTTACGTTAAAAACTACCAATTTTGGTCTTAGTTTAATTTAAAGATGCTTGGATGAGTTTAGTCGTAAATCATTTAAAAATTAAACTTTATTTTTTATTATAAGTCATATCCACATGGGGAATTCCATCTTCTAAATAAACATCAGAGATGATTTCAAAGCCTAAACTTTTATAGAAATCTTTTAGATAATCTTGTGCTCCTATGGTTATTTTTTCTTCATTCCAGTCATTCATTATATAATTTATTCCAGCAGAAACGATTTTTCTAGCTAACCCTTTTCTTCTTGCCTCTGATGTTACTAAAACTCTTCCAATTGAAGCATCATCATATGAAACACCTGGTTTTATAACCCTTAGATAGGCAATAATTTTATCATTTTCTTTTATCATAATATGAATAGATTCTATATCTTTTCCATCTTGATCATTGTAGACACAATTTTGTTCTACTACAAAGATTTCCGATCTTACCCTTAGTATTTCATAGATTTCTCTCGGTGTTAGTTCATCAAATTTTTTGATCTCTAAATTCATTTTTGAAGACCTCCTTTTATTTCATATATTCTAATTTTTTTACTTTTTATTTTTAACTTAGTTATTTTTAATAAAAGATAAAAATTAAAGTGTTAATGATTTATATTCTTCTGGGGTATTTATATTTATAAATAACTTATCATCATCTATCTCTACAAATTTAACATTGGCTTTCTTTAAAGGAATCATTATTTTGAGATCATCGTTATCTATGGCTTCTTTTATATGTTTGAGTAAACTTATATTATAAAGAGCACAGAGAGGCTGAGGACGTCCCTTATATAAAGGAATGACAGCATCATAATCGGCTAGGTTATTATAGAAGTTTAGGATTTTTTTTTGGCTTAAAAAAGGCATATCACAAGCTACAATAAAACAACTGTCGTTGATAGATGAAAGAGCTGTATAGATCCCTCCTAAGGGTCCCTTGTCTTTTACAAGATCTTCAAATGTCTCAATTTGATATTCTTTATATAGTTTTTTTTCATTGGATATTATGGCTATTTTATCAAAATCGTTGAATTCTTTTAAAACTCTTTGGATAAAAAATTCATCTTTAAATTTTAAAAATGATTTAGTGAATCCACCCATTCGAGAATTTTTCCCTCCTGCAAGAAGGGCAATGTTTTTTTTCATAATTAAATACTCCTAAAATTATAGATTTTATACTTCTAATGATATCATATGAAGTTTTAAAGAGAAACCCTTAATAAATTATTTTAAAGGGTTTTTTCTTTTTATTTAGTACCTAGTATATTAGACATTAAATAATTTTTTTTATTATTTTAAGGGAATAAAATTCGTTAAAGGAGAGGATAATTATGAAAAAATTAATAACACTATTAATCACTTTAATGAGTCTCACCTTGTATGGAGCGCAGTATGAAAAAGCTATCTTTGCAGGGGGATGTTTTTGGTGTATGGAGGAGCCCTTTGAAAAAATGGAAGGGGTTAAGTCTGTAGTGTCAGGATACGCAGGAGGAACCACTACCAACCCAACCTATGATAACTATGGTTCAGGGGGGCATATTGAAGTTGTAGAGATTGTGTTCAATCCATATGAGATAACTTACCAAGAACTTTTGAAAATCTATTGGAAACAGGTAGATCCAACAGATTCAGGGGGACAATTTGTAGACAGGGGACACGGGTATACTACGGCAATATTTTATCTTAACGAGGATCAAAGAAAAGATGCAGAGTTATCTAAAAAAAATCTAGGGAAAAGAGGGGTTTATAAAAATAAAATAGTTACTCCTATCTTGCCTGCTGTTACTTTTTATAAAGCTGAGGAGTATCATCAAGATTATTATAAGAAAAATTCATTGAAATATAAATATTATAGGAGTAGATCTGGAAGGGATAAATTTTTAGATGAAATTTGGGGAAAAGACAGAAAAGATTGGGGGAGGTATGAGTTGAAGAAAAAATTAACAGATTTAGAATTTAAGGTAACACAGGAAGAGTTCACAGAACCACCATTTAAGAACAAATATTGGGATAATAAAAAAGACGGGATCTATGTAGATCTTATCTCTGGAGAACCACTTTTTAGTTCCATAGATAAATACAAATCTGGAACAGGGTGGCCTAGTTTTACTAAACCATTAGTCCCAGAAAATATTAGAGAAAAGGATGATACTAAACTTTTTCAGAAAAGAACAGAGATTAGAAGTAAGGTTGGAGATGCTCATTTGGGACATCTATTTAATGATGGTCCTGAGCCTACAGGACTTAGATATTGTATGAACTCAGCATCTCTTAAATTTATTCCTGTAGAAGATTTAGAGAAGGAAGGTTATGGGGAGTTTAAAAAATTATTTAAAGATAGATAGAATTAATCTTTACAGAAATTATTTGCATATTGCCAAAGTAATTAAAAAATTACAGTGGAAATATGTGGATAATTTCTTTTTTTTAAGGTTAATTTAGTGTAACTTTCACTCTTACATTGAATAAACATGGGAAAAATGGTAAAATGGAAAAAAATATGGGAGGTAATAAGATGAACAAATTTGAAAAATTTTGCAGTGGTGGTGGCTGAACTTCTAAAATAGGACCGGGTGTTCTATCAAAAGTATTGGCTCATATTCCAAAAGCATATGATGAGAATCTACTTATTGGATTCGATAGTGCTGACGATGCTGCAGTATATAAGGTAAGTAAGGATATGGCCTTAATTCAAACGCTAGACTTTTTTACTCCCATAGTTGCAGATCCATATACATACGGAAAGATAGCAGCAGCTAACTCTCTTAGTGATGTATATGCAATGGGGGGAGATGTTCTTACAGCATTAAATATAGTATGTTTTCCAGAAAAATTAGATCCTAATATATTAGGAGAAATTTTACGTGGTGGAGCTGAAAAAGTAATGGAATCAGGTGGGATTTTAAGTGGAGGACACTCTGTTAATGATGAAAACCCAAAATATGGGTTATCTGTAACAGGAGTGGTACATCCTGATAAGGTAATACCTAACAATGGATGTAAGATAGGAGATAAATTAATTTTAACAAAATCTCTTGGGATTGGGATTGTTACTACAGCTCATAATGTAGGAGAAGCTAATGAGCGTTCTTATAAGGAAGCAATAAAACTTATGGAAACATTGAACAAATATTCAGCTGAAAAGATGAAAAACTATCAGGTAAATGGTTGTACAGATGTAACTGGATTTGGATTTTTGGGCCATCTATCTGAGATGCTTAATGATGAAATCAGTATAGTAATAGATAGTAAAAAAGTCCCTTATATTGAGGAAGCTTATAAATATGCAGAAGAATTTTTGATTACATCTGCAGGACAAAAAAATAGAAAACATCTAGGAGATAAAGTCGTTTTAGAGGGAGTTTCATTTCCTATGGAAGAGATATTGTTTGATCCGCAAACTTCAGGAGGATTACTAATAAGTGTAGCAAGTGAAGATGCAGATAAACTTCTAGCTGACTTAGAGGAACTAGATATTAAATCTAGTCTTGTAGGGGAAGTCGTGAAAAAAAATACATTTAGAATGAAAGTTATCTAGTCAATAAAGGAGGGTTTAAAAGTGAAAAAATTGTTATCAAATCTACCAAAAGTAGATGAATTTTTAATAAGTGAAAAATTAGAAGCATATAAAGATTCTGTTCCGTATAATATTCTGATTAAATCTATTCGAGAAGGAATTTCATTCTATAGAGAAGAAATCTTAAGTAGAAAATTTGCAGATATGGAAATAGATAAAGACGATCTAAAATTAGAGATTACCAATAAGATAATAAAATTAATTGAATCGAAGAATCAATTAAACCTCAAAAGGGTAATAAATGCTACAGGAACTATTATTCACACTAATTTAGGAAGATCTAAGTTAATGGAAAGTAGTGTAAAAAACATAGTAAATATAGCTAGTAACTATAATAATTTGGAATATGATATACCTACTGGGAAAAGAGGAAGTAGATATTCTCATATTGAAAAATTAATTTGTGATATAACAGGAGCAGAAGGTGCTCTAGTAGTAAATAACAATGCAGCAGCAGTATTGTTAGTTTTAGATACATTAACAAAGGATAGTGAAGTAATAGTATCTAGAGGAGAATTAGTAGAAATAGGTGGATCCTTTAGAATCCCTGCTATAATGGAATATAGTGGCTCTAAGCTGATAGAGGTAGGGACAACTAATAGAACTCATAAGAAGGACTACTTAGAGGCTATAACACCTGAAACTAAAGCACTTCTAAAAGTACATACTTCTAACTATAAGATTATGGGATTTACTAAGGAAGTAAAAAATGAAGAATTATCTAAACTGGCTAGAGATAAAAAATTAATTTCCATTGAAGATTTAGGTAGTGGAGTATTAATAGACTTTGCTAAATATGGGTATAAGAAAGAGCCTACAGTTCAAGAGAGTTTGAGATCTGGTATAGATGTAGTTACATTTAGTGGGGATAAACTTTTAGGAGGTCCTCAGGCTGGAATAATAGTTGGGAAAAGACAATATATTGAAAAGATGAAAAGAAATAATCTTTTACGTACTTTGAGAGTCAGCAAGTTAACTATAGCTGCTTTGGAAGTTACTTTGAGAGAGTATTTAGATGAAGCAGAAGCTATAAAGAACATTCCTACTCTGAAAATGATATTAGAGGGGAAGGACGAGGTCGAAAAAAGAGCTCATATTTTATATGGGAAATTAAAACCTTTAGAAACTTTAGAAGTGGATTTAGTAGAAACTAATGCAATGATTGGAGGAGGATCTATGCCTACGGAACTTATGGATAGTTTTGGAGTAGCATTATCTTATAAAGGTCATAGTATTGTTAAATTAGAGAGAATTCTTAGAAATAATCCACTATCTATAGTTGGTAGAATTCAAGGTGGAAAATTAGTCTTTGATTGTAAAACTTTGAATGAAAACGACATGGATAGTATCTATGAAATTTTAAGTAAAGGAATTGATAAAATATGAGTATAGTAATAGGAACGGCAGGGCATATAGATCATGGTAAAACTACGTTAATAAAAAACCTTACAGGGGTAGATACAGATAGGTTACCTGAGGAAAAAAAGAGGGGAATCTCTATAGACTTAGGATTTAGTTACCTAAATTTAGAAGAGGAAAAAGTAGGAATAATAGATGTACCTGGTCATGAAAAGTTTGTAAAAAATATGATGGCAGGAGCTACAGGAATAGACATAGTTATGCTAGTAGTAGCTGCTGATGATGGGATTATGCCTCAGACTCGTGAGCATTTTGATATAGTTAGACTGTTAGGAATCCATCATGGAGTTATAGTTATAACTAAGTGTGATAAAGCAAGTAAAGAAAGGGTGCTAGAAGTAAGACATGAAATAGAAGAAGAATTAGGAGGAAGTTTCTTAAGTGGAGCTCCTATGATTGAAACTTCTATAGATAGTCCAGATTCTTACCAAGAGGTAAGAGATTCATTGAATCAACTAGTAAAAACTATCAAAGATGAAGAAAAAGAAAAAATAGTTTTTAGAATGTCAGTAGATAGATCATTTAGTGTAAAGGGATTTGGAACAGTCATCACAGGAACATCTCAAGGGAAAGATCTAAATGTAGGAGACTCATTGCAGATATATCCAGGTGATAGAGTAGCTAAGATCAGAGGGATACAAAACCATGGTATAAGTGTAGATACTCTTAGTGCGGGGAATAGATGCGCTATAAACCTTGCAGGAATAGATAAGGAAGATATAAAGAGGGGAAGTGTAGTAGCTACTCCTAATGCTCTTTCTGTGACTAGACTTATGGATGTAGAGATAAACTATCTATCATCTAATAAGAAGGTTTTAAAAAATAATCAAAGGGTTAGATTTCATCACGGAACTAAAGAGATCATCTGTAGAATTAAATTGTTGGATCAACAGGAATTAAAAGCTGGAGACAGTGGATATGCTCAACTAATCTTAGAGAAGGAATTAGTAGGGTTTACTGGAGATCTAGGAATACTTCGTAATTATTCCCCTATGTTTACAATTGGAGGAGTAACCATCCTAAATCCATTGGCTACAAAAGCTAAAAGATTTGATGAAAAATTAATTGAAACATTAAAGGGTGGAAAAAATGATAATAGTATTAAATTATCTAGTGTAATTGAAGAATTAAGTTCTAAATATCCAACTTTTGAAGATATAAAGTTAAATTTTGGAAGTGGTGAAGATATTACTGAATCTTTAGAAAAATTAGTTAAAAATAAAGAAGTTTTAGAGTTAACAGCTTTAAATGAAATAGTATATATGCATAAAAACTATTTAGAAGGTAAAAAAGAAGAACTTTTAGTTATCTTAGAGGAATTTCATAGTAAAAATCCACTCCTTATAGGAGAAAATACTTCTACTCTTAGAAATAAGGTTTTTTCGAAAAAATTTAAGAATAAAAATTATTTAGAAGTTTTATCAAAATTAGAGGATGATAAAGTTATTAAGGTAAATTCTAGTTTAGTTTCACTTTTTGATTTTGAGATAAAGTTAAGTGGAAGTCAGGAAAAAATTAAAGAAATGATCTTAAAAACATATAAAAACAATGTCTATAAACCTCCTAAATATGAGGAACTTTCAAAATCAGCTGGAGATCCGAAAGAATTAAAGAGAGTTTTTGATATGATGGTATTGTTAGGAAAATTAAAATTCATAGAAAAAGATGTCTTCCTTTTAGATTCAGATTATAACAATCTAATGATGGTAATAAAAGAGTTAGGAGAAGGCGGTAATGAGATAGCTCTTCCTGATGTTAAAGCTAAGATAGAAACTAGTAGAAAATATTTGGTTGCTTATTTAGAACATTTAGACAAAGTAGGAGTAACTAAGAGGATAGATAACTCAAGAGTACTGGTGTAAAAACGAAGAGGTTAACCGCGAATTACGCGAATATTTGAGTGCTATAAGAAAATCTGAGAAATCTGTGTCAAAAAAAAACTCCTCTAAAATGACTATAAGGTTTATGAAATTGGAGAAAATTAGTGTAGATTAGTGGCAAAAATATGGGGGGATTAATTTTGATAAAAATAGATGCTATGGGATTGGCTTGTCCATTACCTGTAATTCAAACAAAAAAAGCGTTAAGAAATATAGAGGAAAATGGTCATGTAGAAACAATGGTAGACAATGTGTCTTCTATGGAAAATTTACTAAAAATGGCTAAAGAGATGGGATTAGAATCTAGCAGTGAAAAAGTAGAGGAACACAAGTATAGAGTAGTAATTACTAAGGGTGAAGGTGGAACTGTTATTGTTTCAAATGATGCTGCATCAAATGAAAAGATGGTTATAGCTATCTCTTCAGATAAGATGGGAGAAGGAATCGATGAATTAGGAGACGTATTGATGAAGGGATTTATCTATACATTGACTGAGATGGATACTATGCCAACTACGGTTTTATTTTATAATGGAGGAGCTAAATTGACAGTAGAAGGCGCTCCTACACTAGAAGATATCAAAACATTAGAGGGAATGGGGATAGAAATACTAACTTGCGGAACATGTCTTAACTACTATAATTTAGGTGATAAATTAGCAGTAGGAGAGGTAACTAATATGTACACTATCATGGAAAGACTGCAAGGTGCAGATAAATTAGTAAGACCATAGACCTTTTAACTCCTCCTTCTTATGGTTTCTCTCAAATCAGAGAAACCAAAGTAGAGTTTGAAAGGATAAATAGATAACCAGACTATGGAGCTTACTTTCCTCTAATTCTAGAGGAAAAATAAAAATAAAGGAGTTAGAGGGTAGTATGAAAAAAACAGAAGAATTTAACCTTATTTCCTTTGAGTCTACTCATATGGCGATAAAGAGTGAGAAGTTATTAAAAGAAGAAGATTTAGACATAAGAATAATTCCTGTACCTAGGGAGATAACATCTAGTTGCGGTTTATCACTACGTATAAATCCTATAGATTATAAGAGATCTAGAGAGATTTTGGATGGAAATATGATAGAATTTTCAGGATGTTATTTAATAAAAAAAATTGGCTTGAAAAAAGAAGTCCTTGACATTGCTAATTAAATTATTGTAATATTAGTTATAAAATATTTAAACCCATATATTCTCATAATTTGGTTGAGAGTTTCTACGAGTCACCGTAAATGGCTTACTATGGGGTTAATTAATTGTAATTTCTTTCATGGATTTGTGAAAACTTTTAGAAGTTTTTCTAACTATGAATATGATTATAAATAATGAACCCCTTGTGTATAGCATGGGGTTTTTATATTTAACAATTATATTATATAAAAAGGGAGAAAGAGATGGATTTTTTTCAATTGGAAAAACACGGAACTAATGTAAAACAGGAGATAGTAGCTGGAATAACAACATTTTTAACAATGGCTTATATTATATTTGTTAACCCAGGAATATTAGGTGAGACTGGGATGGACAAGGGAGCACTTATTACTGTTACTTGTTTGGCAGCTTTTATAGGAACTATGATAACAGCCCTTTGGGTTAATGCACCATTAGCTATGGCACCTGGGATGGGATTAAATGCGTTCTTTACTTATACCCTAGTATTTGGAATGGGAGCCACTTGGAATGTAGCCTTGGGAGTAGTATTTATATCAGGGATCGCATTTTTATTACTTACAATGACTGGATTTAGAGAAAAAATAATAGATGCTATACCTATCCAACTTAGATTAGCTGTAGGAGCAGGTATTGGATTATTTATTGCATTTATTGGAATGAAAAATTTAGGATTAATTGTAGCTAACCCAGCAACTTTAGTAGGATTAGGACCTTTAAGTCCCACTGTAATATTAGGATTGATCGGACTTATAATTATGGGTGGATTAGAGATAAAGCAGGTAAAGGGTGGAATCTTAATAGGGATAGTTGTAACAACTGCCTTAGGAATGGTTTTAGGATATGTAGGAGTACCAGATGGAATAATGTCTACTCCTCCAAGTATAGCACCAATTGCCTTTAAATTAGATATATTAGGAGCTTTAAAAGTTACTATGATCGGACCAATATTTTCATTTATGTTTGTAGACTTATTTGATTCAGTTGGAACTATTGTAGCTTGTGCCAATGAAGCCGAGATGATAGATGAAAAAGGAAAAATTGAAAATGTAAGTAAGATATTAGAAGCCGATGCAGCAGCTACTGTAATAGGATCATTATTAGGAACAAGTACTACGACTACATTTGTAGAGTCTGCTTCAGGGATTGCTCAAGGTGGAAGAACGGGACTTACGTCGGCCACAACAGCAGTACTATTTTTCTTAGCGATGTTCTTTACTCCAATAATAGGAATAGTACCGGCATTTGCTACAGCACCAGCACTAATCATTGTAGGAGTATACATGTTTAAGAACCTTATAGACATAGATCTTCACAAGATAGAGGTTGCGATACCTGCATTCTTAACAATAATTTTAATGCCTTTAACATATAGTATCAGTACAGGAATTACTTTTGGATTTATCTCATATGCAATCATGGAGATCTTATCAGGAAAGATTAAAAGTGTAAAACCTACTATGTGGATAATTGTTGCTTTATCTGTTGTAGAATTACTATCTAAATAAATTTAATAAAATAGATAGCAGTTTTAAAGGGGAATCTCCTTTGAAACTGCTTTTTTTTTGTGGTATAATTATGTTATGGAATAGAGGGGAGGGTTGATTATGAAAAAAACTATGTTTGTATTCGATTTTGACGGGACCATAGCAGATTCTTTGCATATGGGGATAGATTTGTATAATAACCATATAGCTAAAAAACTCAGATGTAAGAAGATAGAAAAAGATGAAATAGAAGATTTAAAGGGAAAACACATCTATAAACTGTTGAAAGATCATGATATCAATTTGATTAAATTTCCGATTCTTCTTTATAGATTAAAAAAATTAATGGCCCAAAAAATGGATGAGATCCCTCTTATAGATGGAATAAAGGAAGCTTTGATCTCATTACATGAGATGGGATATAAGATGGGAGTGTTGACTTCTAATAATAAAAAAAATGTAGATACTTTTTTGAATCACTACGAATTAAGAAATTTATTTGAATTTATTTATTCAGAGAAAAATGTATTTGGAAAAGATAAAGCTATAAATAAGATGATGAATATGGAAAAATTAGATAAGATCATATATGTAGGAGATGAAACACGTGATATAGAGGCATGTAAAAAAGTAGAAGTTCCTATTATATCTGTAGGATGGGGGTTTAACACCACTGCTAACTTAAAAAAATATAAACCTGATTATTTTATTGAGGATCCAAAGGGTCTCGTTGAGATAGCTAAAACCTTGGTCTAGAATAAAAAAGGTGACTTTTATATACAAAAGTCACCTTTTTTTTATTGAATCTATATACTCACGAGAAGTTAAATTTATTTACTTATCGAATATGTTTTCCTCGATGAATGGTATTAAATTTTTCTATCCATCTACGATGGGTTAACTCTATCTTGTAATTAATTATTTTGTCACTATAAGAATCTTTCTCTATACGATGGCTAATAGCCAGTGTATAGATTTTAAAATTTAAAGAATCTCGTTTTGTGTTTAAATATTCTAAAAAAGGATTATCTATTTTGGATAGGCCATCTGTAATCATTAAAATATCAGCCAAAGAGTATTTATTTTTTTCAATTAGATGTATAGCTTTTTTTAATGGAGAAGTATAGTCTGTTCCCCCAAAGAACCCTTGCTGTAAAAACTTTATTAAAACAGAAAAGTTAGTTTTTTTAGTGATCTCGACCTCTATTAATTCATCGGTACTGCTAAATATTATAAGGTAGAGCTTTCTTTTCTCCTTCTTACACACATTATATAGCTCGATAATGACACCCTTACTTATTTCTTCTGGGATACCCTCCATACTACTAGAGGTGTCGATACACGCTATAATAGGACCCTTCTCCTCCCTCAAATTTACTTTTCCTATTCTTTCATCCCTATCATCTTCTCCAGAAAGTTGATATTGAATCAGTTTTTTTTCTAATAATTTAGAATAAAAGATATTTTTCAAGGTTTTATTTTTTAAATTAACTAATTCAGAAGGCAAAATTCTAGAAAGATCGTTTCCTTGATTGATACCTAAGAGTTCTTTAGGAGAGTTGTTTTTATTTTCGAGATATATGGGGTTTTCTTTATTTATTCCGTGATTTTTAATTATATGTTTATGACTTGAACTTCTCCCTAATTGATCGATTAAAGTAATGAGCTCTGGTTTGTTTTTTAGAGATTGATTCATTTGGAGAAATTTATTTAGGTCGCTTTGAGACAATTTTCCCTTTCCTAAATCCCATCCTAATCCAGGGATTAGATCAGGATCATGAAAAAGTTCCCTTGAAATTTTTAACTGATTATAATAATCAATTAAATAATTTTCCATTGTTTTTTGAAGCTTTGCCCAACTTTCCTTATATTTTTCTATTTCTTTTAAAGTAAGATTAGCTTTTAAATGACTTTCTCTATTATCTGTAGAATTTTTATAAGATTGAAGAAGAGTTTTTAAGAGATCAAGTTCATTTTCATCAAGTTTCTTTTGATGTTTTATTAGATCGCTCTCCTCATGTTTATAGAGATGTTTTTTTCTTTTTAATTGTTTGAGTTTAGTCTGGAGTTTATCTATTCCAAATTTTTTTATTGGGATACTTCTCATAGTGAGATCTTCAACATCTTTTTTTATATCTTTTATAGGAGTCATACTATTCCAATTTTCTCTTAACTTCAAGAAAAAATCACCTACAATTTTAGAGGTCAGTACAGAGTTATTTTGAGTAAACTCTTTAAATGGTAGGAGTAATTGGATACTTTCTTCCAAAGAAGTTGAAGTTATTTGCTTATAGGGTCTCTCCTCATAGTATAAAAACTCCCAAATATTTTTAGCAATTTTTTCCCTAATTTCTTTTGTTTCTGGATAATTTATCCAAATAGACTCCATGAATGTAAAATCTTTTATGATCTTAGTGGTAAAGATATTCATAGATTATCTCCTAACAAAATAATTATTTTATTGAAGAGGATGGAGTATCTTTTTTCCAAATTCTCAGTAACTTCTATAAATTTCTCTAGTTTTTTTAATAACTCAGTTTTTTCAGAGTAATTGATCCAAATATTTTCTTTTGTTTGTAGGAGTATAGATTTTGTTTCGTTTAGGTTTTGCATATAATTTTGAAGAGATGTTAATTCAGTTTCCAAATTCGATTTTATGTTTTTAAAATCAACTAAGTTTTCGATATTTACTATATTTTTATCTTTTTTTTCTAAAAATTCATCAAAATTATCGATAATCACAGGGGGGAGATCTCCATTAATAGAAAGAGGTTTCCATCCTTCTAAAATTCGTTCTGGAGAAGAAGTGACCTCAGTTGCAGAAGATTCATAGTACCAGATCTTTTTCTCATCTTTTAACTTATACCCAGTTTCTATAAAGCCTAAATTCCATTCACTCTGGGAAAATGAAGCTGTGACATATTCCCTATGACCCTTAAAAAACAAGAAATTTTCTTGTGAATCTTGGAGGTGGATTTCTCCATTAGTGATAGTAACTTTATTTTTATCTATATCATAATAGAGTAGCTCATTATTGGTATTTTTTTCTTGAATTTTAAATTTTTCATCGAATATTTCTTCCCACCTTTTATAGATTTTATTTGAAAGATTGACTTTTTCGGAGTCTATACCTAGTATTTCTTCCTCTAAAATACCTACTATGGAAGAAAAATTTTCAAAATTATTCCAAAGAGTGTGTTTTAAAAGAAGGAGGTCAATAACTTCAACTTTATTTTTTCCCGAAGTATAGGCTGCTGTTTTTAGTAATTTACCTAATTTCATCAACTTTCTATCTGAAATGTTTTCAGGGAAAAGAGAATCTGTTGGGAGGAGTTCAATTTTATTTTTAATTTTTAAAATTTTAGATAATACCTTAGGAGTAATTGTTATATCTTTACTTTTTTTCCAGATTTCATCAAATTCTATAGTTGAAAATTTTAAATTTTCATCTATTCCTTTATAGACAGAGTTATTTAAGAAAAGTAAACTAGGATCTGTTACATAGTCTATTTGAACTTTAGTTAAAAAACGGTCGTAGAGTGCATAGAGTTCTGAATCTTTGGTAGGGAGTTCATTAGAAGCCCCTATAATACTCCTTGTACTCGCTTTTTCTCTAATAGAGCCATTGTGGTAGAGTCCTTCATTGATGATGGTTAGGAGGGAATTTAAGATGGAAGAATTAGCTTTGAAAATTTCATCCAAAAACCCTATTTTAGATGTAGGAAGGTATCCTTTGGTATTTCTTTTAAATATATCATTTTCTAATTCTTTCAAAGAGATAGGACCAAATATTTCTTCAGGAGTGGTAAATTTAGTCAATAGATATTCAAAATATTCGTTTTCTGAAAATATGTCTGAAATTCTCCTAGCAACTTCTGATTTAGCAGTTCCAGGGGGGCCAATAATAACCATATTTTCCCCTGTCATTAGAGTTAATAGGCAAGTTTTGATAACTTCTTCCCTTTCAATTAATCCTTTATTTAGCTCTTTTAATAAGTTTTTTATTTTGTTTTTCATGCTACACCTCTATTCTTTACTTTATTTGTAAAGTATTATACTATGAATAGTTAGATTTGTAAATTTTATCAAAAAAAATCTATTTATAGCAATAAAAAAAACAGGAGAATTTCTCCTGTTTTAATTTTGATTTATCTATAATATATTAATTTTAAATATTAAAATTTTCTAGCTTTATATGTTGTATGTAAAAGAACATGGGCTTTATGTCCATTAGGTTCTCCTAAGAACTCCTCGTATAATTTAATTATTGTTGGATTCTTATGAGAAGATCTATATTCTTTATTACTATCAATGTTATATAGTGCATCCATTCTTTTTTGCTTTGTTTCTTTAGTTTTTTCTATTGGCTGTCCTCCGCCACCGATACATCCACCAATACAACCCATTATTTCAACGAATGTATATTCTGATTTTCCGGTTCTGATTTCTTCCATTATTATTTTAGCATTTCCTAATCCATGAGCAACTGCAACCTTTACATCGTTACCGTTTATATTTACAGTAGCTTCTTTTATTCCTTGCATTCCTCTTACTTCTTTAAATTCGACCTCTTTTAATTCTTCTTCAGTAAGTATTTCATAGACACTTCTAAGAGCAGCTTCCATTACTCCACCACTAGCTCCAAAGATTGCTCCTGCTCCTGATGCTATTCCAAATGGAGCATCAAATGCTTCTTCTTCAATATTTGCAAAATCTATTCCTTGAGATTTTATTAATTTTCCTAATTCTCTAGTTGTTAATACAGCATCTACATCTGGGAATCCATATGAATTCATCTCTTTTCTATTAGCTTCAAATTTCTTTGCTGTACATGGCATTATTGAAACTGTAAATATCTTAGATGGATGAATACCTAATTTTTCCGCATAATAAGTCTTAGACATGGCTCCGAACATTTGTTGAGGAGATTTACATGTAGATAAGTATTCTAATAGGTCTTCTCCATGTCCTTCTACATAGTTTATCCAACCAGGACTACATGATGTAATCATAGGTAATTTTCCACCATTTTTGATTCTACCAATCAATTCATGACCTTCTTCAATGATAGTTAGATCTGCTGAGAAGTTAGTATCAAATACCTTGTCAAATCCTATTCTTTTAAGACTTGATACTATTTGACCTTCTCTAATACTTCCAGGTTCTAAATTAAATAACTCTCCTACACTTACTCTTACTGCAGGTGCTATTTGAACTATTACATGTAATGCTTCATCATCTATAGCAGTCAATACTTGATCTATACTAGATTTTTCATAGATTGCTCCAACTGGACAGACCTTTATACATTGACCACAGAATACACATTCTGTCTCATGTAATTTTCTATCGAATCTAGGAATAAATTCAAATTCAGCTCCTCTATTAGCAGCGGCTAAAACATCTACGTTTTGTACTTCTTTACAGACATCAGCACATCTTCCACATTTTATACATTTAGAATAATCTCTTACGATAGAGCAGTTAAAGTCATCTATCTCATGGGCTTCTACTATATTTTCATCTAAACTATTATTTGAAATATTAAATCTCTCACATAGATCTTGTAATTCACAGTTACCATTTCTATCACATTTAAGACAGTCTTGATTATGATTTGCTAATATTAATTCTAAAACACCTTTTTGAGTGTCTCTTACAAATTTTGTATTTGTCTTTATCTTCATTCCTTCTGATACTTTTGTAGAACAAGATGCGACTAATTTACCCCATTCATTTTCAACTAAACATATTCTACAATTCCCTTTTACAGTTTGATCAGGGTGGTGACACAGACTAGGTATTTTGATATGTATTTTTTTTGCTGCTTCTAGTATTGTAGTACCTTTTGGTACTTGAACTTCTTTATTATCTATAATAAGATTTACCACTTATTAGACCTCCTTGATTTATAATTAACTTATGTAAATTTATAATGCTTTTATATCATCTATAGAACTACACAGTTCTGGCGAAAAATATTTTATAGCTGTTAACATAGCAGTTGCTGCTGTCTGTCCTAAACCACAAAAAGATGCGTCTGTCATTATTCTAGAGATTTTTTCTATATTTTTTAGATCTTTAGTTGTTGCAGTTCCTTTAGACATTTTATCTATTAATTTTTTCATCTGTCTTTTCCCTTCTCTACACGGAGTACATTTTCCACAAGATTCATGGAAAAAGAAGTAACTAACTGATTCTAAAAATTTGATAACACTTTTAGTCTCATCGGCTACTAAAATAGCTCCTGATCCAATCCCAAATCCTTTGGCATCTAAATCTTCATATGTGTATCTTGTATCGATATATTTTTTAGGCATTAATGGACCTGATACTCCACCTAATTGTAAGAATTTAATGTCTTTATCTCCTACAATTCCTCCACCAATATCATATATTATTTCTCTTAGGCTCATTCCAAAAGGGATCTCGTATGTTCCAGGTTTCTTTACGTTTCCACAAAGACTGATCATCTTAGTTCCTATACTTTTTTCTGTCCCATATTTTCCATAATTAGAAGCTCCCATCTTTAAAACGGTAGCAACTATTGCTAATGTTTCTACGTTGTTAGATTGAGTTGGTTTCCCCATGTAACCTACAACACCGATTCTTGGAGGTTTCATTCGAGGTCTACCAGCTTTTCCTTCCATAGATTCTATTAGAGCTGATCCTTCACCACATACATATGCACCAGCACCAGAAAATACCTTTATAGTAAAATCAAATCCTGTACCTAAGATATTTTTTCCTAGATACCCATTTTCTTCTGCTAATTTTATAGCTTTTCTTATCTTGCTGTGTAAGAATTCGTATTCTTCTCTTATGTAGATAAATCCTTCTTTAGCTCCAAATGTATATCCAGAAATAGCTAATCCTTCAATTACCTTGTATGGATCTCTAGCCAATAACTCTCTGTCTTTAAAAGTTGCTGGTTCTCCTTCATCTGCATTACAAAGTACATATTTTACGTCAGCATGATTTTTTCTCCCACCATTCCATTTTTTACCTGTAGGATATGCTGCTCCTCCTCTTCCACGTAATCCAGAGGTGTTTAACTCATCGATTATGAAGTCTTTTCCTTTTTCCAAGGCATTTTTTAATCCTTGAAATCCTCCATTTTCAATATATTTATCGATTTCTTCTACTTTATATGTGTTAAAATTTTCAGTAATTACTCTTTGAGTTCTATTCATGAATATCACCTCTTAATTTGCTAACTATGCTTTTTATCTTACTTTCTGTTAAGTTTCCATAGACTACTTTATTGATTCTCATAGCTGGTGAAACATCACAAGCACCGAAACAAGGTGTATATTCTAGTGTAAACATCTTATCTTGAGATGTTTGTCCTACTTGAATCCCAAGTTCACTTACCAAAGCGTTTTCAATGCTTTCTTTATCAGTTATCTCACATACTGTACTGTTACAAAGTTGTATGAAATATTTTCCCTTAGGCTTGTCGTTTAGTGCAGAAAAAAATGTTATTACTTCATAGATTCTAGTCTTAGAAATTTTCATTTCAGTAGCTACATATTTTGCCATCTCTTCAGAAATATATTTTTCTTCATTAAGTTTTTGAACTTCCTGCAATATGGGTATTAAAGAAGTGTCTTTGTACTCATATTTTTTTAATATTTTATTTACATCTTGAATATCTGCTGTCACTTGTTGCCCCCTTAGTTAAACTCTTTATTTTTATCTTGTATAATTAAAATGTTTTAAGAATGTGTTTTTATATTTTTTTCTTTAAAAAATAAACTTAAACAACTCTTTTTGTTACAAAATGGATCATTATAAACAAAAAAAGAGTAAATATCGATCAAAGATTAATATTTCCACCTTCTGTTATATACCATGAAAATAAATTTGTCAAATAAGATTATGTTTTAATTAAAAACTTTTTGTATTATTAGTTAGTATACCGGATGATTTTTTTTAAGTTTATTTTTAGAAACGAAAGTGTTAATAGACCAATTAACACAAGGGGTTACAAAACAAAAGAGCTTCCTTTCAACTAAATAAATCTAGTTGAAAGGAAGCTCTTTTTATATAAAATTATTTTTTTAAGATATTTTCTAATTCCATTAAATCAGAGATGACATAGGTCGGCTTTATTCCTATATCATTTTGGTTCATTTTTGGATTAAACCAACATGTATCTATTCCAAAATTTATTCCGCCTTGGATGTCAGATGTTAGGCTATCTCCAATGATTAATACTTTATTTTTATCGGTATAGTTAATGTTGTTTAAAGCATGTTGAAAAATTTCTGGATTTGGCTTAGATACTCCTATCTCTTCAGAAACTACTATATCTTCAAAGTATTTAGCAATAACAGATTTTTTTATCCTGTTATCTTGAACTGCACTAAGACCATTTGTAATGATGGTAAGTCTGTACTTTTTAGTTAAGTTTTTAACAAGCTCCTCACTTTCATCATATAAAAAAGATGCTTGTGATAGATGTTTCATAAATGATTTTGCAAATTCAACTTCATTGAATTGAATATTTAATTTTTTTGATAATCGTCTAAATCTTTCTGTTTTTAATTTTTTTTGAGTGATAAGTCCATTTTCAAGTTCCTTCCAAATGGCTGTGTTTATCTCCTTATATACTTTAAAATGGTAATTCTCCTCATATTCTATACCAAAATCAACGATAGTACTCTCAAAAGCTTTCTTTTCAGATTTTTTAAAATCGAATAAAGTTTGATCTGCATCAAATATTATAATTTCATATTTTATTATAATCACCCCATATAGTTATTTTTATAATTATAACATAATAAGGATTGAAAAGAAAAATTAAGATATCTAAATGAGTAATTAAAGTTACATATTATTATAGTAGGAGATTGTGTGATTTGTAACAACGTTGGAAATATAACATTAGATTCATATAAGCTTTAAATATAAATAGAGCTACTCTTTTAATGGAAAACTTCTTAAAAATAATTTTTTGATAACCTAGTGATTATATATATCTGTAGTTTATAATTTGATTTATAAAAACCAAAGTCTCGATATTTATTACCGGATCTCAAATATCAGTTTTTAAGAAGAAAGTTTAAATTTTTTTAAGGACTTTAAAAGTTAATATACCTTTCATAACATTAACTGTTATGGTATCTCCTTCTGTCACATCTCCTTTAAGAATGAGTTTAGCCAAGTTAGTTTCTACCTCTTTTTGTAAGTATCTTTTAATAGGTCTAGCTCCAAATGTTAGATCATAAGATTTTTCTATAATATTATCTACTGCTTCTTTTTCAAAGTTTAGTTGAATATATTTATCTTTGAGTCTTTCATTTATCTCTTTTATTAATAATTTTATTATATTTCTTACACTTTCTTTGTCTAGTGCTTTAAATACTATAATATCATCGATCCTATTAATAAATTCAGGTTTAAATCCTGATTTTAGCTTGTCTGTTACAATTTTTTTAGTCTCTTCTCCTACTTGAGGATCTTTAACTATGTACTCACTTCCGATATTACTTGTCATGATAATAAGGGTATTTTTAAAATTAACAACTTTTCCTTTACTGTCAGTGAGACGACCGTCATCTAATAGTTGGAGTAGTATATTAAAGACATCTGGATGTGCTTTTTCTATCTCATCTAGTAATATTACAGAATAAGGTTTTCTCCTAACGGCTTCTGTAAGTTGCCCACCTTCTTCATATCCTACGTAACCTGGAGGTGCTCCTATTAATCTAGTTACAGAAAACTTGTCCATATATTCACTCATGTCTATTCGGACTATATTTCGTTCATCATCAAATAGGTTTAAAGCCAAAGTTTTGGCTAAATAGGTTTTTCCAACTCCTGTAGGGCCTAAAAATATAAATGAACCTAGAGGTCTATTGGGGTCGTTAAGACCTGCTCTAGCCCTAATAATCGATTCAGAAACACTTTTTATAGCTTCTGATTGTCCAATCACCCTTGACTTGATACTGTCTTCTAGGTGAAGGATCTTTTCTTTTTCTCCTTCCATCAATTTATTTACTGGAATACCAGTCCAAAAACTTAATGTTTCTGCTATTTCATCACTATCCAAAACTTCTTTGACCATCCTACTACTTGTTTTTTTACTGTTCTCCATTTTCTCTTCTTCAATTTTTAGATCTTTTTCTAGTTGTGGGAGTTTTCCATATTGTAATTCAGCTAGTTTTTGTAAATTGGTTTCCCTATTTGCTTTATCGATCTCTAGTTTTGTTCCTTCAATTTGCTCTTTTATTTGCTGAACTTTGGTCACATCATTTTTTTCCAAATTCCACTGGGCTTGAAGGACTGATTTTTTGTCGTTTAACTCGGCTAATTCTTTTTCAAGGTTATTCAGCCGCTCTTGACTTCCCTTATCTTTTTCTTTTTTGAGAGATTCTTTTTCAATCTCATATTGCATAACTTTTCTGGTTAGTTCATCTAATTCTGTAGGCATAGAGTTCATCTCTGTTTTTATTTTACTGGCTGCTTCATCGATGAGATCGATTGCCTTATCTGGTAAGTTTCTATCTGTGATATACCTGTCACTTAGAATAGCTGCTGATACAATAGCACTATCACTTATTCTAATACCATGATAGACTTCATATTTTTCTTTTAGACCCCTGAGTATGGATATACTGTCCTCTACTGTAGGCTCATTGACTAAGATAGTCTGAAACCTTCTTTCAAGTGCACTGTCTTTTTCTATATATTTTCTATATTCATCGATGGTTGTGGCACCGATTACGTTTATTTCTCCTCTAGCTAACATTGGTTTTAGGAGATTCCCGGCATCCATAGCTCCCTCTGTTTTTCCTGCTCCTACAATAGTATGAATCTCATCTATAAAGAGGATAATTTTTCCTTCACTTGCTTCTAGCTCTTTAACTACAGCTTTTAGTCTTTCTTCAAACTCACCTCTAAATTTTGCTCCGGCAATTAAAGACCCCATGTCTAAAGAGAATACGGTTTTTTCTTTTAAGTTATCAGGAACATCTCCCTTGACAATTCTTTGTGCTAGCCCTTCTACTAGAGCTGTTTTTCCAACACCTGGATCTCCTATAAGCATTGGATTATTTTTAGTTCTTCTAGATAAGATCTGTATAGATCTTCTTATTTCAATGTCTCTACCTATGATAGGATCTATCTTACCTTTTCTGACTTCTTCACATAGATCACTACCATATTTATTGAGGACATCGTAGACGCCTTCAGGGTTTTGACTATTTACTTTTTGATTTCCTCTGATTTCTTTTAAAACTTCTTTAAAGTTTTCAACATTGATTCCTTCTTCTTTTAATATTTTGTTTTTAATCAGAGCTATAAATAGATGTTCAACACTTATATAACTATCTCCCATCTCTTCTGCTATTTTTTCTGCTTTATTGAGGCTATTATTTAAATCTCTATCCATGTAGATATTACTTGGATTGACAGTATCTACAGCAGGTAGATGTTTGAGGTGTTCTTCGACTTTATCTATTAATGCTGGGGTGTTTTTCCCCATTCTTTCGAGTAATTTTGGTATAAGTCCATTCATTTGACTAATTAAGGATAAAATTAGATGTTCATCTTTTATATTGGTATGTTTATATTTTAGTGCAAATTCATGTGCTGCGGACAATGCTTCTAGACTTTTTTGTGTAAATTTTTCTGTATTCATGTTACTACCTCCGTAAATTTTAAAACATATTACTAACGTTAATTCTATAAAAAAACCTCTAATTTTTTGTACCAGTATTAAAGTGAAAATCCTTTTTTATTTTATCTTTTTTTAATTAAATTTTAATGGTTTTAAATTTTTTTTCTTGGGTTAAAATTTAAGAAAATAAAAATGACGCAGATTAAATTCTGCGTCATTTTTATAGAGTGGATTTTTTATTTAGAAAGCTGGATGAGAAGTTCTCCTGATTCTACTATTTTTCCTTCTTTTACAAAGATATCATCTACAATCCCTCCTGTTTTGGCAGTAATTGTTGTCTCCATCTTCATAGCTTCTATAACAACTAATTTTTGATTTTTTTCTACTTTGTCCCCTTTATTAACAAGTATTTCTATGATAGCTCCAGGGATATTAGCACCTATTTGTAATTCATTGTCAAGATCTGCCATTTTTACAATTTCAGTTGATGCAGAAGAGATTGACTGAGTTTTGTCTTTTATCCTTGTCTCTCTTCTATTACCATTTACTTCAAATGTTACAGTTCTATAACCTTCATTATCGAGTTTAGATATTTGTAGAAGTGTTACAACCATTATTTTTCCCTCTTTAAGCTTAATTTCACATGTTTCTCCCTCTGCAAGACCGTGAAAATATATATCACTTCCTAGTTTGCTAAAATCGCCATGATCTTTTATGTATTTTAAGTAGTCTTCAAATACAGTTGGATAGAGGGCATAACTTAGTGCATCTTGCATAGTTGGCTCTATTTTGTGTTTAGTTCTTAGATATTCTTTGATTTCATCAAAATCTTCAGAAGGCAAAAGTTCACCTGGTCTACATGTTATAGGTTCCTCTCCTTTAAGTACTATTTTTTGAAGACCTTTAGGGAATCCGCCTTCTGGCTGTCCCATCATACCTTTGAAGTATGTAAATACTGAATCAGGGAAAGCAAAATCTTTACCTTTTTCAATAATATTTTCAGGGGTAAGGCTATTTTGAACCATGAATATAGCGAGGTCACTTACCATTTTTGAGGATGGAGTTACTTTTACTATATCTCCTAGGAGTGTATTAACGTTCTTAAACATTTTTTTGATTTCGTCAAACCTGTTTCCAAGACCAAAACTTTCGATTTGAGGTTTTAGATTTGAGTATTGTCCTCCAGGGATCTCATATTTATAAATTTCTGTAGAACCAGACTTTAACCCAGATTCAAATTGAGCATATACAGGTCTTACATCATTCCAATAATTAGAGATCTGTTGAACATCATCAAGATTTATTTGTGTATCCCTTTCAGTATTTTCTAGAGCTGCAACTACAGAGTTTAGAGATGGTTGACTTGTAAGTCCAGACATAGCATCAAAAGCGGTATCTATGATGTCAACTCCTGCTTCAGCTGCCATTAAAACAGTTGCTACTCCATTTCCTGTAGTGTCATGTGTGTGTAGATGTATAGGGATAGATACATTTTCTTTAAGTGCTTTGATAAGCTTTTCTGCTGCATATGGTTTTAATAGAGCTGACATATCTTTGATCCCAAGGATATGTGCTCCCATGGCCTCTATCTCTTTTGCTTTTTTTATATAATAGTCAAGGGTATATTTAGTTTTTGATTTATCTAGGATATCACCTGTATAGCAGATACATACTTCAGCTATTTTTCCATTTTTTATAACTTCTTTAACAGGAACTTCCATACCTTTAATCCAGTTTAGGGAATCAAATATTCTGAAAAGATCGATACCACTATCAGAAGCTTCTTTAATAAATTCTTCGATTACGTTATCAGGATAGTTTTTGTACCCCACTGCGTTAGACCCTCTAATAAGCATTTGAAGAAGTACATTTGGAACTCTTTTTCTTATTTCTTTTAGTCTTTCCCAAGGAGATTCTTTTAAGAATCTATATGAAACATCAAAAGTAGCTCCTCCCCACATTCCTAGTGAAAAAAGATCTTTTCCAAGGATAGATGTATCTCTAGATATTTTTAGCATGTCAGTTGTTCTTACACGGGTAGCCATTAATGACTGGTGGGCATCTCTCATTGTTGTATCTGTAAGAAGTAATTTCTTTTGGCTTCTAATCCACTCAACTACACCTTCTGGACCTTTTTCTTCTAGGATTTGTTTTGTACCAGAAAGTTTTTCAGGTCTAGGAGCGTTAGGGATATACGGTACGTCAAATTCTGTTTTAACACCACGGGTTTCATTTACAACTTTTTCAGCTATAAATTTAAGGAAATTTCCTTCATTATCTCTTTTTACAGAGATATCAAAAAGTTCTGGATGTTCAGGGATAAATGCTGTAGTAAAGTCACCTCTTTCAAAATTAGGATGATTTAATACATTTACTAAGAAAGCAATATTTGTTTTTACACCAGTAATCTTAGTCTCTTTTATAGAACGAAGAGCTTTTCTTATGGCATCTTTAAATGAATTCCCATGAGATATTACTTTTACAAGTAAACTATCGTAATAAGGACTGATAACAGCACCAGCATAACCATTTCCACCATCAAGACGAATACCTATTCCAGATCCTGTTCTATAGATATCTATTTTACCTGTATCAGGAGCAAAATTATTTACAGGATCTTCAGTGGTTACTCTACATTGGATAGAGTATCCTCTAGTTTGAATAGCATCTTGACAAGGGATTCCTATCTCTTCTGAAGTTAATGCATATCCTTCAGCAATAAGTATTTGGCTTTGAACTAAGTCGATACCAGTGACCATTTCGGTAATTGTATGCTCAACTTGGATTCTAGGATTCATCTCGATAAAATAATGGTTTCCATGTTTGTCTACTAAGAATTCCAAAGTACCGGCGTTTACATAACCGACTTCTTTTGCTATTTTTAATGCATCATTACATATTTCTTCCCTTTTTCCTTTGGCTAATGTAAGTGCAGGAGTTATTTCAATAACTTTTTGGTGTCTTCTTTGTATAGAACAATCTCTTTCATAAAGGTGGAATATATTTCCATGTTTATCCCCAAGGATTTGAACCTCAATATGTTTAGGTTGCTCAACGTATTTTTCTATAAACATATCATCGATACCAAAAGCTTTTCTAGATTCACTTTTGGCACTTCTGTAAGAAGAAATAAGTTCTGATTCCTCCCTTACTATACGCATTCCACGTCCGCCGCCACCAGCAGCTGCTTTGAGCATTATAGGGTATCCACAGATATTTGCAAATTCGATGGCTTCGTCTTCAGAACCTACAGGTCTATCCACACCAGGGATAGTAGGAACACCAGCTCTTGCAGAAACTATTTTTGATTGTATTTTATTTCCCAAATTTTCCATCATTTCAGCAGTAGGACCTATAAATTCTATCCCAGCTGTAGTACATTTTCTTGCAAATTCAGGGTTTTCAGAAAGAAATCCATATCCAGGATGGATTGCGTCTACTCCTTTTTTTAGAGCAAGTTTAATTATTTCATCTATATCAAGGTATGCCTCGATAGGTCCTTTACCCTTACCTATTTGATAAGATTCGTCTGCTTTTGTTCTAAAAAGAGATGTTTTATCTTCTTCAGAATAGATAGCCACAGTTCTTATTCCTAGTTCTTTACATGCTCTTATAACTCTTATTGCGATTTCACCACGGTTTGCAATTAAGACCCTTTTAAATCTTCTACTCATTTGAACCTCCCACTATAATGAAAATATATATTTTAATGATTTATTGAAATTATATATATAATATTGATCTGTTTTAAAATAATTTTTATACTAAAACTTTTTTAATTTCTTCTATGGTTCTATCTATTTCTATTTTTGTTATTTTTCCAAGACACCCTATTCGAAGAAGTTTTCCAGTATAATTTCCTTGACCACCTGCAATACTGATTCCATTTTTATCGATTATTCCTCTAAATTTATCCATATCTTCAATTTTTTTATGGGTTACTGCAACCAAGGTATTACCTCTAGCTTTTTCATCTTTTACAAAATATTCAAATCCCAGTTTTATAAGTTCTTCTCCTAGATATTTTCGAAGTTTTGTATGTTTTAATTGGATAGAGTCTAAACCCTCCTTCAAAAGAAGGTCACATGCACATTTAAGTCCTACCACCAAGGTAATAGCTGGTGTATAAGGGTTTTGTTGTTTTTCTTTTAAAAATTTAATGTATTTTTTTAAATCAAAATAAAATTTAGGTAAGTTTGATCTTTCCATAGCTTTTTTTGCTTTCTCACTCAGGGCTACAAATGCTAGACCTGGAGGGAGTAAAAATCCTTTTTGACTTCCGGCAATAACGCAGTCAAGGGACCAATGGTCAAATTCTAGGGGATTTACAACCATACCACTGATAGAATCTACAACTAAAAGGATATCTGTATCCTTTGTAAGATCACCGACACTTTGTATGTCATTTAAAACTCCAGTAGAAGTTTCGCTGTGAGTCATAAGTATTCCTTTTAAATCTGGATTATTAAGGATTACTTTTTTGACTTCCTCTAGATCATAAGTAGAACCCCAGTTGTATTTTAATTCAACAACATCAAGGTCATATGTAGTTGCAATTTCTACAAACCGCTGTCCAAAATTTCCTGTATTTATTACTAAGACTTTTTCTTTTTTAGAAAATAAATTTACAACTGCAGCTTCCATAACTCCAGTACCGGAACAGGTCAATGTAAGTACTTCCTGTTTGGTTTTGAAAAAATGTTTTAGATCTTCACTAACATCGCTAAATAATTTTTTATAATCTGCCATCCTGTGATGGATGACATCTTCAGCCATTTTTTTTCTGATCTCTTCAGGAACATTAGTAGGTCCTGGTGTCATTAAGAGTTTTTTCAATATGATCTCCTCCAAGATAAAATATATAATAAATGATGTTCACTTATAGTTCAATTAAATTTATCCTTATTATACTAAAAAAAAAAAGATAATAAAAATATCTAAATAGTGTAGTATTCAGATGAAAAAAATATGGTTTGTAAAATAGTTATAAATTATAGAGTTCATCTATTGATTCTTTTAAAATTTTTAATCCTTTTTTTATTTCTTCTATCTCCACGTCAGCAAAACAAAGTCTAACCCATCCATCGCTCTTTTCATTTAATTTAAATATAGACCCAGGTAAGATACCTACTTTTTTTTGGAGTGCTTTTAAAAAAAGAGCTTCACTACTAATCTTCTCCAATTTCACCCAAAAATATAAACCCCCTTGAGGCACTGCAAATAATCTGAGATGCTCAATTTTCTTCAATAGGTCATAGGCTATTTCAAATTTTTTCTTGTATATAGTTCTCAAATTTCTAGTGTGAATCTCCCAAGAATCAGAGCTTAAATAATGTTCAAATGCTCTTTGTATTAACCCAGGGGTAGATATATCTGTATGATATTTTGTAAAAGATATATATTTTAATTTATCCTTTGGAGCTATTAAAAATCCTAACCTAAGACCTGGCATAAATATTCTAGAATAACTTTTAATATATATTACTCTTTGATTTCTATCCAGAGATTTTAGGGAAAAAGGTTTATCTTTGTAGTAAAGGTCAGAACTAGAATCATCTTCAACTATATAAAAATCATATTTTTCAGCTAATTCTAAAATTTTTAATTTCTTTTTTTCAGAATAGGAGATCCCAGTGGGATTATGAAAATTTGTCATAAGATATAGATATGATATTTTTTCTTTAGCTACTATATTTTTTAAGATCTTTAGGTCTATGCCGTCTTTTAATAATGGGACATCTATAACCTTGGCACCTCCTCTTTTAAAGGATGTAATAGCTCCAGAATAACTAGGGTTTTCAACTATTATCTTGTCCCCAAAATGAATTAAAGATTTGGTTATGAGGTCGATTCCCTGTTGGGCTCCAGAGATTATTTGGATATCTTCAGGATGGGTTATTATTTTTACATCTTCTAAGTGTTTCGAAATAATATTACGTAATCCTGCATAACCCTTTGGATCTTCGTAGGCAAATATTTTCTCCTGATCTCTATCTATTACAAAATTTATAGAATTTTTAAATTTTGTAATGGGAAAATAATTTCCATTGGGGTTACTATTTGCGAAGTTGATCTCTCCTTCTACATCTAATTTCCCATATTTAAAAGTCTCCATAAGGATCTCTTCCTCTAAAACATTTTTTTTAATGTTGAGGTTATTTACATAGACACCACTGCCCCTTTTCTTATAAACATATCGGTCTTTTTCTAGGGTGTCATAAGCTTTTACAATGGTGATATTATTGACTTCTAATTTTTTAGCCAAATTTCGTATGGAAGGAAGTTTTTCGTGTTCTGCATATTTATTCTCTATGATATCGTGTTTAATTTTTTCATATATTTGAAGATACAGTGTCTGTTGATTATCTAAATTCATCTTACTTCCTCCTTTATTGTATCGGTACAATTTTTATAGTTATGATTGAATATATTATATATGAGGCGTATGATAGTGTCAAAGAAAAAACCATTATAAAGGGGATACTTTCTATTTAAAAGATTTATGTTGGTAACACCTTTTAATCTTGAATTAGCAGATGATTTAAAAACATATAGATATTTTATAAAATGTTAGATAGACAGTAAAAGTGGATATAAAAAAAGGAAAAGAACTCACTCAATTGAAAGTTCTTTTCCTTTTTTATAAAATTTGTTATTTTGTTTCTGAATCGCTAGATTTATCTGAAGATTCAGAATCATTTTCTGTAGAAGTTTCAGTGATAGTACCTTTATCATCACTAGCAACTACAGATACATCGGTTACGTTATCAGAGTTACTGACAGTAACAGAAGTAGCTATAACTGAAAGATTATCTTCATTACGTTCTTCTAATCTCTCGCTCGAAGAAACTGCATCTTTCTTTTTAGCAGCAGTATACTTATTATCTATATATCTTATCCAAGCTGGAATAAATTTTGGATCATAAGGTTTAGCTGTTTTTAATTTCTTTTCTTGAATTCTTTCTAGTTCATCCTTATAGTTAGTATAAGTTTCAGTAAAAATAGGATCAGTGATATCTTTTACTGGATATTTTTTTAAATCTGGGAAATTTCTATCTAAAGTCTCATTCCAAAAATCAACTCTGTCTTTTTCAAGTGCCAAGAAAAAATCTGTATCTCCTTCAAATCTGATCTCTCTGATTCTGTCTCCTATTTCTAACTTTCTAACAACACCTAAGTCAGCATCAGAAATGATTTCTCCAAATACTGTATGTTTTTGATTTAACCAGTCAGCGGCATACATTGTCATGAAAAATTGAGAACCACCAGTATTAGGACCTGCATTTGCCATAGCTAGCATACCTGTCTGATAGAAATCTAACCACTCTACAAATTCATCTTCAATCTGATAACCAGGGCCACCTAGACCTGTTTCTAAAGGATCTCCTCCTTGAGCCATAAAGTTATCTACAACCCTGTGGAATTTTAGATCATCATAAAAACCTCTTTTAGCTAGGTTTATAAAATTTGCTACTGTAACAGGAGCAGCTTCTGGATAGAGGTAGAAGTTGATATCTCCTTGAGTAGTAACTATTGTTGCTTTGATATTGTTTATTTTTGCTACTTCTCCGGCTTTCATAGCTCTTCTGATAGATGAGCAACCTCCTAAAACTAGAAGTAGAAGGAGTGCAGAGATAAGTGATATTTTTTTCATGTGTATACCCCCAAATTTTAGAATTATTTTAAGTTAGGAAAATCTTTAGCTAATTCTTTGTTTAATTCAGCTAATAATTCCTTGTTTGCTTCTAAAAATGCATTTACATCTCCAGTAATTTCAATTGTTTCTATAATATCATTTTGAGCTATTTTATTAACTACATCTTGATCTTCAGAAGATACAACTTCTCCGAAGATAGTATGCTTATGGTTTAACCAAGAAGTTTCAGTATGAGTGATGAAAAATTGAGAACCATTTGTGCTAGGACCAGAGTTAGCCATAGCTAAGATTCCAGGTTTATCAAATACTAACTCTTTTACGAATTCGTCTTTGAAATTATATCCAGGGCCACCCATTCCTGTACCTTGTGGGCATCCACCTTGAATCATAAAGTCAGCGATAACTCTATGGAATTTTAAGTTGTTATAGTACCCTTTTTTAGATAAGTTTACGAAGTTAAGTACTGTAAATGGTGTTTCATTTGGAAATAAAGTTATGTTGATATCTCCCTTATTAGTTTTGATCTTTGCAATTAAATTTGTATTTGACACGATTGTTGCCTCCTTTTGTATTGTAGTTGCATTTGTTACATTATTTGCTCTTCTTTTCATTACAAAAAATATGATAACTAAGATCACTATCACATTTATTGCTATTTTAGTTCCTGTATTCATATCGAAATATACCTCCATTTTAACATAGTAATTTGACTTGTGCAATATCTAGGATAACTCGATCAATAATTGGTATTTCATCCTTACAAAGCATACAATAATATTAACATGGAATTCTTATTTATTTTAAATCTATATTTAAAATAAAGTATTTTGAATTCGTGTTATTTGTGACTAAGAATTTTATTTGTTTTTCATCTCACTACTAAAAACTTTTTTAAGTTCTTCTTGGGAGATAGTCCCGTAAATATCGTAGGTCCATTTTTTTACTAGGGAATCCTTTAATCCATCTAATGCTGATTTACACTGAATAGTTTTCTTTTCGAGAGCACTCCATTTACTCCTGACAATGACTAATTGATCTAGGATTTCCATTTGAGTATCTTCTTGGATGGCATCTCTTAGCTCTGCTTCTAGTTTTCCTTCACTATCTAAGATTATATCAGCTTGCTTTAATAATTTTTCCATCTTTGATTCTAATTCTTTGATCTGGTATTTAAATAATTTCTCAACAGCTTCTGCTCCTGATTTTCCAGTTAACCTTTCTCTTTTTTCTACTTCGTCTAAAATATAGTCTATATTGATATTGTTAACTTTCATAATATCATTGACAATACCCATTAAAGATTCTATTTTTTTGTCGTCTAGATCATCTAGATTTTCTGAAATATCATTGGAAAATTCAAGATATAAAGCTTCGTATTTAGGAATAAATTCTAATTTAATTTTCTGCATTCCATCATAATCGTCTAAATTTTGATAGTTTTGATAGTCTTTATCCATCTTCATCAAAACTTTTAATATCACCTCACTGGCAAATTTTTTAAATTCTTTAATTTTTTCTAATTTCATATTAAAATTATCCTCCTATTTTGTTTTTCTCTATTACTAACTTTTTGCTATATTTCTTGCTGCTAATATACCTGTTGAGATTGCAGCTTGGATATTGTATCCTCCAGTATCACCGTCGATATCCATAATCTCACCTGCAAAATAAAGTCCTTTAACTAACTTGGACTCCATAGTTTTAGGATTTATTTCTTTTAAATCTATTCCACCATTGGTAGCCATTCCTACATCTATACCGCCTAATTTAGTAATTTCGTATGAATATTCAGTGAGGAGTTTCCCAAGATCATCTCTCATTTTTTTATTTAAAGTAGATATCTTTACACATTCACATATTTCAGCCTCAAAGAGCATATTTTTAATAAATCTTTCAGGTAAAT
>Ga0316197_10000389_pt1 | contig 31102 bp, 30 predicted proteins | sample OudBiesiAoxic_MG_FD_204939 | JGI IMG/M metagenome (GOLD analysis project Ga0316197, IMG submission 204939) | Coastal sediment microbial communities from Oude Bieten Haven, Netherlands - site A oxic | ecosystem: Environmental > Aquatic > Marine > Coastal > Sediment | place: Netherlands... | reverse complement strand
GAAGACTGCTTGATCATGCCCGCACGCAGCATCAAACGGTGGCTGACAATCTGCGCCTCAGAGGGGTTTTCCTTCAGCACAGGCAGAAAATAACGGCTCAGACGCATGGCAGCACTCCTTGAGGCTCAAATCACATTCCGGTTTGCCTAATTCAAAGCCACGCCCGACACAATTGCCTTCTCTTTTTGCCGACTAATCCCGCAGGGCTTCGGGCAGAGCCCCAACAATAAGATCGAATGCGGGCTTGCCCGCTCCTTCAGGTCACCGTCCGCCGGGCAAGCGCAATGGCCACCTTCGTCGCCAGTGCCATATCCTGCACCGATATCCACTCAAGCGGCCCGTGAATCTCTTGCATGCCGGTAAAGACGTTGGGGCACGGGACCCCCATCTCTGTCAGCCGAGACCCGTCCGTGCCACCTCTGATCGGAATCGACACTGGCTCCAGCCCCACGTCCGTCACGGCGGCGCGCACCAGTTCAACGGGTGTCATGTCCTTTTCCAGCCAATAGCGCATGTTGCGGTATTGGGGCGTGATATCGCATTTGATCTGCGCCCGCGGCTCGGTGGCCGCGACTGTTTCGCAGACTTGCCGCAGCAGCGCGCCTTTCGCCTCCAATCCCGCCATCTCGAAATCACGGATGATCAGGGTGATCTCTGCCTCGGACGATCCGCCCATGATCTCTGAGACATGAATGAACCCTTCGGTCCCTTCGGTGGTGTCCGGGGTCATGGTCACTTGGGGCAGCATCATCACGATTTTCGAGGTCAAATGCAGCGCGTTGACCATCTTGTCCTTGGCAAAACCGGGATGCGCCGACACGCCGGTAACGGTGACCTTTGCCCCGTCCGCCGAAAATGTCTCAAACTCGATCTCACCGGGTTTGCCGCCGTCGAAGGTATAGGCAAAGTCCGCCTTCAGATCGTCTGGCAGACGCGGGTCCACGCCGCGCCCGATTTCCTCGTCCGGGGTAAAGGCCAGCCGAATGGGACCATGCCTGATGTCAGGGTTCTGCAAGAGGTACCGCGCCGCTGTCATGGCAATCGCCACCCCGGCCTTATCGTCCCCTCCCAACAGCGTTGTACCGCTGGCCGTGATGATGTCCTCGCCAACTTTCTGCGCAAGATAGGGCGAGTTCTCAGGCGACAGCTTCAACTCCAGCGCATCCGCAAAGGCGATATCCCCGCCATTGTAGCCGCGATGAACGACCGGTTTCACACCTGTAGCGTTGAACTGCGGGGCCGTGTCGACATGGGCGCACCACCCCATCGTTGGCCCCTCGGCGGTGCCGGGGATCGTGGCAAGTACGACACCGTAATCCGTCAGAGTAACGTCTTGCGCGCCCATCTCTTGAAGCTCTTTCACCAGTAGGCGTGACATATCCAACTGTATATCCGTGCTGGGAGACGTCGCTGATCGCGCATCGCTTTGGCTGTCGATGGCCGCATAGCGCACAAGGCGGTCTTGCAGTTCGTCGTCGAATTCCGTGCGCATGCCGGTGCTCCTTTTTGCCCCGATCTGCTGCTTTCAGACATGCGCTGTCAAGGTGCCTGATCGTCCACAAGCATGTGGACCGCCATCTGCTGCATCAACGCGATGTAGCGATCTTGCGTCCAGCCGCAGGTCACGCAAAGCTGTTCCCACGCAGGCACGGAAAGCAGCGTCCAAAGCGCATCGGTCGCTTCTTTCTCTGTCATTTGTGACGTTAGCACCCCATCGCCCGCGAGCGCGGCTACGGCCGCTGCGCATCCTTCGCGCACGGCTCGCATCCGATCAGACCATGCGTCGGCTGCCTCTGCGTCACTGGCTTGGAGCGCCATCAGGGCTTTGGCGATACCATAGATCTTGGGGATGTAATTGCCCCAGACCACCACCCATTCGTGCAACCGCGCCCTGCCGGTTGGTGCCGTACGGCTGGCCGCAAGTTTGCCCTCGATATCATAGACTTCATCCAGATATCGCGTGGTTGCGACAAGCAGTTCGGCCCTGTTGGGGAAGTGCAGGTACAGGGCTTGCCGACTGATTTTGGCGGCTTTGGCGATGTCCGACATCCGTACAGCGTTTGCACCGCCGTCCTCTAACAGCTCCCAAGTTGCTTTCAAGATACGATCGCGGGTTGGATTCTTCTTACTTGACATGATGTCAAAATGACGATTATTGACACCATGTCAACTTTACAAGGTGTAAAGGCAGAAATGGAGATTAGGATGAGAACAATTGTATTCGGTGCCACTGGCACAATCGGGACCCTGGCCGTCGAACAACTGTTGGCCGAAGGGCATGATGTGACGGCGTTCGCGCGCAGCCCCGAAAAGCTGGCGATCTCGCACCCGCAGCTGACCTTGCAGACCGGCGACGCATTGAACGAAGACGATGTTGCTAAGGCCATTGACGGGCATGAGGCCGTGATCGTGACACTGGGCGCGGGCATGTCGCGCAAAAGCATGGTGCGCTCTGAGGGCACGATGAACGTGATACGGGGGATGCAGAAGCACGGCGTTTCGCGGTTGATCTGCCAATCGACGCTCGGCGCGCATGAAAGCTGGGACAATCTGAACTTCTTCTGGAAGCGCATCATGTTTGGCGCGTTACTGCGTCCCGTGTTCAAGGACCACGAACTACAAGAACAGCTTGTGCGCGCCAGCGGCTTGAATTGGACCATCGTCCGCCCAGGTGCCTTTTCCGACGGTCCCGCCACAGGCACCTACAAGGAAGCATTCGGTCCGTCAGAGCGCAACCTGACCCTCAAAATCACCCGGGCAGACATTGCCAGCTTCCTTGCCCGCCAACTGAATGACCTGCGCTATGCCGGGCGTGCTGTCGCAATCTCCAACTAACCCATCGAAAGGACATCGATATGACCATACCATTCACCGTATGGGGTCTTTTGACCCTCAGCATGGCAACCGCCCTTGTGGCAGGGGTCTTCCTGACTTTCTCGGACTTCGTGATGAAATCATTGCGGGCCACTGAACCGGCCGGGGGCACCGAAGCGATGCAGATCATCAACCGCGAAGTCTACCGGTCCATTTTCATGGTGCTTCTGATCGGGATGATCCCGGTTTCCGGGGCTGTGGCAGGATTTGCGATTGTATTTGTCAATGGGCCGGTAGCCACCTGGCTGACCGCGGCGGGCGCACTCTACATCATCGGTGTCTTTTTTGTCTCAGCAGGCGGCAACATTCCTATGAACAAGCGGCTTGAAGCCATGCCCCAAGCGGGTGCCGCGGCGCAGGCCTATTGGCCAGATTACGTCAGGGGTTGGGTACGCTGGAACCACATCCGATGGGTCACGGCGTTGGGGGCCTCGATCTGCTACGCGGTCAGCGCGGTTCTGATTGCAGGTGGTGCGTGATCGAAGTTTTCACACCCCTCCCCTTGAAACCATCCACCGGTTGCGCAATGTCAGAAGGACGCGCAACCGGAGTTTCACATGGCCCTCCCGATACGAGATCAACTGAAGTACTGGGGAGTGGCCGCCGCAGTCTTCCTTGTGGCCCTATGGTTTTTGGGCGATGTGCTGGTGCCGTTCCTGCTGGGTGGCGCTATTGCCTATTTCCTGGATCCGGTCGCTGACAAGCTGGAAAGCATGGGATGCAGTCGGGCTTTGGCGACTTTGCTGATCACAATAATCGCGATACTGACCTTTGTTTTAGTTGCCCTTCTGGTGATCCCGACCCTTGTAAACCAAACCGCCAGCCTGATCGAGACAGCACCACAGCTCTTTAAGAATTTCACCAACTTCCTGACTGAACGCTTCCCGGCCCTGCTTGACGAAGGGTCGACATTGCGCACTTCGCTGAACTCCATCGGGGCGACCATTCAGGAACGTGGGGGCGAACTTCTCGAAACGGCGCTTTCTTCTTTCGCTTCCATTATCAACGTTTTGCTGCTGTTTGTCGTGGTGCCAGTGGTGTCGGTCTATTTGCTGCTGGACTGGGACCGCATGATTGCCTCCATCGACCGGCTGCTGCCCCGCGATCACGCACCGGTCATACGCGACCTTGCCAAAGACATCGACGCAACGCTGTCGTCCTTTGTACGCGGCATGGGCACGGTCTGCCTGATCCTTGGGTCCTATTATGCCATCGCGCTGATGCTTGTCGGCCTTCAGTTTGGCCTTGTGGTCGGGTTTGTTGCGGGCGTCCTGACCTTTATCCCCTATCTGGGCGCGCTCATCGGCGGCGCATTGGCGATTGGTCTGGCGCTTTTTCAGTTCTGGGGGGATTGGGTCTCTATCGGGCTGGTGGCAGGTATCTTCGGACTGGGTCAGGTCATTGAAGGCAACGTGCTTACCCCCAAACTTGTCGGCAGTTCGGTGGGACTGCACCCTGTCTGGTTGATCCTCGCTCTGTCGGTATTTGGCACGCTTTTCGGCTTTGTCGGGATGCTTGTAGCTGTTCCACTGGCGGCGGCCATCGGCGTATTGGCCCGCTTCGCGGTCGATCAATATCAGCAAAGCTTGCTGTACCGTGGCACCGGCCGCCACGAACACGCCGAGGCGGACGACGCGTAAATGGCTCAGCAACTTGGCCTAGATCTGCCCAGCCGCACCGCGCTGGGGCGGGATGCGTTTTTTGTAAGCCCGTCAAACGCGGTAGCACTGGCGATGATCGACGCCTGGCATGATTGGGCGGGCGACAAGCTGGTGCTGACCGGTCCGGAGGGTGCGGGCAAGACGCATCTGACCCATGTCTGGGCAGAGATGTCCGGTGCAGGTATCATAAGCGCCAAAGAGCTACGGCCAGAGGACGTCCCGGCGTTGGCGCAAGGGCCAGTCGCGGTTGAGGACGTACACGATATTGCGGGAAATTCAGAGGCCGAGACAGCGCTGTTTCATTTGCATAACCTTGCGCTCTCCGAAGGGCATCACCTTTTGTTCACCGGCACCGGCCCCGTGACACAATGGGGTCTGCGCCTCCCCGATCTTGTGAGCCGTCTGCAGGGGACAACCGCTGCACAATTGGACGCTCCGGACGACTCTTTGCTGTCGGCGTTGCTGGTCAAACTATTGGCCGACCGCCAGTTGACGCCAAAACCAGACCTGATCCCCTATCTGTTGGGCCGCATGGACCGTTCCTTTGCAGCAGCGATTGATCTGGTGGAACGGCTTGATGCCGCCAGTCTGGCCCTTAAGCGGCCCATTACGCGTCACCTTGCCGTGCAGGTGCTGGACAAGGACGCCCCCGGCGCGTGATACTGGGCCTGCGGCGCAACTGTCGCAATTCTTTGACACTTCTGCACAATAAGGTCGCCATGACCCAAACCGATTTTCTCAAGGGTGATTTCCCTCCCGCCATCGGCCTGCCCGATCTGGACATCAGCGGCCCAGGCCGGTTCTACAACCGCGAACTCAGCTGGCTTGGCTTCAACTGGCGCGTGCTGGAAGAGGCCGAAAACCCCCGCGTCCCCCTGCTGGAACGGCTGCGCTTTCTGTCGATTTCGGCCGACAACCTTGATGAATTCTACACGGTCCGTGTCGCAGGTCTGCGCGAACTGGCCCATGCGGGCAACACCACACCCGCCGCCGACGGCCTTTCGCCCGCCGAACAGCTGGTTTTGATTAACGAAAACGCCCGAAGCCTGATGATGACCCAACAGCGGGTGCTGGTCGATCTGATGGCCGAGATGGACGAACAGAATATCTACCTTGAGCGGATCGCAGACCTCAGCAATGAAGATCTCAGTTATCTCAAGGAAGTGTTTCTCAATCAGGTCTTCGCGGTTCTGTCACCGCTGGCGATTGACCCTGCGCATCCCTTCCCGTTCATCCCCAACACCGGCTACGCACTGGCGCTTCAATTGGAACGCAGCAGTGACAAGCGCCCGCTGCAGGCCCTGTTGCCAATCCCTGCGCAGATCGACCGTTTTGTAGCGCTTCCGGCACCCGAAGGCACTTTGCGCTACCTGCCGCTGGAGGACCTGCTGGTCATCCACATCCCCGACCTCTTCCCCGGTTACAAACTTAAATCACACTTTGAATTCCGCGTGCTGCGGGATAGTGATCTGGAAGTCGAGGACGAGGCCGAAGACCTTGTGCGCGAGTTTGAAGTCGCGTTGAAGCGCCGCCGCCGGGGCGAAGTCGTACGCCTGACCCATTCCGCTGGCGCACCGGAAAAGCTCAAAGCGGTGATCATGGCGGAGCTGGGCGTGCTGGAGCGCGATGTGATCGAGATCGCTGGCATGATCGGGGTCGATGACCTGTCAGAACTTGTCACCGACGCCCGGCCCGACCTGTTATGGCCCCAATTCACCCCACGGATCCCAGAACGCGTTACCGACCACGACGGGGATATGTTTGCCGCGATCAGGCAAAAAGACATGCTGCTGCATCATCCTTATGAGACGTTCGACATGGTCGTCCGCTTTCTGGCGCAGGCCGCACGCGACCCCGATGTCGTGGCGATCAAACAAACGCTTTATCGCACCTCACGCGACAGCCCGATTGTTGAAGCACTCTGCGAAGCTGCCGAAGACGGTAAATCGGTCACGGCACTGGTTGAACTGAAAGCACGGTTTGATGAAGCGGCGAATATCCGTCAGTCGCGCAGGCTGGAACGCGCAGGCGCCCATGTCGTGTATGGTTTCATCGACCTGAAAACGCACGCAAAAATCTCAACCGTGGTACGCCGCGAGGGAAACCAACTGGTGACCTACACGCATTACGGCACAGGCAACTATCACCCGATCACAGCACGTATCTACACCGATCTGTCGTTGTTTACCTGCGATGGCAAACTAGGACGGGATGCAACCAAGGTGTTCAACTACCTGTCTGGCTACGCCCAGCCCGACAGCCTTGATAACCTCGCGATTTCACCGACCACGCTCAAGCCGCGCCTGCTGGAAATGATTGCCGCCGAAGCAGCGCATGCAAAGGCAGGGGAACCGGCGGTGATCTGGGCCAAGATGAACTCGCTCATCGACGCAGAGGTCATCGACGCGCTGTACGCGGCCTCTCAGGCTGGCGTGAAGATCAGCCTCGTCATTCGCGGCATTTGTGGTTTGCGCCCCGGTATCAAGGGGCTGTCCGAGAACATCCGCGTCAAATCCATCGTGGGCCGGTTTCTTGAACACTCGCGCATCGTCTGTTTCGGCAACGGCTACGGGCTGCCACACAAGAAGGCCCGCGTGTTCATCTCTTCGGCTGACTGGATGGGCCGCAACCTGAACCGGCGCGTAGAGACTTTGGTTGAGATTGAAAACGCCACCGTGAAAGCGCAAATCGTGAGCCAGATCATGGCGGCGAACCTTGCCGACGTGGCGCAAAGCTGGATCATGGCAGCCGATGGCAGCTTTTCCCGGCCAGCCTACCAGGAAGGGCAATTCACCTTTAATTGCCACCGCTTCTTTATGGAAAACCCCTCTCTCTCCGGGCGTGGCTCTGCGGGGGCGTCAGATGTGCCCAAGCTGACCCATACTGAGGATTGAGACGGTTCTTCATCCGCTCTGCCGCCCGGTTAATCATTGACCCTGTCCACCGGGTGACCCATCTTGCCGCCTAATCAAGCGACGGGGATGCGCATGAACGACCAGACCGAGATGACCCGCCCGGCTGTTCCCGAAACAGGCGTGGCCGATCTGGGGCTTTTTGGCAAACCTCTGTTCGAAGACCCCAGCGCACGCGCCCTCGCGCGGGTCGGTGTGGTGGATGTCGGGTCGAACTCCGTCCGGTTGGTGGTCTTTGACGGGGCTGCACGGTCGCCTGCGTATTTCTACAACGAAAAGATCATGTGCGCCTTGGGGGCTGGCATGGCCGAAACTGGCCATCTGTCGCCCGAAGGGCGGACACGTGCGCTGTCTGCCATGCGGCGATTCAAAAAGCTGGCCGATGGTATGGGACTGACCGAACTGTCCGTCGTGGCAACGGCTGCGGTCCGCGACGCCAGCGACGGCCGCGCCTTCTGTGTTGACGTTATGCGCGAAACTGGCCTGCGCATCTGGGTCATCGACGGCGAAGAGGAAGCACGCCTGTCTGCACAGGGCGTTCTTTTGGGCTGGCCCGGGGCGTATGGTCTGGTCTGCGACATCGGTGGCTCGTCCATGGAACTGGCGGAAATCTCCGGCGGGCGCGTCGGCCGCCGCGTAACCTCGCAACTTGGCCCCCTCAAACTTCGCGAGATGAAAGGCGGCGCCAAGGCACGCAATGCCCACATCAAGGAGATCATGCAGGGCCTCAAGGAAACCATGGGCGCACAACGCGACCGCTTGTTTCTGGTTGGCGGGTCCTGGCGGGCAATAGCGCGGATCGACATGGTGCGGCGTGGCTATCCCCTGCACGTTCTGCACGAGTACCGCATGACGCCACGCGCCGTCTCAGCCACGGTAAAATTCATCAAGAACACAGACCTTGAAGAATTGCGCGCCATATCCGGCGTATCCTCCAGCCGGATGGCGCTGGTACCCTTCGCCGCCGAAGTGCTGAGCCGTCTGGTCAAGACCTTCAAGCCCAAGGACATCGCCCTTTCCAGTTACGGCATCCGCGAAGGCATGCTGTACGAGCAAATGCCCCAACGCCTGCGCGACCGCGATCCGCTGATCGAGGCCTGCCGCTTTGCCGAGGCCAAGGATGCGCGGATGCCGGGCTTTGGCAAGGTCCTCTATGATTTCATCCTGCCGCTTTACAAATCGGCCTCCGGACCGCGCAAGCGTCTGGTCAAGGCAGCCTGCCTGCTCCATGACGTCAGCTGGCGTGCCCATCCTGACTACCGGGCCGAAGTTTGTTTTGACAACGCCACCCGCGCCAATCTGGGCGGCCTCAAGCATTCCGAACGCGTCTTTCTGGGGCTGGCATTGCTGCACCGCTATTCCAACAAGCGGGAAAACCGTCGCTTCGAAGATCTCTATGATATGATCGACGAGAAGGCGCGCGCCGAAGCTGAAGTTCTGGGCAAGGCCATGCGGTTCGGCGCGATGCTCTGGATGACCCCGGACGAAGACCGCGGTGAATTGCGGTGGTTCTCAAAAAAGAAAATTCTTCAGCTCAGGTTGACGCAGGACATGCTGCCGCTCTTTGGCGAAGTGGCAGAAGCACGTCTGAATTCGCTTGCAGCCTCTCTGGGGGCCGAGGTTGAGATCAAGACGGTGAAGTCAAAGAAGCAAGGCTGAAAACCGTGCGCACGGCTGACTATGCGCCAATGACACCTTCACATAAGTGACACCGGCTCAAATCTCTGCATAGACCTCAAGCAGATTACCGTCGGGATCGCGAAAGAACAGCGTCCTGTGGCCAAAATCGCGGTCCGCTGGCTGCGACACGATATCAATACCCTTTTCAGTCAGTTCCGCCGCGCAGGCATCAACCGCTTCAACGGGCACCCGGAATGCAAGCTGCAGCGCCGCTGTCCCGTGAGGGATGGGCGGATCGTCTTTGGTCAGGCCCGGCGATGAAAGCGCCAAAATCGTATTGCCAATGCGATACTCAAACCAGTTCTCGGACAGGCAGCGCTCCAGCTCAAACCCAAGAACATCTTCGTAAAACGCACGCATCGCGTCCATGTCGCGGGTGATGATAACGGTGTAATCCACCGCCCCGATGGCGTTGAACGCAGACGACATCAAAGCTCGATCTGAGGTGCAGGCTCTGTCGGCGTATCCGGCGGGGTCAGTGGATGATCCGGTTTGCGCCGGATGATGATGTCACCGTTCGGCAGCACCTCGGGCGGTTGGTAGGCGCTCCAATCCTCGATCTCTTCAAGAAGCTCGCCCAGCTTTGGGCCCATTTCTTTGGCAAACTGCCGCAACGCCGGCCCCATCTCATCGGCAAACCCCTGAAACTCCTCGATGGCCGGCTCCATCTCTTTCAGAATGCCTTCCATGAACATCTGCGCGCCCCGCTCCATCAGGGACAGCCCGGGTTCATCAGCCTCCTCTGCCTGCGCCACAGGGGCCGCAAGCCAGAGCGCGACAACAAAAGGTAACGTGCGTTTCATACTGCAAATATAGGTCAATCCGACGCCAATTACGAGCGGTCATCGAAATCGAGTGTCACCGGAAAGTGGTCGGAGGCGGTTACCAGCGCATCGCGCAATTCCGGGTTCTGCCAGCATTGAGGATCGTCCAAGGGGTGCCAGATCCGCCATTTCGCACTTTTTGCGCGGATGTCATCGGTCACCATGATGTAGTCCAGAAGCGCCTGCAAAAAACGCTTTTCCGGCCTGATCCAGAACCGTGCCGTCGTAGGCTGTGCGCCCAACCGGCGGCTGAGTGCCTTACGTGCATGCGGATCGAAAAGCCCCGCACCGTCGTCTTGCCCCATCACGATCTCGACCGAAGAGCGGCCAAAAAGGCTTTCGAATTCATCAAGCCCCGGACCGTCATTCAGATCACCCAGAACGATCAGCGGCGTGCCCTCTGCCAAATGCGTTTCAATCCGTGCGCGCAACCAGACCGCCTGCGCCAACTGCTTGCGCCGGTTGGCAATGTTCAGCGTCAGCATTTCGGCGGAACTGCCAGCCCCATGCGGTGCCTTGGATTTCAGGTGCGCGCCGATCATGCGAAAATCAAAGCCGTTCGCTGTCTGAAGCGCAATTTCAAGCGGCGGCTTGGAAAAGACCACCCTGTCTTCAGTCGCGTCTATGTCGAGGTCGATCAGCAGGGTACCGTCAAATCGCGGCGCACCGGTGGCCCCTTCCTGACCGGAAAACACGCCCTTCGGATCATGTTCTGCGACCATCACATAAGGGTCGTACAACAGAGCGATTTCCTGTTCTGTATCGTTGGAAAACCCCATAATAACTTCGCGCGTGCGCAAATTGAAATGGTTCGCAAAATTAGTCAGCGCCCGGATAGTCGCGTTCGTTTTGCTTTGATCCGGGGCTTCGATGACCATGATGGCATCGGCATCCATCGCCTGAAACACAACGCCAAGCGCGGCTGTTTGCTGGGCCCGCGTCACGTTATACCGCGACGACCAACCGTTGTCGTTAAAAAGCTCATCATGGTTATTGAACAGCGCGGAAAACCATTCGACGTTATAGGTCGCGATCCGCATCAGGCAGCCTTTCCCGAAAGTGTCTCCCACGCCCGGTTGATGTCGATCATGCGTTTCTCGGCCATGCGCACCGCTTCCTCAGGCAGGCCACGTGCGATCAATGCATCGGGATGGTTGTCTCTCACCAGCTTGCGCCACGCCACGCGCGCTTCTTCCAGCGTGGCATTCGGCGCAATGCCAAGAACGGTGTGGGGCAAGGGCGATGTGTCAGGCACAAACCGCGCCTTGAGAGAGGCAAAATCATTATCCGACATGCCAAATATCCGCGCCACATCCTCAAGAAACGCGTCTTCGTTCGGATGATATTTCCCATCTGCCATGGCGATGTGGAACAGCCCCTCCATCAGATCGCTCAGCATATCCGGCTGACCCTGAAACATCGTAGCAATGCGTTTGGCGTAATCGTCGTAACCAGCCACGTCCTGCCGGGCGAGGTTAAACACTCGTGCCGCCCCGTCAGTGTCACCTTCGGCGATCTGGAACACCTCCCGAAAGGCCGTCACCTCGTCCCGCGTCACCAGCCCGTCTGCCTTGGCCATCTTCGCACCCAGCGCGATCACGGCGATGGTAAAGGCGACCGACCGCTCCGGCGGACTGCGCAACCGGTCAAAGACGGCTGCCAGCCCCTCGCCAGAGGTCAGCGCGGAAAGCGCCTCGGTGATGCGGGTCCAGATCGACATGGGCGAACCCTAGCTGAGCCTGCGCGGGAAGTCAGGGCGCTTGAAGCGTTTTCTGCATCAAAATCAAGTCAAGCCATTGCCCTGCCTTGCGTCCAACCTCTGGCAGATGCCCGGTCTGGCGAAACCCCAATGCGCGGTGAAATGCGACCGCCGCCGGATTGGCCGAACTGATCCCGGCGACCATGACATGATGCCTCTGCGCGGCTGCGGCTGCCCCAGCGTGGGTCATCAACTGACGGCCATATCCCCTGCCCTGCGCGGATGGCCCCAGAATGATCGTGTGCTCGACTGTCGCGGCATAACCTGGACCTGCACGAAACGGACCATAGGTCACGAACCCCAGATCACAGTCGCCCTCCTCATCAATCACCCAGAAAGCGTCTGACCTCTCTTGAATCAACTGGCGTGTCGCGCTGACCGTTTTTTCTTCGGTCGTGAACGTTGCAAGCGAATCGCGGATCATATCATTCCAAAGCGCCGCGATGCGCTCTGCATCCGAAACTGTCGCGGGCCTGATCATCAGTGAAGCGCCTTTACCACCCCTGCCACGGTGAACTGAGCGTCCAGTCCGGCGGCTCCTGCTTCGAAGTGCACGCGGGTATCATTCAAGTGGCTCGCAAGCATCGATTGCAGATCGGCAGCCCGAGGGTGCCGGACCGTCAGCCGGTCCAGCCGTGCACCCCGTTGCGTAAGCAAGGGGGCAGGATGCGCGTCACCCTCCCACTCAATCAACGCGGGCGCGCAGTTGTCAAAGGGAAGCACCCCATCGGCCGGAACGGCCATACGCCAGCGCAGATCCCCCCGCTGCAGGGACACCGGCGCGCCAAATCCGTCAGGCAAAGCAGCCAGCGTTTCATCCAGATCCGCGCAGCGGCAGATCCAGTTTGTCAGCCGCGGCGAACCGGAAAAACGATCAAGGTCAAACCAGCGCGGACGGTCAGGGGTCGGCGCAGCTGGATTGACAGCAATCGCCTCAAGATAGAGGCCATCTTCTAGGCCCAGCAAGGTGTTGTGGGTGTGAAAGACTGCATGCTCCCCACCCTGCTGCAAAGGAACGCCTAACACGGACTGAACATGAGCCGTTGCCTCGGCCAAAGTCCCGGCACTTACCGCGATATGGTCCAACTCCATCTGCGACATGTCTTTTCCTTACAGATCAGGTTACCGCCAAGGGATAATGGAAGGCGCGTGGCCTTCCCCCGTTATTCAGCGCCGCGCGTCGCGGATCAGTTTGAGGATATCCTCTGCCGCCGCAGGTATGTTCGTGCCGGGCCCAAAGATCGCCTTGACCCCTGCATCATAGAGGAACTGATAATCCTGCTGGGGAATGACGCCCCCGCAAATGACAAGGATATCTTCGGCTCCCGCCTCTTTGAGCGCCTTGACCAACTGCGGTGCCAATGTCTTGTGGCCCGCCGCCTGCGATGAAATGCCGATCACATGGACGTCGTTGTCTACCGCGTCCTGCGCTGCCTCTGCAGGCGTTTGGAACAGCGGGCCGACATCAACATCGAAACCGATATCTGCAAAGGCGGTCGCAATCACCTTGGCCCCCCGGTCGTGACCATCCTGACCCATCTTGACGACCAACATCCGGGGACGACGGCCCTCTTCTTCGGCGAATTGCTCAACCGATTTCTGGATCGCGGCAAAACCTTCGTCGCCTTCATATGCGGCACCATAAACACCTGCGAGGGTCTTAACCTCGGCCCGGTGACGACCGAATTCTTCTTCCATTGCCATGCTAATCTCTCCCACGGTGGCACGTGCGCGCGCGGCGTCCACGGCCCCTTCCAACAGGTTGCCGCCCTCTTTCGTCCGGCGCGTCAATTCATCCAGCGCAGCTTTGCACGCGGCGTCATCACGGCTTGCGCGGATGCTTTCCAGCCGCTTGATCTGGCTCTCCCTCACCGCGACGTTGTCGACATCAAGAATATCGATTGGATCTTCCTTGTCGCGCCGGTACTTATTCACCCCGACGATGACCTCGGTGCCCCGGTCGATGTTGGCCTGACGCTGGGCCGCCGCTTCTTCAATACGCAGCTTCGGCATGCCAGTGGCAACAGCCTTGGTCATGCCACCCAACTCCTCGACCTCCTCGATCAGTTTCCAGGCTTCTTCAGCCAGATCATGGGTCAGCTTTTCGACATAATACGAACCCGCCAACGGATCGACGACGTTGGTCACGCCGGTTTCTTCCTGCAAAATCAATTGCGTATTGCGTGCGATGCGGGCCGAATTCTCGGTTGGCAGCGCGATCGCCTCATCCAGCGCGTTGGTATGCAGCGACTGAGTGCCGCCCAGAACCGCCGCCATCGCCTCGTATGCGGTGCGCACCACGTTGTTGTAAGGATCTTGTTCCTGAAGGCTCACTCCCGACGTCTGGCAGTGGGTCCGCAGCATCGACGACTTGGGGTTCTTTGGATTGAACTCAGCCATGATGCGATGCCAGAGCAGACGCGCGGCACGCAGCTTGGCCGCTTCCATGAAGAAATTCATGCCGATTGCAAAAAAGAAGCTCAAACGCCCAGCGAACTTGTCCACGTCCATGCCCCGCTCAATGGCGGCACGCACATACTCGCGACCATCGGCCAGTGTGAACGCCAGCTCCTGCACCAGGTTCGCGCCGGCTTCCTGCATGTGATAGCCGGAGATTGAAATCGAGTTGAACTTGGGCATCTCGTCCGAGGTATATTCGATGATATCCGCAATGATCCGCATCGACGGCTCTGGCGGATAAATGTACGTGTTGCGGACCATGAATTCTTTCAGAATATCGTTCTGAATCGTGCCCGACAGTACGGCGCGGTCATGCCCCTGCTCTTCGCCAGCGACAATAAAGTTCGCAAGGATCGGGATCACGGCACCATTCATCGTCATGGAAACCGACACCTTGTCGAGAGGGATACCGTCGAACAGGATTTTCATGTCCTCGACACTGTCAATCGCCACGCCGGCCTTGCCCACGTCGCCCTCAACACGGGGGTGATCGCTGTCGTAGCCCCGGTGTGTCGCCAGATCGAAGGCGACCGAGACCCCCTGCTGACCGGCGGCCAGGTTCTTGCGGTAAAAGGCGTTGGATTCTTCGGCGGTCGAAAAGCCCGCATATTGCCGGATTGTCCACGGTCGGCCCGCGTACATCGTTGCTTTCACGCCGCGCGTGAAGGGCGCCTCTCCGGGCATGGAGCCCAAATGATCGACACCGTCCAGATCGGACGCATCATAGACCGGCTGTACGTCGATCCCTTCCAGCGTCTTCCATGTCAGATCATCAAGACTGCGGCCGCGCAGTTCGGCCTCAGCGGTGCTGCGCCATTTGTCCTTCGTCATATCCTTGTCCTTTTGTCATTGCACCCGTTGGCAGACTTGTGTCCGCTCTTGTCAGGTGCGCGTCCTCTGTCAGTGTCGCCAGACCATCCGCCCCGGCAGTAAGCCAATGCAGATCATCCGCGTAATTCTCGCGCAGGCGTGCGATTTGTTCGTCCGTGAAGGGCTGCCAACGCCCTACCCCGTCCGGCAATTGATTGGAATCTGCGCCATGCTGCGCCAGTGTTGCGCGCAAGGCGGGCAGATCCTGAGATCGGTTCAGCCAACGCAGCCTATCATCCCGTGGCGCGTCTCGCCCAAGGGCTGCATGCAAGACCACGTCGGGACGACCTGCATGCGCCTCAAACGGCAGAACCTTAATCTCGGCTCCTGGCGCAGCGCAGGCCAGGTCAGTAATGACATCGCGCCACGTCCGGCGGCCTTCCGAAATCGCGGCAAAGCGTGCAGCTGAAGGCACAGGATGCCCCCGCGAGACTGCGAGAGCCGAAGCTGAGGCCCAAAACAGTTCGGGGCTACGGATCGACAGCACAATGCGCCGCAACCGTCCACCAAAAGCCGCCGAAATTCTTGCCACGCGTTCCCCCGCGCCGGGATACAACCGCTCAAACCTCAGGTTCTGGGCGCAATTGCCAAGCAGGTTTTCATCACTCACCAGCAATTCCTGCAAGCCACGTGACTGCGCCTGCTGACTAAACATCCGAATGCGCCCTTCGGCCCGTTGCGCCACATTGCGACCTTTTTGGCCGAGCACAGAACGAAACAAACCGGGAAATACCGACTTCCGGCAGCGCTGCGGCCCCCAATACCCAACATTTTGCCCAACCAGATCGTCCACATGATCGCGCATGTAATGCTGAAAAGTGGTTGTCGCGGTGCGGTGAACCCCAAGGTGCAAGATGACGTCCATAAGCCTTTGGCCCAGCCTTTTCCAAGGGGCCGCCCCGTTCGGCCATGATGCGAGGATCACCTCTTTCATGCCAGAAAACCCCTTGCTGCGCGCTTAATGCGCACCTGAGACGATTTAGCCATCGCATTTAGCCAAATCACGCTTATATCTGAGACAACAGGAGAAGACATGAAACGCCTTATACCTATTGTAATTGCTGGATTAATTGCCTCCAGTGCGGTGGCACAGGAGACAGATGTGGTTGAACTCGAAACTCTCTTTGTGGCTGCAGATATGGCTGATTTAAGCGAATTTCGCTGGAAAAAGCGCCCCGTATTGGTCTTTGCAGACAGCGCGGACGACCCCGCGTATATCGAACAGCTTGAACTGCTGGGCCAGCGTCCCGAAGCGCTGCTGGAGCGCGATGTGATCGTATTGACCGACACCGACCCTGAAGCCCGTTCTCCGCTCCGCCTCAAGATGCGGCCCCGCGGCTTCATGCTCGTGCTGGTTGGCAAGGACGGCGGCGTAAAGCTGCGCAAACCATTCCCTTGGGACGTTCGCGAGATCACGCGCAGCATCGACAAGATGCCGATGCGCAAACGCGAGATCAGAGAAGAAAAAGAAGCCGCCCGCGAGCGATAATAGTCGCAGGGGGCTCTGCGCCGACCAGCTGTCTTTGGATCACAACAGGTGCCCCAGTTTATGCAAAGAAGCCCGGTCACCACGCGTGCGCCGATTTCACTGTTCTGTCCATGCGTATCCCATCCTGAAGCGTCCACACAGCATTTGATGACGCCGACAGACAATTGCCGGCGTCAGTCTTGCACCATGTATCTATGGACACATCCGGGGACATTGCGCTCTATTCGAACTCCATGATCACGTCATCCACCGCCAGGCTGTCGCCCGCTTCTGCGTTGACCTTTGACACGACACCTTTTTTCTCAGCGCGCAGGATGTTCTCCATCTTCATCGCCTCAATGGTGCAAAGCGCCTGACCTTCCTGCACTTCGTCGCCCACGGCCACATCCATTTTCACCACCAGACCCGGCATCGGGCAAAGCAGCATCTTGGAGGTGTCCGGGGGTACTTTTTCGGGCATCTTGCGTGCCAGTTCCGCCTGTCTTGGGGTGCGCACATGTACCTTCAGATCAGCGCCACGGGTGCGGATGCGGAAGCCGCCGGATATCTTGCCGACCTTCATCACCAACGGCGCATCCGCCACGGTCATCTGGGCAAGTTTGTCGCCCGGCGTCCAATCGCCCGAGACGCGCATATCACTGCCGTCCTCGAACCGAACCGTCGCACCGGTCTGGTCCGCTTCGATCGTGACATCAAAGGAATGCCCCTGAAGCGTCACGTTCCAGTCAGCGCCAACCTTGCGCTCGTGATTGTCCATCCGGCCAGATACGCGCGCACGGCGAATTTCGGCTACCCGGTGCATCGCCGCTGTCGCGGCTGCAATCCGGCGCAACTCGGCTTCGGCCAGTTCGACCCCCTCAAATCCGTCGGGATACTGCTCTTCGATAAAGGCGGTCGTCATGTCACCTTCGACAAAGATCGGATGATCCATAACGGCAGACAGGAACGGCAGGTTATGCCCGATGCCTTCGACCTCAAAGCTGTCGAGCGCCACGCGCATTTGCTCAATGGCCTCCGCACGCGTAGGAGCCCAAGTGCACAGCTTGGCGATCATCGGGTCGTAGTACATGCTGATCTCGCCACCCTCGTAGACGCCGGTGTCGTTGCGCACCGCCATCGTGGCCTCAGGCGCATCATCCTGCCATTTGCCATTGTCCAGAAGCGGGCCTGCAGCCACTTCCTGCGGCGGGCGGTAGCGCGTCAAACGGCCAATTGATGGCAAAAAGCCACGGTAAGGGTCTTCGGCATAAAGTCGGTTTTCAATGGCCCAGCCGTTCAGTTTTACGTCCGACTGCTTGATCGTCAGCTTTTCGCCATTGGCCACGCGGATCATCTGTTCGACCAGATCGACACCAGTGATCAGCTCCGTCACGGGGTGTTCCACCTGCAAACGCGTGTTCATCTCAAGGAAATAGAAGTTCTTGTTGCCGTCCACGATGAACTCAACCGTGCCTGCTGAGGTGTATCCAACCGCCTGGGCCAGCGCGACAGCCTGCTCACCCATCGCCTTGCGGGTCGCTTCATCAAGGAAGGGGCTTGGCGCTTCCTCCACCACTTTCTGGTTGCGGCGCTGGATCGAACATTCACGCTCGCCCAGATAGATGCCATTGCCATGCGCGTCGCAAAGTACTTGAATTTCGATGTGCCGCGGCTGCGTGACGAACTTTTCAATGAAAATACGGTCATCACCAAAGGAATTCGCCGCCTCGTTCTTAGACGACTGGAAGCCCACGCGCGCCTCATCATCGGACCACGCGATCCGCATGCCTTTGCCGCCGCCCCCGGCAGACGCCTTAAGCATTACCGGATAACCGATCTCGTTGGAAATCTTGACCGCTTCATCGGCGTCCTCGATCAGCCCCATGTAGCCCGGTACTGTCGAAACGCCGGCCTCCTGAGCGATCTTCTTTGAGGTGATCTTGTCCCCCATCTTTTCAATCGCGCCCTTAGGCGGGCCGACAAAGGCCACACCGGCCTTCTCAAGCGCCTCGGCGAATTTGGAATTCTCGGACAGGAAGCCATAACCCGGATGCACCGCCTCTGCGCCGCTTTCCTTGATCGCCGCCATCACCTTGTCGATCACGATATAGGACTGGTTCGCAGGCGGTGGACCGATGCGGATCGCCTCATCTGCCATCTGGACATGCAACGCCTGAGCGTCGGCATCTGAATAGATGGCAACGGACTGAATGCCCATCTTTCGCGCGGTCTTGATGACACGGCAGGCGATTTCGCCCCGGTTGGCGATCAGGATTTTCTTGAACATGGGATGTCCTTCTGGGTCTTGTGAGAAACGCAAACACCCCGCAACGGCAGACGCCGTGCGGGGTGTGATGAACGGGGACGGCGCGGCTCAAAGCCGCGCACGCCGAACGTGGTTTTAGTTACATCTGCCGGGGTAGAGTTGGCAGTAGGCGACATTGCCCGCAGCACCGATGGCTGCACCTTGGGCAAGGCTGCCGCTGGTGATCGCGGCAGCACCTGCGCCGACGGCCGCGCCACCCAACGCTTGTTCGCCAAGCGTGTCGCCACAGGCTGCAAGCCCTGCACAGGCGATGAGGGCAAATGAAATAGTCTTGATGGACATGTTGCTGTTCCTTGTCTGCTCTTGCTTGCAAAACCAACGCGGGAACACAGCTGAGGTTCCACGCCGGGTGCAAGCGCATGGGTCGCGCCCCCCTTTTGGTGAAACCCGAAAAAATGGGGCAGTACAAACAGTGCGGTGTTGTACTGCCCCTGAGGGGAAGGGGTATGGTTTAGGTGTGTCAAAGACGGCTCCTGGGGGGAATCGCATTCAACATCTGCGACCGTGGCGGATGCAGACAGCACCGCCAAGGGACCACACCAATTGCGGGAAAAATCGGCTAACGCCCGCTTATTCATGGATTCTGAAGGCAAGATCACGCCGATCCCTCGTCAAAGGCTTCGGGAAACGATGCACGGGCGCGCGCCACATCAATCACGAGGAGAGCCTCATAGTTTTCAGGGTCAAACGGATCACTTGCAGGCAGAACCTCGCGCCCAAAAAGCCATGATAAACGGCCCGCATCCAGATTGCCGCGCTCGAACGGCTGATCGCCAAAATGCTCCCAAAGTGCCTTCATAAAGGCCGCATCAGCGCGGCGGTCCGGTGGACGACGATCAGAGCGCCGCTCGCGCCGGATGATCGGGGTGACGCCCTTTGGATTGGGGCGGCGAATGGTAAATTGGAAATCGGTGCCGGGCAAACGGCCCGGAAACCCGCGATGTTTCAGCATATAGGCTGGCATCAGGCACCCTCCCCGATATTGAAGGGGGCGCGGGGAGTGCGGGTTGGGACAGGCACAATCGCCTGCCCCGGAATGCGCTTACTTGTACTTACCGGTGTACGCTGGCTCGACCGAGATGGGCTCGGGCTCAACCACGACATACTCTTCTTCTGTCTGGCCGGATGTGCATGCGGCAACAGCGGCGACGAAACCGATGGCTGCCAAGAATTTGATGCTCTTTGACATCTATGTCTCCTGTCTATGTGAGTGGGGCGCGCATTATATGACTGCCTCACACGCCCCGTTTCTGAGGTAAGGGATACTTGGGTATTCCTTGCCCGCACCATAAAACAATCGGTGCCGAAAAAATACTGAAGGTTCGGCAATCGGCAGACTTGTGACGCCAAAGCCTCAATCAACCGATCACATGAGCATTCATGCGCAAGATGTTGTGGCTGCATCACAAATCCTCCCAGATACAGACATTATCTACCGGCCTGTATGCCTCGAAAAACTGCGTGGCATTGGGGTCTGCTGATCCAAATTCTGTGGCTCGATCCGAAAGCGATATGACAATCACATCGCCACTCAGTGCGTATTGGTCGATGTAGGACAGGGCCAGAACATCACATAGATGCGACATGTCAAAAGCAGCAGTCTCATAGTCGACCGTTCCACCGTCCCGCGTGATTTCAGGTGCGATAAAGCGAAACCTCAGCCACGTTTCAGTGCCGATCTCATCTACCAGCACCTCTTGCAATTCCACAGGCTGGCCAGACGGCACCTCGATTGCCAGCGCGGGGCTGGCTGCAAAAATGACCGCGGCAAGAAGGCTCTTCACGGGGCCACCTCCTCGGACGTATCAAAGTCGGCTGGCGAGATAATCTCAATCAGTTCCAGATCGTCGGAATGGCGTACTTCACGGTGCTTGATGCCCGGTGGCTGGAGCACGCAGGACCCTGCGCGCAAGATATGCTCGCCCTGCCCTTCGTATTCGAAAACAACCCAGCCTTCGGTGATGTAGACCATCTGGAAGTCAAGATCATGCGAATGCCAGACTGCTGGACTTTCCATGCCCGGCACCGCACGGATCACATGCGCACCGTACTTGCCTTTTGTGGCGTCTTTGATGCCAAGGTCACGGTATTCGAAAAACGGGCGAAGACCCGCGCCTTCAAACTTCCCGTCATCTGCATGGGCGATCGTAAATGCCTGATTTTTCCAAAGCTTCATGCCGCACCCCCCTTGAGGGCTGCGACAGAAGTCAGTGGTCGCGCAGCGCCTCGATCAGCTCTTCTTTGTCCATGTCCGAACGTCCGTCGATATCCAATTCCTGCGCCCGTTCGTATAGGTCGTCCTTGGTCCATTCCTCGTAAGGTGGCTGTTTGCCCCCTTTTTTTCCGGGCGCCTGATTGTCGTTGGCCTGCGCATTGGCAATGCGTGCGGCCTTTTCCTTCGATGCGCCATCCTCGCGCAGGCTTTCGTAGGTCTCGTCGTCCTTGATGCTGGGTCCGTGGTCCGATGTCATGTCGTTCTCCTTTCCCGGTGAACGACGCGGCTGGCGCAATTGTTCCGTCAGCGCGGCGGATTGCGCCGCCCACGATCAGCACCAGCACCTCGGACACAAAGCACAACATCACCGTTCTCACAGCGGAATGTTATCGTGCTTCTTCCACGGCATCTCTTTCTTCTTATGCCGCAGCGATGCAAACGCCCGCGCAATCCGCTTGCGCGTCGTGCGTGGCTGGATCACCTCGTCGATAAAGCCGCGCTCAGCCGCGACAAAGGGATTGGCGAACCGCTCCTCGTAGTGTGCGGTGTGTTCGGCAATCTTCTCGGGATCGTTGCGGTCAGCGCGGTGGATGATCTCCACCGCCCCTTTTGCGCCCATCACGGCGACCTCGGCCGTAGGCCAGGCATAGTTGAAATCGGCCTGCAGATGCTTGGACGCCATCACTACGTAAGCCCCGCCGTACGTTTTGCGGGTGGCGACCGTCACCATCGGCACCGTCGCTTCACCATAGGCAAACAGCAGCTTGGCACCGTGCTTGATGACGCCGCCGTATTCCTGTGTCGTGCCGGGCAGGAAGCCGGGAACATCCACCAGTGTCAGAATCGGGATCTCAAAGGCATCACAGAACCGCACGAACCGCGCAGCCTTGCGGCTGCTGTCGATGTCCAGCACGCCCGCCAACACCATCGGCTGATTGGCGACCACACCCACCGTGCGCCCCTCAAGACGTATGAAACCGGTGATGATGTTCTTGGCGAAATCTTCCTGAATCTCGTAAAAATCGCCCTCGTCCGCCAGCTTGAGAATGAGTTCCTTCATGTCATAAGGTGTATTCGCATTTTCCGGCACCAGCGTGTCGAGCGACGGCTCAATCCGCTCCGGATCATCAAAGAACGGGCGCACAGGCGGGGCCTGACGGTTATTGGACGGCAGAAAGTCCACCAAGCGGCGCACTTCCGCAAGCGCCTCAACGTCATTCTCAAACGCCGCATCCGCGACTGAGGATTTCTTGGTGTGCGTGCTTGCCCCACCCAGTTCCTCTGCCGTCACCTGCTCATTGGTCACGGTCTTCACCACTTCGGGGCCAGTCACGAACATGTAAGAGCTGTCTTTGACCATGAAGATAAAGTCGGTCATCGCAGGGGAATACACCGCACCGCCCGCACATGGCCCCATGATCACGCTGATCTGCGGGATCACGCCGGACGCCATGATGTTGCGCTGGAACACCTCGCCGTAGCCTGCAAGGCTGTCGACGCCTTCCTGAATACGCGCACCACCGGAATCGTTGATGCCGATCACCGGTGCGCCGTTCTGCATCGCCATATCCATGATCTTGCAGATCTTCTTGGCGTGGGTTTCGGACACCGACCCGCCCAGAACCGTGAAGTCCTGACTGAAGACGTAGACAAGCCGACCATTGATCGTGCCCCAGCCCGTGACAACACCATCGCCCGCAGGTTTTTGCTTTTCCATTCCGAAATCGGTGCAGCGGTGCGTGACGAACATGTCGAACTCTTCAAAGGATCCTTCGTCCAGCAAAAGATCGACCCGTTCCCGCGCGGTCAGTTTTCCGCGTCCGTGCTGCGCGTCAATCCGCGCCTGACCGCCGCCCATACGGGCCGTCTGACGCCGCTCTTCGAGCTGTTCGAGAATATCTTTCATGGCAAACCCCTGCTAAACATTTGGCACATAATAGAGACCACAAAGGGGCTGTGAAAAGAGCCATTGTGAATATTTGCAAATCTTATGCAGATATGTTCGAGCAAATTGAAAATTTGCAAATATCACGATGTATGCTCGACAACCTACACATGCCGGATTACTTGCATTTGCATGAATGAGACTTCAGCCCCTGCACCCTCAATTCGGTTTCTCGACCGCAGCACGCCGCCACACGTCTCGACACTGATATTACTTGCGGGTCTGTCAGCGCTGGTCATGAACATTTTTCTGCCAAGCCTCCCGCAAATGGCAGAATATTTCGGCACGTCCTACGCGGTGATGCAGCTGTCGGTCCCTTTGTATTTGCTGTTCAGCGCAGTGATGCAGCTTTTCATCGGCCCGATATCAGACAACCTTGGTCGGCGTCCGGTGATGATAGCCGGGCTTTTGCTGTTTATGGTCGCGACCCTGGGCTGCATCTATGCGCCGAACACTACGGTCTTTTTGACCTTCCGCATCCTGCAAGCGGTCATTGCCACTGCAATGGTGCTCAGCCGCGCAGTGCTTCGTGATCTATACACGCAGGATCAGGCGGCCTCCAAGATCGGCTACGTGACAATGGGCATGGCGTTAGTACCGATGATTGCGCCCGCCGTGGGCGGGTCAATTGAACAGTTTGGCGACTGGCACCTGACATTCTGGCTGATGTTCTCAATTGCGGCCGCCATTCTTTTGCTGGTGATCCGCGACATGGGCGAAACAGCGGTCGCAAGCAACAACTCCATCCTCGGCCAGTTTCGCGAATACCCCGAACTTCTGCGTTCGCCGCGGTTCTGGGGCTATGCGATGGCCGCTGCTTTCTGTTCGGGCGCCTTCTTTGCCTATCTTGGCGGCGCGCCCTTCGTGGGATCGGTGGTCTTCGGCCTCGATCCCTTCTGGCTTGGCATCTATTTCGGCGCTCCTGCCGTAGGATATTTCTGTGGCAACTGGCTGACCGGTCTTTTCGCCCAGCGCTTTGGCGTCAACAACATGGTGATGTGGGGGTGTCTGGCCAATGCGACGGGCGGCACCCTGTCTCTGCTCATCTTTCTGGCAGGCTATGGAACGGCCGAAACATTCTTTGGCATGATGACGCTGATCGGCCTTGGCAATGGCCTGTGCATTCCCAACGCCACCGCCGGGATGCTGTCGGTCCGCCCTCATCTGGCCGGCACCGCATCCGGTCTTGGCGGCGCAATCATGATTGGCGGCGGCTCTGGCCTTGCTGTTCTGGCGGGGCTTTTGCTGACGCCCGAAACCGGGGCCTATCCGCTGATCCTGATCATGCAACTGACCGCCATCGCCGGGGTTTTTTCAATTTTGCTGGTCATCCGACGCGAGCGCACGCTTCAACTCCGCGGTTGAAAAGCCCCCACTTGTCGCCCCCCCTTTGCAAAGCTAGGGTTCGCCCATCTGCAAAGTTGCAAAGGGCGTGCCGATGGCCAGTCAAAAACTCTATGCCGGGGCCAAGCTGCGCGAGCTGCGCACAAAACTGGATCTGACCCAAAAGGACTTTGCCGCGCGGCTGGGCGTTTCCCTGCCCTATCTCAACCAGATGGAAAACAACAACCGCCCCGTCTCCACAACGGTGGTGCTGGGCCTCGCGTCTGAATTCGGCCTCGACGTCACCGAACTCAGCGCAGGCGACGGGGAACGCCTTGTCAGCGACATGCGCGAAGCTCTTGCCGATCCCGTCTTTCAGGGCAAGATGCCGCCCCTTGCAGACATCCGCCTTGCGGCGTCCAACGCACCGGGCCTTGCGCGCGCATTTCTGGACCTGCACCAGAACTACCGCCAGACCCACGAGCGCCTCGCCTCTCTGGACGAGGCGCTGGGACGCGAAGATGCCCGCGCAGCTCCCTCTCCTTGGGAGGAAGTCCGGGATTTCTTTCACTATTGCGATAACTACATCGACGCCGTTGACCGCGCCGCCGAACATTTCGCCACCCGCCACAACGCCGAGACATCCATGCGCTCCGTCGCGATTGCCGCGCTGCAAGAGACAGGCGTTTCCGTCGCCTTCTCGGATGCGGACACGCTGCGCCGCTATGCCCCCGAAGCCCGCACGCTGTCGATCTCGTCGTTAGCCACGCCGGAGACCCAGACGTTCCAGCTCTTGCTGCAACTCGCCCTGATCAGCCAGAATACGTTACTCGAAGCAACCCTCGATCTCGCCCGTTTCACGACAGAAAGCGCGCGTGACATCGCCAAGATCGGTCTGGCAAATTATTTCGCAGGCGCAGCCCTGCTGCCCTACAAGAGGTTCCATCAGGCGGCGCAAGACTGCCGCCACGATCTGGAAGTGCTCTCCAGCCGCTTCGGCGCCTCCATTGAACAAGTGGCCCACCGGCTGTCGACCTTGCAGCGCCCCGGTGCCAAAGGCGTGCCTTTCTTTTTTGTCCGTGTCGATCAGGCCGGCACGATCACGAAGCGCCACTCGGCGACCCGCCTGCAATTTGCGCGCTTTGGCGGCGCATGTCCCCTGTGGAACGTGCACCGCGCATTCGAAACACCGGGCCGCTTCCTGCGGCAGTTGGCCGAAACCCCTGACGGAGTCCGCTATATCAGTCTGGCCCGCGACATCAGCAAACCAGCGGGCCGCTACGGGGCACCCGTGCGGCGCTATGCCATTGCGCTGGGATGCGAGATGCGGCACGCGGATCAACTGGTCTATGCCGATGGCCTCGATCTGACCCGCGACAGCGCTTTTGAACCCATCGGGATTTCCTGCCGGATTTGCGAGCGCAAAAGCTGTCATCAACGTGCCGTACCCCCATTGGAGCGTCAGCTCAAAGTGGACCCGGACCGCCGTGATGTCTTGCCCTACCGTGTGGAATGATCAGCGCCTGGCCGCACGCCACCCCAACGCCCGAGCCTGCGCCTCAGAGCAGAACCAGCGTTCCCCCTTCTCCGGCCTGATCCCCGTGCGCTCGTAAAATTCTTGCCCCGGCATGTGATAAATCCGTGCGCCCTGCGCATTGATATTACCCTTGATGCGGCATTCGGGGTCCGGTGCGTCCCGCCCCAGTGTCCGCGTCAGCCGGTAGCGCGCAGGCGATTGCAGGGCAAATCCATGAATGCCCCTCTCCGCAACAAGGGCCGCCTTTTCATCCAGATCATAGTCCATAGAATACTTGCGATAGGCATAGGCCAACCCCTCGCGAACCAAAACGCGCCCAATGTCCTGACCGCCTGCAAAACAACGCGCCACAACGCGCCCATAGCGGTCCCGATCCACCGGCTCACAACGCGCCGGCACCCCGTCGAACCGGTCCTGCACCTGCCGCATGACCCAATCCCCGCAGCCCCAGTTCTGTCCTGTCAGCGTGGTGCAGGGCTGATCACGCTCAGGTGCATCGATCCCGTGCAACCGTATACGTGTATCGCCCACATCTATCGTGTCTCCGTCCACGACCCTCACTTTACCCGCAACGTCAGCCGCGAAAACGACTGATCCCCAGATCAGACCAAGGACAACGCTCGCGCAAATTCTTAACATTTGATTAATCTGGACGGTGAAAGCGCCCCGATCAACCGCCTTCGTCAAGAACCGTTAACAAAGCTCACCGCTGTGACGTTTTCCACTCCGGATGCACCCAAGGTTCGTCGTTCGCCCTTGCCAATGGATCAAGCCCCAGCAGATGATCCGAGACCTTCTCTCCCACCATGATTGACGGCGCATTCAGGTTACCATTGGTGATGCGCGGAAAGATCGAACTGTCCGCCACGCGGAGCCCCTCTACGCCGATCACACGCGCTTCGGGATCGACTACAGCGTTGCGGTCATCCGCCCTGCCCATCCGGCAGGTACCACAGGGATGATAGGCGCTTTCTGCGTGCTCACGAACGGCGTCATCCAGTTCCGCGTCGGTCTGAAAGGCCTCGCCGGGCTGGATCTCGTGCTTCACGAAAGGCTGGAACGCATCTTGCGCAAAAATCTCCCGTGTCAGCCGGATACAGGTGCGGAACTCGTCCCAATCCTCCGGATGCGACATGTAATTGAACCGGATCACCGGATCATCCGCCGGGTTGGCCGACCGTAGCGTCACCGCCCCGCGCGATCGCGACCGCATCGGTCCGGTATGCGCCTGAAACCCATGCCCCTCCGCCGCCGCCTGTCCGTCGTAGCGCACCGCAAGCGGCAGAAAATGAAATTGGATGTCAGGGTAAGGAATGCCTGCCTTTGACCGAATAAAACCGGCACTCTCAAACTGGTTTGACGCACCCATCCCGCGCTTGAGAAACAGCCACTGCGCCCCGATTGCCGCCTTCGACAGCAGGTTCCAATGCTTGTAAAGCGTGATCGGCTGCGACGCCGCCATCTGAATGTACATCTCCAGATGGTCCTGCAGGTTCGCGCCCACACCGGGGCGATCTGCGACAACCTCGATCCCATGTTCCGTCAAATGGGCACCGGGCCCGATGCCCGACAGCATCAGGAGCTTGGGCGAATTGATCGAGGATGCCGCGAGCACCACCTCCCGCTCCGCCTCGATCACCTCGCGCCGCCCCCGGCGCAAGACCTCGACCCCGGTCGCCCGCCCCTCCGATATCACGACCCGCTGCGCAAAGGCCCGCACGATCTGAACATTGGCCGTTCTCTGCGCGGGGCGCAGATAGGCATTCGCCGCGGACCAGCGCCGCCCTCGCCAAACGGTCTGCTCCATCGGGCCAAAGCCTTCCTGCTTTTCCCCGTTGTAATCATCGGTGACCTGATATCCTGCCTGCCGCCCCGCCTCGACAAAGGCCCGGTAGAGCGGATTGGCCCGTGGCCCACGGCTGACATGCAATGGCCCGTCGGTGCCGCGCCATGCCGGATCGCCGCCATGACCGCTGTCGTGCCAGCTCTCCATCCGTTTGAAGTACGGAAGGACATCGGCGTAGGCCCACCCCCGTGCGCCCTGTTCGTCCCAATGATCGAAATCCATTGCGTGCCCGCGCACATAGACCATCCCGTTGATCGAGGACGACCCTCCGATGACCTTGCCCCGCGGACAGGCCAGCCTGCGCCCGCCCAGATGCAGCTCCGGCTCGGACTTGTAGCCCCAGTCATACATCCGCATGTTCATCGGATAGCTCAACGCCGCGGGCATCTGGATGAAAGGTCCCGCGTCCGTGCCGCCATGTTCGATCACGATCACCTTGCGGCCCGCCTGCGCCAGCCGGTAAGCCATCGCACAGCCCGCGCTGCCCGCCCCGACTATGATAAATTCCGCCTTCATCTCACCTGTCCTTCGTGATTCCGCGCCGGGTCAAGGATGCGCCTTGGCGCACCGGGCTTGCCCGGCTTGTCCTTGACGCGGCGGGGAATCGCATCCCAAAATTGACGCGGTGTCTTGAGCCACAGACTGTGGCCTCAAGCACCTCTCAGCAAATGCCCCAAACCCTCAAAACCCCAACTGGTACAACTCCTTGGGGCTCACCTCTCATCCGGCACCAGACATGTCGTGCGCGTCAGCGCTCCTTTGGATCACGCCCCTCTCAGAAGGGCGCCTCGACATCGTCCATACGCACGAACACCGACTTCAGCTGGCTGTAATGCTCGATCGCCGCCTTGGAATTCTCGCGTCCCACACCGGAGTTCTTAGACCCGCCAAAAGGGGCCTCCACCGGCGCATCGTTGTAGGTGTTGATGTAACAGGTGCCCGCCTCGAACCCGGCCGCCACGCGGTGCCCGCGCGCCAGATCGCGCGTAAAGACCCCTGCCGCCAGACCGAATTCGGTATCATTGGCCCGCACCATGACCTCGGCCTCGTCCTCGAAATCCAGCACCGCCATCACTGGGCCGAAGATCTCCTCGCGCGCGATCACCATGTCATCGGTCACATCGGCAAAGACGGTGGGCTCTAGGTAATAGCCGTCGCGGTCCAGCCGCCTGCCCCCAGTCACCAGCCGCGCACCTTCCGCCTTCCCCTTCTCGATGTAGCCCAGCACGATATTCATCTGCCGCTCGGACACCATCGGGCCAAAGCTGGTCTCGGGGTCCATCGGATCGCCGATAACCGCGTTGCCCAACCGCTCGCTCAACCGCTCCAGGAAAATGTCCTTGATGTCGCGATGCACGAAAACCCGCGTCCCGTTGGAGCAGACCTGACCAGAGCTGTAGAAATTGCCGAGGATCGCACCGCCAACGGCGTTTTCGATATCCGCGTCCTCGAAGATGATCAAAGGTGACTTGCCCCCCAGTTCCATCGTTACGTGCTTGATGCCCTCGGCCGCCGCAGCATAGACCTTGCGCCCCGTCGGCACCGATCCCGTCAGCGACACCTTGTCGACACGCGGATCCGTGACCAGCGCGGATCCCACATCGCCCATGCCCTGCACCACGTTGTAGAGCCCGGCAGGCAGCCCCGCCTCATGCAGGATTTCCGCGACTTTCAATGCGCAAAGCGGTGTCGTTTCCGAAGGTTTGAAGATCATCGCATTGCCACAGGCAAGCGCCGGAGCGCCCTTCCAGCAGGCAATCTGCGTGGGGTAATTCCACGCACCGATCCCCACGCAAACCCCAAGAGGTTCGCGCCGCGTATAGACCCAGTTCTCGCCCAGCTGGATATGTTCGCCGGTCAGCGTGGCGGCCATGCCACCGAAGTATTCCAGCGCATCCGCACCCGAAGTCGCATCAACGACAGAGGTTTCCTGATAGGGCTTACCGGTGTCCCATGTCTCAAGCACGCTCAGATCATGATTGCGCTCTCGCATGATGTCCGCCGCCCGGCGCAGAACGCGCCCGCGTTCCGTACCGGTCATCGCCGCCCAGCTTTTCTGAGCGCGCTTCGCGGCCGTCAGGGCGCGGTCGATGATCGCCGGCGTGGCGGCGTGCAGGGTGGCGATGGTCTCTCCCGTGGCGGGATAGATCACCTCGAAGGGCGTGCCATCGGTGTCCTCTACGTAGGCACCATCGATGAAATGGCTGGCGGCGGGTTGGGTGTCGTAGCTCATTTAGTTTTTATGCCTCCGGCGGGAATTGTATTGGAAAGATGAAGCGGGGACTCACTCCCCGCGCGGAAAGCGTTTGCTTTCTTCCAGAACGTTCAGGTCCATGTGATTGCGCATGTATTGTTCGGATGCCTTGCGCAGCGGTTGGTAATCCCAGGGGTAATAGCCCCCCTCGCGCAGGGCTTCGTAGACCACCCATCGACGGGCCTGCGACTTGCGCACATCCGCGTCATAGGCCGCCAAGTCCCATCGCGCCTCCGATTTGGCGCGCAGTGAATTAAGCGTGCCCTGATGTTCGGGATGGTCTGCCAGGTTGGTCAACTCGTGCGGGTCCGCCTCGAGATCGAAAAGCTGGTCGGGATCCAGGGTGCAGTGATTGTATTTCCACTTGCCATAGCGCAGCGATACCATCGGCGCATAGGAGGCCTCGGCCGCGTATTCCATGGCAACAGGCTCCGTGCGCTGCCGCCCCTGCCCCATCGGCACCAGCGATTGCCCCGTCGTCCAGGGGGTGACCTCATCCATGCTGACCCCGGCCAGATCACACAGGGTCGGGCAGACATCGATATTGCTGACCGGTGTCGTTTGCAGCCCGGCTTCCATCTGCGGCGCCGCGATCATCATGGGTACGCGGGAGGAGCCGTCGAAGAACGACATCTTGAACCACAGCCCACGCTCTCCCAGCATATCCCCGTGGTCCGACACGAAGAGGATGATCGCCTCCTGCCGCGTGTCCTCAAGCGTCTGCAAGATTTCACCGATCTTGTCATCAAGATAGCTGATGTTGGCAAAATAGGCCCGCCGCGACCGGCGAATGTGGTCTTCGGTGATGTCGAAACTGCGCCAGTCGTTGGCATCGAAGATACGCTTGGAATGCGGATCGTGATCCTCGTACGCCATGGCAGGGATCTCCGGCAGCAGATGCTCGCAGTCCTCGTAGAGATCCCAGTACTTCTTGCGCGCCACATAGGGATCATGCGGATGGGTAAAGCTGACCGTCAGGCACCATGGCCGGGCGTCCGCCCCCCGCGACAGATCGTATATCTTGCGCGTGGCGTTGTAGGCGACCTCGTCGTCGTATTCCATCTGGTTCGACGTCTCGGCCACCCCTGCGCCTGTCACCGACCCCATGTTGTGATACCACCAGTCGATGCGCTCTCCGGGCTTGCGAT
>Ga0316197_10000388_pt1 | contig 31116 bp, 22 predicted proteins | sample OudBiesiAoxic_MG_FD_204939 | JGI IMG/M metagenome (GOLD analysis project Ga0316197, IMG submission 204939) | Coastal sediment microbial communities from Oude Bieten Haven, Netherlands - site A oxic | ecosystem: Environmental > Aquatic > Marine > Coastal > Sediment | place: Netherlands... | reverse complement strand
ATCAGTGATTCATTCAATGGTGCAGTATATTGATGGTAGCGTAATTGCGCAGATGGGAAACCCGGATATGAGAACGCCAATTGCCCATGTAATGGGGGGAGGTAAACGTATCGCTAGTGGTGTCGACAATTTAGATTTCTTCAATTCGCCTGAATTTAGTTTTTTAACTCCAGATTTTCAACGATATCCTTGTTTAGCGCTTGCGATTGAAGCTTGTTATCAAGGGCAGCATGCAACCACAACACTTAATGCTGTTAATGAAGTTGCGGTGGCTGCTTTTTTAGCGGGGCAAATTCAGTTTACACAAATATCCCAGGTGGTTGATCGTGTTTTACAAGAAACGACGATGCAACCTATTAGTGCCATTGAGCAGTTGTTAGAAATTGACAAACAAGCTAAAAATAACGCCGTTACGATTATCCAACGAGAGCTATTATGTTAACAATGTTATGGAATCTAGGTGCGTTTATTGTTGCACTGAGTATCTTGGTTGCTATCCATGAGTTTGGTCACTTTTGGGTGGCTAGGCGTTGTGGTGTCAAAGTGCATCGTTTTTCAATTGGGTTTGGTAAGGTATTATTTCAACGCACTGATAAGCAGGGTACAGAGTTTGCTATTGCAGCAATCCCTCTTGGTGGTTACGTAAAAATGCTTGATGGGCGTGTTGAAAGCGTTTCAGAAGAAGAACAACAATTTGCCTTTGATAAAAAAACAGTTTGGCAGCGTATTGCTATTGTAGCTGCTGGGCCTATTGCTAATTTTTTACTTGCTATCATCGCGTTCTTCTTAATGTACATGATTGGTGTGAATAGTGCCAAACCGATTATACAAGGAGTTGCCACTGATTCCCCAATGTCGGTCATAACAGCTGCTCAAGCACCCACACAACAACGCTTTCAAGTAACTGCAATCAATCAAACCAATGTGGGCGATTGGGAGGCGTTAAATTTGGCATTAGTCAGTCAAATTGGTGAGGACGCGTTTGATATCACAATAAAGTCCTTAACTGGGCAGTCAATTGAACCAATCTCTACACATAGGGTCTCACTCGCTAATTGGCAATTTGATCCTAAAACTGAATCAATTATTCGTAGTTTAGGACTCTTGCCATATCGCCCAGCAGTAAGCTTACAAGTCGCAGAAATTGCCGAAGAGGGGGCTGGTTTTAAAGCTGGCTTGCAAAATGGTGATAAGCTAATTGCTATTGATGGCGTTACACTGGATGATTGGGCGCAGTTTGTACAGATTATTCAGCAGGGCGCAAATACAAAACTGAGCTTAGAAATTGAGAGAGATTCAACTTTATCAACTCTGTCATTAACACCTAAATTACAGCCTGCAACTGGGAAAGGTTATATTGGGGTCTCGCCTGTTGTTGAACCCTATCCAGATGATTATCGGATAAAATTACAATTTGGTCCTGTTGATGCCTTTTTAAGAGGGGTCGAAAAGACAGGCCAATTAACTAAACTTACTTTTGATACCTTAGTGAAATTAGTCACGGGTGATATATCTGTCAAAAATTTAAGTGGACCTGTTTCGATTGCAAAAGGGGCCGGCGCGAGCGCTGATTATGGCATTGAGTACTTTCTAGGGTTTTTAGCGTTAATCAGTGTTAACTTAGGATTAATGAATTTAATACCTTTACCTGTGCTTGATGGCGGGCACCTACTTTACTATTTTGTCGAGGTCATAACGGGCAAACCAGTACCGGAAAAAATTCAAGAGTTTGGCTTTAAAATCGGTGCTGCTATTCTGATGGCGCTGATGAGTATTGCGATATTGAATGATTTTAATTTACTTTAATAGTTTGATAAATCATGACCGAAGCTTATAAAATACAAGCTTAAATAAAAACACAGCATAAGTGTTATAAGGGATTCATACAAAAATGTTCAAGAGATATTTACTAGTAACAGCATTTGCCTTAAGTAGCTGTTTTTCCATGGTTTCATTGGCTGAAAAAATAACTATTTCAGATCTTCAATTTGAAGGCCTACAACGTGTGACATTAGGGGCTGCATTATTAAGCTTACCAATACGTGAAGGGGATCTCGTTGATGATTATGAGCTGGCCCAAGCGGTTAAAAAACTTTATGCAAGTAGCCATTTTGAAAGTATTGAATTAGAACGTGCAGGTGACGTACTGATTTTTAAGGTTAAAGAGCGCCCTACTATTAGTAATATTGGTCTTTCAGGAAATGATAAATTAACTGAAGAACAGATATTAGATTCTCTTAAATCTTCAGCGATTCAAGTCGGTGAACCTTTAGATCGAACTATCCTATCCGGTATCGAGAAAAGCTTAGAAGATTTTTATCATAGCGTTGGTAAATACAGTGCGCAGGTTGAAGCGGTTGTTACGGCATTGCCACGTAACCGAGTCTCTATTCAGTTTGTCTTCCGTGAAGGTTTATCGGCTAAAATAGAACAGATAAATATTGTCGGTAACACCGTTTTCTCTGACCAACAGTTATTAAAACGCTTAACATTAGCGGACTCTGCCGGCTGGTGGGACTTTTTCGCTGATGATAACTATCAGAAACAAAAGTTAGCGGGGGATTTAGAGGTCATTAAAAGTTACTACTTAGACCGTGGATATATCCGTTTTAACATTGAAGATACACAAGTTGCACTAACGCCTAATAAAAAAGGTGTGTACGTAACGGTTAATGTTGATGAAGGGGATATATATAAAATTGGCGGTGTGCAATTTATTGGCGATCTGCTTGGTAATGATGATGCGATAGCTTCACTTGTTCCCTTTGTAGAGGGAGATGTTTATGCTGCTTCAGATATCGCTTTTACAGAACAAAGTATTCGTAAATATTTTGGCCGTTTAGGTTATGCATACCCACAAATAGTAACCTACCCAGAGGTGGATGAAGAAACTAATACTGTGATTGTTAGTTTCTCAGTTGAGCCTGGTCAACGTGGTTATGTGCGTAATATTAATATATCTGGTAATACCACGACTGCAGACGTGGTATTACGTCGTGAGATGCGTCAGATGGAGGGTGGTTGGTTATCTAGTGAGAGTATTGAGTTGTCAAAAAATCGTTTAAATCGTTTAGGATTTTTCTCACAAGTCGATATTAATACCGAACGTATTAGTGATGATTTAGTTGATCTGAATGTAAATGTAGAAGAACAAGCATCAGGATCCTTCAATGCAGGTATTGGTTACGGAACAGAGTCTGGCTTAAGTTTAAGTGGTGGTGTTAGCCAAGATAACTTCTTAGGAACGGGAGATAAAGTTGGTTTTGAGGTTAAGTTTAATGACTATAACCGCAGTGTTAATGTTAATTATACGACACCCTATTTAACAAAGGATGGTGTGAGTGGTGGCGTCCGTGTCTTCTATGATCTATTCGAAGCGGGTGAAGCAAACATTGTTGATTATACTAATACTACTTATGGTGTTCGCTTCAATATGGGTTTTCCAGTTAATGAAATTAATCGTTTAGGCTTTAGTTTAGGCTGGGAAAATAATACTATTTCACAGTTAAAAGCGTATGAACAGTTGAGCCTTTTTTGGGATATTTACTCATCACAACTTGATGCAGATAATGCGGCTAATTTTCAAGACTTTGATATTACCGCAAAGTGGACTCGGAATAATCAAGATAAAGGACGAATGGCAACACAAGGTATGAAACATGACCTTTGGGCCAAAATGACGATTCCTGGTTCTGATTTACAGTACTTTAAAGTTAACTTTGATATCAGTAACTATCAGCGAATTACAGAAGATGGTGAATGGACCACCTTGCTACGTGGTACCGTTGGTTACGGAAATGGTTACGGAAAATTTGAAGGTAATGATCAGATATTGCCTTTCTTTGAAAACTATTATGCAGGCGGATATCGCACACTGCGTGGTTTCTCAAGCAATACTGTTGGTCCTCGCGCTATGTATACAGGGACTGATGGCGGCAATAGTTCAATGATTCTTACTGATAGTGCTGTTGGTGGTAATGCCAAATATACAGTAAGTGGCGAAGTTATTTTTCCAGTACCTTTCTTAGATGAAGCATATACTCGCCAAGTACGTAGTAGTATCTTTATTGATGCTGGTGAGGTTTGGGATACCGAGTTTAATTACGATTATTATAGTCAGATTAACTGTTCGTATAATTGTGATTATTTTGGTGATTACTCAAAACCGGGTAGACTACGTGTTTCAATGGGGACGCAGTTGACATGGATATCACCAATGGGGCCGTTAGTCTTTACATTAGCATGGCCGCTAAAAGAGTATGAGGGAGATAGAACTGAGGTATTCTCATTCAACATTGGTGATACTTTCTAAATATATTTAAAGGCCTTATTTGGCCTAATTTTTAATTAAAATTTTATTTTCTATGGAGCAAATAGTATGAAGACCTTTTTAAAAGCAGCAACATTAGCAGTAGCAATGATTTCAGTCCCTGTCGTAAATGCTGCTGAGGTACAAAAAATTGGCGTTGTTTTTCCTTCTAAAATCATGAAAGAGTCACCTCAACGTGAGCGTATCATTAAAAAGTTAGAAGATGAGTTTAAAGGACGCTATAGCGCATTGCAGAAGCTTGAAGAAGAGATCACTGAGATAGAAAAAACATTAAAGCGTGATGCTGAGTTAATGAATAAATCAGAAGTCACTGCAATGCAACGTAAAGTTGAAGTTAAGCTATCTGAATACAAATTAAACCGTAAAGCGTTTGAAGAAGATAATCGTCGCCGTCAAGGTGAAGAGCAACAAAAGGCACTTGTGTTAGTGCGTGATGTTATTAACGAAGTAGCAAAAGATAAAGGTTACGATATTATTTTAAATGGTGAGCAAGTTGTTTTTGCTAAACCAGGTTATGACATTTCAGATATTATTATCGAAGAAATTAGCAAAAAATAGGGCTGTAAGATGACACAAACATTAGCGCAACTAGCTAAGTTATTGGGCGCACAATTAGTTGGTGATGAGTCATTAATTATTAAGCGTTTAGCAACCTTTGACAGTGCAAGCGAAGGTGATATCACCTTCGTTTCAGATAAAAAACTATTATTGAATTTAGTAAACTGTCAGGCAAGTGCCATTGTATTGCCTACTAAGGTTATGCAAGGCTATCAAGGTAATGCGTTATTTATGGATAACCCCTATGTCGGTTATGCCATGCTTGCCTCTATATTTGATACTACGCCTAATTTAAGCGTTAATATTGCCGAGTCTGCGAGCATTGATAGCAGTGCAAAAATCGGTGATAACGTAGCGATAGCTGAAAATGTAGTGATTGGTGCAGGTGTTGAAATTGCAGATAATTGTCAAATTTTTGCAAATGTAGTGATTGGTCAGCAAGTAAAAATAAAAAAACAGACTAAAATCTACCCTAATGTAACCATTTATCATGACTGCCTAATTGGTGAACGCTGTATTATTCATGCAAATAGTGTAGTTGGTAGTGACGGTTTTGGTAATGCACCATTTCAAGGGAAATGGGTGAAAATTCCACAAATCGGTAAAGTCATTATTGGTGATGATGTTGAAATCGGTTCATCGACAACCATTGATCGTGGTGCACTTTCTGATACGATTATTAAAGATGGTGTGAAAATCGATAACCAGTGTCAAATTGCACATAACGTGGTTATCGGAACACATACAGCAATTGCTGGCGGGTCAAATGTTGCTGGTAGTACTCAAATAGGAAATAGCTGTATTTTAGGCGGTAGTGTCGCAATGAATGGCCACCTAAGTATTGCTGATAACGTAGTTATCACCGGTGATAGTATGGTAATGCGTGATATTGATGAACCTGGGATATATTCATCTGGTGTGCCTGCTATAAAAAATAGGCAATGGCGAAAAAATACAGCTTATACATTAAAAATAGATGATCTATTCCAACGTGTTAAGCAACTTGAAAAACAATTACAAGAAAAAGATTAAGGAATACCCCGTGAGCAACGAATTAAACAGTTTAGACATTAAAGAGATCATGAATCTCCTCCCGCACCGCTACCCATTTTTATTAATAGATCGCGTTGTGGATTATGTCCCAGGTAAAACATTAAACGGTTTTAAAAATATCTCATTTAATGAGCCACAATTCCAAGGGCACTTCCCTGGTACACCGGTTTTTCCAGGTGTAATGATTATTGAAGCATTAGCACAAGCGACAGGTGTATTAGCTTTTGCAACTTACGGTAAACCTGCTGAAAATGAACTATATTTCTTAGCATCGGTTGATAAAGTTCGTTTTCGTAAACCAGTAGTACCTGGCGATGTGCTTGAACTCGAAGTTATCTACTTGAAAGAACGTCGTGGCATGGGCAAATTTGAGTGTACAGCAAAGGTTGACGGCGAAGTCGCATGTCAGGCTATGATCATGTGTGCAAGAAGAGAGATCTAATGACAAATAACAATATTCACGAAACAGCAAAAGTTCACCCAACGGCAATTGTGCATGAAACCGCAATCATTGGCGCAAATGTGGAGATCGGCCCATACACTATCATCGGTGCACGTGTTGAAATTGGTGAAGATTGTTGGATAGCCCCGCATGTTGTGATGAATGGTCCAACAAAAATGGGTAAAGGTAATAAGGTTTTTCAATTTGCATCGGTAGGCGAAGATTGCCAAGATTTAAAATATAATGGTGAAGAGACCTTCCTAGAGATTGGTAACAATAACGTTTTCCGTGAAAGCTGTACTATCCATCGTGGTACTGCGCAAGACAATAGCACCACTAAAATTGGTAATAACAATTTACTCATGGCCTATGTACATGTTGCGCATGATTGTATTCTTGGTGACAACATTATCCTCTCTAATAATGCCACATTAGCGGGTCATACAAAGCTCGCTAATAACGTAATTATTGGTGGATTATCAGCACTACACCAATTCACCCGTGTTGGCGAATATGCAATGATTGGTGGGTGTTCTGCTGTAAATAAAGATATTCCTCCTTATTTCATGGCATCGGGTAACTACGTGCAAGCGCAGGGCATTAACTCTGTTGGTTTAAAGCGTCGTGGTTTTAGTAGTGCTGCTATTATGGAAATTAAACGTGCTTATAAAGCGTTATGCCGGGATGGAAATAGCTTACAAGAAGCGAAAGATATTATCGCTGCTAAAGTAGATGATTGCCCGGAACTTAAAGTGTTACAAGAATTCTTAAATGAAGAAAGCCGCGGAATAGTTCGCTAAAAAAACTGCTTTATTTATACAAAAGGCTCATTAGAGCCTTTTTTTTTCAGAATATTTTATGAGTGAATAATTATGGCTAAACCATTACGAATAGGTTTAATTGCTGGCGAAGCATCGGGTGATATTTTAGGTGAAGGGTTAATTAAAGCCTTAAAAACTCATTATCCTGATGCCATCTTTGAAGGCATTGCGGGTCCTAAAATGATCGCGCAGGGCTGTACAGCATTACACCCTCTCGAGGCACTTTCTGTGATGGGATTTGTGGAGGTTTTAGGGAAGTTACGTAGTATTCTTACGATTAGAAAGTCGATTACGCAGCATTTTCTTAATAATCCTCCTGATATTTTTATTGGTATTGATGCCCCTGACTTTAATTTAACTGTTGAGTTAAAACTAAAAGCACAGGGCATTAAAACCATTCATTATGTTAGCCCTTCGGTATGGGCTTGGAAACAGTGGCGTATCCATAAAATAGCTAAAGCGACTAATTTAGTTTTGGCGTTTTTACCTTTTGAAAAAGCATTTTACGATCGTTTTAATGTACCGTGTCAATTTGTTGGCCATACACTCGCGGATCAGTTGCCAATTATTCGCGAAAAAGAAAAGGCTCGTGCAGTGTTATCATTGGATAATAGTGAAAAAATATTAGCAATATTACCCGGTAGTCGTAAGGCTGAAGTGGGGATTTTAGGGCCACTATTTTTAGAGACCGCTAAGATTATTCATAAAAACCATCCTGAATATCGTTTCATTGTACCGATGGTAAACGATCGACGTAAGCAGCAGTTTATGGAGCAAATGCAAGAGATTGCACCTGCCTTACCTATCACCTTATTTGATGGACACTCTAGTGATGTCCTACAATCTGCCGACTTAGTTTTGCTTGCCTCGGGCACTGCTGCCTTAGAAGCAATGTTAGCTAAAGCACCGATGGTGGTTGCTTATAAAGTGAGTGCGTTAACCTATGTCATTGCTAAATCGCTTTCTAGTGTAAAATACACCTCTTTACCAAATCTGATTGCAGATAAAGAGGTTGTGAAAGAGCTTAGCCAATATGATTGCAACGTTGAAAATATGGTTAAAGAGTTAGAACGTTTGATCAGTGGTGGCAGTGAAGAGATGATTAATACTTTTACTGCGCTACACCAATTAATTAAATGTGATGCCGATAAACAAGCAGCGCTTGCTGTAGTGAACCTTATAGAGAATAAAAATGGCTAAAGCGATAGTAGAGTTTGAAACAGTGATCTATCCAGATTTTGAATTGATTGCAGGTGTTGATGAGGTCGGTCGTGGTCCTTTAGTAGGGGATGTGGTAACTGCAGCGGTTATTTTAGATAAAAATAACCCCATTGCTGGGTTAGCTGATTCTAAAAAATTGAGCGAAAAAAAGCTCGCTTTGATGTTTGATGAAATTCAAGAAAAAGCTCTGTGTATCTCTGTTGGGCGTGCCTCGCCAATCGAGATTGATGAAATTAATATTTTGCATGCTACCATGTTGGCAATGCAACGCGCGGTAGAAGGGCTATCTATCCAACCTGGTTTTGTTTTTATCGATGGTAATCGTTGTCCTGATCTGTTAATGCCAAGTGAAGCTATTGTGAAGGGAGATGCACGTGTTGCGGAGATAAGTGCCGCCTCTATTATTGCTAAAGTAACCCGTGATAGAGAGATGCAAGCGTTAGATAAACACTATCCACAATACGGTTTTGCAAAGCATAAAGGTTACCCTACAAAAGCACACTTCGAAGCGTTAGAAAAACATGGTGTGATTGATGAATATCGTAAAAGCTTCAAACCTGTTAAAAAAGTGTTAGGCCTTTTATAAAGAAGCTGTCAGCTGTCAGTGGTCAGTTATTAGCTAAAAGCCGATAGCTGACAGCTTATCCCTTTTTTAGCTTTTTATTTTTACCCTATGAGAATTGTATGTCCGAGTTAGTTGTAAAACCTGATCCTAAATTTATCCACCTACGTGTCCATAGTGACTTTTCAATGGTGGATGGACTAACTAAAGTGAAACCCTTGATTGCTAAGACGGCAGCCATGAATATGCCTGCGTTAGCGATAACCGATCAAACCAACTTTTGTGGCTTAGTTAAGTTTTATGGCGCAGCGCATGGTGCGGGTATAAAGCCATTAGTTGGGGCTGATTTTTGGGTGCAGAGTGAAATTTTTGGTGGCGAGCAGTTTCGTTTAACCACACTAGCAATGGATAACGTCGGTTATAAAAATGTCACTGAGCTTATCTCTAAAGCTTATCTGCGTGGTCATGTTGGTGGCCGAGCGATTATTGATCAAGATTGGTTAATTGAGCATAACCAAGGCGTTTTGTTGCTCTCGGGAGCGAAAGAGGGCGATCTAGGTAAGATGCTACTCAAAGGCCATTTTGATCTCGCACAGCAGATAACTCAGTTTTACCAAACCCATTTCCCAGATCGTTATTACTTAGAGCTAATTCGTACTAACCGTGTTGATGAAGAGACCTATCTTCACCTTGCTCTAGAGTGGGCTGAACAGCATAAGTTACCGGTAGTTGCGACTAATCAAGTTGTGTTTGTTGATGAGCACCTGTTTGACGCGCATGATATTCGTGTATGTATCAACCAAGGTTACACATTAGGTGACGATCGTCGTCCTAAAGAATATAGTCCGGAGCAATACCTGCGTAGTGAAGAGGAGATGTGTGAACTTTTCTCTGATATTCCAGAAGCATTACAAAACAGTGTTGAAATTGCTAAACGTTGTAATGTTACCCTTCGGTTAGGCGAGTATTTCTTACCTGACTTCCCTACGGGAGATATGTCGATTGACGAATTTTTCTGTGATGTATCCCGTAAAGGTTTAGAAGCGCGCTTAGAATTTCTATTTGATAAAGATAGCCCTGATTTTGCAGCTATTCGTAAACCTTATGACGAACGTTTACAGATAGAGCTCGACGTTATCAATACCATGGGGTTCCCGGGCTACTTCCTGATCGTAATGGAATTCATTCAATGGAGTAAGGATAACAAAATACCCGTAGGGCCAGGTCGTGGTAGTGGTGCGGGCTCACTCGTGGCCTATGCACTTAAGATCACCGATCTTGATCCACTCGAACTCGAGTTACTGTTTGAGCGATTTCTAAATCCTGAACGTGTCTCAATGCCCGATTTTGATATCGATTTCTGTATGGATAGACGTGATGAAGTAATCGATCACGTTGCTGAGCTTTACGGACGTGATGCGGTATCACAGATCATCACCTTTGGTACGATGGCTGCAAAAGCGGTAATACGTGATGTCGGGCGTGTATTAGGGCACCCTTATGGTTTTGTTGATGGGATATCTAAACTAATTCCGCCCACACCGGGCATGACCTTAAGCAAAGCTTTTGACGAGGAGCCGCGTTTACAAGAGCGTTATGACGGCAGTGAAGATGTTCGCGATCTCATCGATATGTGTCGTACTCTCGAAGGTACGATACGTAATGCAGGTAAACATGCCGGTGGTGTTGTTATCTCTCCCACCACTATTACTGATTTCGCACCATTGTACTGTGATGACGAGGGTAATAATCCGGTTACACAATACGATAAAAATGATGTCGAAACAGCGGGGCTAGTAAAATTCGACTTCTTAGGTTTACGTACTTTAACTATCGTGCAATGGGCGATAGATATGGCTAATGCCCATAATGTAGAAGATGGTAAAGACCTAATCGACATTGAGCGAATTAGTCTAACTGAACCACTCTGCTTTGAACTGCTTAAGCGCTACGAAACCACTTCGGTTTTCCAGCTAGAATCACGTGGTATGAAAGACCTTATCCGTCGTCTGCAACCCGATTGCTTTGAGGATATGATTGCACTGGTAGCACTATTTAGACCGGGGCCACTGGGCTCGGGCATGGTAGATAACTTTATCGAGCGTAAGCATGGTCGTGAGGCGGTTTCTTACCCTGATGAAAAATGGCAACATGAATCGTTGAAGGGAATTCTGGAGCCTACCTACGGCATTATTTTATACCAAGAACAGGTAATGCAGATAGCACAGGTACTCTCTGGTTACACCCTTGGTGGCGCGGATATGTTACGTCGTGCAATGGGGAAGAAAAAACCAGAAGAGATGGCAAAACAACGTGCAACCTTTGAAGAAGGAGCTGTTGCAAATGGCATTGATGGTGAACTGGCGATTAAGATTTTCGATTTGGTAGAAAAATTTGCTGGGTATGGCTTTAATAAATCTCATTCAGCGGCTTACGCACTGGTTTCTTACCAAACATTATGGATGAAAACCTTCTATCCATCCTATTTCATGGCTGCGGTTATGTCTGCGGATATGGATAATACCGATAAAGTAGTTATTTTGGTGGCAGAGTGCCAACGCATGGGGTTAAACCTCTGCCCTCCAGATGTAAACGAAGGTCTGTTTAAATTTAATGTTGATAAAAACCAACGCATTATTTATGGTATTGGCGCGATTAAAGGGGTCGGTGAAGGCCCGGTTGATGCCATTATTGAAGCACGTGCTGAAGGGGGGAAGTTTAAAGATCTATTTGATTTTTGTACCCGTATCGATCTGAAACGCTGTGGTAAACGTATTTTAGAGAAACTTATTCTTGCTGGTGCGTTAGATAATTTAGGCCCGCATCGTGCTGCATTAATGGCTAACTTGCCGAGTGCATTAGAAGCTGCTATCCAACATAAAAAAGCAGAATCGTTTGGTCAAACAGATCTATTTGGTGTGCTGACAACGGATAGTGATGAGATTGAAAATATATTCTCTTCGGTTGAAAAGTGGCCTGAAAAACAGTGGTTAGCCGGCGAAAAAGAGACCCTTGGTTTATATTTAACTGGACACCCAATTGATCAATATGAAACACATATTCGCGCCTTTCATTGTACTAAAATTGGTGAGCTTACGCCTAATCGTCGAGGGCAAAATAGCCGCATTGCAGGTTTAATTTTAGCGATGCGTGTGATGGTGACTAAAGCAGGAAAAAGGATGGGAATTATCACCCTTGATGATAAAAGCGCGCGTTTAGAGATTACCGTTTTTGCAGATCTTTTAGATCAATACGAAAACCTCTTAGTCGCTGATAATGTTATTATTTTACAGGGCCAAGTGAGTGAAGATTTCTTCAATGGTGGTTTAAAAATGAATGCCCGTGAAGTGATGAGTATTGAGCAAGCACGCGAACGGTTTGCCTCAAAATTGCGTTTAAAAATACATGCAAATAATATTGGCCCTAACTTTCAAACGCAATTACAAACAGCATTAGAACCTGCTATGGGTGGGGTGTGCCCTGTTTTTATTGAATATACCAATGCTAGCGCACAGGCGGAACTCAGTTTAGGTTTATCATGGGCTGTGACGCCAACTGATGATCTGTTCTTTGCACTCTCTAAGTTAGTCGGTGAAGAAAATGTAAGTCTGCACTTTGACCATGTGAATGGCTGATGTAAGTTTGAGCTACGAGCTATCAAACTAACAACTAATTACAACAGATGACATAAATGAAAACTCAGGATCTATTTAATACTTTTCAAAACGAACTTTCAGAGTTAGCTCCGTTAAACAGTGCTACCTTTAAAATAGCATTAAGTGGTGGTCTTGATTCTGTCGTATTGTTGCACCTTTTTTCTCGTCTAAAAGCAGTTAAAGTTAGTGCGCATCATGTGCATCATGGGTTAAGTGAAAATGCAGATGATTGGGTGCAGTTTTGTACTCACTTCTGCGTCGCTATTAATATTAATCTTACTGTTAGCCGTGTTAGTCTAGATAAAAAAAGTCGCACCAGTCTTGAAGCATTAGCGCGTGAAAAACGTTATGCGGTACTAAAACAGGATTTTAGTGATAATAGCTACTTAGTGACAGGGCATCATCAAGATGATCAACTAGAAACTGTACTATTAGCGTTAAAGCGTGGTGCTGGATTAACGGGGTTGCAAGGTATCGTTGCTCAACAAGCATTAACGCAGGGGCACCTTATCCGTCCTTTGCTTAACTTCTCGCGGGAACAGTTAGAACACTATGCAACACAGTTTAAACTGAGCTGGATTGAAGATGAGAGTAATAATGATCAGCAATTTGATCGTAACTTTATCCGTCATAGTATTGCTCCTCTGTTAAAAATGCGTTGGCCTGCAATCACAAAAACCGTATCGCGTAGCGCACAACATTGCCAATCTCAGCAGCAATTAATAGATGAAATAACGAAGTCAGACTTTGTTAAATGTGAAGCTGAAAAGCAAGTATTAGCGATTAAAGCATTAAAAGGATTATCTCAAATACGTAGAAATAACGTCTTACGTTATTGGTTTAAACAAGCTAACCATCAATACCCTTCAACGAAACAACTTTCTATCATTTGGCAAGATTTGGTATTAGCACAAAGTGATGCAACACCAAAAATAAGATTGCAAAGTATTACTGTGTGCCGCTACCGGGATGCTATCTATTTAGTGGATGAAAGTGAATTATTTAAACAGGCTAATAAAGTAAAATGGCAAGGAGAAAAGCTACTTTCATTTTGTCATGGACAGGTTAGATTAAAATTTACTGCTGATAAAGCATTTTTAAAACGGCAAGTTAACGTTGAGATCTGCTTTAGGCTGCATATTGCTGGTGATTTTAGCTGTCGGCCTATGGGGCGAGACAAACGCCGCAGCATTAAAAAGTTATTACATGAGTATCATGTCCCACCTTGGCTGCGTGATAGCGTCCCTTTTGTGTTTATTGATGGGGAATTAGTTGAGGCGGTTGGCCTGTTTACCTGCACAACTAGTTATGCAAAATTACTGCAGACTTCACTTGTTTAGCATATCTTTTTTTGCTTTTTGAGCATATAGCATCCTGTCTGCTGCTGAGAACAAGCTATTTGCATCTTCGCCCATATGCCAATGGGCATAACCAACACTGGTGGAAAAATTAAGATTAGTTAAGAAGGATGTATTGCTAATCTCGATTAATAATCGTTCCTCAACTCTATCAATAGAGTGTTGATCACCGGGCTGTAAAATCACCACAAATTCGTCGCCACCTAAGCGAAAAACCATATCTGAAACGCGTATTATTTTGGTTAAAATGGCTGCAAAATTTTGTAATACTTGATCCCCTTTAAGGTGACCATAGTTATCGTTGATAGGTTTAAAATCATTGATATCAAATAACATCAAAGAGAGTGATTGATGTCCTCGGCAACTCTGCTCTATAGCTCGCTGCAAACTCTCATCATAATAAGCGCGATTGCCAACATTAGTAAGGTGGTCTTTAAAAACTAAGGCATTTAGCTCTGCAAATTTAAGAGCATGGCGTAAACACGGGATAAGCAGTTCATGTAGTTCCACAAGCAGTTGACTTTCACTGATCATTAACGGCTTATTACTTTGATAAGTGATTGATCCAATGCGTGGGCACTTTGATGAAAGAGGTAAGTTGTAGCTATTACTAAAGTGATAATGTTGTTGGTTATTTAAACTAAATAACCCATTCGCTGACTGAAAAAGGATATTAAAGGGGCGGATAGTTCTTGCCACTATAGAGGCAAAATTTGTTAATAGCTGCTTAAGGTCTAAACTCTCTTGTAATAGTTCTAAACATTTAAAACGACTTTCACTGCTTAATGTAGAGCCATTTGAAACAAGCGTAACTACCTTATTATCAAAAGGGTATTTCGCTAATGCCACATCTTTTGTTGCTTTCATAATGGTCTCCTTGCTCTTTTATATCACTTTGCCATTAACATCAATGGTAAATATTAAAGTAAGTGAAGCAGATTTCGTGCCAAATTTCATAGTGTATTTGATTTTTATGTGATAGCTGTTTTTAGCTTCTTTACTCGAATTTAAAAAAGCGGGTAACTCTCTAATTTTTAAGTAAAGAACTATATTTACTTGTAATGCGTTATTAGCTATCGCTGAATTCATTAAGTAATGTATTTTGAATTAACGGTTTATTGACACTTAATGTTTGGCAATATGGCGTTGATCTTTTCGAAGGGGTTGTAGATCCGTGTTAAGTGATCTTTTATTATTGCTCTGCTTTGCAATTATTAGTGTGATTGTATTTAGACGATTACGTTTATCAAATATTGTTGCGTATTTATTCACTGGGTTTGTGCTCGGACCATCTTTGCTTAATTTCTTAAGCTCTTACCATGAACTAGAGTTAATTGCCGAGTTTGGTATCGTATTTTTAATGTTCTCCTTAGGCTTAGAGTTTTCACTTACTAAATTAATTGCTATGCGTCGTTCTGTATTTGGACTCGGTGCATTGCAAGTAATCACCTCTTTTGTCATGTTTTATTTTATCTGCCAATTTTTTGTAATGAGTTGGCAACAGTCATTTACCGTTGCCGGTATTCTGACCATGTCTTCAACGGCAATTATTGTAAAAGTCCTCTCTGATCAGCAGCAATTACACTCACAAACAGGCAAGCTCACAATTGCTATTTTACTCTTTCAAGACCTCGCTGTTGTTCCCTTTTTAATTATTATCCCGATCATATCGATGCCGAGTATGGAAACGGGATTAGTTTCCTTAATGAGTATTGCCTTCTTAAAAGGGGCTTTTGCAATTGCTATTTTATTGGCGATTGGGCGTTGGGTATTACCCCGTTTTTTTGCTGAGATGGGGCGTATGCGCTTCGATGAAATTTTTATTTTATCGAATCTTTTTGTGACTTTGTTCGCGGCTTGGTTTACACAGATATTAGGTTTGTCGATGGCATTAGGCGCTTTTCTTGCAGGTATGATGCTTGCCGAAAGCCATTATCGTCATCAGTTGTCTGCTGATATTCGTCCCTTTAAAGACATTCTTATGGCTGTGTTTTTTATCTCTATCGGGACATTACTTAGCGTTGATATTTTACGTGATAATTTTGCTTTATTACTGCTGATGGTCGTCGGTATGATGCTCGCTAAAATTATTACCATTTCATTAGCTGCATTAATAATGAGAGAAAAACTGGCCACCTCCTTGGGGGTGGGCATTGCGCTTGCTCAAATGGGAGAGTTTGGTTTTATCTTAGTCGCGCTAGCGAGTAAGTACCAACTGTTAGGTGAAGAGCTCTCTTCATTGTTGATTGCGACAGGGGTGATTAGCATGTCACTAACCCCCTTATTGGTTAAATATAGCCATATTATAACGCGCGAAGCATTACATCATTATGAAAAGGTCTTTCGCCTTCAAAAGCCGTTACCGGGGCAATTTTCTGATCATATTATTGTTTGTGGTTATGGGCGGGTAGGGCAGATTGTTTCACGATTTTTGCGGACAGAGTCATTGCCGTTTATCGTATTAGATAGAGATCCGATGCGCGTTAAGGAGGCAAGAGAGGGGGGGGAGCTGATAGAGTTTGGCGATGCTAGCCGGCGTGAGATATTGCTTATTGCAGGTATTGAAAAAGCAAGGCTACTTATTATTACCTTTAATGACTTGCAACGGTCGTTAACCTTGCTGGCTCAAATTCGAGCACTTAATGCTGATGTGAAAGTCTTAGTTCGTACTAAAAATGATAAAGGGTTAGATGAACTTCATGAGGCAGGAGCAACAGAGGTGATTCCCGAGGTACTAGAGGGAAGTCTGATGCTAGTTGCTCATGTACTTTATCTATCAGGTATTCCACGAAAAAAAATATTAAAGCGCCTTGATTGTGAGCGTAAAACTAAATATCAACATCTTCATGGTTTCTATTATGGCCAAGGTAATCAATCAACCACTAGCACATCTTGGCCAGTAGAAAAATTACATGCTGTTATTTTATCGGAATCATCGGATTTTATTGATGGTTTTGTTTCACAGTTTCATTTCAATGGTGTGATGATTAAATCAATTCATCGACAAACGGGTGAAGCGCTCTCCCTTACAGAGAAAGCGCGGTTTAAAACGGGTGATGTTATCTTGTTGCAGGGGGATAAACAGGCATTACTAAAAGTTGAGTTGATATTACTAGGTAACGGCTAAGATTTTATCCTAGCCAAACTCTGATCACCCATTAAATTGCATTGGGATTATTGGTAGTAACTAACCTGGTCGTTTATCAAGACGCGCTGAAAGTAACATTTTGGCGTAAAAAATAATAAATAAGCCAAATGCACAACACCAAAATAGAATGCTTATCCAATAAGCCATTAGTATTAATTCAGGCATTAAAAATGGAAATATTAGACGCACTAATCCAGAAACTGCAGTGGCAATGAAAGCAATACTCATCCATTTTGATGGGACTAAGGGGCGACCTGTATGTCCTAAAGAGACACGGCTTATCATTGCTAAAATTATCCCACCAATACCACCGATAGCCGTTAAGTGAATCATGGTTGTTGCGTTAAAGCTTGGTACAAATAACGCTAAGGCATAAAAAAGTAAACCGCTTGAAAGCAACATATAACTTAAGTGTAGCGACCATAGCAATGGCACGGGCAGCGTTAGCACAGGTTTCCAACGGATGACACGTATCAAATTAGTGATACCTGCTAATAATGCTAAGGTACCTGAGATGGCGCTTAAACTTGGGAACCAAGTCAAAATAGCGAGTAATAATAATGGTACTAGCGATAAATATTCTAAAAATTGAATCGGTTGTACTTTTTCTGTGCCAGTTCCCTTTGATGTGAAAAATGGAATAACACGACCACCCATTACGGCAATAATAAAGAACACTAAAAATAGCATGCTCCAAATCGCGTGTTGCGAGATGATGTAATCATAACTTTTAAAGCCGTATAGAGAGAGTGCATTAAGTAGTGTCATTACCAAAAGTAGTGGCACAAAAAACAGATTACGCCATTGTTTTGCATGCACTACTGCCTGTGCTAATACTAACGCAGCTAATGGCATCCAACTTAATTCGATGAGCATAGTTACCCAAAATAGCGTTGGAGGTATTAAAAAAAGAGCGAAGCGTGCCACTAACCAAAGTGAAAATAGCAGCGCTAATTTTTTTCCTTTTAATCCAGGATAACCAGTCCAGTTTTGAACTGCCGTAAGTAAAAAACCTAAAATAATTGCGCCTGCAAATCCAAATAACATCTCGTGTGCATGCCATTGAGTCATAGGTAGTTGTGAGGGTAGCATTATTTTACCTGATAAAAGCACCCCCCATAGCAGCATACTGATGAATGCAAAAAGGGACCCAGCCAAAAAAAATGGGCGAAATCCTAAACGAAATAGCGGCAATAATTGCTGTTCTTGTGCATTATCGGTAATCTGTATCATCTGTGTTCCTATTTCAAGTGTGATGAATATTATGTCTGAAAACTTATCTGAAAAATTATTTACGCAACAATTCAACGTGCAAGAGACTTCAACGATTATCCCTAATTCGTGCAGTAAAAAAAACCACAAACTGGATGATGTTATTATGGATGGTGAATCTAAAGATGGATGGTATCGTTTGTTAAAGTTTATGCTGTGGGCTTGGCAGGGGGTCGATATGATAGATTGTTACGATGTACTTGCTCGAATTACTGCTTCAAAGAATAAGCGTAGTCATGAAGATATTTTTGATAGTGTTATAGGTTTTCGTTCTGGCAACTGGAGTTATGAGTGGACTCAGAAGGGGATGAGTTATCAGAAAAAAGGTAATGAATTTGCCCAGCAAGGACTTAATACATTAGCTAAAGAGGCCCACTACAGTGCGTCGCAGTTATATAGTATTGCTAGTTATCCACACCTCAAAACAGATGAACTGAGCATACAAGCACAGGTGTTAGCATTCAATAGTTACCGAGAGTCGTGTAAGCATAATGACAATATGGAGCTAAAAGAGATAAAAGTGCCATTTAAGGGGAAGCAGATAAACTGTTACCTGCACCTTCCTCATACAGAAAGTATTCATCCTGTTGTCATTGTCAGTGGTGGGCTAGATACGCTGCAATGTGAATTATTACCTCTCTTTGAAAATCAATTAGCACCTGCTGGCATCGCAATGTTAACGGTCGACCTACCTGGTGTTGGACATTCATCTGGGATTAAACTAGAGCAAGACTCTTCAAATTTACATCAAGCTATTATCCATTACTTGAAAGAGGTACCCTGGGTAGACCATGGGCGTATTGCATTAATGGGCATGCGTTTTGGCGGCAATATTGCTACACGTTTAGCTTTTTTAGAGCCTTTAAGCGTAAAGTCCGTGGTTGCGGTTGGTGCCGCAGTCGGTAGCATTTTTGATAAATTAGATAATTTTAAGCAGTTGCCTCCTATGTTATTAGACTGTATTGCATCTCGTATGCAAGCAAGTCATTCTGATGCAACTAGTTTATATCAGTTCTGTGTTCCCCTTTCATTAGTAACACAGGGACTTTTACACAGAAGGAGGATTAATACCCCTCTCCTTAGTATCGGGCATAAAAAGGATATAATGTGTAATGAGTTAGATTTAAAGCTAATTGCACGTGCAAGCCGAGAAGGGGAGGCGCGTATTATTGATAAAGCTCCCATTTTTGAATCATATTTAAACTCTTTAAGCTATTCTGCACAGTGGTTAACGAGACATCTTGAAGAGTGAGTGATAGATTATATTTTATTTTTCTATATAAATGAGAGCATTATGACATCTTCATTATCGATATCCCCATCTAGAGGGCGCTTATTTAAAATTTTTACTGATTTAGGTCCCTATTTTAGAAAATTGAAATCAACGGAAAGTAGTTTCTTTTTTGATTGTTTAGAAGTTTGTATTGATGATAAAAAAGAGCCCGAGCAACGTGAATTTTTCGGTTGGTGGTTAGTTGTAACGCGCAGTGTAGATGGCTTTCAATTCAAGCGATGCGATGGTCGTTACAATCTTGAGGGAGATTGGGTTATTTGTAATATCTCCAAAAAAGATAAAAAAATGTTAGATGATTCCTTTGATCTGTTTTTTGAACGTCTAAAATCATTAATTGATGTGGAAACTGGGTTTTGTTTAAGCCCTGCAGAGCCTGTTTTAGCAGAGGTTTAAGGATAGCTAACAACTTTGTTTTAAATGAGCGGTAACTGAGTAGTTACAGCGCTATTAACGATGATATAATAAAACAGTAACGATACTTTCGTTGCTGTTTTTTGTTATTTAGCCCTTAATAAATGATTCTGCTATGAAAACCGACTTTAAAAGAAAAACTATCGTTGTAAAGCTTGGAACAAGCGTCCTGACTAGCGGTACAACAAAGCTTGATCGCGCACATATGGTTGAAATAGTTCGCCAATGTGCCGTTTTACATAAGCTAGGCCACCGTATCATCGTGGTGACCTCTGGCGCCATCGCTGCTGGTAAAGAGCACCTTAATATGCCCGATATTGAGCCAACTATTGCCAATAAGCAGATGTTAGCGGCTGTTGGGCAGGGGCAACTGGTACGTGAATGGGAAAATCTATTTAAAATATATGGATTACATGTTGGTCAGATGTTGCTTACCCGTGCTGACCTCGATGATAAGGTGCGTTTTTTAAATGCACGCGATACCCTAAATACACTTTTACATCATCGTATAATTCCATTGATAAATGAAAATGACGCCGTGGCAACACGTGAAATTAAAGTCGGTGACAATGATAATTTATCTGCATTGGTTGGTTTATTAGCCGATGCGGATCAACTGCTGCTATTAACCGATCAAATTGGGTTATTTACAGCAGACCCGCGCAATAATCCCGATGCTAAATTAATTCCTGAAATTGATAAGATCACTGATGAGCTTCACGCTCTTGCTGGTGGTAGCATAGGAGGGTTAGGCACCGGTGGAATGGCAACTAAAATTGAGTCTGCATCTGTTGCACATCGAGCTGGCATTGAAGTTGTTATCGCCTCGGGACATAGAAAAAATGTTATTCTAGATGCCGCTGAAAACAAACCCGTAGGCACTCGCTTTGTTTCACAACATTCCAGTTTAGAAGCGCGTAAAAATTGGATTTTTGCAGGCTCCCGCGTTGCGGGAAAAATTATTGTTGACCAAGGCGCGCAGCAAGCCTTACTTGAATCAGGTAGCAGTTTACTGGCTAAAGGTATTATTGCGACTGAAGAGCTGTTTTTACGTGGTTACGTGGTTGTTATCTGTAACCAAGCGGGTGAACAACTTGCCCGCGGTGTCGTACGTTATAAAAGCATTGATATTGATAAAATAAAAGGGCTTCACTCAGATCAGATAGAAGCGACATTGGGTTATGAACATGGCACAGTGGTTATCCATCGTGATGATTTAGTATTGTTATAGACACAATAAATTCAATGGCATTAATCTAAGTATTTATAGACTAGGAAGTAAAATGAACTTATTAGAGATCGGAAAGTTAGCACAACAAGCAAGTTATGAATTGGCTATTGCGGATAGCAAACAAAAAAATGCAGCATTAGAAACAATTGCATTGGCACTCGAAGAAAATGAAGCCTCAATTGTTGCGGCAAACCAAAAAGATATTGAGGCGGGTAAACAAGCAGGGTTAACCGATGCACTGCTTGACCGTCTCTTATTAGATGAAAGCCGTTTAGCAGGTATTATCAGCGACCTTCGTAGTGTTATTAATCTAAGCGATCCTGTTGGCGAAGAGTTTGACAGTAAGCTTTTAGAAAATGGTCTGAAACTAAGCAAACGTCGTGTACCAGTTGGTGTGATCGGCGTTATCTACGAAGCCCGTCCTAATGTAACGATTGATATCGCTGCGTTGTGCTTAAAAACCGGTAATGCAAGTATTCTTCGTGGTGGGAAAGAGACGATTAACTCTAATCTTGTTTTAGTGGATGTGATTCAAGGCGCATTGGTAGCTTCTGGACTGCCTAAAACAGCGGTGCAATATATTGAAAATACCGATCGTGCTTTAGTAGGTGAACTACTAAAAATGGATCAATATGTTGATATGATTATTCCGCGTGGCAACTCTGGCCTACAACAGTTCTGTAAACAGAACAGCACGATCCCTGTGATTATTGGTGGCATCGGTATTTGTCATCTGTTCGCAGAAAAATCAGTTGATGTTGAAAAAGCATTAGCGATCATTGAAAACGCAAAAGTACAGCGTCCATCGGTATGTAATGCACTTGATACCTTATTAGTTGAACAACAAATTGCTGCTGAATTTTTACCAAAATTAGCCGCTAAACTATTACCTCTCGGTGTTACCTTAGTGGCAGAGCCAAAAGCGAAAGCCATTTTAGGTGATGATGCAACCGTTGCGCAGGAAGGTGATTTTTCACGTGAATGGTTATCGCTACACTTAGGTGTGAAAGTGGTTGATGGTTTAGGTGAAGCATTAACCCATATCCGCGCCCATAGTTCACAGCACTCTGATGGTATTTTAACTAACGATTTTACGGTTGCTAACCAGTTTGTTAACGCCGTGAACTCTGCAGCTGTGTACATCAATGCGAGTACACGCTTTACTGATGGCAGCCAATTTGGTTTAGGCGCTGAAGTTGCTGTTTCAACACAGAAATTACACGCACGTGGTCCAATGGGCTTACAAGAGCTAACGACATACAAATGGATTGGTGTCGGCGAATACTTAACGCGCACATAATAATAGTCATTAGCTTTCAGCTATTAGTTTTGACCTTACTGATAGCTGAAAGCTGCTTTTAATTTTCAAATTTCTTATGCATAAAACTGTAATAAAGGACTGGTATAATTACCAAGGTTAATACGGTCGAAATTAAAATCCCGAAGATCAAGCTGATCGCTAATCCCCCAAAAATCGGATCGTCTAAAATAAAAAATGCACCAATCATAGCCGCTAGCCCAGTTAAGATAATCGGCTTAGCACGTACCGCGCCTGCATGAATCACTGCCTCTTTAAAAGCGACGCCGTTGGCACTTTGATGGTTAATAAAATCAACCAGTAAGATTGAATTACGCACAATAATACCCGCTAGCGCGATCATACCTATCATTGAGGTAGCGGTAAATTGTTGATCAAGCAGAGCGTGGCCGGGCATTACACCAATCACGGTGAGTGGAATGGGGGCCATGATAATCAATGGTACGATATAAGAGCGGAATTGCGCCACAACCAATAGATAGATAAGTATCATACCTACTGCATAGGCGATGCCCATATCGCGGAAAGTCTCATAGGTGATTTTCCACTCTCCATCCCACAATATAGCGACTTCACTGGTGCCTTTGGGCTGGTGGATGAAATACTGCTCTATGTTTAGTTCGCTATCGATGATGTTCTGGTAAATCTCAAACATGCCATATAACGGACTGTCGAGCGGGCCTGCCATATCGGCGGTAACCATGATCATCGGTATCATGTTTTTATGCATGATCGGTTTTTGAGTTGTTGTTTCCTCAATACTAACAACTTCAGATAGTGCGATAAGTTGCCCCGATTGGCTGGTTAACTTAAGCGTTAATAATTGTTCTAAATTAACCTTATCACCCTCTTTGAGCTGTAAGCGAATAGCAATGGGATATTTTTGATTGTCGTTATGCAAGATATTAATATCTTTACCACCGATAGAGGTACTGATCGCATCAACAATATTGGCATAGGGGATGCCAAAGCGTCCTGCTTTAGCACGATCAATATTAACCTGCCATTTTTGTTGATTATCGGGATGCATCTTATCGATATCGACGACATCTTTGGCTTGATGAAATTGCGCCTCTACTTGCAGTGCTGTCTGCTCTCTAATCTCCTGATTAGGGCCATAAACCTCTGCGACAATCGGTGACCAAACCGGAGGGCCCGGCGGCACTTCAACGACTTTTACATTGGCTGAATAAGGTTGTGCAATTGCTTGTAATGCTTCACGTACACTGAGTGCGATTTGATGACTATCGCGTTTACGGTCATGCTTATCAACAAGATTGACTTGAATATCACCTAACTCCGCGCTCTTACGTAGATCATAATGACGGATCAGACCATTAAAGTTAATTGGCGCAGCGGTGCCTGCATAGATCTGGAAATCCTTTAACTCAGGAATCGTGGCAATAACATTACTCAGCTCCACTAATAAACGCTGTGTTTGTTCCACTGGGCTGCCCTCTGGCAGATCTACGGTTACCTGAAACTCTGATTTATTATCAAAGGGTAGCATCTTCATTACTACTAACTGTTTAAAAGGCAATAGGATAGAAACGGCAATTAAAATAATCACAGCCAAGAAAAGTAACCAGCGTGCTTTACGTGCACCTGATCCTAGAATAAATGAACCAACTAGCTTATTGAATAAGCGATCCATAAAAGCAGGCTTTTGTTGTTCTAATGTTGTGGGTGGAGTGCTGTTGATTTCTGCTGTTTTATGATGTGATAACAACTTGCCACTTAACCAAGGCGACAGAATAAAAGCAACCGCCAGTGAGATAAGCATGCCCATACTTGCGTTGATAGGAATAGGACTCATATAGGGACCCATCAAACCACTGACAAAGGCCATCGGTAATAGAGCGGCAATAACGGTTAAGGTGGCAAGAATCGTAGGGCCTCCAACTTCATCGACCGCAACAGGAATGATTTCGATCAGTTTTTTATTGCTGATTTTCATATGACGATGGATGTTTTCGACCACCACAATCGCATCATCAACCAAGATACCAATAGAAAAGATCAGTGCAAAAAGTGATACTCGGTTAAGGGTAAAGCCATATGCCCATGAGGCAAATAGAGTAATCGTTAGCGTGATGGTAATCGCAACGCCTACCACAATCGCTTCGCGCCAACCCATAGTTAACAAGACTAAAATAATCACTGCGCTGGTGGCAAAAATAAGTTTACCAATTAAGGTGTTGGATTTATCGTTAGCGGTTGCGCCATAATCACGTGAAATAGTCGTTTCGATATTAGCGGGTATGAGTCGGTTATCAATTTCAGCCAAGCGCTGCTCAATCGCTTGAGTCACATCAACCGCATTTTTTCCTGGTTGTTTTGCGATCGCAATAGTCACTGCTGGGTATAACTCACCCGCTTCACCATGGATTACGTTTTGATTAGGTATATCAGCGGCCAAGGTAACTTCGGCAACGTCTTGTAGATAGATCGGAAAACCATTTTTAACCGCTACAATCAGCTGTTTAACTTCACTGATATTTTTAAGGAATTGACCTGTTTGCACTTTAATTTGGCTATTATTTTGCACTAACGAAACCACATTAGAGCGCATATTATTACTACCTAATACCTGATTAATTGCATCATAACTGATGCCAAAGCCATTCATTTTAGCCGCATCAATACGAATATTTAGGGTTAGTAGGTGACCGCCAATGGTAAATACATCACGTGTCCCATCAATATGTTTTAATTCGCTTTCCAGCCCGTGCGCAACTTGCGTTAACTGTTGTGGGGTGACGCTTTTATCCTTTGACCAAAGCGTCACTGCTGAGATAGGCACATCATCAATGGCGCGAGGTTTGATGAGTGGTTGTCCTACACCTGCATTTTGTGGCAATTTATCCATGTTGCTGTAAATCTGATTATAAAGATTCACGATCGCATCATTACGCTGTTTGCCCACCTCAAATACCACGATGATCATAGCGCCATCTGGTTGCGAGTAGGAGTAGGTCATATCGATCCCTTTGATCTCCGAGATAACCTGCTCAAGTGGTATCGTGACGAGATTTTCAACCTCTTTTGGACTTGCGCCAGGAAAAGGAACAAAAATATCTGCAAAGGTCACATCGATCTGTGGCTCCTCCTCCTTAGGGGTGACAATGATGGCAAAAAAGCCCAGTAATAAACCCACAATAGCCAGCAATGGCGTAATCGCTGAATTTTGAAAGCTATGAGCAATGCGTCCTGAAATATTAAGCTTATTATCCATCAGTTAGACTCCAAGCTTTGTAGTGTTTGATAGGCATCTAAACTTATTTGATCGCCCGCTTGTAAGCCAGCTAATACCTCTACATAATCGCCACTTTGATTACCTAAGCGCACCTGAGTCAGTATCGATTTACCTGCCACATCACGGTAAACCGCAGTTAACTCATTATTAGTTAATATTGCGCTGATGGGAATTAAAGTTGCTTGACGTTTGCCACTCACAAATTGCGCTTTTACCCACATTCCCGGTAGCAATAATCGCTCACTTTTAGGTAGCTCAATACGTACTTTAAAGGCATGTGATTGCTGGTCTGCATAGTTAAACAGCGTGATTTGGTCCGAAAATAATTTACTGCCATCACTCAAGGTGATAATAAATGCAGGGTTATCGCGTAACGCTTCGATGTAACGCTGCGAAATTTCACTTACAGCACGAAGGTTTTCCAGTGACATACCCGAAAACAGTGCCTCACCCGGGTTGATGGTCTCACCAACTTCAATATGGCGTTCTGTCACAATACCGGAAAAAGGGGCTTTCACAATCGTATAGTTTAATGATTCTTTTGCTTGAATTAAGTTTGCTTGGGCTGTATTTATCTGTTGTTTACTGGTGTTGGCCACAGCTTCTGCTTGGTCAAGTTGCCCCTGTGAGATAGCACCTTTAGGAAAAAGTTTTTTATAACGAGCGTAGGTGAGTTGCGCTTCATTGTAAGCAGCCTTAGCACTGAGAAGTTGTGCTTCACTAGCAGCGAGAGAAGCTCCCTGCTCTTTATTGGTGATCTCTAAAAGTACCTCACCTTCACGTACATAATCGTTTGTATCAAAGTATATTTTTATGATACGCCCGCTAGTTTGTGCGGAGAGTGTCGCTTTATCAACCGCTTCAATGGTCGCGTCGAGCTGCACCGTTTGCTCTGTCTCTATGGTCGTAACAGAGAACAAAGATTTAGCTAAAAGCTGATTACTATTAAATAGTATAAACAAAAGGCTTATAATAAATAATCGTCTGGTAAAAGAGGCTTGAAGGTGGAAAAATTGAGTATGCATAACTGATCCTTGTAAATACTATTTGCTACCTTTGATTAGTTTATTCTAATAAAGCTTGTTCTAATTATCAAGGTGAAGATAATTTTAATTACCAAACTGTATTATGGAACATTAATTATAAGAGCTTACCTTTAAATAAACCTGTTTTTTTATAGGTCTATTTTTTTTTAGAGAGTGATATGAATAAAGACAATGATATGAATAAAGAAAATAACCTCGAGCAACTATTAACCATCATGCAGCGTTTACGTGATCCAGAAACGGGCTGCCCATGGGATAAAAAACAAACTTTTGCATCAGTAGTACCGCATACCATTGAAGAAGTTTATGAACTTGCTGATGCCATTGAGATGCAGGACTTTGCTGACCTAAAAGGGGAGTTGGGGGATCTGCTCTTTCAAGTTGTGTTTTATGCCCAAATAGCTAAAGAGCAAGGATTATTCGAATTCTCTGATATTCTAGAAACACTGAATGAAAAATTAGTACGTCGTCATCCCCATGTGTTTTCAGAGGTCAATTTTAAGGATGAGCAGGCCGTACATGAAAATTGGGAAATTGAAAAACAGAAAGAACGCCTACAAAAAGCGACGGAAATGAAACAACAAGAGAGTGTCTTAGATAATATTCCGCTTGCACTGCCTGCGCTTAATCGCGCTTATAAAATTCAAAAACGTTGTGCTAATGTCGGCTTTGATTGGGCAGAGCTTGAGCCTGTTGTGGCTAAAATTCATGAAGAGATCGACGAAGTATTAGTTGAAGTTCAACGTACCGATTTAAGCGAGCAACAAAGACAAGCACGCATTGAAGATGAGCTTGGCGATCTTCTGTTCGCCAATGTCAATCTTGTTCGTCATTTAAGTGCCAATCCTGAAACCGTGTTACGTCAAGCAAATCAAAAGTTTGAAAAACGTTTTCGCTTAGTAGAGCAGGAAGTATTAAATCAGGGTAAGCAGATGCAGGATTGTAGTTTGAATGACTTAGATAAAATTTGGAATGAAGTTAAAAAAATCAAGAGTTAGCAGCTTGTTATGTCTGATGAAGGTAATTGCTGACTTAGTAGTTTGGTAAATTAAAACTAATCATAACACCTATTTCTGCAATCACCTCTTTATGGTTGTTATATAAAGGCTTTTTTATTTATAAACTAAAAAGGACCACATTTATTGCGGACAGCGATTTTTATAACCTAAAAAGATCAGCATATTTTATGCTTAATAGGTATAAAAGATTGTCCAAAATGAGAGGTCTTGCTATACTGCATTCCCATCTAAATGTTCTATTTTCTTCTTAATTTAAAATTGTCATATAGCCATCACTTATTAACTATAAGGTGATGTTTTGTGCATTTTAAAAGAAATTAGCAACACATTCTATCTTATACATTTTCAGGGTTATTATGACGACAAAATATATTTTCGTAACGGGTGGAGTTGTTTCTTCACTTGGTAAGGGTATTGCAGCGGGTTCACTGGCTGCTATTCTAGAAGCTCGTGGTCTTGATGTTACGATTTTAAAACTTGACCCATATATTAACGTTGACCCTGGTACAATGAGCCCAACACAGCACGGTGAAGTATTCGTGACTGATGATGGCGCAGAAACCGATCTTGACTTAGGTCACTACGAACGTTTTGTTCGTACCAAAATGACTAAACGTAATAACTTTACAACGGGTCGTGTTTATTCTGAAGTATTAGCAAAAGAACGTCGTGGAGATTACCTTGGTGCAACCATTCAGGTTATTCCGCATATTACTAATGAAATTCAAGACCGTGTTATTGCCGGTGGTGAAGGGCATGACGTTGCAATTGTTGAACTCGGTGGCACTGTAGGAGATATCGAATCTCAGCCATTTTTAGAAGCGATTCGACAGTTAGGTCTGAAAGTGGGGCATGAGAATGCGATGTATATGCATCTTACGCTACTACCTTATTTAAAAACTGCGGGTGAAGTTAAAACTAAACCAACACAGCACTCTGTAAAAGAGTTGCGTAGTTTAGGTATTCAGCCTGATATATTAATTTGTCGTAGTGAAGTAAGTTTTCCTGCTAACGAACGCGCTAAAATTGCACTGTTCTGTAACGTACAAGAAAAGTCGGTTATTTCGCTAAGAGATGTTGACTCTATTTACAAAATACCGGCGTTATTAAAAGCTCAAGGTTTAGATGAGATCTGTGTTAAACGTTTTGGTTTGACTTGTCCTGAAGCAGACTTAAGTGAGTGGGAAAAAGTAGTTTCAGAAGAAGCAAACACTTCAAATGAAGTCGTTATTGGTATGGTTGGTAAATATATCGAACTACCTGATGCATACAAATCAGTAAATGAAGCACTGAAACATGGCGGCCTAAAAAACTCTGCAAAAGTGAAGATCAAATACATTGATTCTCAAGATGTAGAAATCAAGGGCATTGAGATACTACAAGATGTTGATGCTATCTTAGTACCTGGTGGATTTGGTGAACGTGGCATCGAAGGTAAAATTTTAGCGGCTAAATATGCACGAGAAAACAAAGTTCCTTATTTAGGTATTTGTTTAGGTATGCAAGTAGCATTAATCGAATACGCGCGCAATGTTGCTGGACTGATTAATGCACATTCTACTGAATTTGCACCTGATACAGAGCAACCTGTAGTTGGTTTGATTACTGAGTGGATCGACAAATCAGGTGAAGTTGAACTGCGTACTGAAAGTTCTGACTTAGGCGGTACAATGCGTGTAGGCTCTCAGAAATGTCATTTAAAAGCAGGCTCTAAAGTATTTGAAATGTACGGTAGCAAAGAGATCTTTGAGCGTCACCGTCATCGTTATGAAGTAAATAATAATTTATTACCGATTCTGAAAAAGGCTGGTTTACAAATTACTGGCTTATCAGAAGATAAAAAATTAGTAGAGATTATTGAAAACCCAAATCACCCTTGGTTTGTTGCTGCTCAGTTCCACCCTGAGTTCACTTCAACACCGCGTGATGGGCATCCTTTATTTAAAGGTTTCATAAAATCTGCGATAGATCATCAACAAGGTCGATTTAAATAGTTTTTGTTGACAGAACATCAAATTTTATTAGAAACTTATGCAATAAGTGTGACTTAGTTACGATCTAGATGGATCGTAACTAAACTAGAAAAATGTAATAGAAGACAAATTTTTAAACTTAATTTTTAAAATACTAAAGGAAACATTATGTCTAACATCGTAAAAGTACTTGGTCGTGAAATCATGGATTCACGTGGTAACCCAACTGTAGAAGCTGAAGTTCATCTTGCTGACGGTTCTATCGGTATGGCTGCTGCTCCATCTGGTGCATCTACTGGTTCTCGTGAAGCACTTGAATTACGTGACGGCGACAAAGCACGTTACCTAGGTAAAGGTGTTCTTAAAGCAGTTGCTGCTGTAAATGGCCCAATCGCTGAAGCGCTTACTGGTAAAGATGCATTAGCACAAGCTGAACTTGATCAAATCATGATCGACTTAGACGGTACTGAAAACAAAGCTTTATTTGGCGCAAACGCTATTCTAGCTGTTTCTCTAGCTGCTGCTAAAGCTGCTGCAATCTCTAAAAAAGTACCACTATACGCTCACATTGCTGACCTAAACGGTACTTCTGGTGTTTACTCTATGCCTCTTCCAATGATGAACATCATCAATGGTGGTGAGCATGCAGATAACTCTGTAGACATCCAAGAATTCATGATTCAACCTGTTGGCGCTGCTAACTTCCGTGAAGGCCTACGTATGGGTGCTGAAGTATTCCATAGCCTAGCTAAAGTACTTAAAGCTGCTGGTCACTCAACTGCTGTTGGTGATGAAGGTGGTTTCGCTCCAAACCTTGAGTCTAACGAAGCTGCACTTGCTGCAATCGAAAAAGCTGTTGCAAATGCTGGTTACGAATTAGGTAAAGACATCACATTAGCGATGGATTGTGCTGCATCTGAGTTTTACGACAAAGAAGCAAACATCTACGACCTTAAAGGTGAAGGTAAAAAATTCACTTCAGAAGAGTTTAACTTCTTCCTACAAGATCTTACTAACAAGTACCCAATCGTTTCTATCGAAGATGGTCTTGACGAGTCTGACTGGGATGGTTTCGCACACCAAACTAAACTAATGGGTGATAAAATCCAATTAGTTGGTGACGATCTATTCGTAACAAACACTAAGA
>Ga0316197_10000386_pt1 | contig 31171 bp, 20 predicted proteins | sample OudBiesiAoxic_MG_FD_204939 | JGI IMG/M metagenome (GOLD analysis project Ga0316197, IMG submission 204939) | Coastal sediment microbial communities from Oude Bieten Haven, Netherlands - site A oxic | ecosystem: Environmental > Aquatic > Marine > Coastal > Sediment | place: Netherlands... | reverse complement strand
ATTATTAGGATCGCCATAAGATTTACCATAACCTCCTTTTGTAAAAAAGCGGCCTAAACGTTTATTGTCACTTGGTTGTCGGTCAAAGCCCATTTTAAAGTTCCACGACCAGCTATCAAATACGCGGTTATCGGGTGCAAGCGACATAGCATCTAATAAGTAAAAATGTTCAATATCTGCATTTCCTTCGTCAGTAATAGCGGCTTCCAAATCAAAAAAACTAATTTGTGCACCCGCTATAAAACCTTCAGGCCTATCTAGTAAGTCATGATACGCAAGCCTATAACCAAAATTTGTAAGGTTTGCTTGGTTATTATTTTGTACCCTACCTAGCGATACTTTAGAAGAACCATGACCTTGCTCTGGGGAAGCAACTGGGCGATTTGGCTTAGTAAATGGCGAAGCTACTTTATATTTGCTGCGCATTAGGAGTAGCTTAGTTAGTCGCGGGGCAATCTCTTCACGATTTAATGCTTTATCGTAAAATTCAAAATTTAACCATTCATACGCCATTTCTAAAATAGCGACTAATTGCGACTGTGAGTAATTACGAGTATTGAGAGAGCCACCTTGCATTAACTCTCTTGCATCATCAAGTTGTTCGTCAGTCATTTGAGTAGAGTAATGATAAAACTTAGTACCAAAAGCAGGGCGGTAATTAGGTGTTTGTAATAAGTTGTTATTTCTTAGTACTGCAACGGTATCTGATGGAATAGCTTGCATATTAAATGACGATGTTAAATCAAGGTCCTCTTGTGCAAGTTGTAATAATGCAAGTAATTGGTAAGAGCAGTTTTCATCAATAAAAAAGTAATCGAATGTAGCTAATTGTAGCTCCCACAAGTGCAATAAAATAAGCGCTACCTGTGGCTCTGATAAATTAAGTTTGTATTCCCAAATATCACGAGATTCTAAGTCATTATATTCGCGTACTTTTTTATAGTACGGCATAAGTGAAAACTTACCTGGGTAGCTGCCAATTAGCCCTTTTAGTGCATACATAGCTGCATTGTCTGAGCCATCGGGTTCAGCGGCAAAATTAACAGCAAATGCGAGCAGCTCTTTATGGCGAGTCTGATCTTTTGCATCAATGCGAAGTAGGGTGTGGCCAAACATTGATGATGGGCTATTCATAAATGCAGTTGGAAAAACTAACGTAACGCCTTTCGGGTTTACTATTTTTTGCCATGCTTGCAGCTCAGGACAATTAAGTTCTGGCCAGCTATTTTTAATTTTTGTTTTTAGCCACGTATAGCGAGCAGGAAACTGGCAACTGTATTTTTGCTGGCTAGCTTTATCGCCATTAAATACGTTTATTGTGGCATTAAGTTCATTAACTGGGCTTGTTTTGCCTGCAGGAGATAAAAAAAACTCAGGGCTATCTACTTCACTTTTCCAATCACCTAAGGTAGTTGAGCGGTAGTGACCTAATTTAAGCCAGTAAGGGTGTTTTGCTAATGTATTTGTTTCAATACTTTGAGCGTTTGAGTAAGTACTAAAAAGTGCGAGCAGTAAACCAAATAATATTTTTTTCATAATCACTAAACTACAAAAGCCGCTAGAGGATTACTCCAGCGGCTTTATTTATACGTATAAAACCGGCTAATTTAGCTGATTAAGAAAGAGTATAAGAAGCAAGTTGTGCGTTACTTGCAAGAACAGTGTTTAGGTTTTCTAAAACTGTTTGTGAAGTCACGTTTTCAGAAGTAAATACTGAAGAAAACTGTGCTTGAGCAAGCTTGTTGAACGCTGCTTTATCTTGATCTGCAACACCCCAAGCTTCAGCTAGAGTAGCTAAAGTTTCGCCTTCACCTTTTGACATATCACGAGCAAGTTGCTCCATGTTACCGTCGATGAATAAAGCAATTTTTTCTGAAGAAGTTACTGTACCAGTACCATCACAACCTAGAGTACCAAAAGTGATACCAAAAGTTTGGTTACCAGAAGTACCGTTAGTTGTAGCGCCTAAAATTTTAACGCCTTTACCTTGCTGACCAGCAAATAACATAGAACCAAGACCACAACCAATATCTTGGTCAGCCATTGCATTTGAGAAAGGAAGTAAAGATAGAGCTGCTACTGCGATTAGTTTTTTCATTTTCATAAATCCATATATGATTCGTCTTTATTTAGGGTAAATAAAGTTCGCGGAAGATTCTAACAGACTTGCAGAAAAAAGGAACAGGCTGAAACATGAATATTTTACATTATAGTTACTAAATATATTTAAGTGAACGTCAGGGGGGAATTAGCCTAGTTTTCATATTTATTGAGCTGGTGGTGGCTTTTTGCTTCTTGGCGCACCCAATAAAATACAAGTATGGCAAATACATACAGACAAAAATGCGCTAATGCCTAATGCACCGCCATAGCCGTCAAGTTTTGGTACAAGGAATTCAAATAAGATTGAAAACAAAATAGATGAGCTTGCTACGGTATAAATACCAAAGCGATGTGGGGCGCTCATACCTATAAATGTACCGCCAAAAAATACAATTGCGTATAAATCGGGGTTTAAATTTAAGGCGCTAAAAATTAAATAAGCAATAATAGAAAGTGAAGACGACGCTCTTACACCATCAAAGCGGCTATGTTTAGCCAAATAAAATGTTAAAAAAGCACCAAGCAGTACCAGTAAAGGGTATTCAATACTCATAATACAATTCCTTTGGCTAATACAAAAAGTGCCACACTAGCAAAGGCAACACTGCCAAGCTTACCGCCAAAGCCAGTAAACATATTCATAGTAAGCACATACAAACTTGAGCCAATAAGCGAAATAATAGCAATTTCCCAGTAACTGGTAATTAAGTGGGTTGAGCACATACCGGCAAAACTGCCAGCATAAATTGCAGCATAAGGATGGTTTTTATAACGCGCAGGAAAAGGAATAAACGAGCCAATAAGCCCCGTTAGCGCAGCAGAAATCACTAAAGGCAAGGCAAAAGTAGTGTGCATTGCAAAGCAAGCTACAAAGCCTAAAAAGAAAGTGATGAATTTTAAAAACAAGAATTTAATCATAGCGGCGCATTTTAAACTAATCCTTTAGCGCTTTCTAATACTCTCTAACAAATAAATGTTATAAGTAATTACAAACATAAAAAGAGTGTTTTTCAAACAACTTTTAGGTATTAAATATGCTTAATAGTATCGTTGTTAATGTTCTATAAATCACAAGTTATGTATAATAGCGATAATTTAATGTATTAAAGAGTTAACCAAGGGTAATTTATGTCTAACTGTTTGCATCTGGCTATTCCAGCTGGCGATTTAAAAGTGGCTAAAGCGTTTTATTGTGACGTACTTGGCTGTAAAACGGGTAACAGTGAAGAAGGTCGCTGGGTAGATATAGATTTTTGGGGTAATGAACTTACCTTGCACCAAAGCGTTGAGCGCTTACCGACAGTTCGCCACGACGTAGATATGGGCGCAGTAGCAGTACCTCACTTTGGGATTCACTTATCTGAAGATGAATTTAATGGATTAAAAAAACGTATTGAAGATGCGGGTATTGAATACCTAGATAAACCATACCGTCGTTTTATTGGTGATGAGTTTGAGCAAGAAACGTTTTTTATTGAAGATCCAAATGGCAATGTGCTTGAAATGAAAACCATGGTAAACCCAGAGGTTTTATTTAAAAAAGTATAAATGCAGTTGTATTAGTAAAGCTTATAGCCACTTTAATTAGTGGCTTTTTTATAACTGTTAATTAGTGTTTTTTGATAAATGACTTAATATTTATAGGTGAAGAAAATTACACCGTATGAGTGATTTTTATTCACTCTACAATATAGTAACAGCCGCGTAGACTTAATATTAACTCTCATACTTTATTGTTATTTATGCTACTTAAACTCACAATCGCACCTTTGCTTATTTTACTGATAACATATGCCCAAAAGCGCTTTGGTAGTTTTGTTAGTGGGATTATTCCTGGATTGCCTATCACCTCGGGGCCAATATCTTATTTTATAGCGCTGGAGCAAGGTAAGCTATTTGCTGCAAACTCTGCTGTGGCATCTTTATACGGTATGAGTGGTATAGGTTTATTTTGTTTTAGTTACTTGGTTGTATCACGAAGATTTGGTGTGTTTAAGTCGCTTTTTACAGCGTTAAGCATTTGGTGTGTATTTAGCATTATTACTTTATTTTTTCCTGTGGATATTATTGTGGCGAGTGTGGTTTCGCTGTGTATTTTACTCGGTTTAACTGTTATCTCTACAAAGCTAAATATATCAGTTGATGCAAAACCATTAAATGCTCGCTGGGAGCTGCCAGTAAAAATGGTACTCGTAACAAGTTTTATTATGCTTGTTACGTTTATATCACAACATATAGGGTCTGCTTGGAGCGGATTAATATCTACCTTTCCGGTTATTTTAGCGGTGATGGGCAGTGTTGCTCACTTTAGTAACAAACAAGCCTCAACGTTTAAAATTCTTAATGGCGGTATTATTGGTTCACTAGGTGGCTGTGTGTTTTTTGCAGTAATTGCCTTAGCGCTTAAGCTTAACTTTGTTATTTGGCAGGTATATGCAGCCGCAGCAGTTTGCTCAACATTGTTTACTATCGTTGTTAGTTATTTTGTAAATCGTAAACAGCTTAGCCAACCAACGCCAGCTTTAAGTAGTTAAACTAAGAGACTCTAACCATCAACTAAAGTTAGTGGTTTTACTTTTCGCAGCATTTTTTGCTGATACATGGCGCTGTCGCCAGCCTTTAAAATTTGATCAATACTGTGTGGTGGAACATTAAAATTAGTAAGCCCCACACTTGCTTGTATATTAATCTTATTGCCGTTTAATATTATTACAAGTTCGTTTAACTGGCGTTCTAGTTCATGTACTTTGCTGTTTACTTCGTCGTTATTGTTAAAGTGAGCAAGTACGACAAATTCGTCACCACCAATCCTTCCTACAGCGTCGCTTCTTCGCATGCTGTTTTTTAAATAATTGGCTACACAGCACAGAACTTTGTCGCCACTATCGTGGCCGTGTGCATCGTTTATTTGTTTAAAGTTATCAAGATCGATATACATTAGGCACAAAATACCCGATTGCTCGCTGTGTTGTTTAATGAGTAAATTGGATTTTTTGCTCCAACCTCGCCTATTTAAAATATTACACAAGTGATCGTAGTTCGCCTCCGACTCTGCTTGTTTTTTGGCGATACGCATTCGACTTATTCTTCTAGACACCGCCACAGCAAGTAAAAATGATTCTATAGCGAAAGCTAAAATAAATCCGTAACGCTGCATAAATGGATTTTGATTAATAAGTAATACTCTAAATATCATGCTTACGAGCACCAAGCTCAACGCTATAAAAACAAGTGTTGCTTCGCGTATTCCTTTACGAGCTTGCAGTGCTGCTAAAATAAAAATGATAGTAACAATAACTAATGAGCCGTAAGCCATTATGTTGCCTGCTACTTGCCAAATCAAAATATTGCTGAACAATATTCTTATTAAACAAAAGCACATAACAATACTTGCCATAATTTTTAAAGCTTTACTTGTTTTTGGCCAGTTTGTGTTTAGTTCAAGAAGCGCGCACATAAACCATGTAGCACTGAGTACCGTTAGGCCTACGCTGAGTAAATATAAATCAAATAGGAGTGATGAAACGTGCTCAGTTATGAATAAATAGAGCTGGCCTTCTTGAAGTAAAATAAAGCTGCCAATACAAAAAATATAGGCGCTGTATAGTTTAAATATACTGTCATGCAGCCTATGGCCCATTATTAATACGTAAAAAATGAGCGTAATACATAGCCCATAAAAAGCACCCATAATGAGATTATGTTGTTGTGTGTTTTTAAAAAACAATTGTGTATTTTGCCACTTAAATCGAGGTGTATAGTTGAGTTTTGACTCAAGAGTAATAACGGCAGTAAAGCTTCCTGAATCCATTAAAAAGGCAATTTGCCCCGATTTCAATGGCTGTTTTATTATATCGTTTTGCTGCCATGTAAAGCCATCAAGGCCTGGACGCAAAAACGAAAGTACGCCACCATGCTTTAACGAGCAGTTGAGTTGAAATTCGTTTGTGCCACGTTTGGCCAGAAGTTTAGATGCTGTATTAAGTTGTAAAGATGAGAGAGAAGATTGGCTATTTAAAGGTGTTATATTGCAAAAGTCGGTTGCATTGCTACTGTCGGCTGCATTACTAATAAATGCTATTAGGTAGATAAAAAATAGAAATACATATTTAACCCCTCCCTGCAAAATATTAGGGTCTGTATTTTTATGATTTTTTTTATCGGCCATAAGCGCATCCAAACTCAACTACTTTTTTATAGTAGCAGAGCTTACTCGTTTAGCTAATTGTTACGTTATAAAAGTAACAATTAGCTAATTGTTTGTAGCGTAGTTTAGCTATGTAATTGAGTTAACATTTCACTTGGCGTTTTATTAAAGTGACGCTTAAATTCGCGGCTAAATTGCGATGGGCTGGTATAGCCAACTTTTAATGCGGCTTCGTTTGCCTTGCTTCCACTGCTGGTTATAAGCTCTTTGGCTTTAGCTAAGCGTACTTTTTTTAAATATTGTAATGGTGACTCAAACGTTACTTGCCTAAAAGCACGATGAAACGACGACACACTCATATTTACATCTTCAGCTAACCCTTCAACCGTAATTTGATTGGCATAACTACTGTGCATAGTCGACAGCGTACGTGCTATGCGCGCATAGTGCCCGTCGTGCATGGCAAGGCCTATTAACGTGTCGCCTTGTGGGCCGCAAAGCACACGATATACTAATTCTTTTACTATATCTTCGCCAAAAATGTCTGCTTCAATAGGGTTATTAAGCACGCTAAGTAAGCGGTGGGTTACTTGCTCCATAACGCCATCTATTTTAGCCGATTGAACGCCACCCATTTGCCCTGTGGTGAATGGCTTATGTGTACCAATTTGGTTTACTAGCTTGTGTAACATTACCGGGTTTATATCTATAACTATGCCCATTACAGGCAGGTTGTTATCGGTAAAAGCTTCGCACTCAAGTGGCACAGGTACACCTAAAACAAGGTAGTCACCTTCACCATATTTTATTTGATGATCAGGGAAATGAATTATCTTATGTCCTTGGCCAACAATAATAATACCTGAGTTATATATAAGTGGCTGGCGTGGTGAGCTTTTACTTGCGCGATGAAAATACACACCTGGAATAATGGTTTCCATGTTGCCTTCAAAGTTGAGTAAATTATTATGCTCTGCAAATTTTTGCATCATGTTGGCTATTGAGGACATTAAAGCATCTACTATCGTACGAATTTTACGTAAAATATCAATGTTGACAGTTTTAGGCAAGCTTTTGCGAGTTATTGGGCTTTTTTTATGTTTGTTTTGCTACTAATATGCACTCATTGAAGTTTAGCTTAGTTAGTAACTAAGCATTCTATTTAGTATTTAACCGTCACCTAGGAGCAAAATAATGAAATTTAGCTACGTAAACCCAACACTTATCCAGTTCGGCCAAGAACAAATTGCCTCACTAACTGATTTGATCGCAAAGGATCAAAAAGTACTTGTAGTGTACGGCGGCGGTTCAATTAAAAAGAACGGCGTGTACGATCAAGTTGCAGCAGCACTTGAAGGCTTTGACTGGGTTGAGTTTTCGGGGGTTGGCGCTAACCCAACTATAGAAGTGTTAGACCAGGCAGTAAAAATTTGTAAAGAACAAGGCATCGACTTTGTACTAGGTGTAGGCGGCGGTTCTGTAATCGACGGCGTTAAATACATTGCAGCATCTGCCGTTTACGATGGTGAAGGTTGGGATATTCCTACTGGTAAGCATACTATTACTAGTGCATTACCAATTGGTGCAATATTAACATTGCCTGCAACGGGTTCAGAGTCTAACCAAAACTCAGTTGTGAGCAAAGAAGCAACGAAGGAAAAACTACCGTTTGCATCACCAGAAGTACTGCCTAAATTTGCGATTATGGACCCTGATGTAATGAAAACATTACCACAGCGTCAACTTGTGAATGGTTTAGTAGATGCATGGGTTCATACCTGTGAGCAGTACCTAACATTCCCTGAAACAGCATTGGTTCAAGAAGGTTACGCAGAGGCACTTTTAAGAACGCTTAAAACATTAGGCGATAACTTTGAAAACCAAGACGATGCATGGCGCGCAAACCTTATGTGGGCAGCAAACCAAGCACTTAATGGTTTAATTGGTTCTGGTGTATCGCAAGATTGGGCTACGCACATGATTGGCCACGAGCTTACAGCCGCTTACGGTGTTGACCATGCACGTTCACTTGCTATTGTTCAGCCTTCTTTACTGCGCAACCAATTTGCAGTTAAAAAAGCAAAACTAGAGCAAATGGGTAAAAACGTATTTGGTCTTGAGCAATCTGACGACTTAGCTGAGAAAACAATTGCAGCAATTGAAGCGTTTTACCACAGCCTTGACGTAGCGACCCAGCTTACTGAACATGGCGATGATAAAGCCGCTGCTATTGACAATATTATTGGTAAACTTGAAGCGCACGGCATGCTAGCACTTGGCGAAAACCAAGCTATTACGCTTAAAGAAAGCCGTGAAATTTTAGAGCAAGCTGTTGCTTAATCACTTTTAAGTAACTTAAAACTAAAAGCCGCTAACGTTTAAAGTTAGCGGCTTTTTTGTGCATAAAATATATTAACAACACAGCATTTATAATTAGCCAATAATATTAGTATTAATACTTCTAAATGATGATAGTAAACTGTGCTCAACGGTTAGGAAAAACCTAACGCTCAAATAAATTAAACGGGACTAAAACTCATGAAATTGTTAAACACATTATTAAGCTCAAAAGCAGGCGTAGCAGCATTAATTTTACGAGTGCCAGTTGGCCTTATTTTAGCGGCGCATGGTGCACAAAAACTATTTGCTTGGTTTGGCGGTTATGGCCTTGCAGGCACAGGGCAATGGATGGCAAGCATTGGCTTAGAGCCAGGTTACTGGTTAGCAATGATGGCCGGTAGTGCAGAGTTTTTTGGTGGTATTGCCTTGGTTATTGGTTTATTAACACGCCCAGCAGCGGTTGTTGCCGGCTTTACAATGTTGATTGCTATTTTTAGCGTACATATTAGTAATGGCTTATTTATGGCAAGCAATGGTTATGAATACGCATTAACGTTACTTGTAGTAACTGTAGTTTTAGCCATTCAAGGAGCGGGAAGTTTTTCGCTTGATAACGTATTAGCTAAAAAACTAGCTAATAAATAACGTTTATAAATTAAAAAAACAGCGGCCAATTTGGCCGCTGTTTTTGTTTAAATAACCTATTTAGCTGAAAAAGTTAAAGAATAACTATACTGCTTTTGCTCAAGTAAATATTCTTTATGGGTACTTGGGCTCCACGAGTCATCGCCACCCACGCCCATATGTTGATGATCAATATGTACATGCACGCAATCATCAGCAATTAGCTCGTTAGTGTGTTTTGCCTGAGTTAACATGCTTTGTGAATACTCGCTGGCTGCAAATAAAAACGCGCCAGTTACGGTTAAGTTATTAATGCTCAGTAATTGGCAATCGCTACGCAGGCCGTTATCGGTTGGAAATATATACGGTGTATGCAGCTCATTTAAGCTCAAGCTGTAATAACCTAAACGTGCAGCGGATTTGCGATCTGGGTAATTTTCAAAAGGCCCTAACCCTAGCCAATTTACTTGTGCATCGCTTTGCTTGTTAAGCGTTGTACTTAACCCGATACGCGGCATTGGCGGTAGGGTGTCGTTTAAGTTCACATCAACATTTAAGCTAATAGTACCGGTATTATTGAGCGTATATAGCCACTGCGTTTGAGCCTGTAGCACGCCATTAAACTCGTAATTAAATACACAAGTAATACGTACATCAACGCTTGATTGCACTGCATTAATTGAGCTACAAGTGCGCTGCCATTGCCCAATACCTGCGCGCAACCAACGAGCTTCCCATGCATTAGGATCTAGGTTGTCTACCTCGCTTACACCAATGTCGTTATCAAGTGGTGCACGATAAAAATTATCAACTAATGGGCTGCTAATAACCTGAGTATCGTTTTGTAACCACTGCTCTATAAGCCCTGATTGCTTGCTAAAAATAAGTTTAAACTTATCGCCTTCAATACTTAGATGAGAGTCGGTTTCATTAACACTTATAGCGCTTTGCTCTATCGCTGATGCAAACACATTACTGCCTAAGCTCTTGCTGTTTACAAGCTTAAACTGCGCCGTATCCATAACATGATTAGCGTTTGCAAAGTGCGAGTTATTAATTAGCACACACTCTAAATTAAGGTGATATTGTGCGCCTTGCTCAAACGTTGTTTTAGTTTTAATCATTAAAGTGTGCGTACTTTGCGGCGCTATATTAAGTACTTGCTCGCCTTGCTCAACACAGATGCCATTTTGCATTAGTTGCCAAACGAGTTTTTCGTTATCGGTGTGCCTAAATACGTAATCGCTAAATACATCAATTGTGTATTGGTTTTTATTTTGCTCACGCAGTGTAAATTGTAAATGTTGCTGGCTGTATTTAGCTTCAAACAGGCTTGGATGCGGCGTACGGTCTGGGAACAATAAGCCATTTATACAAAATTGACGGTCATTTAGTTCATCACCAAAGTCGCCGCCGTAAGCCCAGTAATGCTCGCCGTTTTCGTCTGTTTTAGATAAACCTTGGTCTACCCAATCCCAAATAAAGCCGCCTTGTAGGCGAGGGTATTCTCTAAATACTTGCCAGTAATCATCAAAGCTACCTAGGCTGTTACCCATAGCGTGCGCGTATTCACATAAAATAAGCGGGCGAGTTTCTCCCGGTAGGCTCAACCATTTTTTTATTGAATACTTAGGAACTGCATCGTCTTTTATATCGGTATCTACACGGGCATACATTGGGCAAATAATGTCAGTAGCCGTTGTATTTGCGCCGCCGCCTTCGTATTGCACTGGGCGAGAGGGGTCAAAGCTTTTTGACCAGCCGTACATGGCATCGTGGTTGGCACCGTGCCCGCATTCGTTACCCAGTGACCAAATAATAATAGAGGGGTGGTTTTTATCGCGCTCAACCATTTGTGTATAACGCGACATAAATGCGCCGGCCCACTGCGGATCGCTCGCTAAACGCCCCATAGGAAACATGCCATGGGTTTCTATGTTGGCTTCATCTACTACGTATAAACCTAACTCGTCACACAGCTCGTAAAAACGCGGGTGGTTTGGGTAGTGAGCAGTACGTACAGCATTAAAGTTATTTTGCTTCATCAGCTTAATATCTTCAATCATATCGGCGGTAGTCACTGCATGACCGTTTTCTGGGTGATGTTCGTGGCGGTTAACACCGCGTATAAGTAACGGTTTGCCATTTACACACAGTTGTCCGTTAAGCATTTCTACTTTTCTAAAACCAATGTTGTAGGCTTCAACGTCTATAGTATTGCCTTGCTCATCAAGTAGGCTTACTACGCAGCGATATAAATACGGGGTTTCGGCGGTCCATTTTTTAGGGCTTGCTATTGCTACGTTATGAAAAACAACATCAGCCCAGCTGCCTTTTTCATCAGCACGTTTATTGTTAGTGCTTTGTATTTGTGGCTCACACAGTGCTTGTTCACCATCAAAAACCTGTACTGCTACTTGGTAGTTATTTGGCGCATCTATTGCGGTTTTTATATGCAAAGTCGCATCGCGGTAGCATGCGTCTAAATCTGGGGTTATAAATACATCGCGTATTTGGTGTTGCGGTTTAGTAAGTAAATTAACATCGCGGAATATACCGCTTAGCCACCACATGTCTTGATCTTCGAGGTAACTGCCATCACTCCAGCGAATAACCATAACCGCAATACGGTTAGTGTCAGCGACTAACAGCTCGCTTAAATCAAATTCGCTCGGTAAGCGGCTATCTTGTGAATAACCCACCCATTGCCCGTTACACCAAAGGTGAAAAGCCGAGTTAACGCCTTCAAAAATTATATGATTACGCTGCGCTAACTGCTCGGGTGTAATAGTAAATTCAGTTCGGTAACAACCAGTAGGGTTGTCGCTTGGTACAAATGGCGGGTTTACTGCAAACGGGTATTTAACATTACAATAAATAGGTTTATCAAAACCGTGTAGTTGCCAATTAGAAGGCACCGTAATACTTTGCCAATCGCTGCCTAGTGTTTCACTCAGCAGTGACTCATCAACCGCTTCGGGTTTATCAAATAATTTAAAATCCCACTGACCGTTTAAGCTTTGCTTTTGCGATTGTGTATTTGCACGAGCGTCTTCAACTGTTTTAAAGCCATTAAGTGGGCAGTGCGCTTTTACTTGATTAACTTGTACTGAAATTGGGTTTTCCCAATCGCGGCGATTAATTATGTGCTGTAAAGAGGTCATGTTTATCCTATTGCATAAGCGGGCAATTATAATGCGCTAAATATAGCTAAAAATAATCACAGGGGTTATGCTTAAAGCTCTCCTTTATTTGTCCAAAACTATCATTGTATTATGCGCTATAACATTAAAGATATACTCGATATTGGCCCGCACTGCACAGAGCGCTTTATAGATTCAAAAACGCTCGCGCAAATGCCAAACCTTGAAATAGCGTTAGCAGGTTGCTCAAACCTATCGGGTCGTTATTGCGTAGCACGTACAGCGCCATTAGAACATACGCTCTTTTATACGCTTGCTGGGCAGGGTAAATTAACCACACAAAATGAGCAGTACACGCTTAATGCCAATACACTTATTGTGCTACCAGCTAAGCAAAGCTTTGAAGTGACAATTGATGGTGAACATTGGGACGTGATTTGGTTAAATCTTGCAAACACTAAACGTTGGCAGCATTTAAACCTTGCGCAAGCACTGGTATTAACCGATCAAAAACTTGAGCCGTTACACCTGGCTATGGAGCTTTTATACAGCGAGCAAAATGCTAATTTACGCGAAAGCGTCACGCCTATTTTAAGTCACTATTTAAATGCTACGCTGCAAAATAACTCACAGGGTGCAGCGCATAACCGCTTAATTAGTTTGTTTGAAGAGGTAGACAAGCGCTTGCAGTTTGATTGGACAATAGAGGCAATGTGCGAACATGTGCATTACTCACCGCCGCATTTACATCGGTTATGCCAAGCCCAATTTGGTAAAAGTCCTATACAGCATCTTATTTATTTACGCATTGAGCGAGCTAAAAACTTACTGTTAAACACGGCTTGGCCAATTTCTCATGTGGCAAGCTACGTGGGGTATTCTAATATATTTAATTTTTCGAAACGTTTTAAAAAATCAGTGGGTATGTCGCCTACAATGTATAGAAAGTAGTTAGGGCGCGGAGGCTTTGCTCGGTTTTTACTTATTCTTACATGGATGTAAGCCAGTAGGGTAAAGCAGGAGCAATTACCAAGCCCACTAGGTTACAAACCCCGCGCCGCGATTAACTCCTCCCTAGATTGAACAAACCTCAATCCACAAAGCTCAACATGACCTAGTTACTTTTTGAAGTGTTTAATGTATTGTGCGTGCGTTGTTAATTGTATTTTTGGATTTTATAGGTCGCAATGCGCTCAAACTACTTTTTAGTCGTGATACTCCTAGTGCTTGTACACAGCTTTATTAGCTGTGATGCGGCCGTGTATCATTTACAAGAAGAAGTTGATCACGTTACCCATATTCATTCTCAAACAAGTTTAGAAGATGAAGACGCTCAATCACCTTCTGAAATTCATGCCCATCAACATTGCCACTGTGGTTACTACAGTACGCTAAATCATCCAATAAGCCCTGAGCAAAGCCAAGCAACGCAGCCCGCTTGCTACAAAGGTTTAAATTACCCCCCAGATGTTCCGCCGCCTAATTCACTTAGCTAGTTTAATTATTTTTTAGATAATTTCAGTGCATTTTATTGCCTGCGCTTATATGCGTTAAAGGTACTATTTTGCCTATTTAGGGTGCTTACGACCTGTAACACACCCACTGTTTGTTAAAAAACGGACACGCTATATGAATAAAAAACCAATAATGCTGGTGGCGCTACTGTGCGCATTGCCTGCATTTAGCGCATTTGCTAACAGCGAAAATCAAAACGTATTAACGCTTAAGCAGGCGCTTACAAATACTGAGCAGCAAAACTTACAGCTTAAACGCTACCCTTACCATCAAAAAATATTGAGTGCCTTAAAAACTCAAGCAACGCTTTCACCTAACCCAACGGTGAATTTTGAAGCTGAAAACTTTTTAGGAACTCACGGCTCTCATGCGTTTTCGGGGGCGCAGTACACGCTTGGGCTAAGCCAGTTAATAGAGCTTGGCGATAAACGTCAAAACCGCGTTAATTACGCAACCGCAAATATAAAAGCGCAAACAATTGAGTATAAAAATACCCGGTTGGCGCTTTTAGCTACTACTACTGAGCGTTATTACCAAGTACTTAAGTTTCAGGCTTTAATCGCGTTAAATAGTGAGCGTAAAAATACAGTTAAGCAGGCGATTAAAACGATTGAAAAACGTGCTGAAGCGGGGGCGGTTTCTGAGGCCGATGTAACGCGTATGCGCTATGCACTAAGCCAAGTAGATTTAAATACTGCAATGCTACAAAGTGAATTTGAGCGCTCGCGTTTAGCACTTAATGAGCTTTGGCAAGAACCGCTAGTTAGTGATTATTATGCGGGAGATTTATCTACCGTTACTGAGCTTAAAAGTGAGCAAGCATTACTTGATGCGGTAAATACAGCACCAGAGTTTGCATTGCTACAACAGCAATATATGCAGCAAACGGCTAACTTATCGCTACAAAAATCAAACGGGCAAAGCGATTTAACACTTGGCGGCGGTGTGCGTTATAACCAACAAACAGATGCTAGCTCGTTTGTATTTTCGTTTTCTATGCCGCTACAACTGAGTAATTCTAACAGCGGTAATATTGAAGCTGCGCAGCATCAGCTTACATTACTTAGCGAACAACAAGGGCAATTGCGAATTCAACTGCGCCAACAAGTGCGTACGCTCTACGCGTACTACCAAGGTAAAACCACGCAAGCAAAGCTGTTAACGCAGCATGTTATTCCACAAGCACAAACGCTTATAAAGCAAAGCTTAAAAAGCTATCAGCAAGGGCAAATTTCGGTATTGCAATTACTCGACGCTCAACAAGCTTTATTTGACTCTAAACGCGCACTTATTACCACCCATAGCGAGCTTTACCAAGTGCTACTTACCCTTGAGCGTTTAACTGGCCAACCTTTAATTGAGACTCATCAATCATGAATAAAACACTTATCGCATTATTTATAACGCAGTTATTTGCATTCCCGCTTTTTAGTAACACGGCTATGGCATCGGATGATCATCATGAAGAAGGTCATGAGGAAGGTCATAAAGACGAACATGCAGAAAAAGGCCCTCACGGCGGCTTTTTATTAACTAATAACAAACTTAATTTAGAGCTTAAATTAACACAATTTGCAGGAAATACTGAACTGCGAATATATGGTTTTGATAACAATAAAGCCGTTGATATAAAAAAATTAAACGTAACGATTAATGTGCAACGTTTAAGTGAAAAACCGCAGCTTATTCGCTTTAAAGCGGAAGATGACTATTTAGTAAGTACCGTAAGTGTAAACGAGCCGCACTCATTTAAACTTGACGTTATGGCACGCTATAAAGGGGCTGAAATAAATTATCATTATGAGCAAGAAGAAGGGCGCACCACACTAAGCGAGCAAGCAATTGAGCGCGCAGGTATTAAAACTGAGACAGCGCAGAGCGGCACAGTTGAGCTAACTGATACTTTATTTGGTGTAATAGCGCCAACCGCGCACGGCACTGTTGAAGTAATGGCGCCTTACATCGGTTTAGTTAACGATATATTTGCCAGTATTGGACAACACGTTAAAAAAGGCGACAAACTTGCCAGCGTAACTAACCGCGAAACACTGCAAAATTACATTATAAAAAGCCCTATAACGGGTGTTATTACCGAACAATATTTAAAGCGCGGTGAGCTTGCAAATAGTGCGCTAATGCAAATAGTAAACTTAGAAACTGTATGGGTAGAGCTATCGGCATTTCCTGAAAATATTGAAAAGCTAGCCATAGGGCAAAACGCTAAAGTGTACGACTTACATCATCATTTAAACGCGCAAGGCGAGGTGTTTTTTATAGCGCCCATGATGAGCGGTGGGCATATTGCGCGTGCTCGGGTTGAGCTTAAAAATCCAGACGGACATTGGCGACCAGGCATGCACGTTAATAGCGATATTAGCACGGCAAAAGTAGACGCGGCTGTACGCGTTAAAGCGATTGCTGTTCAGGAGTTTAACGGTAAACCCAGCGTGTTTATTAAAAGCGGCAATGTGTTTGAAGTACGCCCTGTAAAACTCGGTGCTAAAAACAGTGAGTGGGTAGAAGTACTCGAAGGACTTTCATCTAATAGTGAGTACGTAACTGAGAATAGTTATGTGATAAAAGCAGATATTTTAAAAAGCGGCGCAAGCCACTCACACTAGGAGACAGCATGATTAACTGGATAGTTTCTTTTGCGGTTAAACGCCGCATGATGGTGCTTGCGCTCACGCTTTTATTTGCAGGGTTTGGCGTATACAACACGCAGCATTTAGCGGTTGATGCCGTACCCGATATTACTAATGTGCAAGTTCAAATAAATACCAAAGCGCCGGGGTTTACTCCGCTTGAAGCAGAGCAGCGCATTACCTATTTAATCGAAACCGTAATGGCGGGCATCCCAAAGCTTGATTACACTCGTTCGATTTCGCGTTATGGGCTTTCGCAAGTAACCGTTATTTTTAACGAAGGCACCGATATTTACTGGGCGCGCCAGCAAATTAGTGAGCGCATTCAGAGTATTCGCTCAGACTTGCCAGCCAATATTGAGCCAAATTTAGGACCTATTGCCAGCGGTCTAGGCGAGATTTTTACTTACTCAGTGCATGCAAATAAAGGCGCATTAAAAGACGATGGTACCCCATTTAACGCAGAAGACTTACGTACCTTGCAAGATTGGGTTATTCGTCCGCAGTTATTAAAAGTAAAAGGGGTTACCGAAATAAACAGCCAAGGGGGATTTGAGCGCCAATACCAAGTAGCGCCAATGCCTGAAAAACTACTGGCTTATAAGCTCACATTAAGCGATGTAATTACGGCACTTAAATTAAATAACAGTAATCAAGGTGCGGGATTTATAGAGCGCTTTGACGGACAATACTTAGTACGCTCACCTGGGCAATTAAAAACCATTGATGACATAGCTAACACGGTTGTTGCTAAGCGCGATGATGCACCCGTTCGCATAAAAGATGTGGCTAGCGTGCGTTTAGGCAAAGAGCTTAGAACAGGTGCAGCCACTTATAACGGCGAAGAAACCGTGCTCGGCACCGCTATGATGCTAATTGGCGAAAACAGCCGCGTAGTAGCAAAAGCCATGGCTGATAAACTCAAAGCCGTACAACTAAGCTTACCTGAAGGTGTAGTAGTTGAGGCAGTGTACGACAGAACAACCCTTGTTGATAAAACCATAGCGACCGTAAAAACCAACCTATTTGAAGGCGCGGTGCTGGTGGTCGTTATTTTGTTACTGCTATTAGGTAACGTAACCGGTGCATTGATTACGGCAATGGTTATTCCGCTTAGTATGCTATTTGCCATTACAGGCATGGTGGGTAATCGGGTATCGGGTAATTTAATGAGTCTAGGCGCAATCGACTTTGGCTTAATTGTTGATGGCGCTGTTATTGTGGTTGAAAATTGCTTGCGCCAACTTGGCGTTGCGCAGCATAAACATGGCAGGCTACTTACGTTAAACGAACGTTTAAATGTAGTAACCGCCGCCACTAAAGAAGTATTCAGCCCTGCGGTATTTGGCATTTTAATTATTATGCTGGTGTACTTACCGTTATTTGCACTGAGCGGCGTGGAAGGCAAAATGTTTCAGCCAATGGCGTTTACCGTGGTTGCAGCGTTAGTTGGCGCACTTATTTTTGCAGTAACGTTTGTGCCAGCTGCTATTGCGGTATTTGTACGTGGCAAAGTTGATGAAAGCGAAAATGCGGTTATGCGCGGCATTAAAAAAGGCTATAAACCGCTACTTGGTTTATCGCTTAAATTACCGTGGGTTATGGTTAGTGTTGCTGGTATTTTAGTGATTGCGCTTGGCTTTAAGGTTAAAAATATGGGCGCTGAGTTTTTACCGCAACTTGATGAGGGCGACATAGCCATGCATGCTCTGCGCATTACCGGCACCGGTATTGAGCAATCAGTAAAAATGCAAAAAGAGCTAGAGCAAGCCATTTTAGCCATACCTGAAGTTGAAAAAGTATTTTCAAAAATTGGCACGCCCGATGTAGCAAACGATCCTATGCCACCTAACGTTGCCGACACCTTTTTAATGTTAAAACCGCGCGATCAATGGCCTAACCCTGCTTTAAGCAAAGAAGAGCTTGTTAAGCAAATTCGCCATTTAGTAAATGAAGTGCCAGGTAATAACTATGAGTTTACGCAGCCAATAGAAATGCGCTTTAACGAGTTAATAGCAGGGGTGCGCGCCGATGTGGCAGTGCGTATTTATGGCGATGACTTATCAACATTAAAAGAGTATGGCGAAAAAGCGACAGCCTTGGTGCAAAACATAACCGGTGCAACTGATGTACGCCTTGAGCAAATGGAAGGGCTGCCAACGCTTTCTGTAACGCCACTTCGCGACCACATGGCGCTGTTAGGTTTAACGGTAACCGATATACAGCAAAGTGTGAGCGCAGCGGTAGGCGGTGTGCAAACGGGGCTTATTTACGAAGGTGATAAACGCTTTTCGTTATTAGTGCGTTTGGACGAACGCTGGTCGAGCGATATAACACAGCTTGCGCGTTTGCCAGTAGCGGTGCCAAAAAGCGCTAACCCAGATCTTGCATTTGTACCGCTTGGTGAAGTGGCAACTATTAGTATTGATAAAGGACCCAATCAAATAAATCGTGAAAGCGGTAAACGTAATGTAGTCGTAACTGCAAATGTAGAAGGACGCGACTTAGCAAGCTTTGTAAACGACGCGCAAGCCGCTTTAAATTCACAGCTTAATTTACCGAGTGGTTATTGGATTGAATATGGCGGCACATTTGAGCAGTTAGAGTCGGCAAGTAAGCGTTTATCGCTAGTGGTGCCAGTTACTTTATTGCTTATATTTGGCCTACTTTATAGCGCATTTGGATCGCTGCGTGATTCGTTAATTATATTTAGCGGCGTACCACTTGCGCTTACCGGTGGCGTGCTTGCGTTATTGCTACGCGATATGCCGCTTTCAATATCAGCAGGCGTTGGCTTTATCGCGCTAAGTGGTGTTGCAGTATTAAATGGCGTAGTTATGCTGTCGTTTATCAAGCAATTAAGAGCCGATGGGCTTAGTTTAATTGATGCGATTGAAACTGGTGCACTTTCGCGCCTGCGCCCAGTATTAATGACCGCTTTAGTGGCAAGCTTAGGGTTTGTTCCTATGGCGCTAAATACAGGTACCGGTGCTGAACTACAAAGACCACTGGCAACTGTGGTAGTTGGCGGTATTATTTCATCAACTCTACTTACGCTATTAATATTACCTGCACTTTATAAGCTGGTGCATGCAAAGTTTAATAAGCAAAAAGAGGCTGAGTTAATTTAACAATTTTGCTTAGCTAAAACAGACAATTAAAACGTAAAAAGCAGCTGTAGTTACAGCTGCTTTTTTATTTGGGTATTATTTAGCAAAAATACTACATTAATTATATTGAAAAAGATTATCCCAGCGCTCATCCAGTATGGCTTTTGCGTGATCTAAATTTATTGCGCTATACACGTCAGTTCCCTCTATTTCGTTACTACACGTTACCAAACGCATACGTATCAGTTTTTCAAGCGCATCGGTAATTTCAAAATCGAGGTCGCATTGGTACTTTGTTTTAAACCAATGCTCTATTTGCTCATCAAGCATTTGAGCGCTTAAGCCACTTTCTGATTTTAATAAAAAAGTATAAGCAAGTAGGGCTTCTTTTATGTCTTCTTCTTCGGCGGCGTCTATAAGTGTGTGAAATACGCCCGCGTTGTTATCGAGATTTTTAAAATAGAGGTTATCGCTAAGAGCTTTCATAAATTTAATTTTACGATTTTTAAATTTACTCCATTCTTTAAAAATAAAACTGCCAAATACGCCCATACCAATAGCAAAGGTAATAAAGTGTTGTTGAGTCATTTCTACAGCCTCACTTCTAAAGCCACCCCAAAAAGCAAATAGAGCAAGTAATAATACGATTGATGCGCCTAGCTTAGTTATAAGCACGACCGCACCGCCAACTAAAGCAGACGATCCAATAATAACCTTATCGATAGGGCGCATGCGCACTTCGCTATTAGGAAATAGCATTTCGAGATCGGCCTTTGGCACATTTTGAAACAACTTAACTATGGTTGAACTTGGCTCAAACCCCAGAGGCGTTTTATTTTTAGCTTCAAAATAAGCGCTATCTTTAAAGCGAATAAACACCGCTACGCGATCGTAATTAGTAAAGTGCAACGGCTTTTTTCGAAGGCCCCAAAAGCTGGTAATGGTTTCAGTGAGTTGCGACTCGCCACGGCGATAAAATACCACTTCTTCAAAGTCATCAAATTCAACTTCAAGGCGCACTTTAAACAATGACTCTTCGTTTAATGCATCTTGTAAGTCCTCATTGGTGATCACTTCAAAATTAGCGGCGTTAAGTACCTTGGCAAAATCTTTAGCAAAATCACGTTGGCACTGCGCTTTTTGATCAACCGATACGGGAGCTAACGATCGCGTATCGCTATTGGGATCAAACGGCGCATAGTTGTTTTTAAGTGACTCAAGTGTTGCGTGGTAATCGTAATGAATAAGGCTGGCTAGTAAATCACAAAACTGTTTAAACGATGTTTTTTGTGTGTTGTTATTGAGCTCTTCGCTACACATATCAACAATATCTTGCTTTCTAAAAGGAATAAAACGCGCACTTTGCATAAATTAATAACTACTGTGATAGGGAATCTAACTGTATGGGCACATAATAAAATATTCTTATAAGTATTGCGAATTTGTTAATGATAAATAGCTGACTAACAAAGTTAAGTATTTTCAGGCTGTATTAACCTGATTGTGTAATGATTAAAGCCGTTCATACTTACTTTCGCCACGATAAGGAATGCATATGGCCATTCAAAAAAAGTTAAAAGAAAAAACACGTAACTTTATCGACTCTAAGCATATGCTTAGCGGTATTACCGTAGCGTCGTTTTTAGAATCAACTATAGTGCCCATTCCGCTTGAGGCTGTTTTAGTTCCGCTAATGCAAGCACGTAGAGAGAAGCTATGGCTTATCGCATTAATGGCGACTTTAGGTTGTATTGTAGGTGCACTTTTTGGCTATGCATTGGGTTACTATTTATTTGATGCGGTTGGTGATTGGATCATTAATACGTTTTCGAGCCTAGAGCAATTTGAAAACGTTAAACAGCAAATGCAAGATCAAGGTTTTTGGTTTGTTATAACGCTTGGCATTGTGCCTATTCCTTTTCAAATAGCGATGCTTGCAGCGGGTGCAACTAAGTACTCTATTTGGCTGTTTTTATTAGCCTCAGGTATTGCGCGTTCTATTCGTTACTTTGGCTTAGCTATTATTGTTTATTATGCAGGTAATGAAGCAGAGCGAATCATTAGTAAACATAAAACTAAAGCCATGATTGGCATTACTATTTTAGTGTTGGGATTATGGGGACTTAGTACCTTAATTTAAGCGTAACTTTGAGTGTTATCGTGGGTTTTATCTTCGCGAGGGTTTTTATTATTGTGCTATAGTTTTTAAATGAAGTACTGAAAACCTAGCAATTAATATGATTGAAACAGTAAAACTCACCGTTAAACTTTCTAACTTTTATAAAATGCCTTTGATCAATAGAGTTTTCAGTTTAGCTTTATTGATCTATATCGTTACGTTTACAGCTTACGCGTTAGATACCTTCCCTCCTTTAAATGTACAAAACAATGTGTATGGTTTTACTACCGATTTTATTAATTTAATTGTCATTATATTTCTGTTTTGGATGGTTCAATGTTCTGAGCTATCTAAACAGGCATATATTTTTTCTAGTTTTGGTTTATTACTTTGGAGCGTTGGAACGACAGCTGATGTGCTTGATGAGTTAGTTGTTCAGCCTTACTGGGTAAGTGTTTATTTTGAAGACTTATGTAGAACCAGCGGCATGCTTTTAACTTCTTATGGTTTATTTAAAACGATGCGCTTTGTACAAAGCATTAATAACCGATTAGCACGTGAGCTAATTACTGACGATTTAACGAAGGTACATAACAGACGCTACTTTTATCAACACGCTAAAAATTCTCAGAACTCGCCTTACGTTATTTTAATTATCGATATAGACCACTTTAAAGCTATTAATGACGAATTTGGTCACGATGTCGGTGATTTAGTACTTAAAGAATTAGCAACCAAATATGACAATGCTTTTGTACATAATAATAAATTTTCTCGCCTAGGTGGTGAGGAGTTTGGTGGCTACTTACCTATAAGCAACATGTTGCAAGCTTGTGATTTTTCACAGCAATTAATTACCATTGCGCATACTATTAACGTTCAAAATATTCGCCACTTAACAGTGAGTATAGGTGTTGCAATGCAAATGCCTAATGAGTCTTTAGATAAAGTAATGAAACGCGCCGACCAAGCTTTATATTTAGCTAAAAAGAATGGTCGAGATCGTTTTGAAGTTGCCCCGTAAGCGTTTTAATTCTATAAAAATACATCCTTATTGTTTGCACATTTACTACACTTTTTAACGTTTTCGTAAGGAAATGTCAGTGATGGTAATGCTTTGTAAATCATGAAATTAAAATAGAATATTAGGGTCATAATGGAGATATTAATAATAAGGAATAACCTTAATGACTAACTCCCTTTTAAAAGCTGCATTACCCTTAAGTCTAATTACTGTTTTGTCGGGTTGTGGCTCTGATGATAGTTCAAGCTCAACAGGCTACATTCAAATGTATAATGGCTCGTATAACAGCCCATACACACGTTTATTTGTTGAAGAAACAGAGCGCTCAGGCGCTGATTTTGCCGATGTAACAACTCGCCATAACTACAGTACAGGCACTTATGATGTAAGTTTTGAGTACCTAGATGCTAATGGCAGCTATATAACAATTAGTGACCAAGAAATCTCTATTAAAGGCGACAAAACGCAATTAGTCGTAATGAGTGGTAACTTTGATGAACCTACATTTACAGAGCTCAGCGTACCTACATCAAGCGATACGGATGAGTTTAACTTAGGGTTTTATAATATTGCTGGTGAGGACACTAACTACGATATTTACTTAGCAACTAATGATGGTGTATTTGAAAGCGCAACACTTTTTTCATCGGCTCAATATTTAGGTGAGTTAGACCTGCAAAGCATGGATGAGGGTTATTACACTATTTACATAACTCAAGCCGGTAGCAGCGATGTTATTTATGAGTCGTCATCGGTTTATTTCTACGATGAAGAAAGCTATGTAGCGATGATCCGCCCAAGTTATGCAACAGAAGATGACGGCATTACCCTTGATGTAGTAACTGATAATAACTATGTCACTGAGCTTAAACACCAATCTGCGTTAGGGCAATTACGCTTTATAAATACGGTTGATGACTATTCGCCAGTAAGTTTTTCGACTACACGCGGTACAACTGTAAATACAACAAATACAGTAGCAAGTGACTCGTATACTGACTACGTTGAGCTTTCGCCTAATAGTTATAGCGTTGCTATGTATGACGAAGAAGGTACTAAACTCGCTGATAACTTTTTAATGACGCTAGAGCGCGAGCAAAGCGCGGTGGGTATTTTTTATAACGACGTTGATAACGGCTTACGCATGATGAGCGTTGAAGAAAACTTAACACCAAGTAGCTACAGTCATACGGTATCGGTTGTAAACCTAATTGAAAGCTACGCAGGGCAGTCGGTTTCAGATATTGATGTATATTTTACTCTTAACGGCGAAACGGTAGACGATACTAGTAACGTAGTTGATGGCTTGGATAGATACGATCAAGAAGAGCAGGACGTAGATAACGAGGTTTACACTGTTTATGCTGTGTATGAAGACAACGGTCAGCAAATTGTGCTTATTCAACAAAGCGATATGGACTTTACACAAGAGGGTAACTACATATTGATTTTAGAGCATGATGAAACAACAGGCTCAGGTTATAAAATGACCCTAGAGCGCACTATTACCGATAGTGCTGAATAAATTTACATATTTTAAGTAGTGTAAAGCCTAGGCTATTTCAGTGCTTAGGCTTTTTTATTGAACAAAATTTACCTACTTATTAATAATTAGGTACACTCAGGGCATAATAATTAATAAGAGTGTGCCATGGATGATTTAGTTGGGTTAGCCGTTATAGTAATACTGGTTGTAGTTGCCGGTGCCATTTGCGGCTTAATAGCACTAGTGCAGTTAAATGGATTAAAACAAGAGGTTGCTGTTTTAAGGGCCAAAGTAACACACTTACAAACACATAAACCGATATCGCAAAGTGAACCTCAAAGTGAAGCATCTACTGCTCAGGCAGCGCTTTCAAGATCAGAGCCTATTGCTCATAAAGCACAGCCAAACTTAACGTCTCAAAGCGCGTCGCCACCGGTAATAAATCAGCCATCAGCGCCTCCTAAAAAAGCTAAACCAGCTAAAGCATCAGCCATAGAATTACTCTTTAATAAACTACGCGTAGGGTTTGAGCAAAACTGGATGACCTGGATAGGCGCTATCGCACTTGCTTTTGGTGGCATATTTTTAGCTAAATATAGCCTAGAGGCGGGTTTACTCTCGCCTGTAATGAGGCTGAGCTTAGGTGGCTTATTTGGACTTGGCTTAATTGCAGCTGCGGCTTATTTACACCATAAACGCATTATATTTGAAGGCTTTAATAATTACATACCCGCAGCGCTTGCTAGTGGCGGGTTTATTACCTGTTTTGCTTTAACGCTTTTAGCTTACAGCAGTTACGACATGCTGAGCCCTACCGTGGCATTTTTTGCGCTAGCTATTATAGCAATTAGTGCAAGTGCGATGGCGCTTAGGTTAGGGCCGCTATTAGCCGTGCTTGGTATTATTGGCGCTTACAGCGTACCAATATGGGTTAGCACTGGCAGTGGTAACTTGTTTGCGCTGTTAATGTATGTTGGCTTTGTAAGCCTGTCGGCTGCGTTAGTTGCACATAAAGTACAGCGTATTTGGCTATGGTACTTACTATGGGCTGGGCATATTGGCTGGTATTTAGTTGGTTTTACGCTACTTAAAGTTAATACCGTTTGGTTAATGGGAATGTTTGCTCTACTGAGTATTATAGGGTTAATTGCTATACCGCGATTGGGCTTAAAATTGAATGTTATAGAGCTCCGTCCGCACAGTTTAAAACGTTTAATTAACGTGCTTCCTGATCATGCATTACTACTCGCCTTTATTGCGCCCTTAATATTTACCATGCTAATAAGTCACTTTGATATGCAGTGGCAAACAATCGGCGTGTTAAGTATTGTACTAATGTTATTTTTAGTACTCAAAAATAGCCGCTGGGATATTTGGCAGGGCGTAGCATTAGCAAGTTCAACGCTATTAGTGATAGGCGCTGAGCGCACGCATTTGTCGCCAAACTTATTTGATGACGCGCTTTTTATATTCAAAAATGAATACGGTTTGGGTTTATTACTCGGATTGTTACTTACCGCTTTTGGGCTTTATTACGGTAAAAAACAGATTAAGCGTTTGGCATTTCATGTTACGGGGGCATTTAGCGCATTTGTAATGATAGCGACTTTATATACGCTTATTCCTAATTCTGCGTTAAGTACTGCATATCCACTTTGGGCTGTTGTACTGTTTGTAGTGGCGGCTATTTTAATAAAGTGTGCGCAGCATCTCGCGCAACATAATACAACGCTTTTTCAGCGTTTTACTTATTGGATAGGCGCTAATGCCAATATTACGTTAGCAATTACTATGTTACTAAGTGACAGCGGTTTAACTATTGCACTTGCTGTACAAGTATTACTTATAAGCGTACTTATTAAACGCTATAGTGTGCCTATGCCGCATTGGCCTATTAAAGCATTAGTTGCCGCGTTATTACTGCGCTTAACGCTTGCGCCTTGGACTCCAAGTTACGATGCACTTACGGTATTTGGTTTGCATTGGAGTATTGTGGTTTATCCGTTATGTATTGCGTTATTTTTTGCCGCAGCTAGGTGCTTTAAAACATCACAATTAAAAGTATGGTTAGAAGGCGCTGCACTGCATTGTTTAGCACTTTTTATTACAACCGAAACAAGTTATCAGTTAGTAGGGCATTATCCGCAATTTGATTCACTTAACTTTTACGAACAAATACTCCTTACTTGTAACTGGCTTGCATTAGGGTGTGTGTATTTACACAGATCAAAACTTGCCGGTACTTTAGCTATGTTATACCAAGTGGCGGGCTTTGCACTTGCAGGATTAGCAGGGCTTTTTGCTATTAAAACCTTGCTTGACGATAACCCATTATTTGAATCACTTTACATAGGTGAGCTGCCAATTTTTAACTGGTTATTACTATTATGGTTAGTGCCAGCAGGGCTAACACTTTGGCTAGCCAAACTTATAAAACCAATAAATGCAAAAGCGACGCCATTTATATTAGCTGTAGCGGGTGGCTTTGTATTATTGGCAATAAACAGCTTTATTCGCCAGTACTGGCAAGGGCCTTACATTTACTTATCAAAAGGCGCAAGCAACGCAGAGCTTTATAGCTACTCTGTTATTTGGTTAGTAATGGGTGCGGGTACTGTTATTTTTGGTCACCTTAAAAACCAGTTATTAATACAAAAAGTAGGCTTAGGTTTACTGGCTGCAGTTATTGTTAAAGTGTTTTTAATAGATATGGCTAATTTAGAGGGGTTACTTAAAGCACTCTCGTTTATTGGTTTAGGGCTTTCGTTGGTTGGGCTAAGTTGGTTGTTTCAAAAGCTTAGAAGCCGAGCAAATCCAGTTTAACTTTATGAAAGATTTATAAAGTAAAGCCCAGTGAAGATACTGGGCTTTTTTTTACGCTACTTTTACTTGATAGCTTTTAACTAGATCACTTTTAACTAGAGAGCTTTTAACTAGCTTATTATGTACTGTGATTAAGCAACGCTTTTAGTTTGCCTGGTTTAATTGGCTTACTTAAATAATGAATATTAGCGGCTTTAGTTTCTTGCTTAAGCTCGGTGTCGCGCACTGCGGTTATTAAAATAGCAGGTACTTGGCTTTGCCAAATTTCGCGCAGGGTTTTAATTAGCGTTATGCCATCGCAGTCATTACCTAATTGATAGTCCATTAAAATAACATCGGGTGCACCGTTTTGCTTAGCGTGCGCCAGTACATTATTTACATTATCAAATAGCGTGTAATTAGCTTGCCACTTTTTAAGTAAGCTTGCCATTGCAGCTAGGTTTTCTGGGTCGTCGTCAACGGCAACAATATTAATTGCTGCACGGTTTTCTATTAGGCTGTTTGTAGTACTTTTTTGTTGTACAAACTGCTCGTCGCCATAAGGTACTTCAATGCTAAAACGGCTACCTTTATTAGGCTCCGAATGCACATCAAGCGGTAAACTTAATAAGTCAGCCATACGTTTTACAACACCCAAGCCTAAGCCTACGCCTTTGTTATCGCCCGACTCAACACGGTAAAAGTCGTTAAATATTTTAGCTTGCTCTACTTCGCTAATACCTGGGCCGGTATCCCATACTTCTATTCGTAAATTGTGCTTTCGGTTCCTACAGGCAATTAATACACGGCCATTATCGGTGTATTTAACTGCATTAGAGACCAAGTTTTGAATAATTCGACGCAAGTAGGTTATATCGCTGTGCACTACTTGATGGCTTGAACGCACACTCAACTTAAGACCTTTATCGCTCGATAAAATAGCGTATTCGCTTTGTAGCGGCGCTAAAATGTCTTCAATAAAAAAGTGGCGCGGGGTGGGGCTCATTGCACCTTGCTCTAGCTTAGCTATTTCAAGCAGTGCCGACATTAAATGCACGGTTGAGTCGAGACTGTCGCCTAGTTTTTCAAAGCTGTTTTGGTTAGTACTGTCGAGCTGTTTTTCGTCAATGGCGGCAAGGTATAAACGCGCTGCGTTTAATGGCTGTAAAATATCGTGGCTCGCCAATGCTAAAAAGCGTGTTTTACTGTCGTTGGCTTGCTCTGCTTCGCGCTTGGCTAAAGTAAGTGCTTGCTCGGTTTGAACACGGCTATCTATTTGGGCTTGTAGGTCTTTATTTATGGTTTGTACTTCTTGAGTACGCGCTTCTATGCGGTTTTCAAGATCCATGTTTACTTCTTCAAGCGCATTTTGCGTACTTATGTGGTTTGTAATATCCGAAAAGCTGGTAACAAAGCCGCCATCGGGCAGCGGGTTACCAATCATTTCGTACACTTGTCCATTACGACGGTGGCGAATAAAGTGATGCGAGCTGCCATATCTTAAATGCTGCACGCGTTTTTCTACTTGGCGCTCTATTTCTCCAGGGCCACATTCACCACGGTTAGCGTTGTATCTAATAATGTCTTCTATGGGTTGGCCTACTTCTAAAAAACCTTCAGGATAGCCAAACATTTCGCTGTAGCGTTTGTTCCATGCCACCAGCTTTAAATCTTTATCAACAACCGATATACCATGGCTTAAATTTTCGAGTGAGGTAAATAACAGATTTTGATTAAATTGCAGCGCTTGAGTGGTTTCGTCAAAAAAGTTTACAACTTCTTCAAATGCCATACGCTTACCCGATGATACAGTATGTATTAACGCTTGTGCGGAAGATGCGCCAAGCACGCCGGTTAATGCGCGTTCGCAGTAAGCTATAAATTCGGGTTCTGGGTGTGCGTTATTATCGCTTAAGTGATGGGCAAGAGCGTAATGCGCTAATACCTGCTGGCTGCGCTGAATCCCCAAAAAGGTTTGCAGTAGTATTTTAAAGTCGTAAACCGTGGCTTTTACATCTTTGTTTAAGCGTCTTGCTAAAATAGCCTGATCTTTGGGATTAACAAAAGCAGCGGCCTGAATTTTATCAATTAGGCGCTCCTCTGCCCCTAGTGAAAAACTAATATAACACCCAATATTTGCAAACAAAGCTATTAAGGTTCCGCGCGTTATAAGTGTTTGCTGTAGCTCGCTATCAAGTGCTGCGCCGGCATCGAGTATTGGCAGCATTAAAAATAATACCCAGCAAATAAAGCCTGCAACTAAACCTGCGTAAACGCCATATGCATGGCCTTTTCGCCAATATAATCCGCCCACAATAGAAGGCAGTAATTGCGTAACAAGTGAAAAAGCCACCAAACCCATACTCGCCAGCGCACTACTGTGCCCAAACCATTGCTGGTAAAAGTAGGCCAGTATTAAAATGCCCGCAATAGCGAAGCGCCTTACAAGTAAAATACGAGATTTATAACTGGTAGTGATTAAGTTACGTTTAAATTTGCGACGTAGCATAAGTGGCAGCACAACATCGTTTGAAATCATGGTACTTAGCGTCAGTGTAGCGACCACTATCATTGCGGTGGCGGCCGATAAACCGCCTATAAATACAAAGGTGGTTAAAAAGGCATTGTCGTTAATTAAAGGTAGGGCAAGTACAAAGCTATCTGGTGAATAACCACTGCCAATTTCAGGATGAATAGCGGCTGTGGCAATAGGTAAAATCATTGCCGCAGTTAACAGTAAATACAGCGGAAAAGCCCAGCGAGCGGTAAGTAAGTGGCGTTTGTTTTGGTTGTCGACCACGGTTACATGAAACTGACGTGGTAAACATATAATAGCGGCTGCCGCCATTAAGGACTGACCAATAAAGTTAAAACTAAAAAAGTTAAAGTTGGTCCAGTGATCCCAAATCGATTCGGTTACTTTATTTGCAGTAGTTTCGGGCAAGTTAAAGAGTGTAAATACCGCAAGCCCAGCAACAGCAATAAGGGCAATTAGTTTAATCATTGATTCGAAGGCAACAGCGAGCATTAACCCCGAACGATATTCGGTTACATCCACCTTGCGAGTACCAAAAAATATGGCAAACAAAGCCATAATTAAAGTCGCCGAAAGCGCCAACATATCGCCCGATATTTTAGTGCTACTTTGCAGCAGCAAAAAGCTAGTACTAAGCGCTTTTAATTGCAGTGCAATATAGGGAATAGTAGCGAGCAATGCGATGACTGTAACCATAATAGCCGTGGTTTGACGTTTGCCATAGCGAGCTGAAATAAAGTCGGCAATAGTAGTAATGTTTTGCTTTTTACTCACAAGTACTAGTTTACGTAAAAACCCTTGGCCGAAAAAAAACAACAAGGCAGGGCCAAGTAAAATGGGCAAATAACTCCAGCTGCTGGTAGCAGCTGTACCTACCGAGCCGTAATAAGTCCACGACGTACAATAAATACCTAATGACAGCGAATATACAAAAGGATGGTGGCTAATACGCTTTGCCAAAGGGGTTGTTTTATCGCCCCAGTTGGCAAGCCAAAACAGCACACCTATATAACTTAAAGCAACAATAATGAGTACGGCAGTCATGTTGTTATTAAACCTTATTATTTTAAATAGTTCCTCAACCCTATGAGGAATTAACACAATACCAGAACTCGTAGTGAGTGTACGTGCAGATTTTTATTTCTAAATAGCATTTACTTTATAAGGTTATGAATTTAAAGGTTTAAATTTAAATTTGTAATTATATTAGACTAATGTCGCAGTATTAACTAATTTGTAACATTTGCTGTATTTTAAATATCCATAAATGATTAACATTATGTAATTAAAGGGTTTTTGATGTTTTAAATAAAATGCAACCTGCAGTTTACGTAAACGTTAATAGGCTGTTACGACTATGGTCTCAATTCAATATTTAACCAGCGTTGCTAAATTGGTAAGCGAAGATAAAAAACCACTCACCGCGATATTGCGGTGCTTAAAGGGGAAAACAAAAATGGCTTTTAAAGATGAAGAACAAGCAAAAGCTTATTGGGCAGAAAACATTTCGCTGTTATTTAAACTCTTAGCAGTGTGGTTTATCGTGTCTTTTGGGTTTGGCATATTACTGGTTGATG
>Ga0316197_10000385_pt1 | contig 31172 bp, 28 predicted proteins | sample OudBiesiAoxic_MG_FD_204939 | JGI IMG/M metagenome (GOLD analysis project Ga0316197, IMG submission 204939) | Coastal sediment microbial communities from Oude Bieten Haven, Netherlands - site A oxic | ecosystem: Environmental > Aquatic > Marine > Coastal > Sediment | place: Netherlands... | reverse complement strand
CCATTGCGTGGGCAGATCATCACAGCAACACGAATGCGGACAACGATCCGATTGCCGACCTTGCTGACCTCTATGCTTTTGTTGATCCCCATTGCGTGGCCTCTGGCGGCGCGGGCTGCGAAAGTGATCCGGTCGAGTTGATTGTTGCGCTGACACTAAATTCAGGCGCAACTGGCGGGGAACAGTTTTCAGAGGATGTCATATACCACTTCTATTTTGAAAACGATGCGGGTTCCAAACGCCAGGTTGATTGCTCTTTCGATGCTGATCAAGTGATGAGCTGTTCAGGAATGGACGGACTATTTGCTCAAGCGCATGTGGGTCATGTTGGTGTGAATGGTGATCTGCGCGTTTATGCGGGACTTCGGGATGATCCAATGTTTTTTGATCTCGACGCTTTTGAGGAATTCCAGGAAATAGGCATCGCGGCGTATAACGGCTCCGGTCAGGATTCGCTATCCGGCAGCAATGTCCTTGCCATAGTCATCGGCATCAAGATCAGTGCGATGCCAAGCGGATCATCAAACGATCACAATGTGAGCAAAATCTGGGCGGCCTCGGAACGCATTGGAGGCGACGGTATTACTGGTTCCACGACAGGAGCCTGGTACAACCCTCAGCAAAACGGTCAGGGCTGGGTGGTCGAAGTAATCGACGGCCCAAATGGTGAACAGTCTTTTCTCACGTTTTTCTATGGTTATGACAATGAAGGCGGGCAGCTATGGATGTTAACCGGTGCGTCCACAATTCAGGGCAATACGGCAATTGCCGATATATACCGCACCAGCGCCACTGGTTTTGGTGAAGACTTCAACCCGGGAAGCTTTGTTTTGGGCGAGATAGTTGGAACCGTGATGTTCGAGTTTGAAGATTGCGAAACGGGGCAGGTCACCTTTACTTCGGCTGATACCAGCATCCTGGCTGATTTCAGCAATAGCATTCAACGACTGACCAGTATTTCCAAACTCGACTGTACTTTCCCGGTAGCCGGACAGGTGGACCGCGTGGGAAGGCCATTTATCAGCGGTTTCATTCCTGAAGAAATGCGGAATGCTTATAACACCAACAGCGATCCGGAAACCTGGGTAACTACCTATAAAGATACCCTGCTGACTGGCCTGCAGAACTTTGCACAGACAGATGGGGATCCAGCCTGGAACGGCTTTTACTCGGGCGAAGAGTGGGCGCAAATCTTCGCGGATGATCGAATTCAAATAGATCTGAAAAAAGCCCAGAGTGTGGATTACCTTTCCATAGAACTGTCGCTGTTGGCTCCACAGGATTGGAACGACAGCGCTGGCCGATCACTGGATTATGATGTTCATGAGACTTTTTGGAACGTAATGATCACCAGCTTCGATCCCTTTATTGATGATGGAATCATGACCAACGACGTACCCTTTCTGGGAAGCTTTCCCTTTCTGGCCGAGCCTCACTGAACGCCGATAAGCTAATAGACTCACCACCACCTTACCAAGGGCCAGATGCAGACATCTGGCCCTTTTCTAAATGACTATTATCCACACCGTACTGATTTAGGGAGCATTTGAGACTGGACCTGGCGTTCACTTTTTTTCATAGCACCTTCGATTCAAAACCGACAAGAATTGTCGTTAGATCTGTAATTTTGGCAGTGAAAACAGCCTTTTAAGAAAAATCGAAAAAAAGAAAAATGGTGGGTCGTGTAGGATTCGAACCTACGACCATCGGATTAAAAGTCCGGTGCTCTACCAACTGAGCTAACGACCCCCGGGGGAAGAGGCGGAATTGTAGAAGAAAACCCGCTCAGGCTCAAGCCATTTCCAATATTTTCAGGCGTATCTCGTGGGGTCCGGGACTTCAGCGGCCGCGAATCCTTCTTTTCGGATGCGGCATGAGTCGCATAAGCCACAGGCGCGCCCTTCCCCGTCGGCCTGGTAACAGGAAACGGTCATTGAATAATCGACGCCCAGCGTCGATCCTGCGCGAATGATTTCAGCCTTGGTCAGATCAATCAATGGTGTGTGAATCGTGACTTTCCCACCTTCCACGCCAGCCTTGGTCGCGAGGCGTGCCATCTGCTGGTAGGCCTCGATGAACTCCGGACGGCAATCCGGGTAGCCCGAGTAGTCCACGGCGTTCACACCGATGAATAGGTCATCAGCACCCAGTACTTCGGCGTAGGCCAGCGCCAGGGATAGCATGATGGTGTTGCGGGCCGGCACATAGGTCACTGGAATACCGCTGGTCTCATCTTCCGGCACGTCGATGTCATCCGTGAGTGCAGACCCGCCGATAGCCCGCAGGTCCAGTGGAAGAACCTTCAGTGGCACACCCGCCGCACCGGCGACACGCTTGGCCGCGTCCAGTTCTGAATAGTGCCGCTGGCCGTAATCGACCGATAACGCGTAGCAGTCGAAACCACTATCCTGCGCCATGGCCAGGGCGGTCACGGAATCAAGACCTCCGGATACGAGAACTACTGCTTTTTTCTGATCACTCATATCATTACCAAAATCATTTACCGGGCGTATCGCCCCATAACAACTTGTGAAGCTGTAATTGGAACCGCACCGGCAGTCGATCTGCCAGAATCCATTCAGCCAACTCTTTCGCTTCCACCAGGCCCCATGCCGGCGATATCAGGACTTCAGAGAGTTGATCCAGTTTGTGTTCGCCAATTTTCTGTCTTGCCCACTCATAATCTCCGCGTGAGCAAACCACGAACTTGACCTGGTCGTGCGGTGTGAGTTCTTCCAGGTTGGCCCAGAGGTTTTTTGCTTCCTCACCGGAATCGGGTGTTTTCAAATCCATCACGCGACTGACCCGCCGGTCAGCCAGGCTGATATCCACCGCGCCGCTGGTTTCAAGCGAAACCCGGAAACCCTCATCACACAACCGGGTCAAAAACCCGGAACACCGTTTCTGAGCCAGAGGCTCACCACCGGTCACGCAGACATTCGGGGTTCCATACCGGCCAATTTCAGACACGATGTCATCAAATGAGATCCACTCCCCCCCGTAAAAAGCATATTCACTGTCACAGTACGTGCACCGCAAAGGACAACCGGTGAGCCGGACAAACACGGTCGGCAACCCCGCCTGCAAAGCTTCCCCCTGCAAAGAATGGAAAATCTCAGTGATCTTCAACATCCCCGCACGGGATTCAGCTTCCAAAGTCTTTGTTTTTCCGGTCAACATAAATTAAGTGTAACGGTTTATTGAAGGAAACAGTCTTCGGGTAGCGTCCATTTCGCGGAATCTGGCGCCGGACAGGCGCGGCTGGTTATCGGACTGGACTGAACCCCATAGCCGTAGCTATGGGGTGAAGGAAGTTCGGTGAGCAGACGTGCCTGAACAAGCCAGAGCCGTGAAATCAAGGCTATCCCGGGACTCTAATAATGCCCTTCCATACGCATAGAGCGCAGGCGATTCTCGGCAAGACGCGAAAGCGTGCTGTCAGGATACAGTTCCTGCACCTGGGTCAGTGCCGCTCGGGCGCTGTCCCACTGCTCCATCTCGTAATGGGTGTAACCAATTTTGAGCAGGGCGTCGGGGGACTTGGGGCTTTCCGGATAGTTATCGAGCAAGCCCTGGAATGCGGTCAGCGCGATATCGTAATTGCGTGTGACGTAATAGGATTCACCCAACCAGTATTGGGCATTATCTGCATACTCACTGCCCGGGTACTGATCAAGAAATGCCTGGAAGTCTTCAGCAGCATCTGCGTAACGCAGCTCTTTCAGTGCCTGGAAAGCCTGGTCATAGGCAGCCTTCTCGTCAGCGGCGGAAGCCGGTGCTGACTGGCTTTGGGCAACGGGCTGGCCGATACCTGTCACCTCGGACTGTGATTCCATCGCGGGGCGAACATCCGGTACGTCCTGGGCCGGAGAGACTGTCGGGCCTTGCTGGACGGGTGGCGAGCCACTCACGACCGGTCCGGCGCCAACCACGGGTTGTGAATTTCGGGCATCGGAAAGACGCTGGTCGAGATCCAGGTATTGGTCGCGTTGCCGGCGTTTCAGGTTTTCCAGTTCACGGTCCTGCTCTTCCAGTTGCCCGCGGAGCGTTCGGACTTCGTCCTGCAACTCCTGCAACTGGATCACGATGTTCGCCATCGCTGAGGGGTCCATCTCCTGGGCTGACAGCGAGCCGGTTGGCGATGCCGATACAATGATGGCCAGCGCGGAGCTGGCCATCAAGGCTTTGTAATTGAAACAGTAATTCATGATCATCTGGCCGTGTAAACGATCTCCACCCGACGATTCATTGACCAGCACTCATCATCACTGACGCGACAGGTCGGGCGTTCTTCGCCGTAGCTGACAACCGTCAACTGGCTGCCCCTGGTGCCCTGTGCTGACATGAGGCCGGAAACCGAATTGCCACGACGCTCACCCAAACCCAGGTTGTACTCACGCGTACCACGTTCATCGGCATGGCCTTCAAGCGTTACACGGGCACTGCCGTTCGCAGCAGCGTAAGCCGCGTGTGCGGAAACGATACCGCGGAATTCGGGGCGAACCGTAGATTTATCAAAATCGAAGTAAATTACGCGCTTTGAAAGCAGGCTTTCCGGGTTATCGAAATTACGGGCGTCTGAGTAATCACGGGGGTCCGGTGCTCCAGAAGTATCTACATCTGTTTTCGGCGGTTCAGGCGTCGTTTCTGGAGCCGGCTCAGTTTTCTGTGCAGATTGGCAAGCTGCCAGTGTTAGTGCAATTACCAATGCGAGAGTCAATCTCCATGCGCTTTTCATCTATTTCCTCCTGGGTTTTTATGGTTGAGCCGTACTCTGCGGCTTCTCTCTAAACTTATCCGGATATTCTACCTGATAACCGGCGACCATGCGGGTTCCCGCACGTCTCCTTCGCTCAAGATTAACCGTTGTCTTACATTGCCATCAGCAGAGACTGCAGATAGCACACCCCGACTGCCTTCACGGGTTGCATAGAGAATCATGCTTCCATTGGGTGCAAAGCTGGGTGATTCGTCCAGTTTGCCCGGTGTCAGTACGGTGAATCGTTCGGTTTCAATGTCCCAGACGGCTATACGATACTCGTTTCCTCTGCCTTGCGCTACAGCTATTCTGCGGCCATCCGGTGAAACGCTTGCACGGGCATTGTAATCCCCTTCCAGCGTCACTCTCTCTGGTGTTCCGCCATTGGGTGAAACCCGGTAAATCTGGGGTCTGCCACCCCGGTCCGAGGTGAAATAGACGTAGCGCCCGTCAGGTGACCAGACCGGCTCTGTGTCAATCGACCAATGCTGGGTAATCTGCTGGAGGCGGCCGGTTGCACGGTCGCGTACATAGATCTCCGGATTACCCGAGCGGGACAGGGTCATCGCCATATTCTTGCCGTCCGGCGAGAACGACGGCGCGCCGTTGATTCCCTTTCCGCTGGAAATCAGTTCACGGGCACCGGTGGACACGTCCTGCTGGTAAATGGCGGAATTGCCCTGCTCGAATGAAACATAGGCCAGGCTGCGGCCATCCGGTGACCATGCCGGCGACAGCAGGGGTTCCGGCGAACCGACGATGGACTGGGGTCCATAACCATCGGCGTCAGCGACGATCAGTTCGTAGCGCTGGTCATTGCCTAAACCGGTTGCCGTGATATAGGCGATCCGCGTGGAGAATGCACCGGGCACGCCGGTCAGGGCCTCGTAAATGGCATCGGCTACACGGTGTGAACCAAATCTCAGGTCTCCCGGGCCAACCGTCGTGATGCGCGAAAGCAGTTCTTCCTGCGTGTGGACATCAAATAGCTGGTAGATGATTTCGTAACCGGCGCCGTCTCTTGGCGTGCGCACCTTGCCCACGACGATGTAGTCGACCTTCAACAGGCGCCAGGTTCCGAAGCGAATACCCTCTGCATCCACCGGACGCTCGGCCATATCGTCAACATCCATCGGATCGAAAAGCCCCGAGCGATACAGGTCGCCGGATACGACTTCATCGACCCGGTTCTCCGGTGTCTCTGCCACAACCTGCCATTCGAAGGGAACGATGGCGATCGGCAGGGCACTGGCGTTGCCGCTGATGATTTCAATCTGCAACTGGGCCTCGGCGGCTGGAAACGCCAACAGGGCGATGAGTATCAGGAATAGTTTTTTCACGTTGTTAATCACCGTCATAAATGAATATAAAATCAATTTCTCTTTCGAAGACATCTTCGAAACCGCGATAGGGAAGCGATCCGCCACGTTCAACCGCTGCGATAATAGACCGCCTGGTGGCCTGGTCGCCATTACACGTGCCGGCGATAGCGGCCGAAATCACCTCACCACCCGGAATCTGCACAATTTTTAGTTTACATCTCAATCCCGGTTGCGCCGTCGGCGGCCTTAACCAGTTCTGCGTGACCATCGACTGGATCGCAGCCTGGTAGTTGTCAGACTTGGTAGCCATCTGGCCGGCCCTGAACTCCCTGGCCTCTGCATCAGCCTGCCTTTGTGCGGCAGCCTGTTGTTGCAGCCGTTGTTGCTCGAGCCGGTCTTTCTCTTTACGTGCTTCAAGCTGCTTAAGGCGCTCCTGTTCAATTCTCCGCTGCTTCTCTGCCGCTTCACGCTGGGCGCGCACCTTGTCCAATTCTTCCTGCTGTTTCCGGCGCTCGTCTTCCATCTTCCGTTCGCGTTCCATGCGCAGCTTTTGCAAGCGGTCCTGCGCGTCACGTTTTCTCTGCGCCTCAAGCTCTTTCTTACGTTTCTCCGCCGCGTCCAACTCGCGCTGTTTGCGCAGTTTTTCCTGTTCTTGCTCGCGCTTCTTCTGCTTTTCCAGCTCTTCAGCCCGCTGGCGCTTCTTGTTTTCCCTCTCAACCGCCTGCTGGGCGGCATCACGCTGCCGCTTGATTTCGCCGGTATCGACGATCACCGCCTCGATCGTCAGGCCCTTGTTCTGAGGCTTGCGAAAAGGCTCCCAGTTCATCGTGCCCACCACCACCAGCGCACCCATAAGGATATGCACCCCGATGGCGAGGCCGAAAGCCCTGAGGCGCTCGTTGAACTCCTGCCAGAATGACACGGCCTACTCCGTCTCTTCCTCCGGCCCCAGGCCCAACTCCATGGGATCGCTCATCAGGCCCACTTTCGTGACACCTGCTTTTTGCAATAACACCATGGCGTTGTACACCTGGCCATAGCTGGCGGATTCGTCACCACCAACCAACACCTGGATTTCCGGATTCCGGCTGACAATCGCAGTGACCATCGTCACCAGCGATTCAGGATCGATCAGACCACTGCTGGTCCCATCAAGATCTCCACCCGCATTGAGGTACAGGTCACCATTCTTCAAAACCGTTACGACCAGCGGTTCATCATTCTCCTGCGTGTCCATCGGTTCTGCATCGGCCTTGGGTAGCTCAACTTCAACACCCAGGTTCAACAACGGCGCGGTGATCATGAAAATGACGAGCAACACCAGCATCACGTCGATATAAGGCACGACATTGATTTCTGCCATTGGCCGGCGGCGGGCTCTCCTGGAGGTTTCCATCAGTTCCTAGCCCTCGTTCATAAGGTGAGCCTGGCGTTGCAGGATACTGGAGAACTCTTCTTTGAAATTATCGAAACGCACCTCCAGCCGCTCAACCTGGTTGGAATACCGGTTGTAGGCGATCACGGCCGGAATCGCTGCAAACAGGCCCATCGCGGTTGCGATCAATGCCTCTGAAATTCCGGGTGCGACCATCGCGATAGTGGCCTGGTTAACGTTTGCGAGCTGATGGAATGAAGTCATGATGCCCCAGACCGTGCCAAACAGGCCCACATACGGGCTGGTAGAACCGACCGTTGCCAGGAAGTTGAGGTGGTTCTCCAAAATCTCGGTTTCACGGACCATGGCGATACGCATTGAACGCTGCGCGCCTTCCAGCATCGCAGCCGGCCCCATCCTGCCCTGTTGACGCATCCGCAGAAATTCAGCAAAACCGGAATCAAATATCCGCTCCATACCCCTGGACTGGCGATGCCCGCCGGCAATTCCTTCGTGCAGGGCCGTTAAATCGGTACCGGACCAGAATCTTTCCTCGAAGGCGTTCGCCTCTTTCTCAGCTTTAGTGAGCAGTTGTCGTTTACGGAAAATAATCACCCAGGAAGCGACCGAGGCAAGCAAAAGGATTGCCATCACGCCCTTCACCATCCAGCTGGCTTCCCAGATCAGTTGCCAGATTTGTAATTCACTGTGCATTTTGTAGTAACTCCGCCTTTATCCATGCCGGCATTCGCGCTGGCTTGAGACTGTCCGCGTGGAGCATGACGGCGCTGAGTTCTGCTGTCGCCACGACCACTCCATCTGATTTTCTTGTAATTTCCTGCCGGAAACCCTGTCTTACACCTTTCACCCAGGTCAGTTCTGCACTGACCAGTAATTCGTCGTCCAGCCGTGCGGCCTTTTTGTACTTGACGCTGATTTCCAGCACCACCCAGATCAACCCGTATTTTTCTCTGAGATCAGTTTGCGACATGCCCATGTCGCGCAGCATTTCTGTACGGGCGCGTTCAAAAAAATGCAGGTAGCGGGCATGGTAGACCACGCCTCCTGCATCGGTGTCCTCGAAGTAAACTCTTACTTGCCAGACAAAAGGCTGGAATTTTAGTTCACTCATCAGGTTAAACGCACCCCTTCGGAAAACGGGTTAATTCACTCATCACCTGGAGAACAGATCACTTTCGCCACTGGCCGGTTTTTCCAGGCCGAAGTGCCGGTAAGCCTTCGAGGTCGCCATCCGTCCCCTTGCCGTGCGCGTGATATAACCCTGCTGAATCAGGTAGGGCTCCAGTACATCCTCGACCGTGCCGCGCTCTTCCGATAACGATGCGGCCATGCTCTCCACACCCACCGGGCCACCATCAAAATGTTCGATAATCATCTTCAACAGACGGCGGTCCATTGCATCGAATCCCTGGTCATCCACCTGCAGCAACTCCATCGCAGCTACGGCAATCTCCTGGTTTATGAAACCCTCGCCTTTTACTTCTGCAAAATCCCTTACCCGCCGCAACAGGCGGTTGGCAATGCGCGGGGTGCCACGGGACCGCCTGGCGATTTCCATCGATCCCTCATTATCCACAGCAATCTGCAGAATTCCTGCCGAACGGGTGACAATCCGGGACAATTCTTCCGCACTGTAAAACTCCAGGCGTTCAACGATGCCAAAGCGATCACGCAGTGGCGAGGTCAACAGTCCTGCCCGCGTGGTTGCACCGATCAACGTGAACCGCGGCAGGTCCAGCTTGATGGAACGGGCAGCCGGGCCTTCCCCGATCATGATGTCGATCTGAAAATCTTCCAGCGCAGGGTAAAGCACCTCTTCAACCACGGGTGAAAGCCGGTGAATCTCATCCACGAACAACACGTCACCCGGTTGCAGGTTGGTTAGCAATGCCGCCAGGTCACCCGCGCGTTCCAGCACCGGACCGGAAGTCTGCCTGAGGCTGACGCCCAGTTCATGGGCAATGACATGCGCGAGCGTGGTTTTACCCAGCCCGGGCGGCCCGAAAATCAGGGCGTGGTCAAGCGCATCATTGCGGCGCCTGGCTGCCTCCAGGAAAATCCCGAGCTTTTCCCGCATGGCCGGCTGGCCAATATACTCGTCCATGGTTTTCGGACGAAGGCTCTCGTCTGCCGAGAGGTCCCCGGTGTTGTCCTCGGGAGAGAGGATCCGGCCTTCCGCCTCGATCATCAGGGTTTCACCTTGTTTTGCAGGGCCAGGCGGATGATATCCTCGACCGTCATGTCAGGCTCTGCAACAGCCCTGGCCATGCTACTGGCTTCCTGCGGCTTATACCCCAGCGATGTCAACGCACCAATCGCCTCACTCAGCGCATCCGCAGGGATGGCAGCGCCACCTCCCGTTGATACACCGGCAGCCATTGGAATCGCGTCGAGTTTGTCGCGCAGTTCTATGATGATCCGTTCGGCCGTCTTTTTACCGATACCCGGAATGCGTACCAGCGCGGCGGTATCGTTCTCGGCCACGTAACGTGCCAACTCGGCCCCGCTCGCCCCGGAAAGAATGGTCAGTGCCAGCTTGGCGCCAATACCGCTGATCTTCAGCAGCTGGCGAAACAGGGTACGCTCCCCCTCGCTGGAAAAACCATAAAGCGTATGGCTGTCGTCTTTAATCGAAAGGTGGGTGAGTATGACAATGGCCTGCCCGAGTTCCGGCAGGTCGGAGAAAACAGAAAGGGGGGCTTCAACTTCGTATCCGACACCGGCCACGTCGATCACCATCAGTGGTGGGTGTTTGTAAATCAGGGTTCCTGCAAGGCGTGCGATCATTGTTGTTGGTATGCCTGCATCCGCGCTGCGGTCTGTTGCGTATGATGGTGACATAATGCCACAGCCAACGCGTCGGCGGCGTCCTCTGACGGCTTTTCTTTCAATCCCAGCAAAACACAAATCATGTGTTGAACCTGCGCCTTGTCGGCGCCACCCCGCCCGACGATGGCCTGCTTAACCGAGCGCGGCGAATATTCGGCAACCGGCAAGCCCAACGAGACGGCGGCACAGATGGCTGCACCGCGGGCCTGCCCCAGTTTCAGGGCGGAGCTTGCGTTCTTGCTGACAAATACCGATTCAATACCCACTTCATCGGGTGCAAACTCTTCGATCAGTTCCTTGATACCGTTGAAAATAATGCCCAGGCGATGAGGGAACTCGCCACCCCCGGTCTTGATCACGCCGAAATGCAGCGGTGTCGTGCGGTCACCGTTCACTTCGATCATGCCAAAGCCGGTGATGCGTGAGCCAGGATCAATGCCGAGGATTTTCATCAATCCTCATAGGCTTCGTCAGGGATGTCAGCATTTGAATAAACGGCCTGGGTATCGTCAAGGTCTTCCAGGGCGTCCAGGAACCTGAGAACTTTCTGTGCGGTTTCCACGTCGACTTCCACTTCCAGACTCGCCCGCATCGTGACCTCGGCATTGGCGGACTCCAACCCGGCCTCTTCCATCGCACTGACCACGTCTGCAAAAGCTTCCGGTGTGGTTACCACTTCGATCGAACCATCATCTTCGGTCACGATGTCATCAGCGCCGGCATCCAGCGCCACCTCCATCACTTCATCTTCAGATGTTCCGGGCGCAAAATTGATCACGCCGATTTTGTCGAACAGGTAAGCTACCGAGCCGTCCGTTCCCAGGTTTCCTCCGGCCTTGGAAAAAGCGTGTCGCACTTCGGCAACCGTGCGGTTACGGTTATCGGTAAGGGTATCCACCATGATAGCCACGCCGTTCTGGCCATAACCTTCGTAGCGGATTTCCTCGTATGTCACACCTTCAAGTTCACCCGCCGCTTTCTTGATCGTGCGTTCTATGTTGTCCTTGGGCATATTCGCTGCATTGGCCTTCTGAATGGCCAGGCGCAGGCGCGGATTGGCGTCCGGATCGCTACCGCCTTCGCGTGCGGCCACACTCAGTTCGCGGTTCACCCGCGTGAAAACTTTGCCACGCTTGGCATCCACCGCCTTCTTGCGATGCTGGATATTTGCCCATTTACTGTGTCCAGCCATGGTTGGTTCTTCCTCGATTCGTTAACTAAACAGAGTATTTTATCATGCAGAACTGTGTTTGAAGTGACCGTTTTGCAGAAACATTGCGGCCTGATGGGCAACTTTCTTTGAATAAAGCATACCGGTGTGGGTCACCGGCAGGACAAGATGGTCTTTCAGGTCATCAGACCGGGTCTCATCAATCGCGACCGTCCCGTCACTGGGATTGCCGGGCCCTCCCACAAGCCTGCCCAGGCCGATCGGCCTGGACCCTGCAATCAAGCCAATTTCACGATGCTCCGGCAAATGCGGATAACCGGTTTCGAGCGTCGGGCGAATCTTGCCAAACAGCCTTTGCGCACCCGGAATCCTGGCAACACGACGGGCCGTTTCGCTGCCGCCCAACGGGCTACCCAGCAGGATGACTCTGCCCGGCGGGAGACCGTCACTATCGTTCAGCATGTTCAGAGTCACCAGCCCACCCAGGCTGTGGCTGGCAAAATGCAGGCGATCTGCGGATGACTCCCGCGCAAAGTCCCTCAATTTAGCCGCATGGCGCTCCAGACCATCCCCCGTCGTGGGGTAGGCAAAACGTCGTGTTCTGAAGCCCTCAGACTGAAAGTTGCGCTCCAGTCGTTTCATGGCCCAGGGCCCGAACCAGAGTCCATGCACCAGGATGATTTCCTGAACCAGGGCCACGGCAGCTCCTCAGGACGCCCGGGACCGGCGCGAGCGGAGCAATGACTCCACCGATACCAACGCCAGCGCAAACCAGATGCAGGCGAACGCAACCGCATGCCCCCGGGTGAACAACTCGCCATAGACAAACACCGATAACAGGAAGGTCAAACTAGGAGCGATGTACTGGAAAAAACCCAGGGTGCTGAGCCTGAGCGCGCGCGCAGCGACGTTAAACCAGATCAGCGGAAGAATCGTCACAAGGCCCGCCAAAACCAGCAACACGTCGATTTGAATGTCACCGCTGGCAAATTCCAGCGCGCCGCGTTGGGCTGACCAGATGATGAACAACAAGGCCAGCGGCGCCAACAGCAGCGTTTCCCATAACAAACCGATCATCGGACCGACATCGAGCATTTTGCGGATCAGACCATAAAACCCAAACGAGAAAGCCAGCGCCAGCGAAACCCAGGGCGGAGTTCCCAGGAACCAGCCCAGGTAGACGGTACCCAGGGCGGCAATCAGGACACCGATGGTCTGGATCAACGTGAGCCGCTCCTTCAGAAACAGGAAGCCCAGCAGAAAATTGACCAGCGGACCAATGAAATAACCCAGGCTGGTGGCCAGGACCTGATCATGGGTCACCGCCCAGACAAATATCAGCCAGTTGGTGGCCACCAGGGTGCCCGATACCAGCAGTATCAGAATGGTGCGAAACGGCAGGCGCATGCGCTGAAGGAAACCGAAACCTTCGCGAAACAAGAGGAATCCCGCCAACATCGGTATCGACCAGAGAATCCGGTGGGCGATAATCTCTGTCGCGGAAACCGACTGGATCTGTTTAAAGTAAATGGGCGCCAGCCCCCACAGAATGTAGGCGGCCAGCGCTGCCATGATGCCTGTTTTTTCAGCGCTGTGCTTTGGTGCGTCCCGGTTCAACTGTCCTTGCGCACATTACGGATGTGCAATTCAGCCAACTGCGAATCGGGAACGGGTGATGGCGCCGACGTCAGCAGGCATTGTGCGGTCGTGGTCTTCGGAAACGCGATCACGTCGCGGATCGAATCCTCGCCCGACATCAACGCGGCAATCCGGTCAAGGCCAAAGGCGATGCCTCCGTGTGGCGGGCAGCCGTACTTCAGGGCATCGAGCAGGAACCCGAACTTTTGTTCAGCCTCTTCATCGCTGATCCCCAGTAACTGGAATACCGCCTGTTGCATCTCCGAATTATGGATACGGATAGAGCCCCCGCCGATTTCTGCTCCGTTGAGCACCATGTCGTAGCCTTTGGACGAAGAACCGCCCGGGTTGGCCAGCAGTGCTTCAGCGCCGGACTCCTGCGGCGCGGTGAACGGATGGTGCATCGCCATGTAACGTTCTGAATCTTCATCCCACTCGAACATCGGGAAATCGGTCACCCACAGTGGCTGCCAGCCCTCTTGCACAAGACCGCGATCCTGGCCTGCCTTGACCAGAACAGCGCCCATGAAGGTGCTTACCGTCAGCCAGTCACCAGCGCCAAACAGCAGGATGTCACCGGTTTGTGCCCCGGTTGCGGCTGCAATGCCCTTCCAGGCATTTTCATCCAGAAACTTGGCGATCGGAGACTGCAAACCCTCGAGACCCGCATCTGCATCGTTGACCTTGATCCAGGCCAGGCCGCGGGCGCCGTAACGCTTTGCATATTCCGTGTAGCCATCAATCTGCTTGCGTGAAAGTTCTGCGCCGCCGGTTATTCTCAGTGCCGCCACACGGGAGCCATCTTCGTTCGCCGGGCCGGAAAATACATTGAATTCCACATGGGCGACATACTCGTCAACCGTAACCAGCTCCATCGGAATGCGCAGATCCGGCTTGTCGGAACCGTAACGGTCCATCGCATCGCGCCAGCTCAGCCGGGGGAAGGCCTCCGGCAAGTCCACATCCAGCGTGTCTTTGAAAACGTCGCGAATCATGTCTTCCGCCAGGTCCTGAACGTCAACTTCTTCAACAAACGCCATCTCGATATCGAGCTGGGTAAATTCCGGCTGCCGGTCAGCCCGCAGATCCTCGTCCCTGAAACAGCGCGCAATCTGGTAATAGCGATCCATACCGGACATCATCAACAACTGCTTGAACAGCTGGGGCGACTGCGGCAACGCAAAAAACTGGTTTTCCTGAACCCGGCTGGGAACGAGGTAATCCCTGGCGCCTTCCGGCGTTGCCTTGGTCAGGATAGGGGTTTCGAATTCGGTGAAGCCGTGGTTATCCAGGCTGTTGCGGATCGCTTTATACATACGCGCCCGTGTGCGCATATTGTGTTGCATGCGCGGCCGGCGAAGGTCCAGGTAACGGTATTTCAGCCGAATTTCCTCGCCGTCCTCGTCCGTCATCATCAACGGCATCGGCGCAGATGCATTCAGCAACTCCACCTCGTCGGCAACCACTTCAATTTTTCCGGTCGCCATCGTATCGTTCCACTGGCTCTCGGGACGCATACGCACATGACCGCTGATACGAACACAGTACTCATTGCGCAGGGCTTCTGCGTCCTTGAACGCAGGGCTTTCCGGCTCAACGACCACCTGGACGATACCAGCGTGATCGCGCAGGCCAATAAAAATCAGGCCGCCCAGATCCCTGCGGCGTCCAACCCAGCCACAGAGCTGAACGGATTGGTCAGCGAGTTGTTCATTTACTTCGCCACAAAGGTGTGTGCGCATTTCATGGGCTCCCGATTGAGCGTGGTTGTAGGGGTAAACTCAGGTCTCGCTGGTCTTGGCGGCCTTGGGCTTACTTTCGGTTTTCTTGGTATCGGATGTTTTTCCAGCACCTGTGGAAGATTTCTTCGAAGGCGTGCTGCCCGAACTGCTTGAATCGTGAAGGTTCTTCTTGTCGCCTTTCTTGAAGTCGGTTTCATACCAGCCGGCACCCTTCAGGCGAAAAGCAGCTGCTGAAACCAGCCGACGCAAGCTGGCTTCACCGCAATCCGGGCAATCAGTCAGCGGGTCATCGCTCATACGCTGGAGCTTCTCAAGCGCATGACCACAAGATTCGCATTGATACTCGTAAATAGGCATATTCGTAAACCCTGTAAAAACCTGGCAATTATAAGTGAAGAGTCCTTAGATGGGGACATTGTATGCAGTTTTCTAGCAACCGGAAGCCATGCTGTCTGATATCATTGAAGGTTCGGTTCAGAGCCGTTTACCGGAGTTATTTGAATGAGAATCCACCACACACTGCTGATCGTTGTTTTTCTGTTTCTCACCGCCTGCCAACAGGCTGATGCGCCGCCACCGGCTGATACCGCGCAAACCGAAACCGGGGAGGCCGCCGTCGCCGCTCGGGAAGCACCGGAAGAGGCTGCAGTGGAGCAACCTTCACGTTTTGAAATTTACTCAACAGTCCGCCTGACCGCTGACCTTGGCCACCTCAGTGAACAGCAGAAACAGATGATTCCGTTGCTGATCGATGCCTCGAAAATCATGGACCACCTCTTCTGGTTACAGGCTTATGGCGAAAAAGAACCGCTGCTTGAGTCCATCGAAGACCCGGTTGTTCGCCGCTTTGCAGACATCAACTACGGCCCATGGGACCGTCTCGCTGCAGACCAGCCTTTTATTGAAAGCGCCGGTCCGAAGCCACCGGGCGCACAATTTTATCCTGCAGACATGAGCAAGGAAGAGTTTGATGCCTGGGACCAGGAAGGCAAGGATGGACTGTATACATTGGTTAAGCGCAGTGCAGAGGGCGAACTTTACCTTGTTCCGTTTAGCCAGGCCTATGCCCCACAGCTGGAAAAAGCAGCAGGCCTGCTGCGCAGCGCCGCCGAACTCGCCGAAGATCCGGAATTCGCCAACTACCTGATGATGCGCGCTTCAGCGCTCACCACCGACAACTTCCAGCCGTCTGACATGGCCTGGATGGACATGAAGAACAACCCGGTTGAATTGGTAATCGGCCCGATCGAAACCTACGAAGACCTGCTGTTCGGCTACCGCGCCGCCTACGAGTCCTACGTGTTGATCAAGGACCTGGAGTGGAGCGAGAAACTGGCGCGCTTTGCCCGTTACCTGCCCGAGTTGCAGACCGGCCTGCCGGTACCGGAAGCCTACAAGAAGGAAATGCCCGGCTCCGATGCCGACCTCAATGCGTATGACGTGGTGTACTACGCCGGGCACTCCAACGCCGGCTCCAAGACCATTGCGATCAACCTGCCCAACGACGAAGAAGTCCAGTTGGCCAAGGGGACCCGCCGGCTGCAACTCAAGAACGCCATGCTGGCAAAGTACAACCAGATCCTGGTTCCCATCTCTGACATGCTGATCGCCGCGGACCAGCGCCAGCACATCACGTTTGAATCGTTCTTCGGCAACACGATGTTTCATGAAGTCGCGCATGGCCTCGGGATCAAGACGACACTGGACGGTCAAAACACGGTGCGCCATGCCATGAAAGAGCATGCCTCGGCGCTGGAAGAAGGCAAGGCCGATATCCTGGGACTCTACATGGTGCAGAAATTACGTGAGAACGGAGAGATCACCGAAGGTGAATTGATGGATGACTATGTCACCTTCATGGCCGGAATTTTCCGCTCGGTTCGCTTCGGGGCCACCAGCGCACACGGTAAGGCCAACATGATTCGCTTCAATTTCTTCAAGCAGGCCGGCGCTTTCAGCCGTGATGAGGCAACCGGCACCTACCGCATCAACCTGCCAGAGTTCGAGCAGGCCGTGAAAGACCTCAGCAACCGCCTTCTGACCCTGCAGGGTGACGGCAATTATGAAGCAGTGAATACGTTCGTTGCCGAAATGGGCAGCGTCAGCCCGGAACTGCAGGCTGATCTCGACCGGCTCGCTGCGGCTTCCATCCCGGTGGACATCGTCTTTGAGCAGGGCGCGGAGGTATTGGGTCTGTAGGACCCAGGATACGTCATGGGTCAGCGAATTGTCGTCAAGATCGGCAGCCAGGTGCTGTGCGATCCGCAAGGGGAGCTAAACCTCGATGTGCTGGGCAGCCTGGTCAAGCAGGTCAGTCAACTGGCTGACGACGGCTGGCAGGTCCTGGTGGTCTCCTCTGGCGCCGTGGCTGCAGGCAGTGGCATTGCCGAACAGCGGCTGTCGCGGGTGAGCGATCCGGTGGCACGAAAGCAGGTACTCGCTGCAACCGGACAGGTTCGGTTGATGGAAACCTATCGCACCCTGTTTGAGCAAAACGGCCTGACTATCGCGCAAATTCTGACCAGTAAGAGCGATTTCCAGACGCGCCGGCACTATCTCAATATGCGCGGCTGCATCGATGCACTTCTGACCACCGGCATCGTGCCTGTCGTCAATGAAAATGACGTGGTCGCAGTCACCGAGCTGATGTTTACCGACAACGACGAGTTGGCCGGACTGCTGGCCGGAATGGTCAACGCCGACCTGCTTTGCCTGCTCAGTACGGTGGCGGGCGTATTTGATGGAGAGCCGGACGAACCCGGCACCGAATGCATTGAAACCTGGGATGAAACGAAACACCAGGCGGATGATATCGTCCAGCGCGGCACTTCCGCCCTGGGCAGGGGTGGCATGCACAGCAAGCTCGCCACCGCGAGAAAAACCGCTAAACTCGGTACCCGTGTGGTCATTGCCGATGGCAGTGACCCGGGCATCCTGGTAAAGGTAACGGGCGAACAGACCGCCGGCACACACTTTCCCGCGCTGGGAGAGGCCTCGCCGGCCAAGCGCTGGCTGGCCAGCGCGGATGACCATGCCGCCGGCTACGTGACGGTCAATGCGGGCGCGGAAGCTGCGCTATTGGACAGCAACCGGCTAGCCAGCCTGTTGCCGGTAGGTGTTGAGTCGGTCGAAGGCACGTTTAACAGCGGTGACGTGATCCAGATCAGGAGTACGTCCGGCAAAGTGCTCGGTTGCGGAAGGGCCCGCTACAACCATGAAGAAGCACGGAAACTGAAAGGTCAGCGGGGACAGAAAGCATTGATCCACTACGATTACCTCTACACGGAAGAACAGGAATGAACGAGCGGCAGCAGTATTTGGACCAGGGGCTGGAGCAGGCGCGAAGCGCCGCACGTGAACTGGCCCGCAGCGATGATAAAACGATCCGGGCAGCGCTGAACAGCCTGGCCGACAGAACGCTGGAAGCCAGTTCGGAAATCCTGGAAGCCAACCGCAGCGACCTTTCACGGATGCCGGAATCGGATCCGAAATACGATCGCCTGTTGCTCAACCCGGAACGGTTACATGCGATCAGTGACGACCTGCGCTTCGTGGCTGCCCTGCCCTCGCCCGTCGGCGACGTACTGGAGCAGCGTACACTCGATAACGGCCTGCAACTGCGCAAAGTGCGCGTGCCGATGGGCGTGATCGCCGTGATCTTCGAGTCCCGGCCCAATGTAACGTTCGACGTTTTTGCACTTTGTCTTAAAACACAAAACGCCTGTGTCCTGAAGGGGAGCAGCGATGCACACGACACCAACACTGTCGTGGTGCGCTTGATGCATGAGGTCCTTAGCCGCCATGGGCTCGACCCCGATGCCGTTTTCCTGGCGCCGCCGGAGCGCGAGTGGCTGCCGCAAATACTGCAGGCAGTCGGCTATATTGACCTGGCCATTCCCCGTGGCTCGAAGGGGTTGATCGATTTCGTGCGCGACAACGCGCGCATCCCGGTGATCGAAACCGGCGCCGGCATCGTCCACACTTATGTTGACGCCAGCGCTGACCTTCAGAAAGCCAAAGCGATCATCACCAATGCCAAGACCCGCCGGGTCAGTGTCTGCAATGCACTCGATACCCTGGTGATCCACCGGGACCTGCTGCCGAAACTTCCGGGCCTGATGCGGGAAATGGGTGAGGATCACGGTGTCGAAGTATTCGCTGACCCCGAAGCCTTGCAGGTACTTGAGGGACATTACGCAGGTTCGCTCAAACCAGCGGAGCCAGAGCATTTCGGCCTGGAGTTTCTTTCGCTGCGGATGTCGATCAAAACCGTGGCAAACCTGGAGGGAGCCCTCGACCATATCCACCAGTACAGCTCAAAACATTCCGAGGCCATCGTCGCCGAAGACCCATCTGTAATGGAACAATTCCTCAATAGCGTAGATGCCGCAGCCGTGTATGCAAATTCATCAACCGCCTTCACTGATGGCGGCCAGTTCGGCATGGGCGCGGAAATCGGCATCAGCACGCAGAAACTCCACGCCCGGGGCCCGATGGCCCTGCCGGAACTGACCAGTTACAAGTGGGTTGTTCGGGGTGACGGCCAGGTACGCGCCGGCAGCTGATGGCAAAGGTCATGGTTTTTCAACATGTGCCGGCGGAACCGCTGGGCACTCTGGACCCGATGCTGCGCAACCGCGGGCACCGCATCCGTTACGTTAACTTCAATCGTGATCCGGACGCAAAACCGGATGTCAGCCGCTACGATGCGCTGATCGTGCTGGGTGGCCCCCAGATGCCGGACCAGGGGGATACTCACCCGCACCTGAACGTTGAAATGCGCTGCATTGAAGAAGCGCTGAAACGTGAGATTCCGGTACTGGGCATTTGCCTGGGCGCCCAATTGCTGGCCTACACGCTGGGCGGCGGTGTTCGACCGATGAAGGAATGGGAGATCGGCTGGTACGACCTGCAGCCCACCGCGATTTCAGCAGCCGACCCGATGTTCTGTGCTCTGCGCCGGCCACACCCCGTTTTCCAGTGGCACGGCTATACCTTCGACCTGCCCGGGGGCGCTGTGCACCTGGCCCGCTCAGAGACCTGTGAAAACCAGGCGTTCCGATATGGCCACAACGCATACGGCCTCCAATGCCACCTGGAACTGGACGAGCGCCTGATCAACCGCTGGTTAAGCCTGCCTGAATACCTGGTGGATCTGGAAGCCAACTGCCGCAGGGGTGATGCGGCAACTATTCAGAAACAGACCCATGAATTGATCGGCCAATCGGCAAAACTGAGTTTTGATATGTTCGGCCAGTTCCTGCGCCCGTTGGGTGAGCGCAGGAGCCGGCATGTACTTCCATCGCGGTAAAAAACCCTAGGCGAAAACAAACCGCCCGTCGGCCACATCCACCTTGATCGTATCGCCCGGTGCATAACCACCCGACAAGATCTGCTGCGCCAGCGGGTTTTCGATCTCCTGCTGGATCGCGCGCTTTAAGGGCCTTGCGCCGTACACGGGATCGAAACCGGCCTCACCGAGCAGGTTCATCGCCTCATCCGAAAATTCGAGAATGAAACCATTGGCCTGCAGGCGCTTACGCAGGATTCCGAGTTGGATGCCGGCAATCAGCGTAATCTGCTCGCGATCCAGCGGGTGGAATACGACCATTTCGTCGATACGGTTGATGAATTCCGGCCGGAAATGCTGGCCGACCACTTCCATCACCGCGGCCTTCATCGAATCGTAGCCTTCTCCGGACTGTTCCTGGATTCTCTGAGAGCCCAGGTTGGAAGTCATCACGATTACCGTATTTCTGAAATCCACGGTACGGCCATGCCCATCGGTGAGACGACCATCATCCAGCACCTGCAGAAGGATGTTGAAGACATCGGGGTGGGCTTTCTCGATTTCATCCATCAGGATCACCGAGTAAGGCCTGCGCCGAACGGCTTCGGTCAGGTAACCACCCTCTTCATAACCCACGTAGCCCGGCGGTGCGCCGATCAAACGCGACACGGAGTGCTTCTCCATGAACTCGGACATATCGATCCGCACCATGGCCTCTTCGGTGTCGAACATGAACTCGGCCAGCGCCTTGCACAACTCGGTTTTACCGACACCGGTCGGGCCCATAAACAGGAAAGAACCGATCGGACGATTCGGATCCGAAAGTCCGGCACGCGAACGCCTGATGGCATCGGATACGGCCGAAACCGCCTCGTCCTGGCCGATGACACGTGAGTGCAGACTGTCTTCCATCCGCAGCAGTTTTTCACGCTCACCTTCCAGCATCCGGGAGACCGGTATGCCGGTCCAGCGCGAGACTACCTCGGCAATTTCATCCTCGGTTACACTGCTGCGCAGCAACTGGAATTCACCCTGCTCACCTTTTTCGGCATCCTCCAGCTGCTTTTCCAGCACCGGAATTTTGCCGTATTGCAGCTCGGACATCCGGGCCAGGTCCTGCGCGCGCATGGCTGTTTCCAGCGCGGCACGGGCACGCTCCAGGTCCTCCTTGATGTGCGTTGTACCCTGAACGGCAGCTTTTTCTGACTTCCAGATTTCATCCAGATCAGAAAACTCCCGCTCCAACTCGGCGATATCCTCTTCCAGTTCGTCAAGCCGCTTGACTGAGGCTTCATCCGACTCCTTCTTCAGCGCCTCACGTTGGATTTTCTGCTGGATCAGCCGCCGCTCCAGGCGGTCCAGCGCCTCGGGCTTGGAATCGATCTCCATGCGAATGCGCGAAGCTGCCTCGTCCATCAGGTCGATTGCCTTATCCGGCAGTTGCCGGTCGCTGATATAGCGATGGGACAGTGTGGCCGCCGCCACCAGTGCCGGATCGGTGATGTCCACGCCATGGTGCACCTCGTAGCGCTCCTGCAAGCCACGCAGAATCGCGATGGTGTCTTCCACCGAAGGCTCACCGACCACCACTTTCTGGAACCGGCGTTCCAGCGCAGCATCTTTCTCCACGTACTGGCGGTACTCGTCCAGCGTGGTGGCGCCGATGCAATGCAACTCACCCCGCGCCAACGCAGGCTTGAGCATATTTCCGGCGTCCATCGACCCTTCGGCCTTACCGGCACCGACCATGGTGTGAATCTCATCAATGAACAGGATGATGTTGCCTTCCTGTTTGTTGAGATCGTTCAGCACCGCTTTCAAGCGTTCCTCAAACTCACCACGAAACTTGGCGCCTGCCAACAAGGCACCCATATCCAGGTTGAGCACGCGCTTGCCGCGCATGCCTTCCGGACATTCGTTATTGATGATGCGTTGCGCCAGGCCTTCGACAATCGCCGTTTTACCGACACCGGGTTCACCAATCAGTACCGGGTTGTTCTTGGTGCGTCGTTGCAAAACCTGGATACAGCGCCGGATCTCCTCGTCCCGCCCGATCACCGGGTCCAGCTTGCTTTGCTCTGCCCGCTCGGTCAGGTCAATGGTGTATTTTTCCAGCGCCTGGCGGTTTTCCTCGGCATTCGGGTCCACTACCTGCTCACCGCCACGCATGTCGTCAATCGCCTTTTCGATCGCCTCGCGATTCGCACCGGCCTGTTTCAGGATATCCGCCAATGCGCCCTTCACATCCAATGCCGCCAGGATAAACAGCTCGCTCGCGATGTACTGGTCACCGCGTTTTTGCGCCAGCTTGTCCGTGACGTTCAACAGTTTGACCGTTTCGTTGGAAAGACCGATCTCGCCTTCGGCACCACTCACACGCGGCAGACTCTCCAGCCGTTCACCCAGTTGCGACCGCAATTGGTCTACCCGCACACCTGACCGTGTCAAAAGGTGCCGGCTCGCCCCACCATCCTGATCCAGCAACGCAACCATCACGTGAACCGGCTCGATCATCTGGTTATCCAGCCCGCTGGCAAGACTCTGAGCATCCGCCAGCGCAAGCTGAAACTTACTCGTCAATTTGTCCATTCTCATAAGAATTTCCTCAAAATCTATTAGTTCAAATTTGAGGGCACCCGCCACCGGAATCAACACCACCAGCCTCGCCGATGCACGGGGGTCCGGACTGATGGTTAGGTCCTGGAATCGCCTCGAAAGGCCGAACAAGATTAAAGTCCCGGGACAATCGGGCAGGAAGCCCGATTAAGCTCATCCGGGCCAGGGAAGGCCCGTTTGAGCGGCCCGTCCGGACTTTTATCTTGTGAGGGAAGTCCCAAAGGGACCCTTGAGCCGGCGGTACCGGGGCCTAACCATCAGTCCGGACCATGCGCCGCGACAGGCTACTCGAGGATGCGCCGAATGACGTCGTAGTAAACGGCGTAGAGCCGGTCGAGATCCGCCACAGGCGTGCGTTCGTCGACCTGGTGGATGGTAGTGTTGAGTAACCCCAGTTCGAGGACTTCGGTGCCCAATGGCGCAATGTAACGGCCATCGGATGTGCCGCCTCCGGTGTTGAGGTCCGGGGACTGGCCAAGCAGGTCTTCTACTGCGCCGACAACGGCTTTTCGCAACTTACCGGCGGGGCTCCTGAATGGTTCACCCATTATTTCCCATTCTGCTTCAAAGTCTTCGATATCGTGCTGACGCAGCAACTGTTTGAAACGGGTCTGTATCGCATCTGCCGGCGAGCCAGGGCCGTTACGGAAATTGGCCAGAAGTTCGACATGGGACGGGGTGACATTGCCGGCGCCGGTGCCTGCACGGACATAGGCTACCTGGCAATGGCTGGCAGGAAAATCTTCATCTCCAGTGTCCCAGTGCTGTGCAACGAGATCATTGAGAAATGGCGCAATCCGGTGCACCGGGTTGTCCAGGTTTTCGGGAAAGGCCGTGTGACCCTGTATCCCGTTAACCTTCAGCCGGACGTAGATTGAACCGCGGCGACCGACCCTGACGGTATCACCCAGCTCCACCTGGCTGGACGGTTCACCCACCAGGCAGTAATCCGGTTGAGTACCACGGCGTTTCAGCTGATCAGCGACACGCGTAACGCCATCAATGGCTGGACCTTCTTCATCGCTGGTCAGCAGTAAACCGACCTGGCCGTCGTGATCAGGATGCTGCTGTGCATAGGTCTCCAGCGCAACAACCATAGCTGCGACTGCGCCTTTCATGTCCGCAACGCCCCTGCCATACAGTTCGCCGTCTTTCTGATCCGGGTGGAAGGGCAGGAAGGTCCAGAGGTCTTCCGGGCCGGTGGGCACAACGTCAGTATGGCCAAGGAACCACAAAGAAGGTGACCCCCGGCCACGCGTGAACAACACATTGCTGACATCGCCACACAGGAACCACTCCACATCGAACCCCAGCGGCAACAGCCGCTCGGTGATCAGGCGCTGACAACCGGCATCATCCGGTGTGATCGAGGGCCGGGCAGTAAGTTCTGTTGTCAGTTGCAGTACTTTGGACATGTTCAGATATAGTCTTCAAGGCTGGAGGGTGAAAAGCCGATATCGAGGATGGTCTTGCCATCCGTGATCACCGGCCGTTTAATCAACGTCGGGTTGGCAAGCAGCACCGGTAAAGGCTCGTTCAGCGCGGCCTCTTTATCGGGTCCGGACAGCTGTCGCCAGGTGGTGCTGCGTTTGTTCAGCAGGTAGGGCGCATGCGCCGAGGTCAGCCAACCGCTGAGCAATTCTTCATCCAGGCCGTCGACGCGAAAATCATGAAACGTATGCGGAACGTTCCGCGTTTCAAGCCATTTCAGGGTCGCCCGGCAGGTATCGCAGTTACGAATCCCGTAAACGTGCAGATGGATGCGGTCTTCATTCAGCATGGCGCAGAATCTCATTCACTCCGGTACTTGCCAGGGTCTTCGCATCCACTTGCTTGACAATGACGGCGCAGTAAAGTGAATGGCTGCCGTCTTTTGCGGGCAGGGAACCGGGTACAACGACAGATCCCGAGGGTATGCGGCCACGCGATATTTCACCCGTTGCACGATTATAGATCTTGGTGCTCTGGCCAATGTACACACCCATCGACAAAACACTGCCCCGCTCAACGATCACGCCTTCAACGACTTCAGAACGTGCGCCAATGAAGCAGTCGTCTTCGATAATGGTCGGGTTGGCCTGTAATGGTTCCAGTACACCGCCGATTCCAACCCCACCCGACAGGTGAACGTTCGCTCCGATCTGTGCGCAGGAACCGACGGTCGCCCAGGTGTCGACCATCGTGCCGCTTCCCACATGGGCGCCGATGTTCACATAACTGGGCATCAACACCGCGTCATGACCAATATACGCGCCGCGGCGAACCGTGGCAGGTGGCACAACCCGTGCGCCGACATCTTCGATAGGTTGACCGGAGTCACCAGCCCAGCGCAGAGGAAGCTTATCGAAAAAGCGCGTGTGACCCGCCTCGATGACTTCATTCGGATGCAGCCGAAACGAAAGCAGAACGGCCTTTTTAAGCCATTGGTTTACGATCCATTCGCCCGGCGCCCCGAGGGGCTCCGCTACCCGAAAGCGACCGTCTTCCAGTCCGTCCAGGCACTCCTCGACGGCCTCGCGCAGATCCGCTGGAGCAGATTCCGGAGACAAACTGCCACGGTCTTCCCAGGCAGCATCAATCAATCCCTTCATAACAGTTCAGCCTTCTTCAATGTGTTTTTTGAGTGAATCGGTCAGCTCGTCACAAGCCTCCAGCGTCAGGGGCTGGTGATCCGCCGCGCTGACCAGGAAGGTATCTTCCACGCGCTCACCAAAGGTCGCAATGCGCGCATTGTGTACCTGCACTCCCTGTTTGAACAGGGCTGCGGCAATCCGTGACAGAAGGCCGGGCCGGTCATTGCAGCGTATGTGGAGTACGGATCCGGATTTATCAGGATCCCTGGTGAATTGGATCCTGGGATTGTCCGAGAAATGGCGCAACCGACGCGGCAGGGTGCGCCGGACCGGGCCCCGCGGTTTACTTTGCGAAGTCGCCACTTCCAAGCGCGACACCAACTCCGAAGCATCCAGTTCATTCAGGACATCGCCATGCTGATCCATCAACTGGAAAAGATCAAAGCTGAAGCCGCTTTCCGTGGTCAGAATTCTGGCTGACATCACGTCCAGCCCCATTTCATCAAGAATGGCAGTAATCGATGCAAACAACCCAATGTCGTCCGGAACGCTGACCAGTAACTCAGAAACGCCGTGGGGCTGAACCGGGCGAACGGTGATCTGCCGTTCGTTACCTTCTGACCCGAGGACTACTTCGGTTGTCCACTCCAACTGGTCGGGGCTCAGCCGCCAGAACGCATAATCAGGCAATGAATTCCAAAGCTCGTTGACCGATGCGGCTTCGATTCCCCGCCGGATCAGGCGACTCAGCGCCGCAGCCCGTGTTTCGCGGATCCGGGTTGCGCGCTTGATGGGATTCTCAAGGCCGCGCCTGAGTGCATCGCCGGTGGCCAGGTAAAGCTCCCAGAGCAATTTGTTCTTCCAGTTGTTCCACAGCTTGGGGCTGGTGCCGGCAATATCAGCGACGGTCAGCAGGTAAAGGTGATCAAGGTAGCGGGTGTTACCCACCAACTCAGCAAATTTCTGTATGTTCTGCGGGTCAGAGAGGTCCTTGCGCTGGGATGTCTGCGACATCACCAGGTGATGTCGCACCAGCCACGAAACCATTTCACGCTCCGAAGGCTCTATATCCAACATGGCGCAAAACGCTTCGGCGTCGACGGCGCCAAGTTCAGAGTGGTCGCCGCCCCTGCCCTTCGCGATGTCATGAAAGATCGCGGCCAGGTAAAGTAATTCGGGCTTGGCAATCCGCTTGAAAACAGAACGCGCATGCGGAAAACGTTCTTTGTACTTGCCATAGGCGAAGCGGCGCAGGTTGCGCACAACGAACAGGGTGTGCTGATCGACCGTGTAGACATGAAACAGGTCGTACTGCATGCGCCCGACGATGTTCCCGAAAGCGGGAATCAGCGCAGCCAACAGCCCGTAGCGATTCATCCGCCTCAGCTGCGTGTACACACCCTCGGGCTGCCTCAGGAGTTCGAGGAAACAGGCGTTGACCTCAGGACTGCAACGAAACTCCTCATCGACCAGGTACAGGTGGTCACGTATTGCCCGTATCGTGGCGGCTGTCACGCCAGCCAGGTTGTCGTGCCGGGCGAGCAGGACGAACAATTCCATCAATGCCAATGGCCGGTTCTCAAAAACCAACTCATTTTTAAGCTCAACAAAGCCGTTGCGAACCTGGAAATCATCGTTCAACTCGACGACTTCTTCTCCGTCCAAAGACAGCAACGCCTCCTGGAACAACTGCAGCAGGCTCTCGTTAAGCCGCTCCAGGCGCATCACGGTGCGGTAGTACAACTGCATGAATTTCTCTACAGCGAGGCTGGTCGGGCTGTCCTCAAAGCCGAAACGCTCTGCAATTTGACGTTGAAAATCAAACAGCAAACGGTCCTCTGCCCTGCCCGCCAGTGCGTGCAGTGCAAACCGTACACGCCATAAAAAGTGCTGCCCACCCAGCAGGTCACGGTATTCCGCACCATTCAGATAGCCATACTGCACCAGCCCGTGCAGCGTCTCAGAACCCAGATGCCTGCGTGCAACCCAGGAGATCATCTGGATATCACGAAGCCCACCCGGTCCTTCCTTGATATTGGGTTCGAGGTTATACGCGGTCTCGTGGTACCGCTCGTGGCGCTGCTTTTGCTCTTCATACTTCGCCACGAAGAACTCTTTGGCGCTCCAGATCTGCCTGGGCGATGTTTTTGCGAGCATCTGGTTCAATAACTCAAGCGACCCGGCCAACAGTCGCGACTCCATGAACGTGGTCGTGGTCACCACGTCGTCGGCGGCATCTTCCGCAGATTCAGAAACCGTCCGGACACTGTGCCCCAGGTAAAAGCCGGCATCCCATAAGAGCTGGACAAAGGCCTCCATTTCATTCCTGATCAGGCTCTGATCGAAATCGTCAGCCAGGAGTATCAGCAAATCGATATCAGACCCCGGGTGCAATTCGCCCCGGCCGTAGCCGCCAACGGCTACCAGGCTCACGTTATCCGTGAAATGAACCAGCTTTTTCCAGGCCAGCAGAAGCAGCTGTTCGACTACCCAGCCACGGGAATGAACCAGTTCGACAACGTCTTCGCCGCCCCAGAACAATTCGGCTAACCGGGCGTCCGCATGCTCCATGGAGGAGCGCAGAAAGTCCCGAAGTTCGGCAATCTTTTTAAGGCTGGATTTTTTCTCAAGATCGATTACACCGGATTTTTCCAACGCTTCAATCTTGTCCAGATCGAGACAGCCACTCGTCGCTGGCAGCGCGGCCAGCCTTCCGTGCATGGTCAGAGGTCATCTCCGGGTAAACGAGTCAGGACATCATGGCCCTCCTCGGTAACCGCAATGGTGTGCTCCCATTGCGCTGAAAGACTCCGGTCACGGGTGGTTACGGTCCAGCCATCCACTTTTGACAGGATGGTTTCGCGACGACCCAGATTGATCATCGGCTCGATGGTAAAAACCATTCCCGGAGTCAGAATTTCACCGGTGTCCGGGCGCCCGTAGTGCAGGACCTGCGGGTCTTCATGAAAACCCTGGCCAATTCCGTGTCCACAGTATTCGCGGACAACGGAACAACCCTGCCCTTCGGCATAGCGCTGGATGGCATGACCAATGTCGCCAAGACGCACACCCGGCTTGACCATTTCGATGCCTGTCACCATGGACCGGTAAGCAATATCACAGATACGCTTGCCTTTGATCGTCGGCTTACCCACCAGGAACATCTTGCTGGTGTCCCCATGCCAACCGTCTTTTATAACCGTGATGTCGATATTAATAATATCGCCGTCTTTCAGACGCTTCTCACCTGGAATTCCATGGCAGATCACGTGGTTTACGGACGTGCAGATCGATTTAGGGAAGCCGCGATAGTCCAGTGGCGCCGGAATCGCCTTCTGGGTAACCGTGATGTATTCATGACAGATATCATCAAGCTCGGCCGTGGTGACCCCGGGCTGGACGTGCGGAGCGATCATGCGCAGCACTTCACCCGCCATCTGACCGGCGACTTTCATCTGCTCAATCTCGTCTTTGGATTTTAGTATGATTCCCATTTTTGCACGTTGCCTGGCCGAATCATTCCTTGCCCAATGAGCACGCAATGATTTGAACATCGGAGCCTCTTCTGCCTCAAAAAACACATTGTACATGTCATTTAAAGGGGTTTTAATCCATCAGCTAAACTTTTGCCCTATGACGTGAGGCTCCACAACTGGGATAATCCCGATCTACTAGAGGAAGTATCGCCCCGACCCGGGGTTAATGGAGAGATACCGGTATGCGTAAGTTCTTTAAATTCATTCTGCCTCTGGGCCTCATGCTCCTTTCTGTCGTAGTTGTTATCGCGATGGTTACCATTGCCAAGAGCAAGCGCCCGGACCGCAAGGACACAGGTGCACAGGCTGTCCGGGTTGATGCGATACCTGCCGAGGTCGCTTCCCTGAATTTTTCTGTCTTCTCCCAGGGTTCGGTGAAACCCCGGACCGAGACCATCCTGGTTGCAGAGGTATCCGGCCAAATCGTTTCGGTTTCCTCAAATTTCGTGGCGGGCGGTTTTTTCCGCCAGGGCGAGGTACTCCTGCAGATTGATCCCAGTGATTACGAAACAAGCCTGCTCCGCGCCCAGGCCAACCTGGCCTCGAAACAGGCACAGTACGCCGATCAGAAAGCGCGGGCTGACCAGGCCCTGAAAGACTGGAGAAACATGGGGCGGGAAGGCCAACCTTCTGATTTAACCATGCGCAAACCCCAACTCGCCGAAGCCCAGGCCGGTGTGCAGGCCGCCGAGGCTGAACTGCAGGAAGCCAGGCGGGACCTGCAGCGCACCCGCATCAAGGTACCCTACGACGGGCTGGTCCGGAGCAAAGGGGTTGATGTCGGCCAATACGTCTCTCCGGGCACGCCGCTGGGTGTCACGTTTGCAATCGACAAGGCAGAAATCCGTTTGCCGCTATCCAACGGCGATATCGCTTTCCTGGATTTACCCTCCGCCACACGGCTGGACCGGGACCACCGCGTGCCTGTCACCTTGTCCACAGACAGCAGGCGATCGACCGACCAATGGCAGGCGGAAATCGTTCGTACAGAAGGTGTGGTTGATGAAGCCAGCCGTGTGATTTATGCCGTTGTGGAAGTCGTTGACCCCTACGGTGTTCTCGGGCTGAGTGATCAGCCTGAACTGAAAATGGGCACGTTCGTCCGGGCGGAAATCCAGGGCCTTCGCGCTGATGACGTCATCGTTTTGCCGCGCGCTGTCCTGCAGGCCAACGACACGATCCTGGTTGCCAATGATGAGCGCAAACTGGAGCTACGGTCGGTAAAGGTGGTTAGAGCAGAGCCAAAGAAGGTCTATCTCAGCAGCGGCGTGGAAGGTGGCGAACTGGTCGTTACGACATCGATGGACGCGCCCATACCGGGCACCCAGCTTGCGATTACCGGCGAAGAGCCCCCTGCCCCCGAGGAAGAACCTGCCTCCGATAGCTCCGAGGGAGATGAAGAATGAACCAGGGCCCCTACCATTCCTTGATTAACTGGTTTGCCCGCAATTCGGTTGCTGCAAACCTGTTGATGGTGATTCTGCTGGTTGGCGGGTTTTATACCGTGCTGACCATCAAGAAAGAAATACAACCGAGGATTGACACGAACTACATCACCATCACTGTGCCGTTCCTGGGCGCAACACCACTGGACGTGGAAGAAGGTGTTGTCATCAAGATCGAGGAAGCAATCCAGGACATCGAAGGCATCGATGAGATCGTTTCTACCGCCAGGCGCGGCAGTGGCAACGTCCAGGTTGAAGTCCATGCCGACTACGACGTCCTCGAGGTTATGGACCAGGTGAAAAGCCGGGTAGATGCGATATCCACCTTCCCGGACAACACGGAGAAACCGATCATCGCCCGTACACAGTTTCAGCAGCAGGTGGTGATCGTCAGCGTTTTTGGCGACGTTGCCGAGCGAACCCTCAACGAGTTTGCCAAGCAAATGCGAAACGAAATTGTGACCCTTCCGGGTGTCACACGTGCCGGATTTTTCGGCTCCCGACCTTATGAAGTCAGCATTGAAGTGAGCGAATACACCCTTCAGCAATACGGCATGACCCTTTCGGAAGTGGCACAGGCAGTGCGGCGCAGTTCGCTTGACCTCTCTGCCGGCGCAATTCGTTCGGATTCGGGCGATATCCTCGTCCGTACGAAAGGCCAGGCCTACGTCGGCCGGGATTTTGAAGACATCGTGATCCGCACCAACGCCGACGGCACACGCGTGTTGCTTAAAGACATTGCTTACATTCGGGATGATTTCACCGAAGGCGACCGTTTTTCAGAATATAACGGCCAGCCGGTTATTTCCATCCAGGTGCTTTCGGTGGGCAACCAGAGCGAGCTGGACATTTCCG